>SL_3KL_010_SEDDRAFT_10005063_pt1 | contig 11871 bp, 11 predicted proteins | sample SodLakKL_010_SED_2_FD_10381 | JGI IMG/M metagenome (IMG submission 10381)
TCCTATCTTTGAGAACAGATGAAAGAATTATAATGATAGATTTATATGTGATGGGTTTAATCACTAACAAAATAATATTCGTTCTAATCTCTCAAATCCCCCTTCTTAATTTACAAAAAAATAATTCTGTTTGTTTAATTAAGTTGCAGGATATGAGGTTAAAACATATAAAGAAATATTTTTAATAATTATGTTTCTTCTTTTAACACCTCCTTCTTTTGTGCTTATAATGATACTAATGCGCAATATTCTTTCAATATTAATGATTTATTTGGTTTTGTATACGGTAAATAAAAGGTTTTGTATATCATTTTTACACTAACAGTTAATTTTTTAGGATAAATCAACCGATACAATAGTTTTACGATAAATATTCTCAAAGGTTTACATAATGAAGTTATTTTGAAACCCTTTAATTTCCTGATATTTTACCTCCTTTTTTATTATTTTTAATCGGGTTTAAATCGTCCGGCTTGTTCATATTAAATTGAGATTATTATGGAAATCGATCTGAATCCTGATCTGGAATCATTGAAGATCCGGGCGCTGGAGTGCAGGGAATGTGAACTCTGTAAACATCGTACTCATGTTGTTTTTGGAGAAGGTTATTCTTTTGCCGACATAATGTTTATTGGTGAAGGTCCGGGATATTATGAAGATATTCAGGGCAGGCCTTTTGTCGGACGTGCAGGTAAATTGCTCGATAAGATCCTTTATGTTTGCGGTTTTTCACGCGATGACAGTGCATATATTGCAAATATTGTAAAATGCAGGCCTCCTGAAAACCGTGATCCTTTACCCCCGGAAAGAGAATCATGCTTACCATATCTTTTCAAACAAATTGAATATATTAATCCGAAAATAATTATTCTCCTGGGTTCAGTAGCATTAAAAGCGCTTGTTGATCCTGATGCAAAAATCACCTCTGTTAGAGGAACATGGATTGAATGGAAAGGCCGGCTTTTAATGCCCGTTTATCACCCTGCAGCACTTTTAAGGAATCAATCATTAAAAAAGGAAGCCTGGGAAGATTTTAAAAAAGTAGTCCGTAAATACAGGGAGTTGGTTAATCCGGATCATTATTCGGCACATGTATAGAAGTGCCCTGCTGATGAATTAAAAAATCCGGTATACATTCTATATCCGGACTTTTAAGTTGTTGTAATATGGGATCTACAGAATAAGCATAGCATCCCCGTAGGACCCGAACCTGTATTTTTCCTTAATAGCAGTTTTATAAGCTTTGAAAAGGGTGTCATATCCGGCAAAAGCCGAAACTGTAATAAGCATAGTTGAAAGAGGAAGGTGGAAGTTTGAAATCATACTCGTCGGAACCTTGAATTCATAAGGAGGGAAAATAAACTTGTTCGTCCATCCATCATATGGCTTCAGGTATCCGTCAGTTGATACGCAGCTTTCAAGGGTTCTTAAAACGGTTGTACCTACAGCACATATCTTCTTTTTTTTATCCTTTGCATTGTTAACTGTCATTGAAGATTCTTCCGGTATTATGATCCTCTCTGAATCCATTTTATGCTTGGTTAGGTCTTCCACATCGACAGTCCTGAAATTACCCAGTCCTACGTGCAGTGTTATTTCCGAAAAGTTTACCCCTTTTATTTCCAGCCTTTTAAGCAACTCTTTGCTAAAGTGCAAACCTGCAGTGGGCGCAGCTACTGCTCCCTCGTGCTTGGCAAAGACCGTTTGATAACGTTCACGATCTTCTGGCTGGACATCTCTCCGTATAAATTTGGGTAGTGGCGTTTCTCCAAGGTTATATAGCGTTTCCTTAAATTCTTCATATGGACCGTCATATAAAAACCGTAGAGTCCTGCCCCGTGATGTTGTATTGTCAATAACTTCGGCAACCAGAACATCATTTTCACCAAAATAGAGTTTGTTTCCAATTCTTATTTTTCTTGCAGGGTCTACAAGCACATCCCAAAGTCTTTGTTCACGGTTAAGTTCACGCAGCAGGAAAACCTCTATTTCAGCTCCTGTCTTTTCCTTGTTTCCCAACAGCCTGGCAGGAAAAACCTTGGTGTTGTTGAACACCATAACATCGTCATTGTCAAAGTATTTCAAGATGTCCTTAAAAACTTTATGTTCAACTTTCCCTGTTTTTCTGTCAAGAATCATTAAACGCGATTCATCGCGGTTTTCTACTGGATATTTGGCAATCAGATCTGATGGTAGATTAAACTTGTATCGGGATAATTTCATTATACTTATAAAATATTTCAGAAGGATTTAAACTGGAATGGAGCGTCTTTTATACGTAAAAATCCCTTTTTTGTTGTTTAAAGTATTATTTTTTTTTCAAATTCTTCTATAGAAAGAGCATCTTCTACACTGAAGGGGCCGATCGCGGTTCTTCTTAGATCGGTAAGGTGTCCACCGCTTTGAAGCGCTTCTCCGATATCTCTGGCAAGAGAACGTATGTACGTTCCCTTTCCGCATTTAACATGCACTACCAGTTCAGGCAAGTCTAATTTCATTATTGAGAGAGAATGTATTTTAACTTTTGATGGTGCAAGCAATTTTGATTTGTCTCCTTTCCTGGCATATTCATAAGCCCTTCTCCCGTCGATCAGTTTTGCTGAATAAAGCGGGGGAATCTGTTCAATAATCCCGATAAATTGAGATATAGTGTTCTCAACCAATTCCCTGGTGATATGAGAAGTTTCATATGTTCTGTCCTTTCCTGTTTCCAGGTCGTATGAAGGAGTAGTTTCCCCAAGCTTAATTGTGGCAACATATTCTTTATGCAAAGACTGAAGGTCACTTATTTTCTTTGTCATTTTACCTGTGCATACAATTATCAGTCCCGTTGCCAGAGGATCAAGAGTACCTGCATGTCCAACTTTGATTTTTTTTATTTCATATTTATCACGGATAAGTTTTCTTATTTTTTTTACCACATCAAAAGAAGTCCACCGATAAGGCTTGTCAATCAGAATAATTGCCCCATTTATAAAGTCAAATTTTTCTTTTTTTGTTTCCAAATCCGTTACAGATATTTATCCTGAAAATATTGATATTAACCCTATTAAAGCACAATAAATGGCAAAGTAGTGTATCCGGCCTCTTTTGACTATGCCGAGCAAAGTTTTACAAGCAAAAATCCCTGATAAAAATGCTGCAACAAAACCTATGATCAATGGAAAAGGTTCAATTACAATTTCAGTTGCTTCCGGTTTGGTAACAATATCAAGAAAAGACGCGCCAAGAATTGGTATAATAACCATTAAAAACGAAAAACGTGTCACATCCTCTTTTTTTCCACCCATTAACAAACCTGTAGCAATGGTTGCGCCTGAACGGGATATTCCCGGCAAAACTGTAAAAACCTGAGCAATACCCATTATAATGGCTTCTTTATAGCCAATATCCTTATTGTGATTTTTAATAATTATTGTGAGTGCCAGCAAAGCAGCTGTAACAAGGAGCATCGATCCCACAAGGACAATGTTTCCTGTAAAAAAACTTTGCACATAATCTTTAAAAAATATTCCAACAATTCCGATGGGAATCATTGAAACAAGGATTTTGGAAATATATATGGTTGATTCATTCCATTCAAATTTTAAAAAGTCAACTACCAGTTTCCTGATGTCGCCGAAAAAAACAACAATTATGCTGAGAACTGTAGCACCGTGAACAACTATTGAAAATGAAATATCTTCCACGGCTTCAACATCAAGTAATACTTTCCCTATCTCAAGATGCCCGCTGCTGCTTACAGGCAAGAATTCTGTTAAACCCTGAACCAATCCCAAAATTAATGCTTCAAGCCAGCTCATTTTTTATAAATATTGATTAACTGTAATTGGAAGAAATAAATAGAAAAGCCGCAAAAATAAATATTTCAGAAGGAACCTCTTCGCTTTTCCCTCAGTTTTTTTCATCTGTCTTTGTGTGTTTCGGAAAAAAAATCACACACATTTGGCTTTTATTGAACTGGAGTATAATTTGCTTTTGTAAAACTCCTTTTTATTCATAGAACAGGGGTTCCGTTCCGGTCAGAAAATAATATAATTATTTGTCAGGCTTGTCATCCTTCACCGACGGCGGTTTCATAATTGCGTAAATTATAAAACCAAATCCCGCCAGGACAATAATAGGGGCAATTGTAATTCTTCTGAAGCTGAAAATCTCTTCGTATTTGAAAACGTCAGGATCTTCAGAACCTCCTCCGGTCATTAACGCAAAACCAATAACAATGGCGACAAAACCAATTATCAGTAATTTGTAGTTTTCTTTTTTGAAAGGGAATCCGAACTTCCCTTCCATATCTTTTTTCTTTTTTGCCATAGTATAATTGTATTTTAATAGTATAGATCATCTGTTTTCAGGTGCAAAAATCTGTTAACGGCAATATATGTAGAAATAAGGTTTATAATTACCCCTAAGACACCTACAAGTAGTAAAAGTATACCAGTTGTCTGTAAATCCTGAAGACTTAATATGCCTCCAAACTCCTTTTCTGCTGCATATATAACTCCGATGAGTAATCCATTGGCAAGCAGTGCAGCATAAATGCCGTGCATAATGCTTTTATACAGAAAAGGTTTTCTGATGAAGCCACTTGTGGCTCCAACCAGTTGCATGGTATTTATTATAAATCTTCTTGCATAAACTGATAATCTTATTGTATTGTTTATAAGTGTTAGAGTAATAAGTAATAACAAACCGCTGAAAAGAAGAAGAATAATGCTGATCGTTCTAACATTTTCATTAACAAGGTGCACAAGTGATCTTTGATAGTGAACTTCTTCAATTTCCGGAAATTTTTCCAGCTCCTGTTCAATAACTGTTATACTGTCGGGATTTGCGTAATTTGCATATAAAAAGACTTCAATTGAGGGTTGCAGGGGGTTATAACCCAGATGGCTGATAAAATCCTCTCCAAGCATTTCCTCCATTTCACGTGCAGCTGCTTCGGGTGTTATGAAACGTGTAGACTTAACATAATCAGCTGCATCAATATTTTTCTGGAGCCTTATAATGTCAGCCTCTCTTGCATCTTCATTTATAATTATATTGAAACCGATGTTTTCCTTTACATGGTCTGACAATTTTTTGGCGTTTATGATCAACAATCCTATCAGACCTGTAATGAATAAAAGCAGTGAAATACTAATTATGGATGTTGCATAAGAACTCCGCAATCGCCTTTTTACTGCTTTTGATTCTTTCTTCATTGTTATTCAAATAATCCTGTAAATATAGTAATTAATAAGCAAACGAAATCCTTGCAGAAGTTAGTTTCCACGAGGTTTCAATTTTTTCCCAATAATCGGTATGTCATCATAAAGTTCTTTTACGAGCTTTAAATAATGGGTTGAGACAAGATATATTACTGTTACAGTTATTGAACGAATAATTATATCAGGTATATTCCTTCCGGTAACAGGCATTACCAGGCCAATAAAAATACAGATCAAGATCAATCCTGTTATTTTCAGACTGGTAGTGTTGAAAGGCTGCATTTTAAACTTGATCTTGATAAAGAGAAATTTAAGAAAGTTGAAAGTGAAATTTGCAATACCTGTTGCTATTGCTGCACCCGCTATGCCATAAAGAGGGATCAGGATAATATTCAGTAATACAGCAAGAAAAATCAGCACAATAAGCATAAAAACGCCGTAACGGTAGTGACCTGAATTGAAGATTATTCCATTGTTTGCTCCGGTAGCCATATTGAATAGTGTGCTAATACTGAGAATATAAACAACATTTAATCCGGAAATATAATCTTCGGGCAAAAGCTCAAGAAGATCATTTATGCTTATATTAATCCCTGTGAAGATCAGTCCGCCAAGCAAAAAAAGATATTTTGAAGAATCGTAATAAATTTTTCTTATTTCTCCCAAACTGCTCCTGTTCCAGGCATCGGCAATTTTTGGATTTGATATTTTTTCAAGTGCAAGCAGCGGTGACTCAATTATGGTTGGTATAATAGCTGCAACTGAATAAACTGCAACCATTGAAAGTGATAAATAACTTCCAATGAACATAGAATCAATATAACGAATTCCTAGTGAAGAAAGGGCCGCAACTGTCAAAGTAAGTCCGTAAATTATCAGCTGCGGCGGATTTTGCTTTTTGAGAAAATCTTTGTCTATTTCCCAGCCCGGACGATCAATTATATAAACATAAATAAGCAGAACTATAACATGTATTCCGTATATTCCAACGAACATGATAATAAATGTGTTCAGCGGGAAAATATTAAGCGAATAGACTATTACAAGGATAATTGTAAGAAGCCTGATTATTATATCTGTAAGCAAAGTCGGAAAGGATGTTCTGAAAAGTGAGAAACAGTAAATGTTGAGAACAGCTGTTAAGCCAACAAACAGTGTTAGCGGAATAATAAAGAAAAAATACTCTGTGAACAGGGGAGACTGTTCTATATACTGTGCGATGATCCGGTCTTTGAAAACCAGTAGCATTATGCTTATAATCATGAACCCGATAAGCGGAAACAACATCATTAAACCGAAATATCCGTAATGCTTTTTATCGGGATCTCGAAAACGGGGGAAATATCTTATTGTGATATTTGTTATACCTAAAGGAAGAAATGTAGCAATAACTACCGAAAATGAATAAAGAATGCGGGTTAGGCCAAGCTCCTCAGTTGTAAGGAAGAAGGGTTGTACAATAATCAGATTAATAAACCCCAAAATTATACCAAAATAGGAAATTATGGTATTGGTTAATCCCTGTTTTTTTATTTCACCCAATTGATATGCTGTTTTATCATTTGATCCTGTTAATAAGATATTATCCTTATTGAATGCAAAGATATTCAATAAATAAAAATCTTCTCCCGGTTTATTTTTCACCGGGAGAAGATATAAGTGCTATAATAAAGAATAAAATTCTATCCTATTATTTCTATCCAGTTGAACTTGTCAGGTTCATCACCAAATTGTATTTCCTGGAGCCTGTTGTAGATGGCAGTTGAAACAGGTCCCGGCTTTCCGTTTTTGCAATAGTTGTATTTTTTACCGGTATCCATATCATATATTTCTCCAATAGGAGCAATTATTGCAGCAGTACCGCAGGCTCCTACTTCTTCAAATGTATCCAGCTCGTCAATTGAAACAGGACGTTGTTCAACTTTAAAACCCATATCCTCAGCAATTGCCATTATGCTTTTATTGGTTATTGAAGGGAGAATAGAGCTGGATTTAGGAGTTATGTAGGTGTTGTTTTTGATACCGAAAAAATTGGCGGCCCCTATTTCGTCAATATACCTCTTTTCTTTTGCATCAAGGTACATTGGTGAACCGTAACCGGCCTTTACCGCCTTTGTGACACCGTAAAGGCTGGCAGCATAGTTGCCTCCGACCTTGATGTGACCTGTGCCAAGGGGTGCTGCCCTGTCCGAATCTTTTACAATGGCAATTTTAACTGGATTAAAACCTTCCTTGAAATACGGGCCAACAGGTGTTACAAATACAATAAACATATACTCTTTTGCAGGTTTAACTCCTATTTGGGCGCCTGAACCAAATAGTAAAGGACGTATGTAAAGTGCAGCACCGGTGCCGTGGGGAGGGATGAACTCTTTGTTGAGTAATACGGTTTTTACAATAGCTTCTTTGAAAAGATCTTCGGGTACTCTGGCCATAAAAATTCCATCAGCAGATCTTTGCATTCTTTTTGCATTTTCCTGCCAGCGAAACAGTCTGATTTTCCCGTCTTTCCCCATATAGGCTTTCATCCCTTCAAAAGCTTCTTGTCCGTAGTGCAGACAAGTTGCTGCCATATGAATATCAATTTTTTCTGAAGAAGAAACTTCAAGTTCACCCCATTTATCATTCCTGAAATAACACCGGACATTATAATTGGTTTTTACATAACCAAAAGGCAGATTTTTCCAGTCAAAATTTTCCATACTTTTATATTGTTTGAGTTATTAATTTATATTCTTTCTTTCAAAATTAATGATATTAAAATAATTTGCAAGCAGGTACGGAAAATATGTTGCAAGACACAATTTGTTTAAGGATTTGAAGAAAATCGGGTTTTAAAAACAGTTGGGATATCCGGTTAAGAGATCAATAAAAACCTGATAACATAAAACCAATATGTTAAAATTGCGTATAAAAAGTTTTTAGAAGTCTTTTATCAAATTTTAAAGGTTTACCAGATATAGTTCTTAAAAAATTCATAACTTAAAAAATTCATAATATTTGCACCCCGCAAATATTAAAGGAGGTAAAATTTTTTTTAAACTTAATTGATTAATTATGGAAATTGCAAAAAAACCTTTGATGGTTCCCTGGGATTTTACAGACATTGCCGGATATGCGCTTGAGTATGCTGCCAAAATATCCCGTATTGACGGCAATCCGGTTTATCTTGTACATATTGCAAAAAAGAAGAATGAGATTAAAAAGCTCAAAGGTGAACTCGAGAGCTATGCTGAAGACGCGTATAATAAGTTTAATATCAGGCCCAATGTTATAGTAAGGGAAGGCACTATTTTCTCTACTCTCGGCGATATTTCAGACGAGATAGATGCAGGAATGGTAATAATGGGAACCCACGGCATAAAAGGAATGCAAAAATTAACCGGAAGCTGGGCGCTTAAAGTTATAGTGAGCTCAAAAGTGCCTTTTGTTGTTGTCCAGGCTTCTCCCGATGATTCCAATTTTGAGGATATTGTTTTTCCCGTTGATTTTAAAAGGGAAGACAAAGAGAAGATAAATGGAATAATTTATCTGCATAAATATTTTGATTCAAAGATTCATATTATCAAACCAAGGAAAAACGATAAACGTCTTTTAGCAGGAATTAACAACAATATTGCATTTGCACGAAAAATGCTGAAACAAAAAGGAGTTCATTACGATATTGTTGAAGCTCCCGGAAAAAAATCGTTTGCAAAAGAAACCATTGACTATGCAAAACAAGTAAATGCCAGCTTGATACTGGCTATGTCAACAAAAAATATTGGACTCACCGATTATGTATTTGGGGCTGTTGAGCAATATATTATTGCAAACAGTGCCAAAATACCCGTAATGTGCTTAAACCCCAGAAAGGGTAAGGTATCCGGCGGCTTTGCAGCCATGGGGGGATAACCATATGAAGCTTGTTTTTGCTACAAACAATTTCAATAAGTTCAGGGAGGTAAAAGAACTTATAGGCCCTGGTATTGATTTGATGAATTTGAAAGATATTGGTTGTAATTCAGACATACCAGAGCCTTATCAGACAATTGAGGAAAATGCCCGTGAGAAAGCAAGGGTTATTAACAAACAGTATGGATATGATTGCTTTGCCGATGATACAGCTCTTGAAACAGAAGGCCTCAGAGGCAGACCCGGTGTTTACTCTGCACGATATGCCAGCATTACCACCGGAAAAAAGTTTTGTACAGCTGAGCAAAACAATGAAGCAAATATTAACATACTGTTTGATCAGCTTAAAAATGTTAATAACAGAAAAGCACGTTTCAGAACGGTTATTTGTCTTATTTTTAAGGGCAAAGAGATAATGTTTGAGGGCATGGTCAATGGTCTGATAATAAAAGAAAAAAGAGGAAATGAAGGTTTCGGGTATGATCCTGTTTTTATCCCTGATGGTTACAATAAGACATTTGCCCAGATGAACCTTTCGGAAAAAAACAAAATTAGTCACCGCGCAAAAGCATTCAATATGCTTGCAGATTACCTCCTGAAACAATGCTCGTAGATGTCTTTAAAGGGGGTTAAAAATTTACGTCTCTCTTTTATTAAATCATATGATTATCTTGTATTTTTACAAGACAATATGTTTATAAAACGCTTGTGAACAGGCTGCCGTACATTTGAGAAAATGATTAAAAAGACCAAGGGGATAATTCTCCGCCAGATCAAATATTCTGAATCATCTGTCATAGCCCATATTTACACTGAACATTTCGGGAGACTCTCTATTTTGATAAATGGGGTTGGCGTGAAGAGAAAAAGCCGCCGTATTAAGCTGCTTCAACCGTTGTCTATACTTGATATGGAGATTTATAGAAAACCCTCCAGGGATATTCAAAGGGTAAAGGAAATGAGTCTGCATATACCCTATTCCCAAATACCCTTTTGTCCCGAAAAAAATGCAATTGCGCTTTTTATTTCAGAAATCCTGTATAAAACACTTCGTGAACAGGAAGCAAATCCTGCTTTGTTTGAATTTTTAAGCAATTCTTTACAAATACTCGATATCAGGGAACGACATTTTGCAAATTTTCATCTTGTGTTTTTAATGAATCTGTCAAAATATCTCGGTTTTTTTCCGCTGGATAACTTTTCAGATTCATCTGCTGTTTTTGACATGATGAACGGGAAATATGTTGATGCCGTACCTTGGCATCCAAACTTCGTTAAACCTCCTTTAAGCGGTGTAATTTCAAGGCTTCAGGCTTTGAATTACGAAAATCTTAACAGCCTGCCATTAAGCGGGACACAAAGAATTCATCTGTTGGAAATGCTAATGGACTATTACCGGCTTCATATAGATAATTTTGGTGAGGTTAATTCAATAAAGATATTGCACAAAGTGTTCCATTAATCCAGTTTTTTATTACAACATTCGGTTAAAGTAAATAAAGGAATTATTTTTGTCTTCTGTAATTTTTGAACGAAAAACCAGTTATTTAAAAAAGCCTCCTTTTAAAACTGCATTCGGTTGAGGAGGCAGTTATTAATAATTTGTATTACTTTTTGTTTGATGCTGATCAATTCATTAATCAACCGCTTCAATTCAAAGCGGTTAAAAGAAATAAAAAAATTCAGGTATCATCCTGTAGAGGTGCAGACAGAATGTTTGCAGAAATTGCTCAGGTCGGCACAAAATACTGAATATGGCAGGGAGTTTGATTTCAGTTCTATAAACTCTGTTGAACAATTCAGGGAAAGACTGCCCGTTCAAACATATGAAGATGTTAAGTTCCGTATTTCAAGGGTTATGAGGGGTGAAGAGAATGTTCTCTGGCCGGGAGGAGTAAAATGGTTTGCAAAGTCTTCCGGCACTACCAGTGATAAAAGCAAGTACATCCCTATAACACCTGAGTCACTTCAAAATTGTCATCTCCGTGGAGGCAAGGATGCTCTTATGTTTTATCTTAATAGCAATCCGAAATCAGCTATACTAAAAGGGAAAGCACTTACAATCGGAGGAAGTCACCAGGTAAACAGCTTAAATAAGAAGTCCTGTTTTGGCGACCTGTCAGCTATACTTATGGAAAACCAGCCTATATGGGTCAAATTTATAAGAACACCAACGAACAGAATTGCAATGTTGGGAGACTGGGAGGAAAAGATAGAAAAAATTTACAGGACTGCTGTGAACAAAAATGTCACCAATCTTGTAGGGGTGCCTTCATGGAACCTTGTATTCCTGAAGTATGTGTTGCAAAGAACCGGCAAGCCAAATCTTCTGGAAATATGGCCTAATCTTGAATTGTTTTTTCACGGTGGAGTCAGTTTCAAACCCTATGAGGGGCAATTTAAAAAAATTATACCTTCTGAAAAGATGAAATATCTTGAAACATATAATGCCTCCGAAGGCTTCTTCGGTGTTCAGGACAGGCTAGATTCAGATGATATGCTGCTGATGCTGGATTATGACGTTTTTTACGAATTTATACCAATGGACGAGTTCGACGGAGATAAGCCTAATTTTTTAACTGTTGGCGATGTCAGGACAAACACCAACTATGCAATGGTGATATCCACAAACAGCGGATTATGGCGTTATATACTTGGTGATACCGTTGTTTTCACATCCCTGTATCCTCACAAGATAAAGGTTACAGGCAGGACAAAGCATTTTATAAATGCTTTTGGCGAAGAATTAATAATAGAAAATGCAGAA
>SL_3KL_010_SEDDRAFT_10005064_pt1 | contig 11870 bp, 10 predicted proteins | sample SodLakKL_010_SED_2_FD_10381 | JGI IMG/M metagenome (IMG submission 10381)
TCCTCGCGCGATTGTTTGGTTTCTGTGACCAGTGAAATGATGATCATGAGCGAAACACTTACTACAAAGAGAATCGGAGCCACATAGAGAAAATGGATGTCAATTACTCCAAATACCATATTGGCGACAAAAAGCCCCGCAGAGGCAATGTGCCCGCCTAAAAGCCCCCAAAATGCAGCTTTACGGTTGGCCCCGGCCCAGAAGATTCCCACCAGGAACGCGGCCACAAATGGCGGACTCTGATATGCCAGAATCGATTGCAGGTATTCCCAAAGCGACGGGAAGTTGGTGATCATTGGCGCCCAGGCAGCAGCGATAATCATGAATACGAACGTGGTAACACGGCCGGCCATTAGAAGCTGCTTTTCACCCCATTCCGGCTTCAGGGGTTTGGCGAAGTCCATGGTAACAAGGGTGGAGGCGGAGTTCAGCGTGGAGTCGATCGACGACATGATTGCCGCAATGAGGGCCACCAATATGAGTCCGCGCAGGCCAATTGGGAGCAGATCAAAAAGAAGTACCGGGAAAATGAGATCGGGTGTAAAGCCTTCCATTGTTGGCAGGTCAGGGTAGATCAGCAATGCAAAAATACCCGGAAGAACCATGATGAAAAGGATGGGGAGTTTCAGGAATCCGGCAAAAAGTGCGCCCCATCGTCCGTGATCGAGACTTTTTGCTCCCAGCACCCGCTGCACCATAAACTGATTGGTACACCAGAAATAAAAGCCAAGCAGCGGAACACCAAAGAGAAGACCCGGCCAGGGCAGGAAGGGGTCATCAGCTGGTTTCATAAGGTTCAGCATGCCATCATCCACTCCTGTGGTTACGGCTTCCCATGAACCAATTTGATTGAAGGCAAGGGCTGAAATAAGAAACGCTCCAAAGAGAAGTAGTACAGCCTGAATCGTATCGGTGTAAACAACGGCTTTGAGTCCGCCAAGAATGGTATAAGCGCCTGCAAGTATTGCTAAAATGATTACTGACAGCGCAAAGGGTACTTCCGGATAGAGAAGGAAAATCACAAGTGCACCGGCATACAGAGCTCCTGCAGTATCAATGAAGATATTTCCCATGATGGTGAATCCGGAGAAATAATACCGGGATCGGCGGTCGAAACGCCGCTCAAGAAATTCAGGCATTGTAAATACACCACTCTTCAGAAGCAGAGGCAGCAGGAAAATGGTAAAGAAGACAAGAATAATGGCGGCCATCCATTCATAATTGAAAACGGATATACCCGTGCCATAGGCGCTGCCCGCCATCCCGATCAGGCTGGTGGATGACATATTGGAGGCAAGCAGGGAAAAACCGATCAGGTACCAGGTGAGGGAACGGCCGGCGAGAAAGTAATCTTCGGTGTCGTCGGTGTTTTTTGATACCCAGAAACCGATCCAGAGAATCACCACGATGTAAACTGCAATCACGATGATGTCGATCAGGTGAAGCGAAAAATCAGGCATGGTGAATGATATTAAGATTTGTCGGCTGTGTTGCCTTGCACATATTAACCTGCCTAATTAAAGGAAAAAAAAGTATTGCTGAAAATAGAATATGGACACCCTGGAAAATGTGATAAGCCACTGTCAGGTTAATGATTGACGGGAGTTTACGAAACAGCAGAGCATTTCACCCAAAAAGGCTTTCAGCTCAAAGAGTGAATAAAAATTGGAAATACGCTTTCAATTGCCGGTAGAAGAAGGAGTGAAATCTTAGATAGATCTGATGTTAGAGTGCATGGATCAGAAATAGAGCAGGGATTTTCTGCAGATCGGGTGCCTCTGCATGCTTCCATTTTTGGACCTCTTGATTTTTTAGATATTCATCAGGCTGAGTCAGGTTTGCTGCGATACAGAGCCGTGTTCCGGGCCTCAATGTTTCAAGCAGCTGTTTGAAGAGCACTCCATTTCGATGAGGCGTTTCCATAAAGATCTGGGTCTGGTTGTTTCGCGATGACTCTTGTTCAAGCTCAGAGATTTGTTTAACCCTTTTATTATCATCGAGCGAGAGATACCCGTGGAAAGCAAATTTTTGTCCGTTCATACCAGATCCCATCAGAGCAAGTAAAATCGACGAAGGGCCAACCAGTGGCACTACGGAGATACCATTTTCGTGTGCCAGTTTCACCAGCTTGGCTCCAGGATCCGCAACTGCAGGAGCCCCGGCTTCCGACATAAGGCCAACGTCCTGCTCATTCAAAAGCCGAAGAAAGCTGAATATCTCCTGGTCTGGTGTCTTTTTGTTGAGCACACGCATGGTTAATTGGTAAGCGGGCTCAGGGTGATCAATCCACTGCAAAAAACCTTGAGCAGTTTGAGGCTTTTCTACAATGAAGCACTTCAGTGTATGAATTACATCGATGGTGTATTGGGGCAGAACCAAGTTCTCTTTACGTTTACCGATGGGTGTCGGGATCAGAAATAATTTCCTGGTATTCATTATGCGGGTTCCTTCACATCCTCCAAATCGACTCGTTCAAAAATCAGCGTTTCGTCCCCGTGTTTTATACGCCTCCGCGCATATCTTGAAGCGAACAAGGCAATTATTACAGTTACAACCAAACCGAAACCCGTAACACCTAGATTTACCCGCACCACCTTTTTTTGAAGTTCATAGGTTGGCATCATAACAATTGGATTGAATGAACTTTCCAGATAGCGGACGGGTATGAGTTCCGACTCCATGATTACCTGTGCCATTTGAACAGGAAGAGTTAACTTTCTTTCAACCACCTCTTCATCGATGGTAGAAAACTTCAAGACTACGTAGCCATTTGTCTGTGCAGCAATCTGTTTTACATCAAAGTCAATCACTTCTGCCATGTAGCTGCTTCCATTATCGTAGGTATTGCTGACGCCCTGAAGTGTAGCAAGCTGGTAGAATGCCTGAACGAGAAAGTAGAGAGGAAGCAGCCAGATCAGATAGACAAAATAGTACTTATTCATGATTCAATTGCAGGATAGGTTTAAATGTATTTTACCGGTACTCAGAAACAACATTCTGTTCAAGGCTATGAACAATTTCTCTCAGCCGGTCGATCATTGCTGGATCAAAAATTAATCGCTGTTGAAAATCCTGATGCATGTGATTGCTCGACATGTGAAACCAGAAAGCGATGGGGAGGCGATCAAAAAACACTGCCTGAACAGTTGTTTCACCGGTATATGCAGACGTTCCAAAATCGATTCCATTGAGCAATCCGAGGCGGTTATCGAACATAGCTCCGTAATCGCTGAAATCGCGTCGTACTTCGCGCTGCTGCTCAAGCGGCCAGCGCATCCAGTCTTTCATGAGACGTGAAGCTTCCTGGCTTACTGTTTCAGCCAGCCAAATGTTCTTCATGAGGCCGGCCATTTCACGTGCAGTTGTTTTGGGAAACAAGATCATTGCATTTCGTTCTTCAATAAAAGTGCCACCCAGCCGGTTTCGTTTCAGATATGTTGAAAACTGCTCACGTTTATCTGGTTTTTCTGCAAAGCTTCTTGAAAGTTCTATGACGTGATCGCGCCATTGCTCACCACTTTCAGACTGCCAGCGCTGCACAATCTCATCGCCGCTCATTTCAGCTATGCCCGGAGCGATGGCGAGATACAGGCCTGAAAAAGGTAGAGGCGCGTCAGTTTGATTCAGATTTAGCTGTTCCAGTAATTTAGGCCAGTGATCCGGGCCAAGATGCCACCATAAGTAGTCGGAAATTGCCAGGTTATTGTACTGTGCAAGAAGCTTCAATGCGTGTGCAACAGAAATAGACTCTTCGACCATCCACCCGCGATTTTTCGCTGTTCTGTATGAGTTTTGGTGAATAGAAGCTTCAACATCCGGCAGCTGAAACTGCGAGATGTCGGCCCATGAGAGCATCTTATCAGGTGATTCCTGACCGGATGCAATTTTCTCAGCCCAGGCCAGCAGCAGCAGATAATTCGTGGTTGTGCCCATTACACGGCGCACGTCGGGCTGGTACAGAATAAGTGAGTCGGGATGTTCCACGACTATGCTCGCAATTGAAATGTTTTGAGGATTCTCGGCAATGAATTCACTGAGACCTCTGAGGGAGTAAGTTTTCTCAACCCATTCGCTGCCTTCGGCCATAGCTTCCCGATTTTCAATAAATGTGCTAAACGACTTCCAGTTTAAACCGAAGACAAATGCAAATATCAGTATCGCAGTGACGAAGAATGCGGCAAAAAACTTCAGAATTCTCATGTGGAATGTTTATGAATCTGTTTTAGAAAAAAATGCAAAATGCCAATATAGATCGTTTTTGTGTATATGGAGTGAAAACGATTTGCATGGCCTAACAATATTTATGACCCGGCGAAAAAGTGATTCATCTGTAACAGCCTGTAAATGTTTCTGGTTGGATCCCGGAAATATACCAATGCATGGTACTCTTGCCGTGTATTTCTGAAGAGATCATCGAATGCAAGATCGTTTACCCTGTTATCTTGTAACTTAACAAACTTATAGTGATACTGGCCCTGTTTTATAACTGCCGATCCCTGCCAGCGCCTGATATCCTCAAGGTATTGCATCCTCATCCCTGGATGGATCGCCCAGTTGTTGAAATCTCCGGTTACGTAGATAGCAGCATCAGTGCCTATCTCTTCGGCTGGGTCGAATCTAAAGTGTACATTGGCATATTCGGCCGTGAGTGATGTTTCGGGCCTTCCGGTTCGACCTGCGCCAGCAGGTAGCGCGATCAGTGAAAACCCTTCAGGGTCATCGATAAGTATAACCAAAGGGGGGATCTCAGTCGGGTCATAAGAATAAATCTGTGGATTTGTCTGGGAAAGCACCGATAGATCCAGAAATCTGAACTCATAATCTCCAATAAAGCTCCGCCTGCTCCTGGTTTCGAATCCGGCTTCTACAGGTGATGAAAAGTCAAGTTCATCGGCTTCTAAAGCCCGCCCCCAGAACCTGTTTTGGACATAGTAGAATTTCAGATCAAATCGCGGATACTCAATGAAATCAGGATAAACGTATCTGCTTACGGTACGGTGGGTAATTCTGAGGTTATGCCTCGGAGCTAAGGTAGTTTCGACGGAAGAGCGGATTGTACCCCGGTTTTCATAAATAAAAAAAGGCATTGTAAACATCAGATTTCCTGAATCTGAGTCTTCAACTCTGATCATGTAGTTCCCGCTGAAACGAAAGTCAAAATCGCGGTTGGGTAAATCGAACGTGAACCTTCTGTAGCACGGCCTGCAGTTTGTGCTTAAGTCGCCGCCGCTAATGGTCTGTGTTTGAAAGCCAGTTATAAAAACTTCAGGTGGAAGGGGCGACCTGCTCCAATCGGGATTGTGATGGGTAAACGAGACCCTGAACTGACGCGAATCCGATCCAAGCATTTCAAAGGCCAGGCGAAGTTTGTCATCTGATCCAAGTTCAAGAAAAGGAGACGATAAAGGGTTCTCTATAGGGTGAAGGTGAATTGAATGGACATCTTCTCCTGCAATGAGTTGTGAGGGAGGGTTAAAAAGATTTTGAATCCCGGAAGGTGAGGTATAGGTGTCGCGGTGAGGCACGGATCCGGTGTCGAACAGGCCACATCCTGAAATGGTAAACAGTGCAAGCACCGAATACAAGAAAAAAGATAAAGAGCTTTTATCAAAAATGATATTGACCTTCAAAAACAAACGTTGCAGGGCCCTCGAGTTTAATGTTGGAATAGGTTTTCGTCTTCTTAAAAAACGAAAAATAGGTCAAGAGATTTCCCCCTCTCACTTTAACATTATACTTGAAATCTCCATCACCTTTTTGCTGCAAATAGTGCCATGCAAGCGCTGAGGCTATTGCGCCTGTGCCGCAGGCGAGAGTTAAATTTTCAACTCCGCGCTCGTATGTTTGCAGGCAGAGATTGGTCGCATTTATACCCGCAATAAAGTTCACGTTGGTTCCTGCCGGCTTAAATTTCTCATGATAACGCAGGTAGCGCCCTTCCGACACGAGATTTGTTTCATCCTCAAGTTTATCAGTTGTACCTGGCCATACAATGTGCTCCGTATTTGTATAGACACTCATTACATGCTCGCCGCCTACCTGAATTTCTTTTACTTTTGTTTCGAGAGGAAAATGGATTACAACACTTTTTTTCTTCACTTTGGCCCTGTAGATATTATCATGAACCCTGAACGTAAAGTTTTTTGGCGAACCAAGCGTAACTGCAAATGCTGCGAAACAACGGGCACCGTTACCGCACATTCCCGCATCACTTCCATCTGGGTTTTTATAATTCATGACTAAATCCGCCTCTTTTGTATCATCAAAGTTAAGGGCAATAATTCCGTCTCCGCCAATGCCGAACTTGCGATTACAAAGCATGGGCGCCAATTCCGTCAATCGCTCATTGCTCATTTTAAGGGTGCGATTGTCAAACAAGATGAAGTCGTTACCTGCACCCTGCATCTTAATAAATGAAAGCGTGTTTTCTGCCATAAGCGTATTCCTCTAGGATGTTATAGCAGGCATATGGCGCCATGTTTCATCGTTTTTAATAACTGGATCTGCGCCACGCATCAAGTGAGCATATCGCAGAGAAAGAGCGGTAAAAATGTATTTAAACTGTACGTTTTGATAAAGAAGCTTTTTTAGCTCATTTAAATGCTCAATCATTTCTTCAATCCGCGCGTCCCGCATGGTATCGCAAAATTTTCGTATTACTTCGATCTGGTCAATATTATTTACCAGATGTTCATTTCCCGATTCCCTGAAAATCAGGATATCCCGGAGAATCTGTTCGAGTGTATTGCAAAGTGCAATCTGATTCTCTGTGTTTAGGCTGCTATTCCAGTCTTTAATCATTTTCAGCAGAACCGCTACATCCTGTGTGTAAGAATAGCGTAAAAAATCTATCACTTCGCTTCGTGTTTGCTGCATTGTGGGTACGTCATAAAAACGGGTTATGGCGTAGTTACCGTCCGATAAGCGTGCAAGATATGAGGCGTTTTCTTCAGATAAGCCATCATACTCCATGAGCCCCGACTTGATATCTTCCTCACCAAGCGGGCTCAATCGGATATGCTGGCAGCGCGAAATAATCGTAGGCAGCAGCTGATCAGTTTTGGAGGCGGTTAGTATGAATAAAACACTATCTGACGGCTCTTCAAGCAGTTTCAAAAAGGCGTTGGCTGATTCTTTTCGCATGGTGTCGATCCCTGTAATGATGATCACCGTTTTCCGGCCCTCATTGGGTTTGTACACCGATTTCGGCCTTATTTCTCCGTGATAATATTCAATGGAGTAGAACGCGCGTCGATTTTTCGATGACTCCGTATCGGTGAGTGCCGGCCTGAGCGTGAAATCAACTATTTCGTAAGGATCTTTTGACAGCAGTTCCAGCCTGGCCTGAAGTTCCGAAGCTCCAACCGTTGACGGCATTGGCAGAAAGAGATGAATATCCGGATGAGTGTACCAGCTAGATTTTTTTGATATCGCTGTGCCCTTTAAATCGGTTAAATGATCAACGCCGTTCACGATTTCGGCCAATGTTAGTGCAAATGCAGTTTTGCCGCTGCCGTCAGGTCCTGTAATCAAATAAGCATGACTCAGGCGCTCATTTAAAAGCATTTGTTGAGCTTGAGCACGGGCGTTTTTCTGTCCCACCAAGCGCCGGTCGCCAAAACGGATATGTTCGTTGATAAATTTCATGTTAGTGTCAGTCCTCCCATACATAGTCAAAAAGCATGATGCCTGCTGTAATTGTGACGCCGCAATATCCGATCAGTGCAAACAGATCATTCAGCTCAGAGCCATCGGGTCCGTCAACGAGAGCAATTCTGGTAGTGCGTGTTAAAATGAGAAGCAGCGGAACCAGTAAGGGTATACAAAGTACGGAAAAAACCGCACCCTTTCGGTCGGCTTTTGCAATCATTGCGGATGTAAGCGTTGTTACCGAGGCAATACCCGCAGCGCCAAAAAGGATGGAGGAAACAAGGTAGGCGGCATTTATAATCGGCAGATCCATCATCACCATGTAAAAGAAGAACGTAAATAGATGCAGAATCAGAAGAAACATGAAGTTATAGAGTAGTTTCCCTACGTATACATCGGTTGGCGCGGCGTTGAGCTGAAGCAAGTCCCAGGTTTTTTTTTCTGTTTCCTGAACGAACGAGCGCATCATGCCGGTCATCGCTGCAAAGAGTACGATAATCCAAACCAGGCCGCTTTTGGGTGTAGGGTCGAGTTGCTGTGCCCTGAGGGTAAATAAGACGAGAAGAAGTGCGGAACCGGTAAAAGCCAATAAAGTATTAATGGCATACTTTGTTCGAAGCTCTTGCGTGATCTCTTTTCGAAGTATGGTATAGGAGGTGCGGATCATAAAATCAGGTTAAATCGTCGCATTTAAAGTACCAAAAAAAGCAGAGAGCTGAGGAAAGATTTAACCTTTTCTTTTTAAGAAATTGCGAATAGCTCATTATATTGCACGATTGAGAAATACTGATTCTGAAAACCTATTTATGAATATCTATTCACTCCTCGGCAGTTCAACCATTTTGGCAAATCTAAAGGTTCAATCAAAAGATGAATTGCTTAATGAAATGATAGATTCTCTCGCCGATATGGTGAGCAGTGAGCAGCTCGATGAGATTAGAAAATCGGTTTTCGATCGGGAGGAGATAATGTCGACCGGGGTAGGCAAGAACCTGGCTATCCCTCATGGTAAAGTCAAATCAATTGAGCAGAACTATGCCAGTTTTGCAATCTTAGACGAACCTATTGATTACGATTCGATTGACGGTGAGCCTGTTAAAATGGTTTTTTTGCTAGCCGGACCGGAGGCTAAAAACAGTACTCATATAAAACTTTTGAGCCGCATTTCGAGGCTTATGAACAGTACCGCATTCAGGGATGCACTTAATGAATGTGAAACAGCCGAACAGATTTACGAAGTGTTCCACAAAGAAGAGGAACGCTATTTCAGTAACTGATCCCTTTCCAGATGAAAATCCAATATGCAGTAAAACAGATACTCTGTGCCCTCTGCATTCTGCCTCTTTTTGCTGTTTGTGCCGAAGCTCAGGTATCATCGCAGATTGAACATGCCATCGAGAGCAGCCAGGCCCGCCATGCATTTTGGGCAGTCCAGGTTCGCGACAGCCTCGGAAATATTCTTGAGGACCTGAATGGCGACAAACTTGTAAGGCCGGCGTCGAACATGAAGCTGGTCAGCTCGGGTGCATTTCTTGAATATCTGGGCCCCGAATACACCTTTACAACCACATTATACGGCAGGGGTGAACAAGACGGTGACCGCTGGCGGGGTGACCTCATTATTAAAGGAAGCGGAGATCCATCCGTCAGTGGTGATTTTTTTGATGATCCTCTTTTTCTTTTTGAAAAGTGGTATCAGCTGTTCGATTCTCTGGGAATACGCCATATCGATGGCAATATCATTGCCTACGAAGGCTTGTTTGATGATGTTCCGTATCCCCGAGGTTGGGAGTGGGACGACCTCTCATACTATTACGCTCCGGAAATTGGCGCGCTTTCATTTAACTCGAATGTGGTGAACCTGGAGGTAAGAGCCGATGGACCCGTGGGTTCCACTCCGTCAATCCAGTGGTTTCCGTTTAACACGCCTTACGTCGACTTTGTGAATGAGCAGGTGATAACACCCCGCACGGCCCGGTTTCATGAATCATATCGGCGCATTCTAGGCACAAACACAATTGTCTTAAGAAGTACGCTGCCTAGCGGTTATTATGAAACGGAACCGCTATCAGTTATGGCTCCCGGACTCTATTTTATTGACACGTTCTCGCGATATCTTGCCAATGCAGGGATACAATTCAGGGGGCAGCTCCTCACCGAAGGCGACTTTTATGCATGGTCGGACCAAAATCTGCAGGTTTTGGATTCACACGTTTCCGGCCCACTTCATGAAATGGTAACCTGGTTAAACCGGGAAAGCGACAATTTCGTGACTGAAATGCTTTCCAAGAAAATTGGCGCGGAACGCTACAATGTTCAGGGCACCACGGATCTCGGTCTTCAGATGATTCGCGAGTTTATGCACTCTACCGGTTTCGATACGCTTGCCGTTACTTTGAGGGACGCATCCGGTATGGCACCGGCTACCCTGGTAAACGTATCAGATTTAAACAGATACCTTGTAAACATACAGGAGAAGCCGTGGTTCGATTATCTCTATAACTCACTATCGATCGGCGGAGTAAATGGAACCCTTGGTCACCGTTTCAGGGAAAGTTCGTTCAATGAGCGATTTTATGGTAAATCCGGTTTTGTATCGGGAGTGCGATCCTTAAGTGGCTATCTTGAAACTAAATCGGGGCAGCGACTTGCTGTCACCATTGTCACGAATAACTACGCTGTTCGGACTGCCAATGTAGACTGGGTGCACGAACGCATTCTTGAGTATGTATTCAACAGCTATTGATACCTGATAACCATGCCTGAAAAGCCGCAGATATTGATTACAGATGATGAAAAGAGCATCCGCAATATTCTGCGCGACATACTTGAGTTCGAGAAGTATAGGGTGGTTGAGGCGGAGAATGGGGAAGAGGCACTCCAAATAACTGAAATCAAGGAGATTGACCTTGTTATTCTTGACATCAAAATGAAAGGGATGGACGGAATTGAAGTTCTGGAAAAGCTGAAAGAGAGACAACCGGAGCTTCCTGTAATCATGATTTCGGGACACGGCACCATTCAAATCGCGGTAGATGCTACACGGAAAGGTGCCTATGATTTTATTGAGAAACCTCCGGATTTGAACCGCCTTCTTATCACCGTACGGAATGCGCTCAATTCGAGTGAGTTAATACGGGAGAATCGCCAGATGCGCACCGAGCTACACGGTGCTAAGGATATAATGGGGAATAGCCCGGTAATTACTCAAATTAAAAAAACGATTGATAAAATTGCCCCAAGCAGCAGCCGGGTATTGATTACAGGTGAAAACGGCACGGGAAAAGAGCTGGTTGCCCGATCTATCCATAATTTGAGTAAGCGTGCATCCAAACGTTTTGTGGACGTGAACTGCGCCGCGATACCATCTGAACTCCTTGAAAGTGAACTATTTGGACATGAGAAAGGAGCCTTTACCGGAGCATCGGAGCGCAGAATTGGCAAGTTTGAACTGGCTGATGGCGGTACCCTGTTCCTGGACGAGATTGGCGATATGAGCCACGACGCGCAGGCAAAAGTGCTTCGGGCCCTGCAGGAAAACCAAATTATCCGGGTAGGAGGATCAGAAACCATTGATGTGGATGTAAGAATCATTTCTGCAACAAACAAAGATTTGCAGTCCGAAATTGATAAATCAAATTTCAGAGAAGACTTGTTTCACCGCTTGAGTGTGATTCCCATCCATCTGCCGCCGTTGCGTGAACGAAAGGAAGATATACCCGTACTGGCAAAAGCATTCCTGGAGCGGTTGGGAAAAAACGACATTGTTTTTGCCGGTAAAACATTTTCCGATGACGCCCTTAAACTATTATCAGAGCAGCAATGGACCGGTAATATCCGCGAACTTCAAAACGTGGTTGAACGTCTATCTCTGCTGTCACCCGGTGATGAAATTAAAGTTCGTGACGTAGAGCAGCTGGTGGTGAACCGCAAGTCATCAAAGAAAGTCATGAACGAGCTGATTGATGAGATCGAAACCTTCCAGGAGTACAAAGAAGAAGCTGAACGTCTCTTTTTGCTGAAGAAACTCGAAAAGTACGACTGGAATGTATCAGCCACCGCCGACGCCATCGACATCCAGCGAAGCCACATCTATAACAAGATGAAGAAGTATGACATTGAAAGATAGATTTATGATTTAGAAACTATTAAATATAGATAAATATTTGATAAATATACACATGTGTTTAATTATTATTGCACCTTACACCTTACACCTT
>SL_3KL_010_SEDDRAFT_10005065_pt1 | contig 11870 bp, 11 predicted proteins | sample SodLakKL_010_SED_2_FD_10381 | JGI IMG/M metagenome (IMG submission 10381)
GTGCCTGCCTGGGTCATGATTCGGACCAACAGGAATTTCCTGCGCCACCCCAAGCGCAGAAGCTGGCGCACCAGCAACCTCAAGGAGTGATTCGGATGGATGATAACGAGAGGATTATGAACATCCCCTTGAGGGATACGAAGGCCGTGCCCCGCAGTAAGAGGGCCAACCGGGCCATCAAGGAGATCAGGGAGTACATCGCACGTCATATGAAGGTCGACGATCAAGAGCTCATATGGATAGACACCGCCCTGAACGAGAGGATCTGGTCCCGTGGAATTCAGAAACCCCCCGCTAAGATAACCGTCAAGGCCGTCCGCTTCGAGGATGGTCTGGTAGAAGTCTCCCTGGCCGGGGAGTGAGGTCGTAAACGTATGCTAAAGCTCTCGAACTACGAGGGTAATCCCTACATAGGCGTTTATTCAACCGCCAATGAGAGCATAGCACTCCTTCCCTCCGATTCCGGCGCTGAGCTAGCGAAGGCGGTAGAGGGGGCCATGGACGTGGAGCCCGTGAGGCTCACGATGTCATCATCACATGTCATCGGATCCTTGGTGGCCATGAACTCACATGGTATAGTGGTCACCAACCAGGCGGAGTCGGCGGAGATACGTCGCTTGGAGGAGTACCTCCCCGTTTTTAAAATCAACGACCGTTTGAACGCCGCCGGGAACAACATCCTGGTCAACGACCATGGCTTGGTTGTGAACCGTAACATGAAACCGAAGACCATCGAGGACCTGGAGGATTTCTTCGGACTTGAATGCCTTCGGTTACGTGTCGCGGGGATGGACACCGTTGGTTCCGCTTGCAAAGTGACCAACAAGGGCGGCATATGCCATCCTAAGGCCACCGCCGTGGAGATGGCGGAGCTCAGTCAGGCATTGAAAGTGGATTTCACACCTATAACTCTCAACTACGGCTCCGCGATGGTCGGTTCATGCGTCATCGCCAACTCCAAGGGAGCGGTGGTGGGTAACATCAGTACGCCTATAGAATTGGGTAAGTTAGAGGATTCCCTCTATCTTTATTGACCCTGACCATCACATAGAGAATACCCAGTATTCCATTTCTTCGACCATGTCCTCGGGTATGAAGTCTATCTCGTTCCCGACCATGTAGATCAGTTCTGCAGGTATGTCCTTGAGGAAGTTCTCCAGATTATCTAGTACGAGGCCTAGGCCGCTGATCCTGTAATGCATCGGTATCACGATGCGGGGGCCGATCTTGGAAATTACCTCCTTGGCCTGTTCGGAGTTGATGGTCGTCACACCTCCGACGGGTATGAAGAGTATATCCACTTCTCCGATACCGGCGATAATGTCATCATCGAGGATATGGCCCAAATCACCTAGGTGACAATATCTGATGCCATTCATGGAGAAGCGGTAGATGAAGTTTTCACCTCTCTTGCTTCCTTGGAACTCATCATGGAAGGTCTCGAAACCCTCGATCTCGACGTCTTTGACCTCCTGATACCCCTCGGAACAATTAACCTCGACATGTTCACCTTTGACCACACGCGATGCATTGTGGTCGTAATGGTTGTGACTTATCATGATTATGTCCGCCCGGGTCCTCGGCGGTCTTATGCCTATGGATTTCCCGTCATGCGGGTCGGTCAGTATGGTGACCTCGTCCTTTATCTCGAAACAGGAATGACCATGCCATTTAATCTTCAGTAAATCACTTCCGACTAAGCTAGAGAGGATTGGTTAGGCTGAAGGTGAATTAAACCTTTGTCCTTCCGCCAGTCAACAACCGATACTGGCCAAAATACATTAATATGAACATAACCACTTGGTGAAACAGAATGAGAAGGACATTGATTCTGGCAGTGGACCGTGATGACGATTTCGGTAAAAAGGCCGATATACAGAGTCCAGCTGTGGGCAGGGATGCTAACGAGAAAGCCGCCATGTCCCTGGCCTTGGTGGATCCTGAGGATTCTGATGTCAACACCATACTGGCTGCCTTGAGCATGTATGACGAGATGAAGAGGGACGGTTACGATGTCGAGATCGCCCTCATCTGTGGAGACCCCAAGGTCGGTTATCGTTCCGACAGCAAGATCTCCCAGGAACTCGAATACGTGCTGGATACTGTCAAGCCAGACCGTGTGATACTCGTTAGTGATGGAGCCGAGGACGAGTACATCTACCCCATAATATCATCTCGGGCCAAGATAGATTCCGTTCGCCGGGTTTTTGTCAAACAGGCCCCTGGTGTCGAGGGCGCACTGTACATCATTATGAAGATGCTGCAGGATGATGATAAGAGAAAGCGATTCATCATACCTCTAGGTATAATACTGATGGTGATCGGGATGTTCTCCATCATACCCGACCTCTATAACCTACTGAGTACTGGTTCCATAGGTTATGTCTCCGGGATGTTGATGGGGGCGCTGTTCCTTGTGCTGGGGATATACTCCTTGAGTTATGCTTATAAGATTCTCCCGCGCATGAAGGATTGGTACAAGGCTTTCCGTGATGCCGTCAGACGCGGCAATCAGAAGATACCGTTCACCGCCGTCGCGATAGTCCTGTTCATCGCCGGATTGATCCTCGGAGTCCGTTCGGCCCTCGACGTCCCTGAGGCCAGCGGATTGTACAGGATGATACTGTTCGCCACTGGCGTTCTATGGATGTGGATATTCGCATTGATTTCATACGAGGGCGGAAAATTCCTGGACCTGTACCTCGAGACCCAGCAGATAAGACACAGTTTCTTGATAGCCACCTTGACCCTTTTCGCCATGGGATTCATCACACAGGGACTACTGGACATTTTCGCTCTGGCCCTTGGTTTCACACCGACCAATGAGTTGGTGATCGTCATCGAGTTGATGCTCGGATTCACCTTCGCAGTTCTGGCAGGCATAATGCAGTCGACATTCAACCTCATAATCGAGGAGAACACGGATGTACAGGAAATCTGAGGGCGGATCATGGATTTCGCGGAGTGGGAACCGGTTTACAGCCAAATCATCCAAGAAATGGGTTATTCGGTGATTGATGATGAGGCTTCAGCTAGATTGTTACGGTCTTTGACACTCAATAAGGTCCTCATCGACCCAGATGTGCTCAGGCCTCTTATGAGGTGCAGGGTCAATGTCATCGGGGCCGCCGCAAGGCCCGATGACCTCGAAGAGATCGAAGGCACATCGATATGCGCAGGCTCGGCCGCCACCGCCTTCATGGAAGCACAAAGAACCCCTGATATACTGGTGACCGACCTTGACGGGGTGATAAGGGATCAAAAGGAATGTTGCCGCCAAGGAGCGGTGGCCGTCATACACGCCCATGGCGACAACAACGACCTCATACAGGCTCACATCGATGGGTTCGATTGCCGTATGATAATCACCACCCAATCCCGTCCCGATCTGGCTGTTGTCAACTTCGGAGGTTTCACCGATGGGGACCGCGCGGTATGCATGGCCCGTCATCTGGGGGCCAAGGATATACATCTCATAGGTTTTGATTTCCGTAACCCCGTCATAAAGGAGGGTGAGGACATCGACACCAAGGTCAAAAAGCTCAGTTGGGCCGAGCGCATCATAATCACGATGAACCCTGCCCATGTTTCTCTTACATTTCGTTGATATCAGATTAATCAGGGCGATATTATATTAGAATGCAGCACATTCAACTTTACGAGGCCCGTATATTGACGTTCGTAACAATGGAGAACATTGTCGCCGCCCTTAAGAACACATTAGGGCGCAAAGGTATGCAAGATAAGGAGATCACCGACCTTGCGGAATACATCATGAGCTACTTCGGCTATGAGTCCGAGGTCATTGACAACATTCTCAGCTCTGAGGATAGGGATGTATTCTACATGTTAGAGGAGGAGGGCATACTCAGCACCACCCAGGAACAGGTTAATCTGAAGAAGGGCAAACTGTGGAGGATCCATTATTGGGTTCTGAAAGGGGAACACATCGACCGCCTTGCACATCAGGAAGGTAAGAGCGAGAAGGTCACCGATGAGTACGAGCAGGTTTACGGTGACATGGGCGACGACGTCTGGAACAGGCACTCTGAAGACTCGGACGATGGAAACCATTAATTGTCTCTTCCGGTTCAAGGTTCTAGATGGATATCGTAACGCTGCTACTTCTGTCACTAGTCACCCTCTATATCGGAGCCTGGGTTTTCATAAGAAGGAACCCTGCGGCTGAGAGGAGGGGCATAGTCCCCTATGGACCTACCATAATGGTGAAGACCCAGGTGGGTAAGGTCCTAGTGGATAAACTGGCAGCTCCGAGAAGGTTCTGGAGGGCGTATGCCGCACTCTCCAAGGTCATCGTTTTCGGTCTGATGATATTCATCACCGGCCTCTTGTTATGGCAGATGACCTTCATCTCCAACATCCCCCGCGAGAGTGCACTGGGTCCACAATACATTCTCGGCATACCCGGATTGAATCCGATCATACCGATCGGTTATGGGATAATCGCCCTCATAGTCTGCATATTCATCCATGAGGCGGCGCACGGGGTTCTCACCCGCGTCCACAACATGAACATCAAGACCACTGGCTTACTTTTCCTTGTATTCCCTATAGGCGCCTTCGTCGAACCGGACGAGGAGCAGCTGAGCAAGGCCGGAAAGCGGGAGAGGGGCGACGTCTATGCGGTGGGGGCGGCCACGAACTTCATACTCGCCATGCTCCTGGCCGTCATCCTAACATTCTCGCTTCTAGGCGGAGTCCAAGCGTCCTATGCCGACAATCCCGTCATCGTCACGGTCAGCGGAGGATCACCTGCGGACATGGCGGGCATGGGCATGGGTATGGTCATCATCGGTATGGACGGTACTCCTGTCGAGACCATAAACGACTTCTTCGCATTCAACGGCTCGGATCCCGGTGATATAATCAATATCACCATCGTGCAAAGAGACGTTGAAAGAAACATGTCGATGGTATCGGGAGTTCTCATAGAATCCGCATTCTCCGGTCAACCCGCACATGAATCCGGCGTACGGGCCGGGATGTTGGTGGAATCTGTAGAGAACGTGACAATACGTTCTCTGGCGGACTTCAATGCCGTGATGGACGAGACTGATCCCGGACAGGAGATAACGGTGGGGATGCTATCTCACAATCCAGAGACCGGTAATTGGGACCCACGCACGTTCAACATCACCCTCGGTGAAGGGCCATTACCCAAAGGTTATCTCGGTGTGACGACCAGCATGTCAGGGATGGGCGTGAACACCCCCGACAACGTACTCGGTTTCCTCAAGGAGCCATACAGGAATTCGGAGACTCCCGGGGATTACGTGATGGATTCCCTGCGCTTCCTCGCACTTCCATTCCTGGGCCTCTCGCCGATGCCATCGGAACTCACATGGTTGTTCGAAAGCAACGGGATCCTGCAAGGGGATTCGTTTTGGATCATGGTAAACCTGGTCTATTGGATATTCTGGATGAACCTGATGATAGGGCTTACAAACGCTCTGCCCGCAGTCCCCCTCGACGGAGGTTTCCTGTTCATGGACTCCTTAGACAGTGTTGTGAAAAAGGTCAACAGGAAGGCCGATGAAGAAGAGCGTCGCAGGACGGTGCAGAGCATCACATCATGGATGGCACTTCTGATACTGTTCATGATAATATGGCAGTTCGTAGGTCCCAGACTATAAAAAAATAAGAGATTTGGAAGTTGTTTGTAGTCAGAGCTCGACGCTCTGACCTTTGACCCGGTCGTGAAGCTCCCCGATCTTGCCCTTATTCCAGCTGCTTATCTTGGAGTAGAAGCCGGTGACGCGGGTGATGCCCTCGACGTTCGGGGACTGGCAATAGCCGCAGTTGTCCCTTATACCTCTGGCAGTCTTGCCGCATTCCAGACAGGAGGTGAACTCCGGACTGAAGGCTATCTGGGCGTTGTTGGTGTTGAAGAAGGTCTTCCTCACGAAGGCGGCTATGTTCTCCGCCGGCGGTTTGGACTCTCCCAACCACACATGCGTCAACGCTCCGGCCTCGATCAGAGGATGGAACATCCCCTCTTTCCTGGTCCGCTCGATGGGGCTAACATCCGCAGACACGTTCAGATAGGTGGAGTTCGTGTAATACAACTCGCCATTGGCCTTGCTGCCCTTGACGACTGAACTTGCCTGTAGGGGGAACTCCTTCATGTCCAATTTTGCGAAGCGGTAGGCGGTGCTCTCGGCAGGCGTCTGCTCGAGGGGCATCTTGATGTCATTCTCCTCTCCTATCCTCTCCACCTCCTTCTTCATGTAAGCTATGACTTTCAAACCGAACTTCAACGCCTCCTTGGATTGATGCATCTCCTGTCCGATGTGGTACTGGACCAACTCATTCAGGCCGACCATTCCGACCAGGAAACTGGACTTGTCTATGCGGTAGTATGATTCGCCGTCGAGGTCCATGGCGAGAAGGGCTAGAGGTCCGTAGTTCTTGAGACTCATCAGGTGGGCTATGAACTCCCTCTTCTGCAAATGGGCTTTGGCTGCCAGTTCGATGTGATGAGTGAGGATCTCAAAGAGCTTGTCATCGTCCCTGTTGGCCATGTAGGCCATGCGTGGGAGGTTTAGGGTGCAGTTCTGCATGGCGGAGAACCGCATCTTCCACGGTGTCTTCGCCTCCATCAGGTCCTCATCGTTCAGCTTGAAGGAGAGGCGGCAGCACTCCGATATCTTGGCGGTGTCACCACGGTCGAAGACGAAGTACGTGTTCCCCTTCTCGGTGGCCACATCCGATATCTTGATAAGGAACTCCTCGTGACCTTCGGTCTGGAAGAACCGATCTGTGATATGGACCTGTGGCTTAGGGAAGAAGAAGGGTCTGCCCAGGGCATCGCCCTCTATATAGACGTCGAAGAGCGCGTTCAGGAAGCGTCTGCTCTCCGTCTCGTAATCCTCGTAGTTCTTTCCTGTGAACTTTCCTCCCGGCCCGATGGCGGGAACACCCACGAAGTGTTTCGGGGTCTCCCAATAAAGGTTGATGTCGCTGAATATGGATTGACCGCCGCGGGCGACGGCCTGTTGCGCGAACTCGTATATCAGAATCTGAGCAAGCTGCTTCATCCTCTTGTCATCGACATCCACCAGATAGGGGGCTAGGAAGGTGTTGAACGCATCCCATCCGATCGCTCCTGCGTAATGACCTTGTAGGGCGGCGGAGAATTTTATGATCTGCTCTATGAGCACTTCGGGATGTTTTGCCGGAGTAGCTATCGAGAGTGCGTTGGGCAGGTTGAGTCCGAATTTCTTGACGTACTCTATAGACTGGCCGCTGCAGTACGGTCTGTCGATCATCCCCAGATCGTGGAGGTGGACGGTTCCGCTCATGTGAACATCGGCAATGTCCGGGGTGAAGACCTCGAGAAGGGCGAACTCTTTCTTTATGTTCTCTGACAAGGTCAGATTCGTGGCCTCCGGCCCATGGGGTACGTTGGCATTCTCCTTGTTAGGGTTCATGATGATCTGGCGAGCGTCGTAGAGTGGAACTCCGAGCCTTGTATGCTGCTTACGTATCGCCTCCAAGCCGTACTCGATCAGCTTGGCGTTCGTCATCTCCCTGATCAGCGGGGCGGTTATGTACTCGATCTCCATCTTGGAGACCATCTTGTCAACCTCAGTGGCCACTATCGCGGCCGCATCCTCGCTTATGTCCGTCTCGCGCATCAGCGCGTCGTATATCCTCTGTTTGTCCCACTTCTTCAACTCCTCATCCGAGGTTCTGACGAAGAGGGTGAGGTCTGTCGACTCGCTTCCCTTTCCTTGCGAGCCCTTTTTTATGGATTCTTTGACACTCATCATATTCCCACCTCACGAATCAATCAAACGTGATAGTCTTTCTCTCCCATAGGGACTAATCCATTTAACATCCTAGGTATAAATGGATTTTTGAACTCAGTGTGATAATCATTATGACTGTTAATTCTGGATATTGTTATCCAATATGTTATCAGTTCTGTTATCAAGTACCGTGTCCAGACGCCATTTCACAATCGTATCGTTCCTAAAAATACAATACCGTCCTTATCGTATTTCACTGCATCCATGCCACAAATACTATGATTTCCGGCGTGTGCAAATTCTGAAATCATCATCGGTGCATGGGAAACGGATGGTCCACTTAGTACCGCCTTCCAATCTCCATGACAACTTCCCCTTGAACTTATCTTCAACGATCCTCCTGACGATCTTGAGCCCCAGCCGCCCTTGTGACTCGATATCGAACTCCTGAGCTAGACCTATGCCATTATCTGATATGCTGAGAATACAACTGTCCTCTTGGCTTTCGAGCCTGACCTCTATCTCTCCCCCTCCTTCGGGGAAAGCGTGCTTCACGGAGTTGGTGACCAATTCGGCGACGACCGTGCTGATGTCCATGATGGCCCAGTGGTTGATCCTCACCCCGTTACCTTCTATTTGAACTTCGAGACGGTCTTTCTGCGGCGAGGATTCCAGGATATCATCCATGAGACGACACATATGATCTTCAAAATCGATATTGATAATATCGTCCCCCTCATAGATCTGACTATGCACCGATGATATGGCCAATAACCTCGACTCAAATTCCAAGAGGCTCTTACGGGCCTCCGGGTGGTCGGTCTCCCTTATCTGCATGTTAATAAGGCCGATTATTGATGCCAGATTGTTCCTTACACGGTGATGCACCTCAGCCAGTAGGGTCGTCTTCTCCATAACGGCCTTCTCAAGGCTGACCTCGTAATCCTCGATGTCGGTCACATCCTCTGCGATGGCCTCATAGCCATAGGCCTTCTCTCCATTCAACAGAGGTATGAAACAGAAATTGTAGGTCCTCTGACGGGAGTCGACGTCAGTAATCCGAAGTTTATCTACGAACTTTTCTCCTCTAAGCGCCCTTCTCTCATCCTCATCGAATCTTTGCCGGTCTTCATAGGAGACGATAGACCTGATGCCATACGCGACATGGTCTTCGTTGTTTGCTGCTCTAACCATCTCATAGGCCGAAGGTGAGAAGTAGAAATAACCAAGGTCCTTATCGAACATGAAGACGAACTTGTCCTGATCGCCGATTATCCTATTGAGGGTGAACGCTTCCCATCTGAGCATCGTTAGAACCGTCCCGATGGTTATGAACACTATGGATCGTGACACGACGTTTATCCATTCGGACATCGGTATCGTCTCCAGAACCAGTCCGAAAAATAAGAATTCCGATACATACAGGATTGCTAACCCGATAGAGAAGGCGACACCGCGATTGGGAAACCAATACACGGTCATTATTATCGGCAGATAGAAGAAATGAGGGAATATCACATTCATCCCGCTTGACAGACCGACGATCGATGATGCTATGATGATGGATGTTACGATGGTCACGGCAATGATCTTCTGCTGGATCGTGAGATTTTTGCTCGACACCTGCAAAAGCAGACGGTTCAATCTCCTATAGGGTACATTGACTCCCTTGACGCGATCATGCCTCTGTTCCTCTCCATCATTTTCCATCATCAATCTCCGAACGGTAAGCCCACTGCCGATATCAATGATGATAAGTCATATGGTCATCTCTTAACTCTTTCTGATTTCCATCAGATTCAAAGGGATATCCGTTGAAGGGATTCTGAGATGTGATTCTGAAGGACTTCCGTATCCAATGTTTGGGTGAAGTGTCACCTGTGATCACATTCACATGTCCTCTTCTGTAGGCCGGGGCCGTAAAATTACACATGGACACCTTCTCCGTTTATATCGGGACATCGGAATAGCAGCCGTTGATATGCTTCGAGAGTGATGACCTCCGATACAGCTTCGGAAATAACCTTGCTTCCTGCAAGCCATCTCTGAGACTTTTTTGCTAAGATCCTGTCGTTACTCTCATAGTCGTAGATCATATCATTTATCTAGAAACGATATCGCCCATCACTGACGGTTAATATTTGATACTCGTTATATTCAATATGGAAAAAAACGACAGGTTCCAGCTGATAAATATTCGAATCTCATTCATCGCTCCTGTCAATAGGGCCATACAGTTATCTGAACCGCGGTTCGTTTACCATGGGTCGAAGGCAACATCTTTATTATCATATCTGTTATCAGATTCGATACAATGAGTAAGCTTCTATTGCAGGAGGACTTCAAAAGGACCATCCTGGAGGCACTTGGCAAGGACGGCAAGTCCATCAGCGCCTTGGCCAAAGAGCTCGAAAAATCAGGTTATAAGATACACCGTCTCATCATCACCGGTTATCTCAGAGCCCTCTCGGACATGCAGATCGTCAAGGAGAAGGACATACCGCCATCCAAGGTCTACACTCCGATCAGCAGTCACGATGACAACGTCTACAGCCGCGCATACATGGCCTCCAAGGAGACCTGCGACGACCCTGATAAACGAACACTGCAAGTGTTGCATTCACTGCTCAGGCGTCCAGTCTTCGAATCGGAGTTGCGTCTCGCCGGAGTGGATATCATCAAAGGCAGTAGGATCGAGCATAACACCCTTGCCGAATTGCGATCCAGTATGCCGAAGAGATTGAGGACGAAGTTCCCAGCAGCTGACGTTGCCTATGAGCCGGACGAGGATATGCCGGTCGAAGAATACGCACGTGCCTTGGAGGCAATGTCCACATCACTCACACAATCCAGGCATTTGGTGCTCGACACCCGTCAGAGCAAACTGCTTTGAGTCGACAATATATTTATTACAGGATTGTTTACAAGTGGACATGGACATCGATGGAATCGTGAGCACAGTGAGGAACTTCCCGGGCATAACCCGAAAGCATCCCATCCAGGAAGTGGTAGGATATCTCCCTACCGCGGATTTCTCCGATGTCCTAGCCTCGGCGGGAGAGGACGCCGCAGTCATCAAGCATGGGGATGAATGCATCCTTTTCGCTGCCGATGGTATAATGGAATCCCTGATGAAGACCAACCCCTATTATGCGGGTTACTTCGCCGTCCTGGTGAATGTTAACGACATAGCCGCCATGGGCGGTATGCCCTTGGCGATGGTGGACATCGTTTCGATCAAGGATAACCGCATATGCACCCAGGTCCTCAAAGGCATGGAGAGGGCGGTGAGGAAGTTCATGGTCCCGGTCGTTGGTGGCCACACCCATCCCGACTGTGCCTACAACGCCATTGATGTGTCCATAATAGGGACCGCCCCCTGCGACGAGGTCATATACAGCCACACAGCCAAGGTCGGAGACGATATCGTTTTTGTCATGGACCTCGACGGTTTCTATCCGCCCGAACTGCCCTTGGCCTGGGATACGACCACGGCAAAGGATGATGAACTGGTGCGAAGGCAGATAATCACTATGAGACAGATAGGCAAGGAGAAGCTCGCCTCCGCGGCCAAGGACATGAGCAATCCCGGTGCCTTAGGCACGCTCGGTATGTTGCTGGAGACCAGTGGCAAAGGTGCGCATGTGGACCTCGCTAAGATACCACGACCGGCGGACATAGATTTCACCCAATGGTTGATTTCCTACCAGGGTTGCGGTTTCGCCATCACCTGTTCTCCTTCCTCGTCGGCAAGGATCATGGAACTGTTCTCCGAAGTCGGCCTCGATGGTGCTGTCGTCGGTAAGGTGGAGAACGGAAGGATCTACAGCATCCGTGACGGCGATGAGGAGCGGGTCCTCTTCGATTTCGGTAAGGACAAGATAACCGGTTGCATAAGAAAGGGATGAGTGCTAGGCCACGGAGGTAGCCGCGCTCTCGCCTGGAGGTTGACCGTATCGCTTCTCAGCCCCGCTACCCCTCGAGCGTCGGTAGTTCACGGTAAGGCTGCTCCCGTCAGGGCCTCGCCCGGTTTCCGCGATTAGAGTGGCGGTAACGACCCTCCGGTCGAACCTAGCCACTGCCACCGGCCCCGTTGGA
>SL_3KL_010_SEDDRAFT_10005067_pt1 | contig 11870 bp, 6 predicted proteins | sample SodLakKL_010_SED_2_FD_10381 | JGI IMG/M metagenome (IMG submission 10381)
GACCTTAACGGTGTATCTCGTTCAGATAGTTTCAGCACCTACAACTTGTTGGCCGGTGGTTATGGCGGCCCGACGATACCATGGACGGTGGAGAGATTCTTCCATCACACAAACGAAGCTGACCCATCGGATGCTTCCTACGGCCTTAACCACGGTGTCTTGATTGGTAAAAATGACGGTGAACTTGCTATCGACAACACCAATATGGAGTCAAGGATTGCACACGGAACGGGTGCGGGTGAAATGCTGCATTACGGCACCACTATACATAACTATCGCGAGACACCTCTCGAAATGAAGGCGGAGTGGGATATTGAGAGGATGTTCCTGAATAAATCTGGCGCCGATATAACTGTAAGAGAAGCTGGCTTCACACTGTTGGGCAACCCAATTTATCCTCACCTCTGCGTCCGTGATAAGATAGACCCGGGCGTTGTGGTCGGAAATAACGAGGGCTTGATGGTGCGATATACGTTCTATATAGCGGATGAGGAGTAATGATGCGTGAACCACGGAATATAAACTGGAAGCGGATTGATATTCAGAACGATCTTCTTACGAATTTCGATCAGCCGAAAATACCGGAGAACTTTTTCAGATCTCTTGAAGGACTGAGAAACAGTACGCCCGGTGTGGTTGCTGAACGTGATTTCGGTACGGCACAGAAGTTTCCGGATTATCCCGCAGATATGCGAATCATTAAATCTTCGTTCCTGTTCGATCCGGTTGATCGCAAGTATCATTACTTATTATTCTGTGTTGATGGTGCGGATCAGAGCCGCTTATTCGTACACGATAATACCTGGCAGGAAATCGTCCCGGATATCGTAGAGTGGGAATCAAGTAACGGACCGAACCCGCACGTAGAAATTCTTGCTATTGATGCTCAACGAAAATTTAATATCGCTTACGGTAGCGATCGATCGAGGAACCAAAGGAGATCTATCCAGATAATGAAACGAAATCCGTTTACTCAGATCGGTGTGGAATATCCGCAGGGATGGTATGCTTCGCGTCATGAGCTAATTAACAAGTTCGAGCAGGAGGGGACAAGCGAATCACCAATTGTCCTTTCGCATGTTTTCCCGGCAGGATTTGCTACATCTATGATTGACCTCGGTGTCAAAACCTCACCACACTTAGAGATAGTACCGTTTTTTAATCACTCCCCACAACCCCTTGAGTTAGTGATAGGTTTCGTTGAAAGGGAGCCGGAGTCCTGGTGGAAGTTTTGGTCGTCACCATGGTATTTCCCTCTCTTTGGATCTGAACGCTCGTCTCCGTATATCGATTCGGTCCCTGCGGGTGAAGGAAGATTTATATATGTAGTGCTCGATGGTGATCCGGCAACTCCGGGTAAGTATAATGTTGACTGCAAAATAAGTGTATCAATGTTTGGCGGGGACGAGGAGAGGTTCATTCGATTAGAAGGAGCTTGGTTAAAAACAGAATGAAAGAACTCGTAACAAATATCGGCAGTGGCATTACGGTTAAGGCCAAACTTACTCAGCTCTTCCGGCCTGGGCAAAATTACTTCCAGGCATTTATAATAACTGCCGAATACCTTGAATATCAGGAGTCGGATCCTATATATCAGTTGCTTCTTGCTCCTCCATCGCGTGATGCTGAATTTGGGCCAATCGATGTTGAGTTTACGTTAGAACTTAATAGCGAGGAGATAGATAAAAGAATAACTGCGTTTTTTATTTATCAGGCAAATGCCATACCGGAAATTAAAGATATTACTGATTGGAAGCGGCCTTTTGAAGAATTTTATCTAATGGAAGAGATAAGGATTGCCAATATACATTCCGGTCTCAAAAAGCCGGTTCTAAATTCGGTAAGCCATCAGGCAGGATTCTCGGATTCAATTACACGAAACATCATCGCTGTTCAGCAGTCAGAGTCTAAGGTTGAAGGTGCCGGGTTTTCCGATACAATAACCAGAGAAGTTATTCCAAAACCATAGGAGAAATAATGAGTAGAATTCAAAAACCGAAGGGTTCGGCAGGGTTTGTAATGAACGTCACAAAAACCTTGGTCGACAAAAAAAGTGGAGATATCCTCTCCGTGAAAAAATCCCGTAACGAGATAAAGGATGTGTTCTTCGAGCGGGTAATGGAAGCCGTTGCAACCGGTGACTTCTTTGAACATTTCGCAGTCGGATACGTTCACATGTGGTTTATAACTACTGATGACGTGGAGCACGCAGGGAGGAGACCTTCCGATGATTCCATGGGTATGGATCTGATTGACGGCGGTGACAGGACAAAGCCGTCCGCAAAGTGGAGAAGCTATTTTGAGCCGGAAGCTACAATAACGGTTAAGGAAAATCAGATCGCTGCTATTCAGTATGACGGTCTTTTAACTTACGCCGAAGATGTTGATGATACGGAGGTCACAAGTGACCAGCGTTATATTCTTGATTGGGAAATAACAGCGTTTTATGTTTCAGGTGAAACCTAATGGCAATTGTTGAAAAAACTGCATACATAAGAGGCAAGACCGATACGGCGGCGATAGATCTCAGAACCAGTCTCGGGCATACACCTGTGTTTGAGAGAACCGATATACGTCCCCGATTTTTGAAACAATCGGTCAGGGCGCAAGGCGGTCTTATTGCCACAGATGCAAACAACCGGGAGTTACTTCTCAGCGTTATAACGCCTGACAACCTGCACATGGACGATAAGTTCGCAAGAGTATCATACAATAACGCCGGTTGGGTTATGCGCTATACGCTTGAAAGCCGTGGTGAAATGTTGGGTATTGCGATCCTCGATGAACGCATTCACGTATTCAGACCTTCCGAAGTCGAGGTCATTGATGTGCAGAGTGGACACACGCGAGTAACACCAATTGACTGCGCTTCTGGTCGATCGATAATAGTCACACCATTTGGTCTGGTATGGGCGGGTTATAACGGTATCTACATCATTGAACCTGGCGGCGGTGGTTTCCGGGTACTCAATGAGCGCTGGTTAAATCTATACCGCAATGAAGTCCAGTACGATGCTTTCCCGGTTATGACAGATGAACTCAAAGAGTCAATCTTAACCGGATACAGTGATTACGACCACACCCTATGGGTGACTATTGGCAACATGCAGTTTCGTTATAACTTTATTCATGATAAATGGCTCCCGCGGAGGATCGAGAATCGGTCTATCTCTCATTATGCTATCGATGAGCGCGGCAAGCTGCTTGCAGGTTTTGAAGATGATATCCTCTTATACCCGCATCGTGGAGATAACGAGCACAGAGATGGAGTCAGCTTTAATGGCGAGTCATACGAAAGCGGTATTGAAACGAGTTTCGATATCAACCTGGGTGGTTTGTATGATTTAACGGAAAATTATACATTGTATTCATTGTTGGTTGACCATGAGGGAAGCTCGGTCAACGGCAACGGAATGGTTAAGCTCGATATATACATCAACAATAGCACAGTGCCCTTGGACACGAAATGGTTTCCTGTTGACAGCAGAGCGATTAAACGGCGGTTGCCGCGTTTCGGTAGAATCGAGACCATGAGACTTGTATTCACATTTGAAGAAGAAGAGATTGATAATATAAACGATTTTTTAATTTCAAAAATATCACTCGGTATAGTGCCGATAGTGAGATATGGTACAAGATAAGAGAGGTAAGCTATGCCAATAACACCACTTGCAGTATCAGCCGGAGCGAAAGGTCTATCGGCTCTTCTGAGGGGAAGTTCAGAGCGCAGCCGGGCAAGAGAAGCCAGACGCGCTCAGGTAGAGCAATTCAGACAATTGATCGAGTCAATCGGACAGATCAGAGAGGAAGGGATCGAACGCGGACTTGCCGGTCAACAAAGATTAATCCAGGCGTTTACCGGTCGAGCCGGGAGGCGTGCTCGTGCGGCGGGAATAACAAGCCCCGAAGCAACTGAAGCGATAATTGCTCCCGCTCGTGAACAGGGTGCAAGTATCGGTGGTCGACAGTTGAGACAAATAATAAGTCAATATGACGCGCCGCTTATGCGAGCACATGAAGGGTATGCTATGCGTCCGGTTATTCATCAACCGGGAACCCGTGATATCTTCGCAGGATTGTTGTCAGCCGGCGCCGAAGCCGGAACGCAGTACGGACTTGGTAAACTTGAACAAGAAATAGGGACCTAAAAGGAGAGAGTATCATGCCATACGGTAGAGCTAACCGCAGGTACGTTGATGCTTTAGATCAGATATTCGGCGGCCTTCAACGTGATATCGGGGATACCGGTAGAACGTTAAGACGCGCATTTGAAATACAGCGTCATCAAGAACGTGAACAAGGAGAAACGGATTTCATACAACAGCAAGTCGGTCGATTGCTTGAGGCAACCAGGGATCCATCGGTTGAAATGCAGAGAGTAACTGATATGCCGGCACTCGATACCGAAACGCCATTGCTACCTCGTGGTGAGTCTCCTCTTGCACGCAGGCCGCGAGGCACAATGAGCTGGCTTCCAGGACCAACTATGTCACCTGCCCGACAAGATCCGCGGGGGACAGCCGAACCAATGCCTGAACGGCGTATTCGTGACGATCGCCGATCGCCGGAAGAAATTAACCAGATGATTGAACAGGCACAACTTGCCTTAATAGGCAGAGGCACTGAGAGAGCTGCACAGGTTGCTCCGCTGCTCGATGCTTTTAGAAGGCAGCCCGGTGAGGAACGCCAGTTCAGGAACATAGACGAAGTTGTTCTCGATCGCACCTTGCCGGAAGATGAGCGAAGGCAAATTATCGATCGCCATCTTGACTTTGAGCGTGAGAGGGCAGCACTTGAACCCGGTAGTGAACGAGTATTAAGAACAGAAGAGCGTGATGGGATTATGCTTGTTTATCACGGCAAGGAAGGCCGTGAAGGTGAAGAGATCGTAACAAACATCAAGCGTATCGATTTAACCACGCCGCAGGCACGTGGTGGTACGGCAGGGCGTGACGCAGAGAGGGCAGCCGCGGAATTTGAACGATGGGATTCAGAAGTACAAACGCTTGAAGGTAACTACGGTGAAGATAACCTTCAACGAATGATTGACAATATAAGCGATCCTCTACCTGATCCGGAAGAGTGGGACGAATTAACAAGCAATCAAAAACTCGATGTGCTTGATGAGATCTCAACGCTTATTGCAACTGAGCGTCAGATCGTCCGGCAATACCTCGATGCACTTGCAAAGAGAGAAGCCGCACGGCGAGCAATTGAACGTGGCGGCGGGACAGTCGAGTCTTATCAAGATGAAATTGATTGGCCTGATCGGGGACCGAGAGAGCAACAGTTCCCGGATGCAGCAGGGCAGGACCGTCCGAGTCGATTCCGTTACGAGTGGGTTGATCCACAACCACCAGGTATGGGAGAGGGAACACGTTAATGTCAATAGGTCGTACTCGAAATATCGTACAGGAGACCCAGGAAAAGACAGCACCCAATCGAGAGGAAAAGGAACGTCAATTTCGCACCTTTGAGGTCGAACACCCTGAAACAGGTGAGCGGCTCCGTGTCCAATGGGGAGAAGATCGTGACCCAACCGATGCTGATATAAGTTATATCTTTCATCAAGCCAGAACCGAGAGACAACGTGAAACGGAGAGGCAGGCCGAACTCGAAGCAAGAAGAGCAGAGGCACCGATGGGACCACCGGCGCCAGGTTTGCCAGATGTGTCACCAGAGGAAATAGAACGTCATGCGCGACCGGTACAGCGAGCCGAAGAGCAAGAAGAGGTTGCAGATCTTTTCCGTCCTTTGAGTGAAAGGCCAATGTACCAGATAAGGCCGGAGACTGTTGAACCCTCCACACTGCTTTACGGTCGAACAGGTCTAAGAACGACAGCACCGCCGAGAGTAAGACCTTTAAGCGAAGAAGAACATAGCCGGATTGAGAGAGTTTACACACGGCTTGAGCAGTTACAGGACTCACCCGGATGGCAGGAATTCAGAGAGACGCTCGATTCCTATGATGAAGAGATCTCAGATATGCCTTCCTTCCAACAGTACATGAGTGACTTCAATGCTTTCAGTCAGGTTCATGACAAAGAGTTTAGGGTCGTTCAATTACGTGAACAGGCAGAGCAGCTTGAAGGCGAAGAACGCAGGGCTGTACTAAGTGAAGCCGTTCAGCTCGCACAGGAACTAACGCCGGAGCGCATGGAAGATTTTGAGCAAAGAATGGAGCACTTCCGGTCGATGCAGGAAGATCCAGAAGTTCAGCGCGGTATCCAGTTGCTCGATGAAAGGAGAGAGCTGATCGAAGCAAATCAACCGATGATCGAGGAGTACCAGACCGCCGTTGACGAACTCGGTGAGATTGACAACGAAAAACTTATGCAGTTTGAACTCACCGGTGAACGGTTGCAAATGGCACTCGAACCAATGCGGCAGAAACTTGAAGAACGCCGCGAAAGGTTTCACGAGGAACATCCCGAAGCTATGCCTGTTTCCGTTGAGCTTGCAATAAGAACCGGCAGAAGGACCGATCCGGAAACAAGGCAAAGGAGACGCCAACTTGATTTTGCGGAACGGTTTTTAAACATCGCTGAGATCGAAGGTGATGCAAGAGGCGGTATTCAGATGTTAGCTGAACGGCCACACGAGATTGTTCCTTTTCTCCGGTCGCTCGGTGGTTGGGTAGAGAATAATGACGTCAATCAGGTTCTTATCAAAAAGGACGATGGTGAGAGACTGACACCGGATGAGCAGCTATTGCATGACTCCTGGCAGATTAGTCAGCATGCATGGCAGGTAAAACCGCGTGACTTTACACACGATTTCACTTATGGTTTGTTTGCCTCTTTGCCATGGATGGCTGAGATGTATGCGCTATCACCGGTGCGTCTTGGTGTCAAGGGACTTGTCGAAGGCGGCGTCACCGGTATGCAGAACCTTGCTCGCGCAGGGTTTGTGAAGAACACTGTTGCGTCCCGGTTAGTCGGACTTGTCGGCCTTGATAAAGCCGCGCGAATGAAAGCGCTCCGTGAGATGGCGAAAACCACTCCTGATATGGCTTCGGTTCAGCGGCAAGTACTCGGATCTCTTGCAGGCACGGTCTCACAGGCAACCGCAGGCGGTGTTTTTGCAACCGGTGATGAATTTTCCCGGCTGCTCTCGATGGGTGAGTCTCCGGGTGATGCTTTTATGAAAGCATACCTGCTCGTGTTGGCTGAGCATGCCGGGCAGCTATCAGGCGGTCCGATGCGTGACTGGCACCGCGCTTTGAGATTACGTGCGTTTGGTAAGTGGGCTGAGAAACAAACATCCACATCCGCTGTTGCGCGAGCATGGAAGAACATCGAACGCCGGTCGGCGTGGCACGGGTTCTGGCCTGAGTTTGCAGAAGAGGAAGTAATCGAGATCTTCCACTCAGCTATTGAGAATCGTCCCTACCATCTTCCTTTCATAACTCCCGAAGGTATGGACAGAGCTTTAATGCAAGGATCTGTTCTCGGTACGATACAAGCCGGTTTCTCAGGTATACCGCGCATAGGTAACTATGTGACCTCAGCGAACAGAGCGCGTCAACGGAGAATGGCTTTAGGTCGCGAACCGGAAGGTTCAATCATCCGGGAGTTCCAACCGGTGATGGTAAGTGAACGTATAGCAGAACTCGAAAGCCGGCTCGATGATCCACAACTCGATGTTTTCGAAAAAGAATACCTTCAAAAAGAACTTAACAATTTGCGGAAGGTTAAGGATAAGCAGACGTGGATCCTCGATCAGGAGTATGCAGAGAATGTTCTTAAACAACTTTCTTCTCGGCAGGTCACTAACCAAACCGTTGCCGAACGTATCGCCGAACTGGAAAAGAGACTTGAAGCACCGTCACTGCAGGAAGAGGTAAAGCTGCAAGCGGAACTGGAACTCGAATCATTACGTGAGATCGAGGATAAATCTATTACGCTTGCCGAAACGAACCTCGGATACTACTATCAACCGACACAACACAGCACACCTGAATTTAACCTGGTTCAGATAGCACAGGATGCTCACGCTCAGGATGTAGCGAATAAGATCATGATGGAGCGTCTCCGTCAAGAGGAGCAGAAGAAGCAGGAGCGGGAGCAGCTACTTGCAGACACACCGGAAGCGGTAGTGCATGAAGCTGACAATATGCCTATCGAGCCGGATATGACACGGATGGCAGAAGATCTGTATGAGTCCGGTTACGATGGTGAGTTCCTTGCTGAGAGATTGAGCACACCGGATGGCAGAACGTGGATCCGCAATGAGTGGAGAATGTGGGCTGAGTTGCCTTCACCGAATGTGATGTTATCGAATGGAATGACGGTCGGGCAGGTCCTGATGTTTAACCAGATCGATCAGATGCGGATTATCCGTGATGAATTGACGTGGCTCGATCGGGAGCAGCTTGAAGCATATCGTCAGCACCTAAAGGATAACCCGGATGAGATTTCCGCAATTGAGCAAGTACAGCAACCGGTACGGAAAGAAGGTGTAACGAGGCCGCCTACCGATGCAGATTTACAGCAGAGACAGCAGGAGGCACAAGAGCGGTTAAATCAGATTGAGCAAGCCGAAGATATCGTAGTCGATGAGAACACCGGTGAGATCTTAGAAGCACCCGGTAAGAGTGAAGCAGAACTTGAACAGTTGCAAGACACCATCGAAGCGAACATCAAACAGATTGAACAGAAGTACAATTTGAGGTATGATCCTGTTCAGCAAGAGTTCGTTCCTATCGTGCAGTCTGTAGATCAGATACGGGTACCGTCTAAGGAAGAAGTAAAGAAAGCACGTAGAAGGTTTAATCGGTTATTGCGTAAATTGCGGAAGCAATTCCCTGGTGAACTCGAAAGGTTGCGAAGAGAAGCAAAGCAACTGCAGAAAGAATGGGAACAGGATATTGAGCGGCGTTACACACAAAGAGAGATTGAAGAGATCCTCGAAGCAGCCGATAATGTCGGGCTACCTGAAAGTTTTCGTGAACAGCTATTAGTCCGCTTAGAGGATGCGGGTAGATTGGATTATTATGGTTTGAATCTCAGATCTCCCGATGCTACAGACGGGCAGATTGTACGAGCCGCAATAGAAGCCGATGTTCTCTTCCGGGCAGAAGCCGTTGAAGGACCGGATGCTCCTCCGGAGGTTCGCGGTGAGAGACAAGAGCAAGCCGTGGCACAAGCTGAGCAGCGAGCCGACAGAGAACGATTGACACAGAGGTTGGCACAGCTTGAACAGCAGATTGAACGAGAGGATTTAACCGACTCACAGCGGCGATCGATTGAAAGGGAAATGGCAGATATAAGAAGGCGTTTGGGTGAGCCGGAGATAGCACCGGAGGTAGCACCGGAACCCGAAGCGGAAGCTGTTGCCGAGCAGGTTCAGGCGGCGGTTGGTATCTCCCGAAAAATAATGAGAAACAATGACAGGTTTGAAACCGAAGAGCTTACATCCGATCAGCTTGAAAGTTTACAAAGGGAGACAAGTCAGTTAATAAGAAGTTTTAGAGTATCTGTTCAACAGGTCAATCAGGGTGAGGCACCTGAGATACGGCCCGGTGATCGTGTCGCTACGGTTGAAGGTGTCGGAGAAGTGCTTAGTGTCGAACCCGCAGATGGCACCGCGAACGTTCAGCTTGAGAATCAAAATCAAGTTGACGATAGTATGAGGGATATGATCGTAGTGGAGAGGCGAAGGCGTCCACGTCCGGAAGCGGAAGTACAACCGGATCTCACCGGTGAAGCAACACAATCGGAGGTCGAACAGGCAAAAGAAGGTGTGCAGATATTCCCGGGTGAAGCAAACAGGACATACCGCGCTGAAACCGAAGAAGGCGGTACGATGGGTGTTGAGATAACCTCGCCGACTACCGTTACGATTACATCAGCGCATGTACCGCCACAGATGAGACGGCGTGGTATATACACACGAATGATGCAATCGCTTCTCGATCGCGTCAAACAAGACCATCCGGGCATCAGGCATGTAGAAGGTGAAGTGTTATCGCGTGAGGCGCGTCTTGCGCGAGAGCGGTTTCCGTCGACAGAACAGATCGGTACCAGTCCCGAAGGTAACGCTATCCTTCGTACCGACATCAATGAAATGATTGGCAGAACTCCTCGCGCTGAGATGCAGAACCTCGCCGATAACGTTGAACCGGAGAACCCGGCAGGATTGAGTTCACAGCAAGTAGCGGAGATTGAACAAGCCGGCAATCAAATAGTCGAGGGTATCAAGAACAATTCTAAGCGTAGTTATGCTGAGAAGTATCTTAATTATGTACTCGGTCGCGGTCCGAACCCGAGCGTTCCACCAGGTGTATCGATTACAGTCGCACAGAATTTACAGGAGCAGATCCGGAATCTTCTTCCCGAAGCCGCACGTCCTTCTCAAACGCCATCTGAATTGACTGACCAGTCTCAGGGACACGGGCCGCCGATATTAAATATTTTAAAAGGTCCCGCACCGGGATTGACGAATCAACAATATCAGATATTAGTGAGGATCCTTCAAACCGTTGCCGGTGATATTACCACAATGAGAGCGGATCAGATTAATTTGGATCCTGATAGATTTCAGTTTAAACTACTTGTCGATGAAAAGGGTGTCTCACAGAAACTAAAAAATGTTAAGCAGTTCGACCCGAAGCTCGGTGGCATCATCATGGCGTGGAGAGATCCCGCAGATAATAAAATTTATGTCGTGAATGGCCATCACCGTGTTGAGTTGGCACAGAGAACACAGTATAAAGAAGAAATCCCTGTCTTACTTATCCAGGCAGAAACCGCAGGTGAGGCAAGGGTAGATGGTGCACTTGTTAATGTCGCCGAGGGACAGGGTGACGCTATTGATGCGGCAAAATTATTTCGGGATACCGGACTATCCAAAGAAGAGCTTTCCGATAGAGGCATTGCGCTTTCAGAGCGGCTCGTGCGTGACGGGCTTGCACTTGCGAACCTGCATAACTCAATCTTCGGTATGGTTTCGCGCGGCCAGTTCCCGATCGAACGTGCGACTATCATAGGCCGGAAGTTAGCTGACCAGGACATGCAATTACAGGTTATCCAACTAATTGATAGGTACGTGAAGAAAGGACGGAAGATAACCAATGATCTTGTATCTGAAATCGTTGATGAGGTAGTCGGTGCACCATCGAAACAAGTCACACAGGAAACACTATTCGGTGAGGATGTACGCGAACAGTCTCTTGCATTGGAACGAGCGAAAGTAAAAAGTTATATCCGGAATCGTTTGTCAAAAGAGAAGCGGTTGTTCGGTGTTGTTTCAAACTCTAAAAACGCCGAATTGTTATCCAAAGGTGAAAACGTAATTAACATACAGCAATCGGAGAACATATCGAAGGAAGCTGCGATGCTCCTTGAGTTTTTCGACAGGTTCAAAAATGTAGCTCCGGTTTCTGGAATTATAAACCAAGCAGTAAAAAGAATAGATGAGGGTGAAAATGCCAGCCGTGTACAAGAAGAAACCTTCGATAGAATCAGAGAGGTTATACCCCAGATTATCGAGGGAGCAGAAGGATCGAACCTTGCGGAATCTCCGCAGAGTGTTAGAGAGCCAGAATCTGGTGTGGATGTCCAACTCGCCTTTGAGCAAAAGACAAGAGCAGAGGGAGCAGCAGCAGTCATAAGAGATATGCGCGAAGAGCACGAACGCATATCAAACCAGGAAGTAGTGGAGCGGGAGCGCGGTAACGATGCTCGTGCCGATGAGCTGCAAGTCCAAAGAGAAAACCTCGAAGGCAAAATGCGCGAGTATATAGCCGACAATGAAGTGGTCGTAATGGATAACGGGCAGCACATTAGTCTCCAACAGTACCTGACAGACTCCGGTGCGGCGCAATCGGTAACGGATAGGAAGATGATCGAGAATATGAATATCCCGGA
>SL_3KL_010_SEDDRAFT_10005068_pt1 | contig 11868 bp, 4 predicted proteins | sample SodLakKL_010_SED_2_FD_10381 | JGI IMG/M metagenome (IMG submission 10381)
GAGCGCGAGTTCTACATGTGGTCCGACACCCCGGAGAAGTGGGAGGACGTCCGCATCATCTTCGAGGACTTCGAGGCCTCGAACTGGACCTGGCACGGCGAGGCCCAGCAGTACTACTGGCACCGGTTCTTCCACCACCAGCCGGACCTCAACTTCGACTCCCCCGACGTGCAGCAGGCCGTCAAGGACGTGCTGGACTTCTGGGCGGAGACCGGCGTGGACGGGATGCGCCTCGATGCGATCCCGTACCTGTTCGTCCGCGACGGCACCAACGGCGAGAACCTGCCCGAGACCCACGCCTTCCTCAAACAGCTGCGCAGCCACCTCGACCGGCACCCCGACCGGATGTTCCTGGCCGAGGCCAACCAGTGGCCCGAGGACGCCGCCGCCTACTTCGGTGACGGCGACGAGTGCCAGATGAACTTCCACTTCCCCCTGATGCCGCGGCTGTTCATGGCCGTGGCACAGGAGGACCGGTTCCCGATCGTCGACATCCTGCAGCAGACGCCGCAGATCCCCGAGGAGAGCCAGTGGGGGATCTTCCTGCGCAACCACGACGAGCTCACCCTCGAGATGGTCACCGACGAGGAACGCGACTACATGTACCGCGCCTACGCGCGGGAACACGACATGCGCGTCAACCTCGGGATCCGGCGCCGGCTCGCCCCGCTGCTCGGCAACGACCGCCGGCTGATCGAGCTGATGAACTCCCTGCTGTTCAGCCTGCCCGGCACGCCGATCCTCTACTACGGCGACGAGATCGGGATGGGCGACAACGTCTACCTCGGTGACCGCAACGGGGTGCGCACCCCGATGCAGTGGTCGAGCGACCGCAACGCGGGGTTCTCCCGAGCCAACCCCCAGAAGCTGTACCTGCCCACGATCATCGACCCCGAGTACCACGTCGAGTCGGTCAACGTCGAGGCGCAGCAGAACAACCCGCGCAGCCTCCTGTGGTGGATGAAGCGCATGATCGCGCTCCGCAAGCGGCACCGGGTGTTCGGCCGCGGCGAGATCACGATGCTCTCGCCCGACAACGCCAAGGTGCTCGCTTTCGTGCGGTCCTGGACCGATCCCGAGACGCGGGTGGAGGAGCAGGTGTTGGTGATCACCAACCTCTCGCGCTACGCCCAGGCCTGCGAGCTCGACCTCGGTGACCACGCCGGGCGCTTCCCCGTCGAGCTGCTGGGGCGGACCACCTTCCCGCGCATCAGCGACCAGCCCTACCTGCTGACGCTGGGCCCCTACCAGTACCTGTGGTTCTCGCTGGAGCGCGACCCCGCCAGCGTCACACTGTCGAAGCTCCCGGAGTTCGCCGGCGACGCCGTCGTCCACAAGGAGGAGGAGGTGGCCCTGCCGGAGGTGACCGTGTCAGGGGAGTGGACCGCGTTGCTGCGCGGTCCCGGCCGCGGGCGGCTCGAGACGATCCTGCCCGACGTGCTGCAGCGCCAACGCTGGTTCGGGGGCAAGGCCCGCACCGTGCGGGGGACCTCGGTGGTCCACGCGATCCCGGTGGGCCGCAAGGACAAGCCCGTCCTGCACGTCCTGATCGTCGAGGTGGAGTACGTCGACGGCGAGCCGGAGTCCTACGTCGTCCCCGTCACCTTCGCCGAGGGCGAGGAGGCCGGCCGGCTGCTGGCCGTCCAGCCGAACGCCGTGCTGGCCACCGTCAAGGGGCAGGGCGCCAAGGGCAGCTCCGGCGTGCTGGTCGACGCGCTCACCGACGAGGACGCCCAGCGGGCCCTGCACCAGGCGATGGCCAAGCGCCGCCGTCACGAAGGCCAGACCGCGACGTTGGTGGGCAGCCGTACCGCCGCCTTCGAACGCGCGGTGGACGGTGGCGACCTCGAGCCGAACCTGCTCAAGGGCGAGCAGTCCAACACCTCGGTGCTGTTCGGCGACGCCGTGCTGATGAAGGTGCTGCGCCGGCTCGAGGACGGGATCAGCCCCGACGTCGAGGTCGGCGCCCACCTCGACCACCTCGAGCACGTCCCCGCCGTCGTCGGCGCCCTGGACGTGGAGGCGGTCGGCTCCGCGACACCGCGCACCCTGGCGATGTTCCAGCGGTTCGTACCCAACGAGGGGGACGCGTGGTCGTTGACCCTGGACGAGCTCGGCCGCTTCGCCGAGCGGGTCGTCTCCGATCCGGACGGCACGGTGCCGGGCCGCAGCAAGCGCGCCGACGACCCACTCGGTCTGGCGATGGCCAGAGGTGGGTTGCCCGAGAGCGCCCACGTCGCGATCGGCCCGTACCTGGCCAGCGCGCGTCTGCTCGGGGTCCGCACCGCGGAACTGCACGTCGCCCTGTCCGATGATCGTGGGGACGCGGCCTTCACCCCGGAGCCGATGACGCGCCTCAGCCAGCGCAGCCTCTACCAGTCGATCCGCAACTCCGTGCGTCTGGGGCTGCGGGCCGCGGGTCGGGAGGCGAGGAACCTCGTCGATCCCCAGCTCGCCGCCGAGGTGCGGCGCATCGTCGCGGCGGAGTCGGAGCTGCTCGAGCGCCTCCAGGCCCTGACGACCGAACCGATCACCGCGACCCGGATCCGCACCCACGGGGACTACCACCTCGGGCAGGTGCTGTTCACCGGACGGGACTTCGTCATCATCGACTTCGAGGGCGAGCCCGCCCGGCCGCTCGGGGAGCGGCGCCTGAAGCGCTCGCCGCTGCGCGACGTGGCGGGGATGCTGCGGTCCCTGCAGTACGCCACGGCCTCCACCCTGCGTGACGAGGTCGACCGCGGCCTCGTCACCCCCGACCATCCGAACCACGACCTGCTGACGGTGTGGCTGGACCGGTGGCTGACCTGGGTCAGCGCCGCGTTCCTCGACGGCTACCTCGACGTGGCTGCCGAGCAGCCCTTCGTCCCCGACGATCCGGACCAGCTCCGGCTCCTGCTGGATGCGTTCCTGCTCGAGAAGGCGGTCTACGAGCTGGGTTACGAGATGAACAACCGCCCCGCGTGGGTGGGGATCCCGCTGGCCGGGATCGCACAGGTCCTCGACCGAGAGGCGACACGATGACGCTGGCAACCTCCCTGATCACCGATGACGATCTGTTCCTCTTCAACGAGGGCACGCACCTCCGGCTCTGGGAGAAGCTGGGCGCTCACCCCGTGACCGATGCGGACGGCGTGGCCGGCGTCCACTTCTCGGTCTGGGCCCCCAACGCCCGAGAGGTGACCGTCATCGGTGACTTCAACGGCTGGGACAAGGGCTCACCCGAGGGACGGATGGGCGCGCGGGGGGTGTCCGGCATCTGGGAGGTCTTCGTCCCCGGCGCCTCGCACGGCGACAGCTACAAGTACCACGTCGTCTCCCACGTCGGTGGGCACGGGGTGGACAAGTCCGATCCCTACGCCGTGCACACCGAGACCCCTCCGCTGACGGCCAGCAAGGTGTGGGAGCTCGACTACGAGTGGGGCGACGAGGAGTGGATGGAGACCCGGGGTGCCACCCAGGGCCTCGACGCTCCCGTCGCGATCTACGAACTGCACCTCGGTTCCTGGCGGCGGATCGATGACGGCTACGGATCGCGCCCGATGACCTACCGCGAGCTCGCCGAGCCGCTGATCTACCACGTCCAGGCCATGGGCTTCACCCACGTGGAGTTCCTCCCCGTGATGGAGCATCCCTTCTACGGGTCCTGGGGCTACCAGTCCACCGGCTACTTCGCGCCCACCAGCCGTCACGGCAGCCCCCAGGACCTCAAGGCGCTGATCGATCGCCTCCATCAGGCCGGGATCGGCGTCATCCTCGACTGGGTGCCGAGCCACTTCCCGACCGATGAGTTCGCCCTCGGCAGCTTCGACGGCACCCACCTCTACGAGCACGCCGACCCGAAGCAGGGGTTCCACCCCGACTGGTCGAGCTACATCTTCAACTACGGCCGCCCCGAGGTGGTCGCGTTCCTGTTGTCCTCGGCGATGTTCTGGCTCGAGGAGTACCACGTCGACGGGCTCAGGGTCGACGCGGTGGCCTCGATGCTCTACCTCGACTACTCCCGCCGGGAGGGTGAGTGGGTCCCCAACATCCACGGTGGCAACGAGAACCTGGAGGCGATCGAGTTCCTGCGCAGGTTCAACAGCGAGGTGTTCCAGCGCTTCCCCGACGTGCAGACCTACGCCGAGGAGTCGACGTCCTGGCCGATGGTGTCCCGACCCACCTACCTCGGCGGGCTCGGCTTCGGCATGAAGTGGGACATGGGGTGGATGCACGACTCCCTGTCGTACTTCCAGCACGATCCGATCCACCGCAAGTACCACCACAACCAGCTCACCTTCCGGTCCGTGTACGCCTACTCGGAGAACTTCTGCCTGCCCCTGTCCCACGACGAGGTGGTCCACGGCAAGGGCTCGCTGATCGGCAAGATGCCGGGGGACACCTGGCAGCGCTTCGCCAACCTGCGGGCGTTGTACGCCTACATGTTCACCACCCCGGGCAAGAAGCTGTTGTTCATGGGGTGTGAGTTCGGGCAGTGGTCCGAGTGGGCCCACGAGCGCTCCCTCGACTGGCACCTGTTCGACGGTGACCCCCTGCACCGCCAACTGCTGCACTGCGTGAAGGACCTGGCCACGCTGTACCGCGAGACCCCGGCCCTGCACGAGGGCGACTGCGAGCCCTTCGGGTTCGAGTGGCTCGACGGCAGCGACTGGCAGTCCTCGGTGGTCAGCTTCCTACGTCGCGCACGGGACGGCTCGGCCGCGCTGGTCGTCGCCAACCTCACCCCGATCACCCGGGACAACTACCGGGTCGGCCTGCCCCACGGTGGGCACTGGCGTGAGGCCTTCAACGGTGACGCGATCCAGTACGGCGGGTCGGGCGCGGGCAACCTCGGTGGGATCGACGCGCTGCCGCACCCCTTCCACGGTCGGTCCCACTCCGCCGTGCTCACCCTGCCGCCGCTGTCGATCGAGGTGTTCCTGCCCGCCGACGTCTGACCGGCTGGTCACGTAGGCTCCACGGTCAGATGCGGCGGCGGCCGTGTGGCCGCGCCGCGACCCGCGGCATCCCCTGACCACCTCCCTCGGGAGCACCTGTGGAACGCTTCATCTGTGTGCACGGGCACTTCTACCAACCGCCGCGGGAGAACCCGTGGCTGGAGCTGGTGGAGCAGCAGGACGAGGCCTACCCGTTCCACGACTGGAACGAGCGCATCACCTCGGAGTGCTACGACCCCAACACCCGGGCGCGGATCCTGGATCGGCACGGCTGCATCACCCAGCTGGTCAACAACTACGCTCGGATCAGCTTCAACATCGGGCCGACGCTGCTGTCGTGGATGGAGGAGTCGTCCCCCGCGACCTACGCCGCGATCCTGGACGCCGACGCCCAGAGCCGCCGGCTCTTCGATGGGCACGGCTCCGCGCTGGCGCAGGTCTACAACCACGCCATCATGCCCCTGGCCCACCCTCAGGACGCCCGGACCCAGGTCCTGTGGGGCATCCGCGACTTCGCCCATCGGTTCGGCCGGGAGCCCGAGGGCATGTGGCTCGCTGAGACGGCGGTGGACGACGCCACCTTGGAGCTGCTCGCCGACCAGGGCATCCGCTTCACCGTCCTGTCGCCCTACCAGGCCGACCGGGTCCGCCCGCGCGGACAAGCCCACTGGACCGACGTCACCGGCGGACGGGTCGATCCCACGATGCCCTACCTGGTCACCCTGGCCTCGGGGCGCACCATCTCGGTGTTCTTCTACGACGGACCGATCTCCCAGGGCGTGGCCTTCGAGGGCCTGCTGGCCGACGGGCGCCGCTTCGCCGATCGGCTCCTCAGCGGCTTCGGCCACCGCGATGGGCCGCAGCTGGTCAACATCGCCACCGACGGGGAGTCCTACGGTCACCACCACCGGCACGGGGAGATGGCGCTGGCGGCGGCGCTGGAGCAGCTCGATGCCCGCGACGACGTGTCCCTGACCAACTACGCGGCGCACCTGGAACGGTTCCCGCCCACCCACGAGGTCGAGGTGGTGCAGCGCAGCTCGTGGAGCTGTGCCCATGGGGTGGAGCGGTGGCGTTCCGACTGCGGCTGCGGGGTCGGCCCGGGGATGCACACCCGCTGGCGGGCGCCGCTGCGCGTCGCCCTCGACGACCTGCGCGCCAGCCTCTCCGAGCGGTACGAGGACCTCGGTGGCGAGCTGTTCGTCGACCCCTGGGCCGCCCGTGACGACTACATCGAGGTGCTGCTCGACCGTGACGGCCGGCTGGAGAGCTTCCTGGAGCGGCACGTGGCGGTCCCCCTCGACCACGGTCGGACGATCCAGGCCCTGCAGCTGCTCGAGCTCCAACGTCACGCCCTGTTGATGTACACCAGCTGTGGTTGGTTCTTCGAGGATCTCGCCCGTCCCGAACCCATCCAGGTCCTGCGCTACGCGGCCCGGGCCCTGCAGCTGGCCAGGACCGCCACCGGACGTGACGACCTCGAGCCCCGGTTCCTGGACCTGCTGGCCCGGGCGGAGTCCAACGATCCCCGCTACAGCGACGCCCGCGCCATCTACGAGCGGGAGGTCCGGCCGGAGGTGACCGGGCTCGAGCACGTCGCGGCCCACTTCGCGATCGCGCGCCTCTCCCAGCCCTACGGCGAGGTGGAGCGCATCGGCGCCTACGAGGTCGTGCAGGAGGACGAGGTCCGCTCCCGAGCCGGTCGTGCGCAGCTGGGGACCGGCCGGATCACGGTCCGGTCCGTGGTCACCCAGCTCGAGAGCCGGTTCGAGTACGCCGCCCTGCACCTCGGTGACCACAGCTTCGTCTGCGGGGTCCGGATCCGTGGCGACGATGCCACCTACGCCGAGCTGATGGCGATCTTCGAGGGCCACTTCCAGACCGCCGACTTCCCGGCCGTCATCCGTGCGATCGACCACCACTTCGAAGCCGAGGCCTTCTCGCTCCGCGACCTGTTCCGCGACGAGCAGCGGCGGATCCTCGACCGGGTCCTCCAGACCACCATGGAGGAGGTGGAGGCCTCGTACCGCTCGATCTACCGGGGCCGTGTCCCGCTGATGCACTACCTCAGCGAGCTGGGGACCGGCCTGCCGGCGCCGCTGCGCAGCGCGGCCGAGGTGGTGATCAACGCGGAGCTCGCGAGCCAGCTCGGCACGAGCGGCCCCGACCCCTCACGCGTCGCCGCGCTGCTGGAGGAGGCCGAGCGGTTCGGGGTGGACCTCGACACCGAGGGACTCGGACACACCCTGTCCACCTCGATCGCCCGGATCGCGGCTCGCATCAGCAAGATGCTGGCCGGCGGGTACGAGCCGCTCACCACCTTCGAGCCACGGCACGCGGGCACTCTCCAGCGGGTCCGCGACCTGATCGAGGTGGTGGGCCTGGTGCCCTTCGAGGTGGACCTCACCTCGGGCCAGGACGTGATGTGGCGCCTGATCACCGAGCATCACGGCAGCCTGGCCCGTCGTGCCAGGGGCGGCGATGCGGCCGCGATCCGGTGGTTGGAGGAGCTCACCCGTGCGGCCGTGGCGCTCGACGTCGCCGTCCCCGTCGCGCCCGCTGCCGCTCCCGTGGAGGTCGCCCGGTGACCGGCCCTGCTGCGCGGCCCCCGCCGGTACCGGATCGTGGGCTCGGGGATCCTGCCGTGACCCCGGTCACGACCGCCGCGGGTGTCCCGCCGGGCCCCGGGGTCGCCTGGCTCGGTGACGGTCGGGCCCGCGCCTGCGTGTGGGCCCCACGGGCCGTTGGCGTCGAGGTGGTGCTCGACCCCGAGGGTGCTGCCGAGGTGGTGCCGCTGACGGCAAGGCAGCGGGGCTGGCACGTCGGGGAGCTGACGGGTGTGGCTCCCGGGGACCGCTACCGCCTCCGGCTCCATCGCGCCGACGGCTCCCACGTCGACCGCGCTGACCCCGCCTCCCGCCTCCAGCCCCAGGGCCCCCAGGGACCCTCGGCGATCGACGACTGGGAGAGCTTCGCCTGGACCGATGGGGCCTTCCGTGCGCCACCCCTGCACGAGCAGGTGGTCTACGAGCTCCACGTGGGCACCTTCACGCGGGAGGGCACCTTCGACGGGGTGGTGGAGCGCCTCGACCACCTGGTGGAGCTCGGGATCACCACCATCGAGCTGCTCCCGGTGTGGCAGTTCCCGGGCGGCCGGAACTGGGGCTACGACGGCGTGCTGCCCTTCGCCGTGCAGGACACCTACGGCGGGCCCGAGGGGCTGCGCCGGTTGGTGGACGCCGCCCACGCCCGGGGGCTCGCGGTGTGGCTCGACGTGGTCTACAACCACATCGGCCCGGAGGGCAACCACCTGAACGACTTCGGGCCCTACCTGACCGAGCAGCGCGGGACCCCCTGGGGCCCCGGGCTCAACACCGACGGTGAGCACGCCGACGCGGTGCGCAACTGGGTGGTGGAGCACGGCATCGCCTGCGTTCGGGAGCTCCACCTCGACGGCTTCCGCCTCGATGCGGTCCACGGCATCGTCGACACCTCGGCGGTGCACCTGCTCGAGGAGTTCACCGCCGCGGTCAAGGCTGAGGGCGCCCGGCTCGGCAAGCCCGTCCACGTCATCGCCGAGTCGGATCTGTGCGATCCGCGGCTGGTGCGTGACGTCGCCGCGGGTGGCTACGGCCTGGACGCCCAGTGGGCCGACGACTTCCACCACGCCGTCCACGTGGCGCTGACCGGGGAGCGGGACGGCTACTACGTCGACCACGACGGCCTCGCCGACCTGGTGCCGATGCTGCGTGACCGCTACCTGCACGCCGGGCGGTACTCCGAGTACCGCAAGCGCACCGTGGGCCGTCCGGCCCGGGACGTGCCCTACGACCGGTTCGTGGTCGGGGTGCAGAACCACGACCAGGTCGGCAACCGCATGCTCGGCGAGCGGCTGACCGCGCTCACCGACCGCGCGGGCCTCGAGGTCGCCGCGGCCTCGCTGCTGACCTCGCCCTACGTGCCCATGCTGTGGATGGGGGAGGAGTACGCCGAGCCCGCACCCTTCCAGTACTTCGTCTCCCACACCGACCCCGACCTCGTCGAGGCCGTGCGGACAGGTCGGCGCCAGGAGTTCGCCGCCTTCGCCTGGCAGGATGAGGCACCTGATCCGCAGTCGGAGGCGACCTTTGGTCGCTCGACCCTCGATCTCGACCTCGCCCACGACGGTGGGCGGCACCAGGCCATGTTCGAGCTCTACCGGGAGCTGCTCGCCCTGCGCCGTGCCCTGCCCGTGCTCCACGACCCGGCGGGCCACGACGTCGACGCGACCCTGGTCCCCGGGGCCCAGGCCATCGCCCTGCACCGCGTCGGCCCCCTGGGCGAGGTGGTGGTGGCCATCAACGCCGAGGACCGTGACGTCGAGGTGGTCCTGCCCCACGCCCCCGGCCCCTGGCGGGAGCGGTTCTCCACCGCCGCCCGGCACCGTGGCGGCGTGGATCCCGCTGGACCACCCCGGCAGGAGGGCGCGGCGGTGACCGTCCCGCTGCAGCGACGCAGCGTCCGGGTGCTCACCCGTCCCGGCACGATCGAGAGGCAGCAGGCATGACCACCGAGCTCTGGCCGGGGAAGGCCTACCCGCTGGGCGCCACCTTCGACGGCTACGGGACCAACTTCTCGGTGTTCTCCGAGGTGGCCGAGAAGGTCGAGCTGTGCATCTTCCACACCAAGACCCGTGAGGAGCGGATCCCGCTGCCCGAGGTCAGCGGCTTCGTGTGGCACGGCTACGCCCCCGACATCGCCCCGGGGACCCGGTACGGCTTCCGCGTCCACGGGCCCTACGACCCGGCCAAGGGCCTGCGCTGCAACCCCAACAAGCTGCTGCTCGATCCCTACGCCAAGACCGTGGTCGGCGACCTCACCTGGGACGAGGCCATCTTCGGCTACCGCTTCGGGAACCCCGACGGTCCGATGAACACCAGGAACTCCGCCCGGTACGTGCCCCGGGGCGTGGTGACCCAGCCCTTCTTCGACTGGGGCAACGACGCGGCGCCCCGCACCCCGTGGCACGAGACCGTGATCTACGAGGCCCACGTCAAGGGCCTGACGATGCAGCACCCGGCCGTGCCTGAGCACCAGCGCGGGACCTACTCCGGGCTCGCCCACCCGGCGGTGGTCGAGCACCTCGTGGACCTCGGCGTGACGGCCATCGAGCTGCTGCCGGTCCACCGCTTCATCCACGAGCACCACCTCGTCGAGCAGGGGCTCAAGGACTACTGGGGCTACAACTCCATCGCCTACCTGGCTCCCCACGACGAGTACGCCTCGGTGGAGGCCACCCGGGTCGTGCCGGAGTTCAAGCGCATGGTGCGCACCCTCCACGAGGCGGGCATCGAGGTGATCCTCGACGTGGTCTACAACCACACCGCCGAGGGCAACCACCTCGGGCCGACCCTGTCGCTCAAGGGTTTCGACAACCAGGCCTACTACCGGTTGATGGACGACGACCCGCGCTACTACATGGACTACACCGGGACCGGGAACTCCATGAACATGCGCCATCCCCACGTGCTGCAGCTGATCATGGACTCCTTGCGCTACTGGGTGACCGAGATGCACGTCGACGGGTTCCGCTTCGACCTCGCCTCCACCCTGGCCCGTGAGCTCCACGACGTCGACCGGCTGTCGACCTTCTTCGAGGTGATCCAGCAGGATCCGGTGATCAGCCAGGTGAAGTTGATCGCCGAGCCCTGGGACATCGGGGAGGGCGGCTACCAGGTCGGCAACTTCCCGCCCCTGTGGTCGGAGTGGAACGGCCGCTACCGCGACACCGTCCGCGACTTCTGGCGCGGAGTCGACGAGACCGTGCCCGAGTTCGCCGCGCGGTTCACCGGTTCCTCGGACCTCTACCAGTCCGATCGGCGCCGACCCAGCGCCTCGATCAACTTCGTCACCGCCCACGACGGGTTCACCCTGCGCGACCTCGTCTCCTACAACGAGAAGCACAACGAGGCCAACGGGGAGGACAACCGGGACGGCACCGACGACAACCGGTCCTGGAACTGCGGGGTGGAGGGCGAGACCACCGACCCGGCGGTCCTGCAGCTCAGGGCCCGACAGCAGCGCAACCTGCTGACCACCCTGCTGCTCAGCCAGGGGGTCCCGATGCTGCTCGGTGGCGATGAGCTCGGGCGCACCCAGGGCGGCAACAACAACGGCTACGCCCAGGACAACGAGATCTCCTGGTTCGACTGGGGCGAGATCGACCACGACCTGCTGGCCTGGACCCAGGAGCTGATCGACCTGCGCAACGCGCACCCGGTGTTCCGGCGCAGGCGGTTCTTCGAGGGCCGGGCCGTCCGCGGTGAGCGCTTCAGCGACATCGCCTGGCTGACCCCCGACGGGGAGCTGATGTCGGACGAGCACTGGGAGTCGGGGTTCGCCAAGTCACTGCAGATCTTCCTGAACGGGTCGGGGCTCGCCAGCGCCGACGAGCGGGGGCTGATGGTGCTGGACGACTCCTTCCTCCTGCTGATCAACGCCCACTACGAGGAGCTCACCTTCACGCTGCCGTCCGAGGGGCCGCAGGGACCGTTCACCGTCGTCCTGGACACCGACGAGCGTCGGCTCAGGGCACCCGACGACGAGCGCGAGGTGATCGTCCTCGGTGGCGAACGCGCCGTCCCGGCCCGTGGCATGGTGGTGCTCCGCCAGCAGAACGGGGCCTGAGGATGAACCCGGGCGGAGGCGCGACCGGTGCCCGTCCGGCCGGGAGGGGGCCCGCCGAGCGGCCGGTGCTGTCCACCTACCGGCTCCAGCTGCACGATCGCTTCACCTTCGCCGACGCCGAGCGTGTGGTGCCGCGGGTCGCCGACCTCGGGGTGAGCCACCTCTACCTGTCGCCGTCGCTCGAGGCGGTCCCGGGCTCGACCCACGGCTACGACGTGGTCGATCCGACCCGGATCCGGGCCAGCTTCGGCGGGGAGGAGGG
>SL_3KL_010_SEDDRAFT_10005070_pt1 | contig 11867 bp, 7 predicted proteins | sample SodLakKL_010_SED_2_FD_10381 | JGI IMG/M metagenome (IMG submission 10381)
CGAAGGATAACCTCAGCAATCTAACACCCCATCCGTTTTATGTGTTTCTGAACTATTCTCACCCACCTGCGCTGAAGAGGATAGAGGCGATTCGGGAATAGTATTATAGAGCTGTCAGCTCTACGTAAACTGCGCTGAAAGGCGTTCCCGCATACGCTCCACGGTAATCTGCCGCCACTCTTTAATTGTCACCACTGCGCGAGTTGCAATGAGATAGACAATGGGAATTAAAAAGAGGGTGATCAGCGTTGAAACGAGCAGTCCGCCAATGACAACCCTTGCGAGTGCGGCCTGTATTTCAGCTCCAACTCCCACACCGATAGCGAGTGGAATCATTGCCAGAATGGTGGTGAATGTGGTCATAAGTATCGGCCGAAGGCGAAGTCTTGATGCAGCAATAATAGATTCAAGAAGATCTCTGCTTTCATCCCGGCGTCTCATTAGATTGATATAGTCGATCAGTACAATTGCGTTGTTGACTACTATACCCAAAAGCATCAGTACGCCCATCAGGCTCTGCATGTTGATGGTGGTTCCCGTAATCATAAGCGTTGGAACCACGCCGATAAGCGCAACCGGAACGGAGAGCATCACAATGAGGGGATCGAGGAATCGCTCAAATTGTGCAGCCATGACCATGTAGACGAGAATAAGTGCAAGAATAATGGCCATGGTGAAGTCAGCCCGAGCTTGTTGCAGCTCTTCATACTCACCTCCAAAATAGACCGAGTAGCCTTCGGGGAACTGGATATCTGAGAGTGCAGCCTGCATGCGATTTACAGCTTCTCCGAGAGCGACATCCTCTTCCAGATTTGCAGTCAGGTACATCACGCGCTGCCCGTCTATACGGTTAACGGTGGTGGGCGCACGGCCGCGTTCCTGTTCAATTACTGATGAAATGGGTACAATACGGTTGTCGGATGCGCGAATACTGACATTGCCGATATCATCCATCTCCACGCGGTCTTCAGGTCTCAGCCGCACCATAATGGGTCTCTCTTCGCCATTCACGCGAAATACTCCCGCCCGGCTTCCGGCAATATTTGTTTGAATGGTCCGGGCAACTTCGTCAACGCCGATTCCCAGTTCGGCAGTCTTTTCACGGTTAATGGTGATATTTTGCTGCGGACGGCCTTCAGACTCTTCAATTTCGATATCGGATACCCCGGATACTCTCTCCAGCCGGTTACGAACCAGTTCGTGCAAGCTGCTGTGAGGTTTCCATATCGTAACCGCGGAGCTGCATGGTAACCGCTGCGTCTTCATCACCGCCGCCGGTTCTGAAAACCCGTCGTAAAATCCACAATCCGCCCCGGGTATAAACCCTAAGATCGGCGCCCGGCAGCACGTTTTGCAGGCTGCCGCGTATATCGCTTGCAATCTCCTCGGCGCTTCGTGTTCGTTCATCCTGAGGAACCAGATTAATGTCGATACGCCCGTCACCGCCCCATCCCCCCAAATCACGGGTATAATAGGCCACTTCGGCAGGATCAATCAGTTCACGGACAATTTCGTCAAGCTCCTCGAAGTAGTTGTTGATCACTGCGATATTTACGCCCTGTTCCATGCGCATGCTCACCCGAACTTCATCGGCTTCTGTTTCAGGAGCCAGTTCAAAAGGAATACCGGGTATTAGCATGACTGAACCGGCAAATAATATGATTGTAGAGCCAATGATCAGCCATTTTCGTTTCACGGCTCCACGCAGCAAGTCGGTGTACTTATCGTCTGTTCTCATGAAAAATCGATCACCTTTCGAGAGTTTATCTTTCTCGTCAGCGAGTGGCTTTATCGTCAAAAAACGGCTTGAGAGCATTGGAACCAGGCTGAGCGCAACTAACAGAGAACAGAAGATGGCAAACACAACCACAAGGCCCAGCTCCTGGAACATGCTTCCGGTTGTGGTTTGCATAAATACAAGAGGAAGAAATATCACTGAAGTGGTAAGTGTTGCAGCAATAATGGCTCCTGCAACCTCCTTGGTACCCAGGTCGGAGCTTTCGATCAGGTCAGTTCCCTGTTCCCGTTTTCGAACAATGTTTTCCAATACCACAATGGCGTTGTCTACGATAAGGCCAATTCCGAGCGCCAGTCCGCCAAAGCTCATCTGATTTAGCGTAAGTCCGCCAAAATAGAGCAGCCCGAATGTGGCGATGATTGAAATAGGAATTGAAACGGCAATGATAAGGGTTGTAGAGACATTGCGCAGAAATGCAAAAAGCACAATAACGGCAAGAATACCTCCCCAAACGGCTGCGTTTTGCACGGTGTTGATTGAGTCCTGTATAAACTGGCTCTGGTCAGTAATAACCATCAGCTCCATGTCACCCCGGATATTGTTGATGCGCTCTACCTCGGTTTTTATATCCTCAGCTACCGAAACGGTGTTTGCCCCCGACTGTTTTTGGATGGCAAGACGCAGGGTGGGAACTCCATCAATTTCAACGTAGCGGCTGATATCCTCATAGCCGTGCTGTACATTGGCTACATCTCCTACACGCAGAGGCCGGCCATTTACATTTGTGATGACCGTTTGTGATACCTCTTCAATCGTTTGAAACTCTCCCTGTGTTCGAACATAGAAATCGCTGTATCCATCTTTGATTCCGCCGCCGGGAAGGGTGATATTGTCCCGGTTCAGGGCACTGATCACGTCGGAAGCCGTGATGTTTGATGAGAGCAGGCGCTCCCTAATCAAGTCGACCTGTATTTCCCGCTGAATTCCTCCCCACACATCAATTGAGCCTACTCCGGGAATCTGTTCAAAAAACATCGAAATTTCACGTTCCAGTATCTGTGTCAGTTCGGCGAGGTTGCGGTCAGACCGCACACCAATAATTACAATCGGAAAATCGTCCGGTCGGAATTGCCGAATTCTCGGCGGATCGGCCTCAACGGGAAGGGCATCTCTCACCCGGTCCAGCGCATCACGGACGTTATTGGCAGCGGCATCAAGATTTGTTCCTCGGGCAAATTGAAGGGAAATGTTGCTGGTTCCTTCGCTCGAAGATGAACTCATCTGTTCAACATTGGGAATGCCCGAAAGCGCATTTTCAAGAGGGGCGGTTACAATCAGCTCCATCTCTTCCGGGCCCACATTATCATAATTTACCCGAACGGAGAGCTGAGGGGATTCTATCTCCGGAAGGAGGTCAACGGGCAGGTATCGAAAACCGACAATCCCGATCAGGATAATGATCAGGAAAACCATTGTAGTGGCGATTGGCCTCTTTATGGATGTCGATGTCAAAGACATATCAGTTTGATTCTGTGTTATCGGTCCTAATTTTGATCTCCAAAAATAATTCTTTCCATATCACGGGCCTGCAGGTTTTGCAGCCTCATTACGTGTTCCCAGTCCACTTTTCTCACAAATGCCTCTTCGCTGTCCCATTCCGCAAGCTGGTGCTGGCCGAGGGTAACCACCCATTCATCGCGACCCTCAAGGCCTGAAATTCCCGCAACGCCCCTGCCTTCAGCAATGACCTCAACAGTCACAAACTCAACCGGAACAGGCCTGGGCGTAATCCGCCGCAAAACCTCATCTGACGCGTCATCAAGTTCAAGTTCACGTTCCATAACCGACATATCGGCTAAATAGACGCCTGTCTCTCCGGCAACCGGATGATCATAGAGTGATGTTTTTGGGATGAGTGTTGTTTGATCTGTTTCGCCGTAAAAAATATCGATCGTTACAAACATGCCGGGTTGAAGATTGGCGCTGTTTTCAGTCACTTCAAGCTGAGCAATGGTGGTATGCGTAACCGGATCGAGAAAAGGGGAGATTCGTTCAACGGTGGCTTCAACCGGATTTCCGGGACTGGCGCTGAGGATGATCTCAGCACGGTCGCCCACACTGATGGCACTGCTCATTCTCTCCGTTAGCATTACGTGGATCCGCATGTTGTCGACATCTCCGATTTGAAATAGTCTTGTATTTGAGTCGGCACGCTGCCCAATCTCGGCATTCCGGCTGCCCACAACGCCATCCACAACGGCCCTTACGACGGTATTTTCCAGATTGCTTTTCTGCTCCTCTACCTGTGACGCGGCGCGTTCCATTTGTGAACGTGTCAGATCAACACTCGCTTCGGCGGCATCTATGTCTGCCTGTAGGGTTTCAAGTTCAAGAGGCGACTCAAGGTCTCTCTCCCGAAGCTCCCTTACCCTGTTAAATTGGGCTTGAAGCCGGCGCAGTTCTGCCTCCGACTGCCGCAGCTGTGCCTGTGCAATTTCATAATCGAATTGAGCCTGGTTGAGCTGTTCACGAATAGGTGTATCCCGCAGCTGAACCAGTATGTCACCTTTACTCACCCTGTCGCCATCATTTACAAAAACTTCGGTAATCCGGGCATTGATTTCAGGGTAGACATCCACTTGGTTGCGAGCGCGCATCTCTCCGGTTGTGCGATGCACCAATGGTAGAGCGCCGATTCTATGCTCAACAGCTTCGACAGTAACCGATTGTGATAAGCCGGTTCTCTCCTCTTCATTGTCTTCTGAGCAGGAGGTGAAAAAAAGAGATGCGAAGATCACCGGCAGAAGACATAAAGAGCTAAATTTTAAGTCTGTGCATTTGTTGATCATTGTATAAAATATGCCAAAGGATCTGATATTGTCACTCTACAGGTAACGGTAAAAAGTGACAAAGCGTTTGAAACGTGCTTTAATTTTATAATCCTTTAACATTTAAGCAAAAGCAAAGACTAACTTCTAATGCCTTTTGCCACAACAAAATCCCCGGGGATTCAAGGCTGGGAAAACGTAGTGCAGTATTGGGTTCCCTTTTTATACAAGAGGTAGTTATTTTTAGACTTGCCTAATATGCGGGTTCGATATAAGTGCTATAATGAATGAATTAATCTGTTTTATTATTACTATGTTTATCACCAGCTATTTTGTCACGCCCGGAAAGTTTCGGGTGTGGGTAATGCCAATTTTTAGAAAATTGAACAATGTTTATGAATAGTCATGTAAAATTCGTCATACTAATTCTATTCCTTACCCACACTATATGCCTGAGCGGCTGTGACAACTCCCTGGAAATAGATTCGGAGGAAGAGACAGCAGATGCTACTCAAAAAGATTTGCAGCTGGTATGGTCGGATGAATTTGATGGTGAAGAACTTGATACCGAAAGATGGAGTTACCAGTTGGGAACCGGTACGGAGTTCGGCCTTACAGGCTGGGGAAATAACGAGCTTCAGTACTACACCGATCACGATGAAAATATATTCATCGAAGACGGCAAACTTCATATAGTTGCCCTGGAGGAACGCTTTGGTGGAATGAACTACACTTCAGCCAGAATCAGGACGTACGAAAAAGGAGACTGGAAATATGGCCGCTTTGAGATCAGGGCGAAGCTGCCTGAAGGACAGGGAATGTGGCCTGCAATATGGATGTTGCCTACCGACGAGGTTTATGGTGGATGGCCAAAAAGCGGCGAGATCGATATCGTGGAGTTAGTGGGTCACCAACCGTTTATTATTCACGGAACCGTTCACTATGGCCCAAACTGGCCTGAAAACCAAAGCAGAGGGACATCATACAGGTTGGAAAGTGGTAAATTTTCAGATGATTTTCATACCTTTGCCATTGAATGGAGACAAGATGAAATAAAGTGGTTTATAGATGATGAACACTATTTTACGGTCACTCCATCATCATTAAATCCGCATCCTTATCCGTTTAATGAACGGTTTCATCTGTTGATTAATCTCGCTGTTGGCGGCAACTGGCCGGGCAACCCGAATTCCACCACAAAGTTTCCGCAATCCCTTGTTGTGGATTATGTGAGGGTGTACGCGTTTGAATAGCAGACGGTTATCTGTGATCAGAGAGTTTGCTCTTTAATACCGCATGCCACCACAAACTCGCCCGGAATCTCATATCCTTTACCTTTTTTGTATTCGGAGATTGATTCCAGGTATTCACGGTGGACGCTCTCCTTTGTTTTATCATTAAATTTCCGATATGCCAGAGCCACCGGCCCGCCGAAAAAAGCTGCTGTAAGGGCGTGTTCTTGGTTTTTGAAAGACAATTTTTCATGAAATCGAGTAATTTCGATGTCCTGAAAACCGGCATTTTTCATCGACTGTTCCAGGATATTTCCCGTTCCCTGCTGGAAGAACATCGGGCAAACCTCAGAGGCGACATACTGATCGACAATTGGAAAGATATCGGCCCAGCCACAGTGTTTGCGTTCTCCCCAAATAGCGATTCCGGCACGGCCGGCGGGCTTCAGCACCCTGTGCATTTCACGCAGCGACCGTAGGGGATCGGGTACATACATAAGGCCCAGCGAACAAATGACGGCATCAAACGAACTCTCATCCAAATCGAGATCTTCGGCATCCATTCTTCGAAAATCCAGGGATCCATTATTTGAATTTATATTCTCTTTAGCGAGATCAATCATGCCCTGAGACAGATCTGTGGCCGTTACCCTGCCATCCCGTCCTACTGCTTTTGCAATACGAACCGTTACCAATCCTGTGCCACAAGCTGTCTCCAATACGTTTTCGCCCGGCTGCAGATTCATCATTTCCATTAGCCTGTTCTGGGCAGGTTGAAGCTGCTTTTTCCATGAGTTGTCATAATATTCTGCGGCTTTATCCCAGCCGTACCGCTGAACGCGGCGTTGTAGTCTTGGTTCCATATTATTTTAGAGATTAGTCGTGAGTCTTGAGTCGTGAGAATTTTTATAATTAGATATACTGATTTAAGACCGAGGACCGACGACTGATGACCGGAGATTTAGCCAACCCCGGTCTTCCGTCTCCTGTCACCGGTCAATTTCACTTTTCACTAAATGCACATCCCGCTCAACCTCTACCGGGTTCACAAAATCTGCAAGTAAAGGGCTGTGTTTATCGGCTTCTTCAATCACCTCCATGATCTTCTCTTCCGGGGCGGGGCTGTCGATAAAAACCTTGTATCGGAGGCCTTTGTAACCCGGCTCAACGCCATCCAGCCCATAGGTGCCGCGGGCATCCACGTCGGCCTCTACATCTACTTCAATACCGTTGATGGGAACATCCAAAACGGCTGCATATTTCGCGTACCCGATGGCGAGGCAGCTTCCCAGCGCACCACGCTGTAAAACACTTGGGCCCGGCCCGGCATCATTTCCGCCTTCTTCTTTCCCAACATCAGCCTTAAATGTCCAGTGCTTGTGCTCAATGTCGCAGGTGGTTCCGTCGCGCACCCGCACTTTGGTGGTGGTGGTGTACTGTCCTTTCTCAGGTTTTATGGTTAACAGTTTTTTTACCCTTTCGTGGGCAGTTATGAGTTTTTTTGTGTCTGACATAACTCTTTGGTTTGATCTATTACTGTATCATAGTGTTCTATAAGTATTAAGCCGAAAAAGTGCTTATGGCGCATCATTATTAAAGAATTTACGTGATTGATTGAATATAATGACTCATCATACGGGTTGTCTTGCCCTAAGAACTCCCGTTCGCTGCAGTGATCTCTGCCCCGGTACATTCATTGAGAAACGTCTTGTAGCCACAGTCGCTCATTTTCGCAAACCGGCGGAACGGCCTCCACCATGTTCGACGCCCGCTCTTTCGAGCCGCCGAAGAGTTCGTGCAGAGTTCTCACGAAAGAATGTTCCACCCGGCGGGGTGCCGCCGGTAAGCGCTTGATTTACAATAGCATTCGGGAGTACAGCAGGGCCTCTATTAATGACCCGATTCATGTACCTCGCCAAGCAGGTCAATATCCTGCGTGCCGGCACGATCAAGCAGCCGGGCAAAGTGTTTTCTGGCCGTATCGTCATCACCGATCATTCGTGCAGCCAGTGCGGCTCCCATCAGCGTATTGAGCCGGCCCGGCCACATCTGGTCAGACTCTTCGTAGGCTGTCAGGGCTTCTGCCGGACGGTTAAGGTCCATAAACAGATCACCCAAAGCTTCTCTCGGTGGCTGAAGGGCGCCGGGCGTCACCGGATGTTTCTCCACGCTGGCCTCCATTTCTGCAGCTGATCGGGTCAGCCTTATAGCTTCCTCTTCACCTCCTTCCTCAAAAGCGATTCGCCCGGCAAGCACAAGCCGCTCTGTTTCGATGTAGGCAACCATATTATCATCGCCTCTCTGTTCAGCAACATCCCGCAGCTCACCCATTCGCTGTTCTGCTTCCTTCGCGGTGTTCAGGTCACCGGTGTGCACGGCGCCCAGTCCGCGGGCGTACCAGGTCAATCCTTCAGCCCAGGGAGAAGCATCCCAGGGCAGGTAGTCCGGTGTGCGCGGTTCAAGTTCCGTAGCTCTTTGCCAGTCTCTCTGCTCAACCGCCAGACGAGCCGGTATGGCCGCAAAGTGGAACGCACTTACAAACGACTGTTGATGCCGATCTTTCATGAGCGCTTCCCGGTAAACTTTTTCAGCTTTCTCATCTTCCCCACGCTGCAGATAGGCATATACCATGTAGTCGATCGCGTGTATGTAGTGGTGTGATTCGGCTCCATTTAATGGATGATTGAGGGCAGCATCCGCCGATAGCCGGTTCCATTCGATCACCTGCGGCCAGTCGCCCAGGCGCACGTAAATATGAGACGGCATATGGAGAGCGTGCGGAACGTGGGGGGCGATATCGGCATAGGCTTTCACAACGTCCAGTGCATTTTCTGCCCGGCCGTCAACATCCGTGGCGTGAATCATATAGTGAATCGCACCCGGGTGTTCAGGATTTTGCTCAAATACTCTCCTGAGAATCCGCTCCGCCTCGTCATAGAGCGGGCCGCGATTGTCGGTAAACTGGGCCTCCGTCATTTTTGTGAGGGCATAGAGCGATGCGATATCTGCATCATCCGGGTAGGCGTCGTGCGCTTTATCCACTCCGGTTACCCACCGGTCGATCCGGGTCCGGAAATCGGCCGATTCCGGTTCCCGGAAAAATTCGGCCGTAGATTCGATCAAGAACCGCTCACGTTGGATTCCACAAGCTCCATCGCTTTAGTTATATTCTCCCAGCCAACCTGCAGATCTTCATCTGAGGGCCTGGTGCCCCAAATCGGCTGAAAGAGGGTGGTTGAGATCCCCCAATAGGCCATTGCGCAGTTGGGATCTGCTTCAGCAATCTGTTCAAAAGAATCGCGGGCAATTACATACATCATGTGATGGAGCATTCCCAGCGCCCGGTTTACGTCATCCTGCACCTCTTCACCGCAATTAGCATTAAAATTAATCTCACCGATCGAGTCATCCTTGCCAATCGGTGCATCGTCGTGCATGTGATTGTGCTGCGCCAAAATCTGAGGGCTGCAGGTCATAATGATGAGTAGCGCGATGGAGATTATCCATGGCATCGTTCCGTTTGTTTGTAACATATTGATCCTCCTTTTGATAGTTAATCTAAAATTAGATTGTGCTTTTACCTGTTAAAGCCATAAAAAAGGAGTTTCTCTATCATACATTGAAAAAGAAACCATTTAAATTGGAATGAGAAGTGTGAAAAGCGAGATGCTTGATTTAGAGACCCCACCCAAAAGAGTGTAGTTTTTATTGACTGATATAAGCTCAAATATTTCCAATTCCCTCGAATTGGTGCTCATCATAATCGGCCTGAAAAGTTTTTGGAATGGTTGGATTATTCTGTATTCGGTTGCTCTTCATTATCTTAGAACATCCGGATCACGATAAAAAATGATCCGATAATTAATTATAAACAAAACTTTATGTTTAAACACAAACCGATTAATTTAGGGTGTTAAAAACATCTTAAATCTAAACATTAAAAAAATGAATTCGTCCAAAAAACCGGTCTTTAACTTTGAACTCCCGGCTACGCTTAAAGAGTTAATACATGAAGCTCCAAGCGTAACCGTTGCAAAAAATATTGATGATCTTGTCAACCTATCGGTTGGTGGCAAAGATGGAATGTCATATGAGGTGTTTTATGACCTGCCTAATGGAGAAAGAAAACAGGAGGCTATCGTCCACAGAGTAAAGAACGGAATTGCCGCAAATTATACAGAAGCCTACATGAGGCGCAGAGATCCAAGCTGCATGGTTATTGCCGATGATTTCCCCACTGATAAAACAACGTACAAAAGCCGTTTTGGAGATACGTTTAATGAGTTAAGAGAAGAGACTTTAGAGTGGATGAAAACGCAAGACCTGGCACTGTTTTTCTTTAATGCAGGTAAAATTGGCATGGGGTATAAAACTGTTGCTGTAATTCCTGCGAATGCCGGATTTTTTGGATTAGGATTGGCCCTTTTACAGGGTATTCTTAACCCCGATGAGCTTGACGAAGACTTTAAGCCAACTGCTTTCATATATACGGCCCCACCGTTCAGGCAAACTCATTTTGATGGTAAACAAGTTGTTATACACAACCGGCAGCCAGAAAATTATGAAATGTTCAGCTATAACTTATATCCGGGACCGAGCGCCAAAAAAGGCGTTTACGGTATGTTGATTGGTCAGGGTGAAGAAGAAGGGTGGGTAACCGCCCACTGTTCGGCTGTACAGGTAAAAACCCCATACGATAATGTGGTTACTTTTATGCATGAGGGTGCAAGTGGTGGGGGTAAAAGCGAAATGTTGCAGCAGCCTCACCGGTTATCGGATGGCCGGTTATTAATGGGAGATAATCTTTTTAAAGATGACAAAAGATATTTAGAACTATCTCAAACTTGCGATTTACTACCAGTAGCTGACGACATGGCTCTTTGCCATCCCTCCTTACAGCGCAATGACCAAAAATTATGGCTGGAAGATGCTGAAGACGGCTGGTTTGTTCGTGTAGATCACATTACAGAATATGGTACTGATCCCAGTCTGGAAAAGTTAACGGCTGTTCCTTCAAAACCATTACTCTTCTTAAACATACAATCGGTACCCGGTGGCAGGGCAATGATTTGGGATCATACGTATGATGAACCAGGTGTTCGATGCCCAAATCCAAGGGTTATTTTGCCCCGTGAGATTGTTCCAAAAATTATTTCTGAGCCAGTTAGTATTGACATTAGAAGTATTGGGATGCGTACACCTCCATGTACTGCCGAAGAGCCCAATTATGGTATTGTAGGCATTATGCATGTTCTGCCACCGGCACTTGCCTGGTTATGGCGTTTAGTAGCCCCTCGCGGCCACGCTAATCCAAGTATTATCCAAACTGAGGGCATAAGTAGTGAGGGAGTTGGCAGTTACTGGCCGTTTGCTACAGGGAAAAAAGTTAAACAAGCCAATCTGTTGTTAAGACAAATTAAGGAAACCCCGAAAGTGCAATATATTTTAACCCCTAACCAAAATATTGGAGCCTGGAAAGTGGGCTTTATGTCGCAGTGGATTGTTCGGGATTATGTGGCGAGAAAAGGCAATGCTACATTCAGTGATAATCAGATCATTCCTGCCAGATGTAATGTTCTGGGGTACGCTTTGAAATTCATGACCTTTGAAGGCCGTTCTATTCCACCATGGATGTTGCAAGTAGAGCTGCAAAGAGAAGTTCAGGAAGAAGGCTATGATGCCGGTGCCGAAATTCTGCTTGAGTTCTTCCACAGGATGTTAGGCGAGTTCAACTCTCCTGATCTTGATGATCTTGGCAAGAAAATCATAGAATGCTGCCTCGATGGTGGAACAGTAGAAGACTACGAGAAATTAATTCATCACTAACTTGTAGTAATCTGGGTTTTCGCTTCGCAGGAAAAATATGAGCGTGTTCGTCCCGACAGTAATCCGTCGGGACTGCGCTTGCCTGCCGAAGCTTTAGCATTGGCAGGCTTATACGTCGCCAAATCCATGATTCCCATCATTACAAAGTGAGCGTCTCCATCAATGGCAACCAGGCTGCTGTTTGATAGTCGTCAAAATTGGATTGCGGCAGGCCCAGTGCGAATGCCCAATCAGCGCTGCCGC
>SL_3KL_010_SEDDRAFT_10005071_pt1 | contig 11866 bp, 10 predicted proteins | sample SodLakKL_010_SED_2_FD_10381 | JGI IMG/M metagenome (IMG submission 10381)
GTACGGATCGTTCGGCCCTGGAAGATCGGATGTTCGTCCCCTGATCCCTCCGTGAAGGCGTCGGAGACGAAGTGCCGGGCTGCGTCCAGAAAGTTCGACCGACTTCCATTCGTCTGGAAGCCCAGCAGATCGAAGTGACACAGCGCCTTCACCAGCTCTCCGCTCCAGGGCATCTCTTCCAGGTGCTCGAGGGCGGGGAACGGAATGTGGAGGAAGAAGGCGAGGCGATGATTCAACCCCAGCGCCCGAAGCTCCTTTCCCGTCAGCATGAGGTGATAGTCATGGACCCAGATCAGGTCATCCCAACTGACCGTCGATGCCAGGGATCGGGCGAAACGACGGTTCACCGTCCGATACGCCTCCCAGTAGCGGGGCTCCGAACTCCAGCGGTCGGAGAAACCGTGAAAGAGGGGCCACAGAACCTCGTTGGCGAACCCTCGGTAGAAGAGGTCTTCCTCCGTGGCGCTGAGTGGAACAGCCTGGAGGGAGTAGGGCGGACGGGCGGGGGTGCTCCCCAGCGCCCGGGAAAGCTCATCCTGTCCCGCATTGGGCGCCCCCACCCACCCGGTCCAGGTCCCTCTCCGACGACGCAGCACCGGATCCATGGCGGTGACCAATCCCCCGGAAGCGGACGACATGCTCCACTTGCCATCTGGAGCGGATTCCAGAGTAACCGGCAGGCGGTTCGACGCGATGGCGAGCCGACCGCCCCCCTTTCGCCGATTCGATCCGGGGAAGGGACGCAAAGGAGCGCGTCGTCTGTCCAGATCAGGGTGTGGGGATGACGACTTGGAAGGACGAGGCCAACGTGTTCTGGACGGGTTTCCGGACGTGATCATCTTCACTTCTCCCGTTGGCGTCTTCTCCGTCGCGTCTCCCGTAAGGCGGGAGTGGAACCGGTGCGGAATTCCGACCGCCCCGGTATCGGCAAGAAATGCAACGGATGTGCCAGATCGCTCCGGGGGTGGACAAGCCCCCGGTGAGCGATGCACAAGCACCCTGGAACCCCTCCAGTACCGCCCAACCATCGGCAGGAGAGCAGATCTGAATTCCCGAGACCTCCAGGGTCAATCGGAGCGAGCCTTCGGGGTATTCCGTCCGATCCGGGACCCGCGAGGAGGGACAACTCGTCCAGTCCCCAGGCTCATTCCTGGCGTTCCGGAAGCCTCCCGGCATCGATTGCCGCCACCTCGGCGGGGGTGTAGGGAGGAGTGAGCAGGCCCGGGGTCTCCTGATGCCGACGGAAGAAGTCCACGATGAAATGGACCCGATCATCGAGATGGGCCCAGTCCCGAGCCCCCGTGCCTTCGAGGCTGTTCGGTGTGGGGTCTATCTTCTCCAGAAGGGCCACCAGCTCGGGATGCTCCGGGTGGGCCAACATCTCCGGGAAGGGGCCACTGAGATCCTCTCCCAGGCGAAGCGAGCGCTCCCCAGGCAGCTCGAGCGCGAGCATGTGAGCGGTGAGAGCTTCTCGGAGGGGAGCCCGGAGCGCTTCCACGAGGCGGTTCAGTGCCTGGTCCAGGGGGGATCGCCGCCCGAGCAGAGACCAGAAGCGCACGCGGAGCCGAAGCCAGAGCCCCGCCCCGGAAAAGAGGAAGGAGAGGATCCGGTCTCGCAACTGGGCCGGGTCCGGTATCGGGGCGTCCAGCGCAGCTCGGATCTCAGGGTCCACCCGTATCTGCTCGTGGTAGCCGACTTCCACGTTGGCCAGGAAGAGGAGCTCCGCCCTCCGCTCCTCGTCGGCCGCCAACGCGAAGGCCCGCAAGCGATCCAGCGCCGAGCGGAGATAGCGCTGACCTTCCGGTGGATCCCCTTCGCGGAGCCAGGGCCAGCTGGGTTCGCGACCTCCGGCGGATTCGTCCGGCTCCGCCAACTCCCCCTGAGGCTGCTGGAGAAAGTGACTTACCGCCAACCCCACGTCTTCGAAGACGATCCGGTTTCCCCGAGCCACCGCCTCCGCCGTTCTGCGGAGCGCGCCGTCCACATCCAGGAGCCGGAACAGCTCGGATTTCAACTCAGCCACCGTCCTCTTCGAGCCCAGAGGACGGGCGGCAGACACCGTTGCCTCCAGAGCTTGTAGAAGCTCCGGGGAGTTCCCCAGGGTGGCTTCGAGCCTTCGTCGGAGATCCTCTCCGCGGATCGTGCGCCCGGCCTGCCTGGAGGCCCAGGTAGCAAAGGCGCACCAGTTCCCCTCCGCGCCTGGGCCCAGGCGCTCCGCCAGACGTCGGGCCAGACGATGATATCCCAGGGTGATCCGGTGATTCCGGTAGACCGGATCGGAGAGATTCGCGATCTCCCGAACCTCTTCGGGGGTGGGGTGGGACCCTTCTGGAGATTCGGGCATGGCCGTCGAGGCACCGGAGGGAGAAGAGCCGGACAGAGCCCTGGGGTCGATGAGTCCCAGGCATTCCAAGCGAGAGTAGGGCCCACTCCCGGATACTGCAACACGAGCTCACGGCCCACTACTCCCGCCCCGCTGCCTCCCCCAGCGAATCCTTCCCTCCTCCCAGGGTTCGAGTCCGGATCCAGCGGACTCCGGGTAACGCCCTTCCAAGGGCACTCAGCGACCCCTCAGGGAGTCCTCCGACCGGCGCGACCCCGAAGACGGCGCTTCCACTTCCAGAAAGGAGCGTCGGCCGAGCACCGGCCTCCGCCAGCCCCTCCCGGATGAGAGCCAGCTCCCGGTGCACCGCTTCAAGCGGAGTCTGGAAGGCGTTCTCGGCCATCTCTTCCATGGACTCCCACCGGTCGAGTTCATCCAGCGCCACGATGGCAGCGCCAGGCCAACCGATCTCCGACTCGGTTCGTTGCTCCGCCAGGAGCCCGTAGGCCCAAGGGGTGGCGATTCCGAAGTCCGGAAGACCGAGAATCACCTCCCGGACCGGGAGTGAAGGGAGTGGAATGAGTCGGTCGCCCCTTCCCCACCCCAACGCACGGGGTCGGTCAAGGACGAAGAAGGGCACGTCGGCCCCGAGGACGGCACCAACCTGCGCGAGTCGGGGGACCCCGAGCGGGTGGCCGTGAAGTTCGTCGAGACCCCGGAGCACCGCAGCCGCGTCGGAGGATCCACCGCCAAGGCCTGCGCCATGTGGGATGGCCTTCTCCAGGTGGATCCGGATCCCGCTTCCCTCGAGGGAAGGGTTTCCGTGGCCCTTCAGACGCACCGCATCGAGCCACTCCCGCGCCGCCCGGACGGCCAAGTTCTCGTGGCCGGGACCCAGCTCCCCGGCCCCGATCCCTTCGACCTCCAGATGTATCCCCGGTCGGGCGACCATCTCGACGGTGACCCGATCCGAGAGCTCGAGGGCCTGGAAGCAGGTCTCGATCTGGTGGTATCCCTCCGCCTCCCGGGTCAGAATGCGAAGGAAGAGGTTTACCTTGGCTGGGGCTCGGCCCTGCCATCGTCCTCCCATGGACGTTCCGGCGTCACGGCTCATTCGGTGTTACTCCCTCGGCCTCGACCTTCTCCTCGGCTCGGCCCAGGTCGCTCCACGACATGCCCATTTGTCCCGCGTACCAGAGGCCCATGAGGGTCACCGGGATGAACCCGCCGAGGTGGTACCCGAAAGCGAAGGCCAGCGTAGCGCTCTCACCGACTCCGTACACCTCGTGGAGACCCACCACCGCAGCGGCATGGAAGGTCCCGAAGAACCCCGGTGCCGATGGGACGGCGACTCCGATGGCGATGATCCCCTGGACGAAGAGGGCCGCCGCAAAATTCTCTTCGATGCCGAAGGCCCGGAATCCGAGCCAGAAGGAGAGGGCGTTCCATGTCCAGAACGCGAAGGACCAGGCCAGAGCACCGAAGAGGAGCCGGGGTTCCTGGAGGGATCGCAGCCCGGAAAGGAAAGCGACGAGGCCGTCCATGAGAATCCGGGCGGCCCGATCCGGCAACAGCCGGGACATGACCCGGGCCAGACGGATGAAGGGATCGGGGAAGAGGAGGAGGAGGACCAGGCCCAGGAGGAGGGTCGCGAGGAGGGCCACCAGGGTCGTGACCACGTTGCCCAGGGACTGTCCCGCCAGCGTCACCTCGGAGGGGAAGGAGGGATGCAGCAGCGCCAGGGCCAGAAGCGAGAAGACGGCCACCGCGTCGAGGAATCGCTCCACGACCAGCGATCCGAGGGCGCCACTCACCGGCACGGGCTCGAGACGCGAGATCGCCCAGGCGCGCGCGAACTCCCCCACCCGGGCTGGAAGGAGGTTGTTGGCTGCGAATCCGATGTTCACGGCGGCGAACCGTTCCCGAAATCGAGTGCCCGGCGCCATGGGGTGCAGGAGCAGGCGCCACCGGATGGCTCGCACCGCGAACCCGGACGTCGCCACCACCACCGCGGCCAGGAGGAAACCCCAGTGGGCGTGGCGGACCACGGACCAGACCTCCACGAGGTCCACGCCCTGGAGGACCCACCACACGAGCAGCGCGCTGATGATGAGACCGAGGGTCGCCTTCCAGTCCCACTTCATCCTCCCCGACGCTCCGGTGGACTCAATAGCCCATGGGGGGGAGCCACTGCCCCGGCTCCGACACCCGCCCGGGGGCTCGATCGAGGATCTCCCTCATCTCCCGAGTGGCCCGCTCGAGCCCCACCAGAATCGCCCGGGACATGATGGAGTGGCCGATGTTCACCTCTTCGATGCCCTCCAGCGCCGCTAAGGGAGTGACATTCTCGTAGGTCAGCCCGTGTCCGGCATGAACCGCCAAGCCCGCATCCCGGCCGGCCGCGGTGGCCTGCGCCAGGCGGGAAAGCTGCCGGCCCCGCTCCTCATCCGAACGGGCATTGGCATACTCCCCAGTGTGGAGCTCCACCGCTTCCGCTCCGAGGAGTCGTGAGGCCTCCACGCCCTCCGGGTCGGGGTCGACGAAGAGGGACACGCGGATTCCAGCGGTCTGGAGTCGAGTTACGGCTGAACCCACACGGTCCTGGACCTCCTGGCGAGCCAGATTCAGACCTCCCTCCGTGGTGACCTCATCGCGGCGTTCCGGGACCAGGGTGACCTGCTCCGGCTGGAGCTCCTCGGCGAGCGAGAGCACCTCCTCCTCCGTGGCCATCTCCAGATTCACCAAGGTCCGGCACGTCTCCACGAGAAGTCGGACATCCCGGGTCTGAATGTGGCGTCGGTCTTCCCGGAGGTGGACGGTGATCCCATCCGCACCGGCCAGCTCGACCAGGACGGCGGCTCGCACCGGGTCGGGTTCGTCCGTGCGGCGGGCCTGACGAATCGTGGCCACGTGGTCGATGTTGACGTAGAGCCTCATGAGTACCGTTCGAAAAGAGTTTCGAATTCTTCGGCCCGCTCCGGGGGAATCCGGGAGCGAGCGCCACCGTCGAGTACGACGCGCCCGAGGGCCGCGTACAGGCGGGCGTCGTCGGGCGACAGGGTGCGGAGATGCAGCTCCACCGCTTCCACATCCCCTCTGACGATAGGCCCGGTCTGAGCGCCATCCGCCCCCATCTCGGAGACGTTGTGCAGTATCCCCTGCGCCAGCGAAAGGACCGCCTCCACGGCCTCGTCGGGTCCTGCCCCCGCCTCCTGCAGGAGCGCTGCTGTCCGACCCAGGAGCGCCACAAGGTAATTCGAACCCAGGACCGCCGCAGCGTGATAGAGCGGTCGTCGGTGTGTGGGTACCTGGATGGCCCGGCCCCCCAGGATCGACACCAGCCGACGGATCACCGCCAGGGCCTCCCTCTCCCCGGAGACAGCGAAACCCGATCCTACGAGTCGCTCAGCTCCGGTAATGGGATGGGCGATCGCCTGCAACGGATGGAGCGTTCCCACCCGATACCCGACTCTATTCAGCGGCTCCAGGACATCGGCACCCTGGACGCCCGAGGTGTGGATCGCGGGACATCCGTCCGGCGCAGGGCCCCGGGCGGCGAGAGCGTTGGCCAACTCCGGAAGGGCCTCGTCCGGCACGCTCAGGATCAGGGCGGTCGTCCCCTCGGGCGGTTGATCCAGACCGTAACGGTATTCCGCCACGCCCTGGAGGAAGAGCGGGTGGGAGGGCGGCTCGGGGCGACGCCCCATGTAGATGAGCGAGGCCACCGAGTCCGCCTGGGCCAGGGCGTGCCCCAGCGCCAGCCCGACCTTCCCGGGCCCTACGATGACCAGGCGCTCCAACTCAGCTCCCTCCCCTCTCTGGAATCAGCCGTCTGCTTCGTATTCTGTGAGATCCACCTGGCTCTCGTCTCGGAGGCGTCCCAGGAGAGCCTCGGGAATCCGGGCCCGAAGTACGAGCTGGATCCCGTTTCGTTCCACCTCCATGACCTCACCCTCCCGGTGCAGGGTGGCGAGCAGTTCTCCCTCCGATGCGGGGATGACCACCCGTACCTTGGCCAGCCGCCTTCGTACTCGGGCCAGAAGGGTCGCCCGGATGGCGTCCAGTCCGCCTTCTTCCAGCGCGGAGGCGAAGACGGAGGGCGTCCGTTCCAGGCTTCGGATCCGGTCCCGGAGCGCTCGCTCCTCTCCGTGGGTGAGACGGTCCACCTTGTTGAAGACCAGGACCTGATCGGACCCGTCGAGCTCAAGGTCGTGCAGCACTCCGTCGACCACCTCCTTGCGCTCCTCCCAGTCCGGATGGGCGGCGTCGAGCACATGGAGCACGAGATCGGCCTCCCGAGCCTCCTCCAGCGTCGATCGGAACGAGGCCACGAGATGGTGGGGGAGCTTTCGGATGAAGCCCACGGTGTCGGTCACCAGAGCCTGGTGCCCATGCCCAAGCTCGACGCTCCGGGTCGCCGAATCCAGCGTCGCGAAGAGGCGATCCTCCACGAAGAGGTCCGCTCCGGAGAGCGCCTTCAGGATCGAGGACTTCCCGGCGTTCGTGTATCCAACGAGCGCGACGCGATACTCTCCCGAGCGCCGCTTGCGCTGGGTCGCACGGGCGGCGGCAACCGATCGGAGCTTGGCCTTGAGATCGGAGATTCTGCGACCGATGAGGCGTCGGTCCGTCTCGAGCTGGGTCTCACCCGGACCCCGGAGCCCGATCCCCCCCCGGATTCGAGACAGGTGGGTCCACATTCGCTGCAATCGGGGGAGAAGATATTCGAGCTGGGCCAACTCCACCTGCATCTTGGCCTCACGGGTCCGGGCTCGAGAGGCGAAGATGTCCAGAATCAGCTCGGACCGGTCCATCACCCGGACGTCGAGGGACTGCTCCAGGTTCTTGGCCTGGTCCGGCTTCAGTTCTTCGTCGAAGATAACGAGGTCCGCTTCCTTTTCCTCCGTCAGGCGACGGAGTTCCTCGACCTTTCCCTTCCCGATGTAGAACTGGGGGGTCGGGGCATCGATTCGCTGAATCAACACGCCCACCACGTCGCCGCCCGCAGTGTCGGTGAGCCGATGAAGCTCCTCCATGTGCTCATCCACCACGCGAGCGTCCTCTTCCCTGAAGGGGGCTCCAACGAGCACAGCCCGCTCCACGGGCGTCCGATTATCGAGCAACTGGGTAGGAATGGCTCAGCTCCTGGCTGTGTGTGGTTCGGGTTCGAGCGTCATGGTCGCCGTCATGGCCGCATGGTACCTTGGGCCCGGAAGGGAAGTTCGACGGAGCCCAACGGTCCCCGAGTCTCGATCTCGCCCTGGACACGATAGGTGAGATCCCCGGTCTCCCACCAACTCCGAAGGGCCACGCCGACGGCTTCATAGCGAAACGGCACCTGGATCCGGACTTCCTCGGTGCTTCTCCGCGGAAGGCGGATGGATTCGACCGAGGAGCCTTCGCTCAACGGACTCCACCGGTCTCCACGTCCCTCGATCTCGAGAAGGTAGCTCAACCTCCGAACCTCGAGGGCGAAGATGTTGGGGTTCTCCACCTCGAGCTCGATCTCCGCCGTCCCGGAGGACAACCCCACGCCGGCGAGACGAACGTCCGCGATCCGTACCGTGGGCTCCTGATAGAAGAGCGCACAACCCGGTGCGGCGATCACCAGCATCGTCAGCGTCAGGGCCCGCAGCCCCCACCTGAATCCTGGAGAAGGGCGCGGTCGGCCCACCGTGCGAACGAGGGCGCTCACGGTTTCACGAGGTCTGGGAAGGATCCGTGGACTCATCCTGCTTCGTACCCGGCCCGGCTGAGAGGGTGTCGTCGTCGCCAGAGTCTACATTCCGCGAGGACTCCTGGGTCCCTTCCCCGGGTCGACTTCCGGATGCCCTCTTGCGGGCCCACCAATCCAGGCGCCGGCCGATGTCCTTCTCGAATCCGAAGGAGCTCGGCTCGTAGAAACGCACACCTTCGAGGGACTCCGGAAGGAAGGCCTGGTCCGACACTCCCGCCTCCTCGTCGTGGTCGTATCGATATCCCTTTCCGTACCCCCACTCCTTCATGGGTTCGGTGGGCGCGTTCCGCAGGTGAAGAGGCACCTGGGCGGATCCGGTTTCCCGTGCCGCAGCCCGGGCGGCGCTCCATCCCCGGTAGACCCGATTGGATTTCGGGGCGGTCGCCAGGTGCACTGTGGCCTGGGCCAGCGCCAGTTCCCCCTCGGGCGACCCCATGAAGTGATAGGCCTGCCACGCCGCCACGGCTGCCTCCAGCGCACCGGGATCGGCAAGCCCGATGTCTTCCATGGCCATGCGGATGAGTCGGCGACAGAGGTAGAGCGGGTCTTCTCCCCCCTCCACCATTCGCGCCAGCCAGTAGAGGGCCGCGTCGGGATCACTGCCACGGACGCTCTTGTGGAGGGCCGAGATGAGATTGAAGTGTTCCTCGCCGGATTTGTCGTAGATGGCGAATCGATGCTGCAGGGCCTCGCGGACGAGAGCTTCGGTGAGGGTGGAGCCGGGACCGGCCAGACCGACCGCCACCTCCAGGGCTCCCAGAGCCCGACGCGCGTCGCCGTCGGCGCCCCGGGCCAGAACCGTGAGGGCCTCCTCCTCCGCATCCACCCCCCGGTCACCCAATCCTCGCTCGGCGTCGGCCAGGGCGTCGGCCAGGATCTCGACCAGCTCCTCCTCCTCCAGAGGCTTAAGAACGAAAACGGGCGCACGCGAGAGAAGAGGCCGGTTCACCTCGAAGGAGGGGTTTTCCGTGGTAGCCCCCACCAGGATCACGGTCCCATCTTCCACATGGGGAAGAAAGGCATCCTGCTGAGCTCGGTTGAAGCGGTGGATCTCATCGCAGAAGAGGATCGTCTGGCGACCCGAGACCTCCAGCCGGGTTCTGGCCTCGGCGATGATCTCGCGGACCCTGGCCACGCCCTCGGTCACAGCGGAGAAGGCCACGAACGCGGCGTCGGCCCGATGAGCCAGGAGGCGAGCCAGAGTCGTCTTCCCGCTCCCGGGGGGGCCCCAGAGGATGCAGGAGGCGAGCTCCCCACCCTCGAGCATGCGTCCCAGCGCACGGTCCGCTCCCAGGAGGTGGTCCTGCCCCCGAATCTCCGATACGGTCCGGGGCCGCATCCGGGCCGCCAGAGGACGCGCCTCGAGCCTCTCCTCCCCATCGGCCCCACGGGGGCGACCAGGATCCCTCTCCGGCGCACCTGCCCCCGGTCCGAACAACTCCAACTCCGCCGAGCCATCCTCAGCCATCTTGCCTCCTTTCGCGGGACTCCATCCATCGATGGACCTCCCCGATCAGCGCCTCCAGGGTGTTCCGGCTCGGATCCTCGAGCACACGGGTCAGGAGGTGATCCAGGAGATCTCCGAAGTAGGGGCCGGGGCGGTGGCCCAGGCGGATCAGGTCCCTCCCCGAAAGGGCCAACTCCCCCACCGACAAGGGGGCGCCGCTTCGGGCCAGCTCGCGGAGTCGCGTGACCAGGGTGACCAATTCATGGGGGACCCATCCCCCCGCCGTCTCCGTGCCGCCGCGGAATCGATCCGCGCGGGCCTCGGCGAGCCAGATCCGCACGAGGGAGGGGAGCCGCTCCCGTTCCACTCCGGCCAGCCACTCCCGGAGGTCCGAGTCGGGAACGCCCGGGTTCGGCGCGGCACGGATCCACTCCACCAGACCCGCCACCGTGTCGATCCGGGCGTTGGAGGAGCGGAGTCGGCGCAGGAGGGCGGCGGCCCTGAGCAGGCCCCGGCGTCCGGAGGACTCGTCTTCCTCGCCCGCGCCCATGGATTCGACCGGAACCCCGATGCCGCTGAGGAGCGCAGCCCACCTGAGGTCTGGCCGGTCCGGAGAGAGGAGGTCCACCGTCCGTAGAGAATGGGACCAGAGGTCGCCGCCCCGGTCCGTGGGACCCGGGGAGCCACCCTCAGGAGATGTCTCGAGTCCCACGGTCCGATCCAACTCCGGGTAGAAGAACCCCAGAGCGCCGGACGCCCCGTAGAGCGACAGGCTCGCCGAGGGAGGTGAGGGACCGGCGAGCACCTTCTCCATTTCCTCGCGCACCCGTTCTGGAGAGAGCCCGCCCATGTGGGGAACGGCCCGCACCANCGCCTGCCAGCTCTCGGTCTCCACTCGAAGCCGGTAGGCTCCGGAGAACCGAAGCGCCCGGAGCACCCGGAGGTAGTCTTCGGCGAAGCGCTCGGCAGGGTCACCGACCGTTCGAAGAACTCGGGCCTCCAGGTCGCCCCGCCCGTGGAAGGGGTCGTGGAGGATCCTTCGGAGTGGGTGCCAGGCGATGGCGTTGATGGTGAAATCCCGCCGGGCCAGATCTTCGTCCAGGGAGTCGGCGAAGGCCACCACCGCATGACGACCCGTGGTCTCGACGTCCCGACGGAAGGTGGTGACCTCGTACATGGTCCCGTCACGAGCGAGGACGCCTACCGTGCCATGGTCCACCCCGATGGGTACGGTGCGCTTGAACAGCCGGCGCATGGTTGCCGGGCGCGCCTCAGTGGTGAGATCCCAGTCCCCGCCGCTCCGCCCGACCAGTGCATCCCGCACCGCCCCACCCACGGCCCAGGTCTCGTACCCCGCCTCCTCCAGAGTCCGACAGATCCAGCGAACGGCGCCCGGTGGGGTCAGATCGATCATCCCGGTCGGACGGCCCCACCGTTCACGTTCATCACCTCGCCGGTAATGTGGCGTGCCAGCTTCGACGCCAGAAACACGATGGGTCCCGCCACGTCTTCCGCAGTGGCGATGCGGCCCAGGGGGATGGCGGAGAGGGCGTCCGCACGGCGGGCCCCCTTGAGCACATCGTGGGTCATGTCGGTCTCGACCCACCCCGGCGCCACGGCGTTCACGGTGATCCCGCGGGGGGCGAGTTCGACGCAGAGACCCTTGACCAGGGCGTTGAGCGCTCCCTTGGAGGCCGCATAGTCCCCGTGATAGGCCTCGCCCCGCTGCGCAGCGGTGGAACTCACCAGAACCAGCCTCCCGTCGTCCGTCAGGCGTCGGGCCGCCTCCCGACACACCAGGAACAAGCTGTCCAGGTTCACGGCCAGGGTCCGTCGCCAGTGCTCCAGCTCCATCTCGGCCAGGGCGATGTCGGTGGGGGGCCAGACTCCGTGATTCCCCACGATGATGTCCACCCCTCCGAAGGCGTGCTCGGCCCGATCGAAGAGGGCCTTCACCTCGCCCTGGGAGGTGAGGTCACCCCCGTGGGCCCAGGCGTCACAGCCCAGCGCCTCCAGTTCGGAGACCACGTCGAGCGCCTCACTCTCGGCCGTTCGATAGGCGATGCCGACTCGGGCTCCAGCCCGCCCGAGAAGGAGCGCGGTCGCCCGTCCCACCCCCCGGGAGCCACCCGTGACGACGGCGCGCCGACCCGTCAAATCCAGAATCGGGGCGAGAGCCATCACGCCGACATCCACTTTCCCCGAAGCTGCTCACGGTGCTGGCGCTCGGAGTGGAGGATTTCCTGGAGGATGGACCGGGTCTCTCCGTCCAGTTGCCGGGAGAGAGCCGACTTGTAGAACGCGACCTCACCGGCCTCCCGGGCCCGAGCCTCGGTCTGCCAGTCGTCCAGAACGGCGG
>SL_3KL_010_SEDDRAFT_10005072_pt1 | contig 11866 bp, 8 predicted proteins | sample SodLakKL_010_SED_2_FD_10381 | JGI IMG/M metagenome (IMG submission 10381)
GTAATGGCAATTGGAAACCCGTTTCGTCTGCGATCTACCGTTACGGCGGGTATTGTTGGAGCGCTGAGCCGCGATGTACAGATAATCAATGATGATTACAGGATTGAAAGTTTTATCCAGACCGATGCCGCCATTAATCGCGGAAACAGTGGTGGTGCACTTGTGAATACGAGCGGCGAACTGATCGGAATCAATACAGCCATTGCAACACAAAGTGGAAGTTATCAGGGTTATGGTTTTGCTGTTCCAAGCAACCTTGCCTTAAAAGTTGCCAGCGATATTATTGAATTTGGTGAAGTTCAGCGCGGAATGATGGGAGTGGCTATTCAAACCGTGGACAATCGGATTGCGCGCCGCATTGGGATGGACAAGATAGAGGGAGTGGCAATAACAGGAATTGGCAATAATAGTGCTGCCGAAGAGGCGAATCTGCGGCCGGATGATGTTATTCTGGCCGTGAACGGTGAAACTGTAAACGAATCGAACCTGCTGCAGGAGAAAGTGGCGATGTTTCGACCTCACGATGATATTGAACTTACCATTTGGAGGTCAGGAGACACATTTACACAATCTTTAAGATTGAAGGAGAGAGAAGTAATTGTTCCAGCTGTATCGAGACTTGAGGAATTTAATGAAGAAGAGGAACAGTTTTGGGATGAGATTCCTGAAGATGGCCGGGAACGTGGTGTGGAGCAAAAGGAATTTGAAGAAATGGGTTTTACACTTCGGGCACTTTCAACTCCCGAAGATCCTGGCAAATTTAACATCTACATCTACCGTGTTCAGCCTTATTCCGAAGCCTGGAATCGTGGTATTCGTGACAGGTCCGAACTGCTCGAGGTGAATGGGTTAGAGGCAGACGACCTTTCTTTGATCGAAAAAGAAATTTCGAACTCTTTGAAAAACAACGGATCTTTGGAATTGAAAGTGAAAACCGAAGAAGGAGCCATAGGATTCTATAAATTGCAATAACTTCATCTATATGAGATATTTATCTGCAGGATTGCTGCTTATCTGTTTATTTGCAGCGTGTTCACCCACTGAAAGTATTCAGGAGGAAACCGAATCAGAGGAGGAGATGCCAGTACCTGAGGAAGAGGTTACTGAAGCACCTGATTGGTATGACGGACAAGTGTTTTCTGCGGCAGACAGTGTTTCATTCTTCGGTTTTTCAATGGCTTCTTCCCCTGATTCTTCCGAAGCCGCAGAGCTTTCGGTTGAAACTGCTTTGCAAAACCTGCGTTTCGAAATTGACCGTCATGCTGAAAATACCCGCATATCTTTGGCTGAAGAAGATGCAGATGGAGAATATTCTCAACCCGGTTTTATTGTTAATCTGCGAAATGCAGTTCGGGAAATGGAACTTGAGGTTTATGAGCTCGATCATGAACATGAAGAGTCGGATTCAGGTGTCCATTATGTTTATACAAGGGCTGTCTTGGAACGGGATCAGCTTCCCGGTATATTTGAATCCCATCTTGCCGACGAACGTTTTTTAGAGAGACTTCAGGAGTTGGAATAATTCAGAAGATGAAGTGAATGATTATGGGTGTAAAAAATTATTTTTATGAGAACCTCTAAGCCGAGTAGCCAAGGGGAGTTTCACCCCAAGGCTCTCACAGAGCCGTACGTGACAGTCTCCCGTCATACGGCTCTTGTCGCTGATGCGATTTTGCCTTATTTCTACCAATCTTCTCAGCTTTCACTGGTTGCCGGTAGCTATAAAGCTCAACGACTCAACCCCTTCGCTCTTTCCTGCTTCCACAGGCTCTCACCACTACTATGGGCTGATCTGCCCCGCCTGCCTGCCAGGGTCGGGCCTTGCAGGGTTTCTGCTTGTGCCCCCTTGCAGTCCCGACAGATCGGTTCCCTTGTTCCATTGCAAAGGCTGACCCGACGTCCCGCGACCTTGACACCGCCTGCCGTACAGCCAGTATCAGTTTGCGCCCACTGTACTTTGTCCCGGCAACTCAGGTACTTCACCGGTTCTGACAGAGTCTGACGAATATCAATGCTTCAGCAGTCGTTCACTTGCGTTCGGCTCATTCAAGTCTTACCTGATGAGTCTTCGCTCATCTTTTCCTTCTCGCTCAGCACCCGCTAACGAGCACCAGAAGTTGGTTTAAAGGCAATGGCTGACATCTAAATCTCCCTTTGTCAGGGGAGACTTATTCCAATAATAGATCTCAGGTTTAAAGTATCGGGAGAAAGACACAGGTACACAGTCAGTCCGCAAAATAGATACATGACAATGCATTAAATAAAAAATAATAGTACTTCTTGGTGTATCTTACTGATGGACAACATGATAAAGCCAATCAACTATAATAATTTGATACTGCAGTTTAAAAAAGTTTGTAATCAAATAGTTAAGTAATTGCGTATGGCCTAATCTTTTTCTTTCTTCTTTTTGAAAAATAGTTCTATTTAAAGACGGCACAGAATTAATTCAAAAAAGATGAAAATTGCTCATATTACAGCAGAATGTTACCCGGTAGCCAAAGCGGGGGGGCTGGGTGACGTTGCAGGTTCACTGCCTAAGTATTTGAACAAAGCAGGACATCAGGCTTCGGTTATTTTGCCTCACTATCACAATAAATGGCTGCAAGAAGCAGAGACCGAACTAATTTTTGAAGGGCGTGCACCATTCGGAAAATCCTCATTCCCTTTTCGTATCAGCCGGCTGAAAAAGCCAGATCTTGGTTTTGAGTTATTTTTAGTAGATATACCCGGGCGATTCGACCGGCCGGGAGTGTACCTGGACCCTTGGTCGGGTTATCCATACTGGGATGAAAAAGAGCGTTTTTTCAGTTTTCAAATTGCAACTCTGGAGTGGATTTTACATTTGGATGAAAAACCCGAAATCATCCATTGTCATGATCACCACACGGCGCTGGTGCCTTTTATGATTACCCAATGCCATCGTTTTGAGCCGATGAAAACGATCCCGACTGTACTTACGATTCACAACGGTGAATATCAGGGGCGTTATGAGATCACCAGTGTTTCGATTTTGCCCGATTTTGATTATTACAATATGGGTCTGCTCGATTGGGACGGGGGAATGAATGCTCTGGCTGCAGGTATTAAAACTGCCTGGAGGGTTAGTACGGTTTCTGAAGGTTATCTGAAGGAGCTTCAGGAGTATTGTCACGGCCTTGAGATATTGCTGAGACAGGAATCCCAAAAATCGACCGGAATACTAAACGGAATAGACAATGAAGTGTGGGATCCATCTTCCGATCCTTTTCTTGAAGTGAATTACTCACATCGCAATTATAAAATTGGTAAATCAGAAAATAAAAAGGCTCTTTGTGAACAGTTTCGTCTTGATGAAGATCGGCCGCTTTTTTCCTTTATAGGTCGTCTTGTTCGGGAAAAAGGTGCTGATCTTATTCCTGAAATAATCAAAGAGTCAATCGCCAGAAATCTTAACGCTTCTTTTTTTGTTCTTGGAACGGGAGAACCCTATTTGCATTCGGTATTTGAAGGTCTGCAAAGCAACTATACCGGTTATTTCGATTCACGGCTGGAGTATAACGAAGAGCTTGCCCATCGAATTTATGCAGGTAGTGATTTTTTGCTGATGCCATCGAGAGTTGAACCGTGTGGTTTAAATCAGCTATATTCGATGAGGTACGGCACCATTCCACTTGTACGGAAAACCGGTGGACTGGCTGATACCGTGATTGACATTGGGGAGGAAGATGGTTATGGGCTTGTATTTGAGAATTTTAATCTCGAAGAAGCTGTTAATGCGGTAGAAAGGGGTGTGGAATTGTTCGAAAAAAAACGGTTATTTAATAGTAAACAGCGTCAAATTATGAATCTGGATTTTTCATGGGATAAAGCTGCAAAGAACTACATCAAAATGTATCAATCAATGAAATAATGAGGTACAAATAATGGAAGAATCAACTATTGCTATCATTCTTGGAGGGGGCAGGGGCACCCGACTTGATCCACTGACCAGACACAGAAGTAAACCCGCGGTACCGATTGCAGGTAAGTATCGTTTGGTTGACATCCCTATTTCCAATTGTCTGAATTCACGGATTCGCAAAATATTTGTCTTGACTCAGTTTAACTCTGCTTCGCTTAACAGACACATCAAAAATACCTACAACTTCGATATTTTTTCTCACGGCTTTGTAGATATTCTTGCTGCAGAACAAACACCGAAAAGTCAGAACTGGTTTCAGGGAACAGCTGATGCTGTGCGACAGTCGATCCATCATATGTCAAATTACGACTATAGTCACGTGTTAATTCTTTCGGGAGATCAGCTATATCAGATGGACTATCGAAAACTTCTGGAGGTACATGCAAAAGATAATGCCGACCTTACAGTTGCAACCATTCCCGTTACTGCCAGTGAAGCTACTGACTTTGGAATAATGAAAACCAATGAAGATGGCCGAATCGAAAGTTTTGTAGAGAAGCCATCGGCAAATGAGCTTGATAAATGGTCGTCTGAAACTTCACCCGAAATGCAAGAAAAAGGGAAGATCTTTCTTGCATCGATGGGAATTTATGTGTTTAGTAAAAAAATGATGCTTCGTTTGTTTAAAGAAAACCCCGATGCAACAGATTTCGGAAAGGAGATCATACCAAAAGCCATCGAAGAAGGAAGCAGGGTATCGAGTTATTCATTTAATGGCTACTGGACTGATATCGGAACCATCAGTTCATTTTATGAAGCGAATCTCGATCTCGCTGAAACATTGCCTGAATTTAATCTTTATGATAACGAGAATGTTATATTTACACGCGCCCGCTATCTGCCGGCATCCAAATTAACTGGTACCAACCTTGAGCGCGTATTGGTGGCTGAGGGCTGTATTATTGAAGCAAGCCGTATCGAACGTTCGGTAATCGGAATTCGGTCCAGAATTGGAAAAGGAACTACCATTGAATCCTCTATTGTGATGGGTAATGATCATTTTGCTACTGATGATGATTTTAGCAAACAAGATGACAAACCGCTTATGGGTATTGGGCAGCGCTGCTTTATAAGCCGCGCCATTATTGACAAAAATGCCCGGATCGGAAATGATGTAAAAATTACTGGTGGAAGCCATCTTGAGGACGGCGAATATGATTGTCACTCTGTAGTGGATGGAATTGTGATTATTCAAAAAGGNGCTGTCATACCAGATGGGTACAGNATTTGAAATAAATTCTCNAAATANTCAGNTGGTAGAAAAAAACCGGGTTGAAAGTTTCAACGTTCGTTAGTGGTTAAAATACCCGTCAGTTCAAGCGCAGAGAATGAGTACAAAGAAGGAACAAAGTCGAGAATTGTTTTGTGAAACAGCATCTCAACTTCATTCGTCCCTGTCGTTCCTCATTGCACTTGGTGTTACGTTAGTAGACTATTAAGTCCGCTAAACAAGTACAATTCTACACGCCTTTTTTAGAGAAGATTTTTTAGTGTAATTCCAATGTCTGCAGGACTGTCTGCAACTGTTACACCAGCTTCACGTAAAGCTTTTTTCTTATCATCGGCAGAACCTTCTCCGCCTGAAATAATTGCTCCGGCATGGCCCATTCGGCGTCCCGGAGGGGCTGTACTTCCTGCAATAAATGCAACAACAGGCTTTTTAACATGTTCTTTGATGTATGCAGCAGCTTCCTCTTCGGCCGAACCGCCAATCTCACCAATCAATACAATCGCTTCAGTTTCCGGGTCTTCGTTGAAAAGTTTTACAGCATCGGTATGATTGGTTCCGATCACAGGGTCGCCACCAATTCCAATGGCAGTACTTTGGCCGAGACCTTCTTTGGAGAGCTGGTCTACAGCCTCATAGGTAAGTGTACCTGACCGGGAAATGAGCCCGATGTTACCCGGGGAAAAAATCATAGATGGCATAATTCCCACTTTGGCTTGTCCGGGAGTAATCACACCCGGACAATTTGGGCCTACCAGGGTTGCTCCGTGATTTTTACAAACCTGCTTGGCTTTTACCATATCCTGTACGGGAATTCCTTCGGTTATGCAGATAATAACTTTAATTCCGGAGACAGCAGCTTCCATAATAGCATCCGCTGCAAAGGGTGGCGGAACAAAAATAACGGATGTATTGGCTTCTTCTTCAGCAACCGCATCCGCAACGGTATTAAAAACGGGTTTGTCGAGATGGGACTGGCCGCCTTTTCCTGGTGTTACACCACCCACTACATTGGTTCCATACTCAATCATTTGGCCCGCGTGAAAAGTCCCCTCACTNCCGGTGAAGCCCTGAACAATCAGGCGGGTTTCGTTACCAACTAATACACTCATTTAAAACAGGTTATATAATTAATTTTCAGGTTTGAAAGATTTGGCTTGAATATACAATCATTGCCAATCATTGACAAAAGAGTAAGAATGGAAATTGAACTTCTGATTTTTTTTTAACGATTCCTATAAATCTATTCGACACGGTTGATACCAAATGGTTGTGTATAGGTTCGGCCGGTATCATCTATGATGACTGCCCGTACAAAATTTGCATATTCAGGCACATCCGAAAGAGTAATTAAGTTATTTCTGTGAAATATATAGCTATCGTTGGATTCGGGATCGTGCGTAACCCATTTAATTTCATAGTTATTATCATCTCCATCAACTGTAATTTCAATCTGGTTTCGGGTTGATGAAATATTGGTTATATGCAGATTGGGTTCAACGCCCAGCTCTTCAGGTACAAAGAGATAGATATGTCCTTCTATCATAGCATCGCGCACATTTTCATAATTCATTTCGTTTAGCAGAAAAACATTTCGATTTGCACCAAAATGATGGGTTTGATGAGTGTCGTCGTTTGCAAATCCCCAAATCGGCCTGTCAGGCATAGTTCGGTACAAAATTCTATCCCATTTTTTTCGGTCAACAGGATATCGGTCTACCTGGTTGTAGATTTCCATACCTACCAGGTGAGAGTGTTCTTCAAAAAATTCTACATACCATTCTGGTTCATGATCGTATCGTCCGGGATGAAAAAACATAGAAATTCCATCCCGTTCTGCAATTTCTTCAAAAATCCTGGACTCCTCACCTTCTCCCTCGGCAAAATCGTTCCAGTAACTTCCTATATGGTGCCCTCTGGACATTTCGCTTCCTTCTACAGATAGCATATTCAGCTCATCCGGATATCGGTTTTGCCACTCTTCATTTGCATTTTGTCCGAATGTAATGGTATCACTTTTTATTTCATCTTTAATTTTGTGATATATATCATTTAAGGCTGTCCAGGGATAGAGTGGTTTTGGATGAACATGATGGTGATGCGTATCGTGATCAGTCAATGCCAAAATATCGTAATTCAGATCATGATATTTGTCAATCGCCTGATGTGGATCATACCTGCCATCAGAAAAAGTTGTATGAGTATGAAAATTGGCGTGATAATAACCAATGTTTTCCCAATCTACACCTTCATAGGGGTTGACAAAAGAATCCCGTTCTATTGTAAGATAAAAATAGATTGAAACAGCTATTATGAGAAAACCTGCAATAAGTAGAATACGTGTAAAATTGTTCATATTGGATTGGTTTAGGTGGTGAAAAAATAATTATTAATTTTTCATTGGTTTGATGAACCTTTTAAAAAAAAGGTTGTTGTTGTCATTTTGGAACACTTAAGTGTCAGTATTTTATAATATTATACATTCTATGATTGTTTAATTTCCGGATGTTCAGTGCAAAAATATTTGGCCCGGATATCTAACAGCAAATATGTTAAACGTAATGGTACCATTTGATTTGAAATACTTTATGATCCAAATTTTGAATCTTAATAAAATAAACTCTGTTTTTCTTTGGGATTTCGGGTTTAAGATCCTGTATTTATCCATACCGGAAAGAAAGAACAGACTGTTTCGGCCGGGAATATGAAAATTGATTTAAGTAAAAGTAATTAATCAAATATATGTGAATATATCACATCATAAACCTCCACAGGAGAAATCTTGTTACCGGCAATTTTCTCTTTTGATCGAGTTCCTATAAGCGGATGTTTACCTTTGTCTGCGGGGATTCGTCCATGGGAACCTTTTACACCGCTTCCTTCAATGGGAATCAGATCCATTGTGTAACGGAATCCCAGCTTTTTCTGAAGCAACCGGACCCCAGCTTTCAAAGTTGGAAGGGAGATTTTCGGGTCGATCAGCAGTTCGGCAGGATCGTAGCCCGGTTTGGTGTGGATATCCACAGTTGGTGCAAAATCGGGCGCTTTGTCATCATCAAGCCAGTAGTAGTAGGTAAACCAGGCATCCTCTTCGGCAATGGCTACAAGTTCACCCGAACGTTCGTGATTAAGATGATACTCTTTTTTGTCTTCTTCGTCCAGAACTTCATCCACTCCGTCAATATCATCAATCAGGTATTTTACAGCTTCGATATCTTCAGGGTTTTTTACATAAATATGTGCAACCTGATGATCTGCAACGGCAAAAGCCCTACTGCTTCCGGGGATTAATATTTCCCCGCCCATCTCTTCACGCACAGTTATATATCCATGCTTGCGAAGCACCCGGTTGATGGAAACCGGTTTTTGAACCGATTCAATTCCATACTCAGATAGTACAATCACCCTGGACCCGTGCTGCTCATAAAACTCAATCAGATCTTTGCACAGTCCGTCGATTTCACGCAGGTCTGTGGAAATATCAGGATCATTCGGTCCAATTCTCTGTAAATTGTAGTCGAGGTGCGGTAGGTAGATAAGTGTGAGAGTCGGATCGTACTCTGTAGCTACTTTTTTTGCGGAATTGGCGATCCACTGACTCGATGAGATGTTAGTGTTGGGGCCCCAGAAATTAAACAGTGGAAACTGACCCAGTTCTTTTTGGAGCTTATCCCGAAGGTGCGGAGGTTCTGTTAAAATATCGGGAATTTTTACGCCGTCAGCCCGATAGATCGGCCGGGGTGTTACAAGATAATCCACAGCAGAATTCATGTTGTACCACCAAAAAAGATTGGCACAGGTAAAATCGGGATTTTTCTTTTTTGCTTGTTCCCAAATTTTTGGAGCCTGTACAAGTTTATTGGACTGCCGCCAGAATTTAACCTCATCCATTTCTCGGAAATACCACCCGTTGCCCACAATACCGTGTTCGTCTGGCATTACACCGGTCAGATAAGTAGCCTGCACCGAACATGTAACAGCAGGAAGCATCGATTCTACAGATGCAAGTTTTCCTTCTTTCAGCCATTTGTTTAAATAAGGAGTATGATCTCCAATCAAGTCCGGGGTTAAGCCAACTACATTAATAACTACGGTTTTGTTCATTTTTTAATGATCTGTAGTTTGATTTTTTCTGTTATTCAACTCAATTTGGTGTTTCTGGAAAAAACTTCTGTAGTCCATCGGAATTCCCTTTCGATGGAATCGGTTAGATCGGCCTTCAGGTGGTCTGGTAAAACTTCCCATGTGTATGTTTCAATTTCAAAATGGGTACAGATTTCAGAGTCCAGCAGAATATTAAGGCTTTCGGTAATTTCATCTTGTGTTGAGTGGAGACCGTTGAATTCACGGTGAAAAACCGGAACATGAAAGTGAATGCGCCACTCTTCTGCATTTGTTGTATGGATATTTTCCAGGGCCTGAGGAAGGTCCCTATATTGGTGAAGTGAGCCGTCTGAATGTCGTTCGATGGTTTGATGGAGATACACCGGTTCCACAAACTTTTGAAGCTGATTTGCAATCTTTTCCCGTTCTGAAGTTGAATCACTCAAAGCTACTTTCAAAGCAGCGCTTATCTGGGTTTTACTGATACGGATTCCTGCAGCGCGGAATTCATCAATTGCACGAGAGGGATTCTCATACTCCAGTGCGAAATGGCATGTGTCGTAGCATACCCCGATATGCCGCCTCAGGATCTCTTCCGCTTTTGTTCGTGGTATGGAGAGTTTTTCTGCCAGATGCTTGCTGCCTTCAGGAAAAAGATGATTTGAAAAATAATCGATGGTTTCCTTGCTGTTTTCAATCAGGCAGTCCGGTTCCGGTTCAATTGCAATATGAATTTCTGTTTGGTCATCCCGATAGATTTTGGCCATTATACCGGCAAGATCAGCGAAATAAACAGAGCTTTGGGCGATTATCTGTTTTTTTTCTTCCTCACTGTGCCCCCAGTATTTGTAAGAAACAGGCGAAGTGGAGATGCTTCCGTCCACATTATCAGGAGTAATTCAGCCAAAATTTCGATCAGGTTGGCGGTATACTTGAAACGTTTTCAGATTGCCAGTCAGGTTTATACACTTCANTAATTCAGCCAAAATTTCGATCAGGTTGGCGGTATACTTGAAACGTTTTTCAGATTGCCAGTCAGGTTTATACACTTCATCTTTTACTCTTTCACGGTGAAAACTTCCATAAGGAAATCCATTAAGGGTAAAAACATAGAGATCTTCATCTTTGAGCCAGGCTTTGAATGGATCCATTTCATTGCCTGTTAAAAGCTCATTTGCCGCTGCTGCCGACAGCCGAAGGCCGATACCAAAAGGCCGGTCCGGGCTGAGTCGCTTTTTCAGTTCGGGAATATATTTTTTTAACTGTGCGAGCGTTTCCGGCCAGCTTTCTCCGGGATGAACATTACTGCAGTAACTCAGATGAAGGCCTGTGTGGCTTTTTGGTTGCATCGGTTCAGGTTATGGTTTTCAAATTTGAATAAATGGATGAAGGGGAAAAGGGGAAAAGTCAAACGGCAAAAGTAAATAATATTTTGCACAAACCCGGATATCGTTCTTGTCCCGAACAAACTTTTCAGAAGGAATCGCTGCGCTCGGTACTCACAGTTAATATGTTGAATAATGTGTAAATTATTGATATATCGTAATTTAGAATCTTTAAGTAAAATACCCTGTTTTTCTGCGACATTTTTCCCTCAGCTACGTTGAATCTAAAATTCTTCGCCGGGCTAAGCTTTAGCGCAGTAATGCCTTGCTAAGGTTAAAATATCTTGGTAAGAACTTCGGGCTAAGATTGAACTTTAAAATGTCATTTTTTAACTATGATGGATTCCTTCTTCTTGTTAATATTGGACTTCTACTTCATATTAATCATTTCTTCATTCTTACTTTCAAAGACTTCAAGTTTTTCAATGGCTTTTCGATAGATATCGTAATCTACACTATTTACTTCAACGCCTTTCCCGATTCCTTCCAGCAGCATGATGGTAAGTTTACCGCCCAGGTGTTCGCGAAACTCTTCAAGGCCGTGGAGCAGTGAATTTTCATTAGCGGGATCATCAAGTTTGCTTTCCAGCTGGGATACCCAAAGTTTAAACCCGTAATTTTTCAGTGTTTCGAGAATTTGAGTACAGGCTTCCTCGGTGATCATGCCCCGGAGCATAGAGTAGGTGACATCGAGTGCCAAGCCTATAGCAACAGCTTCTCCGTGGCGAAGTTCGTAATCGGTTAGCTGTTCCAGCTTGTGTGCAGCCCAGTGGCCGAAGTCGAGCGGCCTGGAAGAACCCCTCTCAAACGGATCACCCGATGTGGAGATGTGATCAAGGTGCAATTCGGCACAGCGAAAAATCAATTTTTCCATAGCTTCTTTATTGCGGTTCCTGAGTTTTTGAGAATTTTGGCTCAAAAAATTGAAAAAACCGGGATCCTTCAGCAGGGCAACTTTTACAGCTTCGGAAATTCCTGAAGTCCAGTCTCTTTGATCGAGTGTTTCAAGAAATTTCGAATCGTTTATAACAGTGAACGGAGGGACAAATGTGCCCAGGAAATTCTTCTTTCCGAATGCATTCACGCCATTTTTTACTCCTACAGCGGCATCATTTTGGGCAAGAACTGTTGTGGGTATCCGAATCAGGCGGACACCCCGGTGTGCTATACCTGCTGCATAACCAGCCGCATCAATCACAGCACCAC
>SL_3KL_010_SEDDRAFT_10005073_pt1 | contig 11862 bp, 10 predicted proteins | sample SodLakKL_010_SED_2_FD_10381 | JGI IMG/M metagenome (IMG submission 10381)
TTGCTCGAGCAGACTGTAAAGCCCGCAAGGGCGGGACCAAATTGCGTTTAGCGACTTGTTCGGGCACGTTTTGATTAAATATCCAGCTAAAGCTGATAATATGTATAAAGATACAAAGCAATTTGGTTTAGCGCTGCGTTCAGGCACATTTCTTTTGGATGCAGGAGTTGCGAAGCAACGGGCAGACAAAAGTTCAGCTTTAGCTGAATGTGCCTGAACGGTGCAGATTTTATGTTAAAGTAATTTCCCGGCCTTGCCTGGAAAATATTTTGTTTGTCAGCTATAATGATATTATGTCTGCGCTCCACTTCGTTTCGCTTGCCCTCGCCAGGGCGCTCGGGTAAATAGATCGCACGGGCCTGCCACTACAGCCACACATCAGCCCCAATTGCTTATAAAAAATTTTTCAATGAGAATATGTGAAAAATTTTTGTATGCGCAATGCCATCACACCTGCCAGCACTGCGGTTATATTGCCCGCGCTCAAAAAAGTTTTACTTTACATTAACTGACTTAACTTCTTTTAACTAAATATTTAAGTATAGGCTGTCGTTTCTAGAATAAATTCTTCCTGCTCCCGCATAAGTATATGCAAATTTCGCCGGTTGGCGGCTCAAGTTTGCTATACACATGCTCATCTGGCGCTCATAAAACCAAAAAATCAAGGCTGGCATTAAATCCGGGTAAAACTACGGTTCGGTTCTCCCCTGTGCATTTTAACTCGTTCCTCCCAGAGGTCGTCTCTCAGACAAAAATGCACCGGCCCCTCTCCTCTCGAATCCTCCCCTTGTTTTAGAGCCGGATTTCCTGAAAGGCCTTTTGTTTTTTGGTTTTACAACTGCGACGCTTGGTAAAGTACATTGACGCTATCAAGCTTAAAAATTTGCCCCGATAACAAAAAGAACATTGCATTGAATTCAAAAGTTTCTTCATTCTGGTTTTTTTCCTGCATTATTTACAAGATTTTCGACCAGATTCATTCTCTGGGTCGATAAAAAATAATGAAAACTCTTGCATTGATCAAAAAAAGCTTTAAAAAAAAAAAATTCATCCTCTTTGTTAGTGATTATCAGCCTGTTATTTTCGACTTTTTTATTAAAAACGTGGAAACTATTTTTTTTCAATTGTCACGTTTTTCGATTTTATGTACCTCTTAATAGAGGGGCATACTAAAATCTTTCTGGCAGGTGTATGGCTTTTGTGGATTTACAAAAATATTAAATGGAAGCTCAATATCAATAACCCAGGAAAGGAAGAGGAAGCCACCATGTTTTCCGACACAAGCTTCCCCTTCCGGCTCCCTTTCTAAAAAGAAAGGAGGTGAGATGGCAAAAATATAGCAAAATCATAAAATCAAATCCAATGATAAAAAGTCACTGGTGATTACTCTTAACAAGGTTGAGAATAATTTTTTTGGTGTTGATTTTATTAACTAAATTGTAAACCAATGAAAGATTACCGTATTAAACCGATAGCATTATTATTAATTGGATTTTGGATAGTGCTTTCCACTGGCTGCGACAAAGATACTGTTTCAATGGCTGAACAGGATCTTGATGGTTCAGCAGCTCAAAAGAGCTTAAATCATGATGATAGGTTGAGCCAAGAGGTGATCGATATCCTTAAAGAACATGGGATAAACCCCGATAGTATTGAATATAAAGGGCTTTCTGATGAAGATTTTTATTTAATCGGAGATGAAGCATTGAAAACGATATTGAAAGATCGGGAAATCGAGTTAAAGCCTTTAGAACGGAAAAGTGATTCCTTGTCTTATAGATATCCCAACGAAGAAGAACATTTATTTCGATCTTCAGCAACCCCGGCTCAGGCAGAATTTACTGTAATCGATTTATCAAATCCACCGGCAAGTGGTAGCATTAGTGTGCATTACGAAGGTGTTAAGGTCACAACTCAGTATACTTCAGGGTGTATGCCCATAGGTGTTGCTATGTCTATTAGAAATAACATTAACAACAACCCAAACATTCAGCTTACTGCCGGGGGGCCGGTTGGTACCACAGTGGTCCTTACAGAGAAAAGAGCTGGTTGTGAGCATAATGGAAAGGCAGTTTATATTACATCTTCTCAAGGTAGTCATATATGTGTTAGTCATGCAAGTGTTTATATGAGTGGTGGCACGGATGATGGAATCGGATGTCCTCCGTATGTTCCGGAAGTTCCACAATTGAAATTACCAAATAATGGGGCTAATAATCAACCAGTCGATGATTTGTGGTTGGAATGGTTCCCTTCCGATGGTGCAACATCATACCATATTCAAATGGCCACGAATCCCAATTTCACTAATCCAGGTATAGATATCACTGGTTATAATACTACCGGAGTATGGATAGATGGCTTAAGTTTTGGAACTACGTATTATTGGAGGGTAAGAGCATATAATGCTAATGGATACAGTGCATGGTCAAGTACCAGGAGTTTTTCAACCATACCTCCGCTAGCTTTAGGCTCTGGTTCATTTATAGATCCATATAACATGCCAGGTTATGTTACTATGGGTTCTTATACCATGGTAAATTATCCTATTGATTTTATCGCAGTAACAGGGGTATCTTTAAGAGATGGAAATATTTTGTCTTGGCTTAATGACCATGGATTTAATAGTCAAAGTGCCTCTGTAGTTACAATGATTCGAAGGCATCCATGGGAAACACCAAGTCACTGGTCACAACAGGGCAGCCATGAATGGCATATAGGAACTATTATTCATGGTTATTCATATGCCTACTTGAATTATTGATTCTTTTAGAGGCTTAGGGTTCATTCTAAGCCTCTATTTGCTATATTTGAGTCGGCAGTCTTCATATGCTTTAAAAATAAATTAATTAAATTAATTAAATTAATAAAACTGGTAGAGGTTCCAATTAATAGAAACCATGGTTAACAAATCAGCTTCCTCCGGCATAATCGCTTTGAGTATTTTTGTGATTGTTTTTTTCTTTCTAACCTTTCATCCCACACATAAATCAACAATTGGTTGGTCTGACCCGATGCTGTTTTATTACCATCCGGAAAAATATAATGTTTTACGTTTTGATGTAGATGTTAATAATGGAATAATTAATGCTGCAGCAGCTTACCATCACCAAAATGAAGATGGTTTATTGGAGTATTCCAGCATCTATCATTTACGTCAGGAACCAGAAAGCGATATTGAGGTTAGTCGGCTCAGCCAGGAAAATACGCCATCTGAGTGGCCATCTGTATTACGTGATTTATCTGGCAAGCTTCATTTTTTTTGGGGAGAACGTCGTCAGGACCCCAATTTTGAATTCTGGCCGGATAACAGACCACAAAGTGGAATAGATTTATCAACAGATATCCTGCATTATATGCCAGATAATGAAGAATATGTTGAGCCGACACCTATTTATTCTGGCAATTTAGGATTTGATGGCAGAGGTAGTATAGTTTTACCTGTTAAAATGATTGAAGATAGTAAAGGTCGCTTACATGTTGTTTTTTCAGCTGATAGTGTATTTGATGGTTGCAGACATTGGCAACTGGGACGAGGCTCATTCATGGGGCGATCATGCAAAAGAAGGTTATTTAACTGAAGAAACACAAGACCTTGCTGATCCAACAGATGCCCAGGATGCTGCCACAAAAGCGTATGTTGATGAATCTGCACCGGCAACTTACGAAATAGGCGACCCAGCCCATGGCGGCATTGTCTTTTATGTTGAGCCCTGTGGGACAAAAGGGCTGGTGGCTGCCACTGCAGACCAGAGCACCGGTATCAAATGGAGAGGGGGAAGTACAAATTATTCAACAAATGCAAATGGAGATGGAGTCTATGCTGGCAAAATGAATACTTCTATCATCATCTCTGTTCATTCTGCAAAAGATGGTTTTGACGACCACGCTGCATTGGTTTGCGCAAATTATACAGGTGGTGATTTTGGCGACTGGTACCTGCCATCAAGAGAAGAATTATTTCTTATGTATGATAATTTGCACACTCAAGGCTTGGGAGGTTTCTCTAATTGGTGGTACTGGTCGTCGTCGGAGGGCAATGCAAGCATCGCGTGGTACGTCACCTTCGGCAATGGCAGCACGGGCGGCGACTATAAGTACTCTACGCCCTATGTTCGTGCCGTTCGGGCTTTTTAGCTATTTAACAATTTAACTATTCAACAATTTTAAGGGGTATGGGGCGGAGCCACATCGAATTTTTGCGAAATGCGAGAGCCGGGCCGAAATTTTGCACAAATGAGAATAATGTCATATCTATAATCTCTATATTACGCTCAATAGCCCGCTTTGTCTTAATTTCGGATATATACTTTTAAAGATCTCTTCATTAACCTGCCACTGGCATATTTATAAAAACAATGATGCGGTCAACTCAGGAGTATTTATCAGGCGTTACTGCCGGGTTATATTTATTAAGACATTAACAGCATATAGCGGAAGATTGATAAAATCGCCCGACTGAATTATATTTCGGGGCGAAAGCCGGTAAATTTTATCTGGCCTGTATTTATCGGCATAACTCCGTAGACTTTTCAAATTCCTGTTTGTACCACTTTTTACTTCCACCGGATAAATACCTCTGGTTGATTCGATAATAAAATCAACCTCGGCTTCCCCTCTTGAAGTCCAGTAAAAATGTTTTTCCTGTCCGTAGTTTAATAATTCCTGTGCAACAAAATTCTCGATAAATGCCCCGTTGAATTCTTTAAATAACTGGTTTGGAGCAACAATCAGGTCGGAGGTGATATTCAGCATGGCCCCTAAAAGACCGACATCATGCAGATAGACCTTAAACTTTGAATAATCAGTATAAGCCAAAAGAGGTTTTTTGGGGGTAGTAAGGTGATAAACCATATTTATTAATCCTGCTCCTTTAAGCCATTCGGTTGTTTGCTCAAACATAGCCGAACGGGCCCCTTTCCGGATTTCTGCATATTTAAATTTTTTATTCTCTTTAGCCAGTTGTCCGGGTATGGAGTTCCAGAATTCCATTGTTTTTATGGCCTGGCTTTTTTGTGCATATTTTGAAAAATCCCTTTGGTATGCTTTTAATATTTCGTTTTGCAACACCCTGATCATTTCAATGTTCTTGTTTTCCAGATAATTCGCAACAACCTCAGGCATACCCCCCAGGTAAAAGTACAATTTGAGTAAATCGAGAAGTTTATGATGTACAATCTCAGCCAAAGGCTCAGGTGTTGTTATTTTATTGAGTTTTTTCTCCAGCAAATCTTCACCTGATGCATTTAAAAACTCCAAAAACGACATAGGGTATAAATTCATAAAATTTACTTTCCCCACCGGAAAGCTGTTGTCTTTTCCAATACTCACTCCCAGCAAAGAACCTGCTGCAATAATATGAAATTCCGGGGCATGTTCATAAAAATATTTCAAACTGGTTAATACCAAAGGAGCTGCCTGAATTTCATCAAAGAAAAGCAACGTGTCATCCGGGACAATTTGCTTCCCGATATACAAGCTGATATTATTAATAATTGTTTCAGGAGCTAATGATTTTTCAAAAAGCGATTGCAGCTTTTTATCCTGTTCAAAATTCAGGGATATAAATTGGGAATACTCCTTATTGCCAAATTCGTTGATAAGAAATGTCTTACCAACCTGACGCGCACCCTGGACTAAAAGCGGTTTTCTGTTTGCACTCTTTTTCCAATCAGTAAGTAATTTATATGCACTTCTCTTCATAAATATCTTTTAAAAAGTGCTGTAAAGATAGGAATTTATCTTGTTAAAAATGTAAACAACCAAATAAATAATCTTGTTAAAAATGTAATATTCTATACCTTGTTATTGATTTAGGGATAAATCTTCCAGTGTACTGCCTTTGATCTCTTTCACACCTTTTTCACACCCATTTTGTTCGCTTCGCTTCACAAAAAGAGTGTTCAGCAATGCAGAATCCGGTATGATAGTAAAACTTTTTTCCCCGCCCATTAATATAACCTGATAAATTCTGCTTTTCCCCTCCACTCACCCGCTGGTCGGTCAAGGGATCCAACCTGCTTATCTGTCGACAAAGAGTCCAGAACCACATATAGGTCTCCTTTTGTAGAGCAAGTCAAGCAGCCTTCTGGTGCTCATCCTGTTAAGTCACAATGCGGGCAAACAGGTGTATACTGCCAAGGCTATCGCTGCTGAGGGGAAGACAGAATTTATACCAAAGCTATATTAACATAATGCAATCCATTATTTAAATAGCCACACATCAGCCCAGATTGCTTATAAAAAATTTTTCCTGAATTAATCTATGAAAAATTTTTGTATGCGCAATGCAATCACACATGCCTGCACTGGGGTTATATTGCCAACGCTCAAAAAAGTTTTACTTTATCTTAACTGATGATGCAGCAGGTGCTTTTGACTCGCCTTTGAAACTTCCCCTGGCTGGCCAGCGAAACCGTAGTAATGGTGAGATAGAAATTGTAGGTCATTCTGGCTTATATTGGAGTAGTACCGTCGATGGCCCTACTTCGCGCTACTTGCACTTCTACAGTTCCTGGGCCAGTGTATATCAAGGTGGCAACCGGGCACTCGGCGTCTCTGTCCGCTGCATTAATGACTGAAAAATTCATAATGGTTTTAGAAATAAGTTAAGGAGCACAATTCAAACTCCTCAGCTCTCATTTTCAAAAGCCAGATCAATCTGGTTGTCAAATGCTTTAAGAAGTTTGCATAAATCGCATTTTTGCCGTAAATTGATCTGGCATTCTGGATTACAGCAACATCCTCTCAGTTTCTCCAAAACTAGAAATCGCAACCTTAAATATCCAGAGATTATGCAAAACCCTTTACTCTTTACAGCACTATTAGCTTTCATCTTTGTTCCTTGATTCTCCTGTACACACGAGAAAAAACATTCAGGATCATTAAAAACTAAACATCATGAACAATACTTCTACCCTATTCGTATTTGTTTTACTGGCCGGGAGTTTGTTTTTTCCCCGCCAGGTCAGCGCACAGGCGCCTGATAAGATGAGCTATCAGGCTGTGATCCGCGATGCAAGCGATCAGCTTGTTACCAACCAGGAGGTTGGATTGAGGGTAAGTATCCTGCAGAACTCAATTGACGGTACCCTGGTATACCAGGAGATCTACAATCCCAATCCCGAAACTAATAATAATGGTTTGCTAACCATTGAAATTGGCGCAGGAGTACCATTGACAGGAACATTTTCGGAGATTGACTGGTCAGACGGTCCCTATTTTCTGAAGACAGAGACTGACCCTTCTGGGGGAAACGATTACACCATTACCGGTACAAGCCAGCTGTTGAGTGTGCCTTATGCCCTGCACTCAGGTACGGCCGAAATCCTTACCGGGGAAATCACAGAAAGCCAGATTACAGACTTGCAGAATTATCTTACTGAAGAAACCGATCCTGTATTTACCGCTAACTTTGATATTGACGAACCTCTGGATGGCGATTTGCTCATGTATGACTCAGAAGCTCAAAGATGGGTGGTATTCACTCCTGATTATGCTGCGGCAGACCACACTCATGATGCTGCAACGAATGATGAAGACGGTTTTATGAGTGCTGACGACAAAAACAAGCTTGATGCTATTGAGCAGGGTGCTCAGGTTAATGTTAAGGCGGACTGGAATGCAGTTTCGGGTGATGCTGAAATTTTAAACAGACCTGAATCTATCAGTGATTTTGCGCTTGATGCCGGCAATCAGAATATCACCAATCTTGCCAATCCGGTCAATGACATGGATGCAGCAACAAAAGCCTATGTGGATAATATTCTAAAAGAACTTGGGATTCTTCCTGATAATTATGCAGGGACCATAAGCGATATTGAGGGGAATACATACAGAACCGTAACCATTGGTACGCAAACCTGGATGTCAGAAAACCTTCGAGCTTCTTTTTATGAAGATGGAACGCCCATTGAGGGAGTGTATGATAATAATGATGACCCGGAAAATACCAAAAACTATGGTAAATTATATACCTGGAATGCCGTGATGAATGGCGTACCCTCAAGCGATGAAAATCCAAGCGGCGTGCAAGGGGTATGCCCGGCAAGCTGGCATGTACCAGGTGATGCAGAATGGACGCAACTTATTGATTATTTATCCGATGAGCACGGGATTCCAAACGAAAGTGTTACAAATGGTGCGGGCAATGCACTGAAAGCCGCCCGTCAGGTTGAACATCCCTGGGGCGGAAGTTATGCAACAGAGAAGCATCCACGCTGGAGCTCACATGACACGCACTACGGAACTGATGCATTTGGTTTTTCGGCCCTTCCGGGTGGCGTCCGTGACCCGGATGGTAATTTCATTAATGTTGGCGGCGGCGGTGGCTGGTGGTCCTCTACTGAGCACCCGAATACGCCTGACGAGGCCTGGAGCCGGACCATGGGCCGTGGTATCGGAAACGTGAACCGTTTTAACGTAGATAAGGATCACGGGTTCTCAGTGCGTTGTGTCCGGGATATTGATTAACAACTTATAAATCCATAGATTATGAAAAACCCTTTACTCTTTACAGTATTATTAGCCTTCACCCTTCCCCTTTCATCCTCTTTGGCTCAGGAAGTCATTCCTGCCTCGGGAGGAAATGCGACAGGCAGCGGTGGCTCGGTTAGCTATTCGATAGGACAGATATTCTTCAATATTCACACCGGGGCAAACGGTTCGGTGGCCGAGGGCGTACAGCAGCCCTGGGAAATATCTGTTGTAACCTCCGTGACAGAAGCTGAAGGGATTGACCTTGTTGTCTCAGCATTCCCTAACCCTGCAACCGATTATCTTATACTCAGGGTTGATAACTATGATTTCGAACACCTTGAATACCTGCTTTTCGATGTTAACGGAAAGCTGCTAAAGGAAGGAAAGGTAACAGGCAGCGAAACCACCATTTCAATGACAAACCTGGTGCCTGCCGTATATTTTTTGAAAGTTATCCAAACATCTCCCTCTTATCAGGAGGTAAAAACATTCAGGATCATTAAAAACTAAACATCATGAAAAGAACATTTCCCCTATTCGTATTTGTTTTACTGGCAGGGAGTTTACTTTCTTCCCGACATGCTGTTGCACAGGCGCCTGAGAAAATGAGCTATCAGGCTGTGATCCGCGATGCAAGCGACCAGCTTGTAACCAACCAGGAGATTGGATTGAGAGTAAGTATCCTGCAGAGTTCAATTGACGGTACTGTAGTATACCAGGAGATCTACAATCCCAATCCCGAAACTAATAATAATGGTTTGCTGACCATTGAAATTGGCGCAGGAGTACCGTTGACAGGAACATTTTCTGAAATTGACTGGTCAGACGGCCCCTATTTTCTGAAGACAGAGACTGACCCTTCCGGGGGAACCACATACACCATTACCGGTACAAGTCAGCTGTTGAGTGTGCCCTATGCCCTGCACTCAGGTACGGCCGAAATCCTTACCGGGGAAATCACCGAAAGCCAGATTACAGACTTGCAGAATTATCTTACTGAAGAAATTGATCCGATTTTTTCTGGTAGTCCGGCATCTGGAATAGAGGTTGATGATATTGATAACTGGAATGAGGCATATGACATTACCAGCGGTACATTAACGGTTGATAGAGGCGGAACAGGAAGAAGTTCATTGACATCAGGCAGGGTGCTTGTTGGAAACGGAACAAGCGCGGTACTGATGAATGAAGATCTGCACTGGGACAATGCCAATGCCCGCCTTGGCATAGGCACAACTTCCCCTGCCGCACTGCTTCATACAAGCGGCACGGACACTGGTGGGGGCAATGTGCTTTTCGTGGGAGAATGGAAACCGACAAATCCCGGTGACCCGCCCGCCTCAGGCGCAGGCACACGCATGATTTGGTACCCCGACAAGGCTGCTTTCAGGGCTGGCAGAGTTTTGAACGAAAATTGGGATAAAGACAGCATCGGTATTTATTCCTTCGCCACAGGGCACAGAACAAAAGCAAAAGGACGAGGGTCCATTGCAATGGGAGATTTTACAACCGCTTCGGGATGGAATTCCACCGCAATGGGAGATTTTACAACCGCTTCGGGATCTGCTTCCACCGCAATGGGAAGTAGTACAACTGCTTCGGGATCTGCTTCCACCGCAATGGGAGGTAGTACAACTGCTTCGGGAAGTTTTTCCACCGCAATGGGAATTCAAACAACAGCAAGTGGAGTCTATTCCACAGCAATGGGAAGATATGCAAAAGCCGAGCAAGATTATTCCTTTGCCATTAACCTGAGTTCCACTACAGGTCCCGGGGTGGGTGCTAACACATTCCAGATTTCAGGTGCATCAGCAATCGGGGGAAATACAGGGTGGTCTGAATGGAGCGACAAAAGGTTAAAGAAGGACATTCAGGATCTTGGCAGGGAGAATAACCTTGAAAAGATCATAAAACTCAATGGAGTGCGTTTCAGATGGATAGAAAGCAACCCTGACAATGATCGTTTTTACCTTGGCTTCCTGGCGCAGGATGTGCTTGACATACTGCCCGAGCCGGTATTGCACGATGAGCTGAATGACATCTATTCGATGGAGTACACCGCCCTCATCCCTGTGCTGGTGGAGGCCATCAAGGAGCAGCAGGAGCAGATTGAGGAACTGAAAGAGAGGGACAGGAAGATTGCCCGGCTCAAAGAGGAAAACACCTTGCTCCGCTCCTCCCTGATCAGGCTGGAACAGATGGTGGCTGATATTGAATTGTGGAAGAAGTTGATTCAGGCGGATATTGTTGAATAATTATGGTTATGGGCATGCACCCGCATGTGAGTGGATAGATATTGCATTAAGCCATCACCATATCATATTTGCCCGTGTTGGTGGCTGCTTTAATTACCCCGGCTGCATCATTGTGGGTGGAAACCCCAAAGATACGTATTTTGCCTTGTTTTTTTAAGGTAGTCGATGGTTTCAAACATTTCCTCATTCTGCACTTCCTCCGCACTGCTCGCATCATGAGGACACAGCAGGATATCAAAATAGTCGGTGCCTACCCTTTTCAGGCTTTCTTCAAGAGACTCAACGATTGCTTTACGAAATTCTCAGCTTCCTTCAACCTTATGTCCGTAATCTTTCATCATCACATTGCTCAGATAAGCCCCGTCAAAGGCATTGAAATGTGTTGGCCAAAACGACATGAAATAACCGGGTTGCTCCACCCTGTTTTCGGCAATGGTATCTTTTACCTTTTTCAGATATGCCTCCTGCTTAGCGGATGTAAGGCCATCGAATATCTCCCTGTACATCCTGTTTCTTACTGCTGAATAACCGCTTATTTTGGTTGCAAGGTAAACCTTTTCTCTTTTGGACGAGGTGTCGAGCAATTTCCCGTATGCTGTTTCACATTCCCCCCTTCCATATGCAGGGGCCATATCCATGTAGTTAAGCCCCATCTCCATGACCAGCTCTAAGTGTTTATAATTATCGTTCCGGATGGGATCGCCACCAGCTACCACTTCCGACACCATCAATCCAGTTCGTCCCAGCTGTCTGTAGGCCATAGTACTTTGTTTGTTTCTCCACTCAATGGGGACAGCTTTTCCTGATGCCGACAGAGTTTTTTCCCTGGCCGCAGAGTCAAGAACCTTCAAACCGCCAACAGACAAACCCACTGAAGCCAAAGCACCAAACTGTAAAAATTTTCTTCTGTTAATCCCTGGATTATTCGCTTTCTGATCCATTTCTGAAAAATTTTTAAACTTCGGTTACGTTTTTGGTTTCAATTGTCCTGTAGATTTTGTACCGATCATGTCCAGCCTGCCCTGTTTCACGAGTAAGTCAACTAATTTGTTTAGGAGGAACTTAATGAGTAAAACAAAACCGTTTAGTATTTCCAAAAGAGTTGTATGGGAGGCCTACAAGAGAGTAA
>SL_3KL_010_SEDDRAFT_10005074_pt1 | contig 11859 bp, 12 predicted proteins | sample SodLakKL_010_SED_2_FD_10381 | JGI IMG/M metagenome (IMG submission 10381)
CCCGCCGCATGCTCCGTGGGCGTGGCAGCAGCATCTTCAACACGCCGCCTCGCGCCGTGATCGACGCTTTCGTCGCCGGCGAGGTTGGCGACCACGCGTCGGCTTCGGCGCTGGCCCGGGCCACGACCGGCAAGGGGATCAGCCAGCAGGCGTGGGCGCTCGTGCCGAAGATCGCCGAGCTGGACCTCGCGGTCGGCACGGGACGCACCCTGTACGAGGTGCATCCGGAGGTCGCCTTCGCCGAGGTGGTCGGTGAGCCGCTTCCGCGGAAGCGCAGCTGGGCCGGTGTCGTGACGCGCCTCCGTGTCCTGGAGCGGCTGGGACTCGAGCTCCCGACCCGGTTCGTCGGCGACGGCTGCGCTGCCGACGACGTGCTCGACGCGGCCATCTGCGCGTGGGTCGCGGACGGCGTGGCGCTGGGCGAAGCACCGGTGAGCTACCCGGATCCGCCGACGCAGGCCGACCCGCGCCACCCGGGGCGCGACCTGGTGATCTGCGCACGTGCCGCTCCCCGGGGCGGGCTGCCGTCGTAGGCTCGTCGTCGCGTCGCAGCGTGGCGGCCCTCAACGACCAACGGAGCACCCATGGAACGTCGCACCCTGGGGCCGAGCGGGCTGATCGTGTCCGCCTACGCGCTCGGAGCCATGACCTTCGGGAACGAGACGGACGAGGACGAGGCGTACGCGATGCTCGACGCCTTCGTCGAGGCCGGTGGTCTCGTGATCGACGTCGCGGACGTCTACGTGGCCGGTGCCAGCGAGCGGATCGTGGGGCGGTGGCTGGCCGACCGCGGCCTGCGTGACGAGGTGGTGCTCGCCACCAAGGCGCGCTTCCCCGTCGGTGACGAGGCGGGACCGAACGCGCAGGGGCTGTCGCGTACCCACCTCACGCGGGCGATCGACGCCAGCCTCGAGCGGCTCGGCGTGGAGCACGTCGACCTCTACCAGGTCCACGCCTGGGATCCCCTGACCCCCGTGGAGGAGTGGCTCACCGCGCTGGACGACCTGGTCCGAGCCGGCAAGGTCGGCCACATCGGGGTGTCCAACCTCACCGGGTGGCAGCTCCAACGCGCGGCGCTCACGGCCCGGCACCTCGGGTTGGCGCCGATCGTGAGCCTGCAGCCGCAGTACAACCTGCTCTCGCGCGAGATCGAGTGGGAGCTCGTCCCGGCGTGCGAGGCCGAGGGGATCGGGATGCTGCCCTGGTCGCCGCTCGGTGGCGGGTGGCTGACCGGCAAGTACCGGCGTGACGAGCGCCCCACCGGAGCCACGCGCCTCGGCGAGGATCCCGGCGCGGGGTGGAGGCCTACGACAAGCGCAACACGGAGCGGACCCACCGGATCCTCGACGGGGTCCGCGAGGTGGCCGACGCGCACGGGGCGACGCCCAGCCAGGTCTCGCTCGCGTGGGTCACCGCGCAGCCGCAGGTCGACTCGACGATCCTGGGTGCACGCACCCTCGAGCAACTGGAGGACAACCTCGGCGCTGCCGAGCTCTCGCTCACCTTCGACGAGCTGCAGCGGCTCGACGAGCTGAGCGCGCCCGAGACCCCCGACTACCCCTACGGCATGATCGACAAGGCCATCGCGCGCCGGCTCGAGCTCCTGGGGTGAGCAGGTGGGGGTGAGCAGGTGGGGGTGAGCAGGTGGGGGTGAGCAGGTGGGGGTGAGCAGGTGGGTGGCGGCGCCGGGGGCCAGTACGCTCGGTGGTCGCGGGCCGGTAGCTCAGCTGGTCAGAGCAGCGGACTCATAATCCGTACGGCGCGGGTTCGAGCCCCGCCCGGCCCACCGCAGGAAGCCGCAGGCCTCTGGGGCACACGATGGGCACATGCTCCCTGCGATCGGATGGGGCAGACCGGTCGAGATCCCTGGAACGGGTCGACCCGCTGCGCGGAGCTTCTACGCGCTCAAGCTGGTTCGAGCTCACGCGTCGATGCCGAGGTCTTGCGGAAGCTGGAGGACGGCCCGTCTGGGCCGACGACGGCTCCGCCTACGACGGTGAGGGCATCTTGGACTGCCCGAGTCGCCTGGGACTGTGCCGTGTCGAGATCGGCTGCGTCCACGATCAAGCGGACGTGGAGGTCCCTGCTTGCGAGTGAGCCGTCAGCATCGACTTCGTCGACGTAGTCCAACTCGAAGAACGCATCGATCAGTGCCTCGATGACTTCGGTGGTGTACTCCACCGAGGATTGGGCGTGCAGTGTGACCTCCGTGACGAACCTCACGATGGCCCTCCCCAGCACGGACGGTTGCTCAGCCAGCTGCCTCGGCCTCTCGTAGCACAGCGTCGAGATGTTTGTCCGGGTGTCTTTGGCGCGCCAAAGGTGTCCACTCCCCAGTGTATGGCCGTTGCGACCGTTGGGACGTGTCGCTCGATGCCCGCCGATAGGCTAGTTCTGAGCCATGGCCGGTGCCGACATCCGAACCCGCCTGCTCGCCTGTTTTCCCGGTGTCACCACATCCGCACGCTGCCCGAGAGGGGTCATGATCCGACGGTTCCGTTTCGCCTTCGATCGGCGGTTCCGTCTGCCGCTCGCTGCCATCGGGGTGCGCCCCGCCACCTGCGAGGTGGGTGACCGAGGAGCTGTTCGACGCCCGGTACGGGCCGTTCCGCCTGCAGACGCCGCTGAGCAACGTCCGCTCGGCCAGCATCACCGGTCCCTACCTCGCGGTCAAGGCGATCGGTCCACGCGGCTCGATGGTCGACCGTGGTGCGACCTTCGGCACGAACACCGAGCGTGGGGTCTGCGTCACCTTCCACGAGCCGGTGGGTGCCCTCCTGGGACGTGACCGGTTCCGCCACCCGGGCCTGACGGTCACCGTGGAGGATCCGGAAGGGCTGATCGACGCCCTGGGGCTGGCGTCGTCACCGGCCTGATGACGCGCGGGCGCCTCGAGGTCGCTGCCACGCGGGCGCACGGACGCGTTGGAAGGGTCGGTCACTGCGGGGCCGCGCCGTGCTTGGCCCGCTTGGCGGTGCGGCCGCGCACCGTCGCGTCGAGCTCGACCTTGCGCAGCCGCACGTTGACCGGGGTCACCTCGACGGCCTCGTCCTCGCGGATGAACTCCAGCGCCTGGTCGAGCGACATCGACCGCGGCGGTGCGAGCCGGACCAGCTCGTCGCCGGTCGCCGACCGGACGTTGGAGAGCTTCTTCTCCTTGGCGGGGTTGACGTCCATGTCCTCCACACGGGCGTTCTCACCGACGATCATGCCCTCGTAGACCTCGGTGCCCGGCGTGACGAACAACGCGCCACGTTCCTGCAGGTTCAGCAGCGCGAACTGGGTCGCCGTGCCCTTGCGGTCCGCGACCAGGGAGCCGTTGGGACGGATACGCAGCTCACCCTGCCACGGCTCGTAGCCGTCGAAGACGTGGTGCACGATCCCCGTCCCACGGGTCTCGGTCAGGAACTCGGTGCGGAAACCGACCAGGCCGCGGGCGGGCACGCGGAAGTCCATCCGGGTCCACCCGGTGCCGTGGCTGACCATCTGCTCCATGCGTCCCTTGCGCAGGCCGAGCAGCTGGGTGACCACGCCGACGTAGTCCTCCGGGACGTCGATCGAGACGCGCTCGAAGGGCTCCTGCAGCTCGCCGTCGACCTCACGGGTGACCACGCGCGGCTTGCCGACGGTCAGCTCGAAGCCCTCACGTCGCAGCGTCTCGACGAGCACGGCCAACTGCAGCTCACCACGCCCCTGGACCTCCCAGGTGTCGGGACGTTCGGTGGGCAGCACCTTCAGCGAGACGTTGCCGACCAGTTCCTGCCGCAGGCGAGCCTCGATCAGCCGCGCCGTCAGCTTCGTTCCGTCCCGCCCCGCCAGGGGTGAGGTGTTCACCCCCAGGGTCATGCCCAGGCTCGGCTGATCGACGGTCAGGACCGGCAACGGGCGGGGATCGTCCACGTCGGCCAGGGTCTCGCCGATCGTGACCTCGTCGATCCCGGCGATCGCGATGATGTCGCCGGGTCCCGCCTCGTCCGCGGGGACCCGGTCGAGTGCCTCGGTGAGGTGCAGCTCGCCGAGCTTGACGGGTTCGATCGTGCCGTCCGCGCGGCACCAGGCGATCGTCTGGCCCCGTCGCACGGTGCCGTGCTGGACGCGGCACAACGCCAGGCGACCGAGGTAGGGGGAGGCGTCGAGGTTGGTGACGAGCGCCTGGAACGGGTGCTCCGGGTCGTGCCTGGGCGCGGGGACGTGCTCGAGCAAGGTGGTGAACAGCGGCCCGAGGTCCTCGCCGGGGGTGTCCAGGTCGAGGGTCGCCGTGCCCTCCCTGGCGTTGGTGTAGAGCACCGGGAGGGCGACCTGGGCGTCACCGGCCCCGAGGTCGATGAGCAGGTCGAACGTCTCGTCGACGACCTCCGCGACCCGGGCGTCCGGACGGTCGATCTTGTTCACCACGATCAGCACGGGCAGGTCGCGCTCGAGGGCCTTGCGCAGCACGAACCTCGTCTGGGGGAGCGGGCCCTCCGAGGCGTCGACGAGCAGGAGGGCGCCGTCCACCATCGTCAACGCGCGCTCCACCTCGCCGCCGAAGTCGGCGTGGCCGGGCGTGTCGACGACGTTGACCGTGACCCGGTTGCCCTGCCCGTCGGGGATCGCCACCGCGGTGTTCTTCGCGAGGATCGTGATGCCGCGCTCGCGTTCGAGGTCTCCGGAGTCCATCACCCGCTCGGCGATGTCCTGGTTGGCGCGGAAGGCGCCGGACTGCCACAGCATCGCGTCGACCAGGGTGGTCTTGCCGTGGTCGACGTGGGCGATGATCGCCACGTTGCGCAGGTCGGAGCGGACAGCCACGGGAGGGATCCGAAGAGGAGGGAGCGGGGGAACCTGTCGAGGCTACACCGCGACGGCGCAGCCACCGTCGCGCCGGGTCTCGGCGTCGAGCCGAACGCGTAGGGTTCCCCGGCGACGACGATGGGGTGGTGATGGCGCACGGACCTCCTCGACGACGCCGGCGCGGCGGCGGTCTGCGTCGGGCCCTGCGCCGCGTCGGGATGGTGCTGCAGGTCCTGCTGTGTGCCGGGTTGGCCACCTGGGCGGCCATCGCGAGGGAGACGCTCTACCTCGCGGTCGCCGCGGTGTTGGGCGTGGTCGCGATCGGCCTGCTGGTGCGGGAGCTGCGCGCCGGTCCGGGGACGTCGGACGAGCCGAGGTAGCCGGGTGGCGCTTCCCGGTGTCAGGATCCGGTGCTGACCTCCCGCAGGGTGCGGCTGACGAGCACCCCCACGAGCCCCAGCAGGGCGAGCGCGGCCAGGGCGATCTCGACCCCGAGGGTGGCGATCGCCGCGCTGAGCCCTCCGGTGACCAGCAGCAGCACCCCGATCGCGCTGTTCGACGCGGCCACGTAGTTGGTGCGTGCGTCGCCCTCGCCGAGGTCGACGATGTAGGTCTTGCGCCCGACCCGCGCACCGGTGTGGGCGAGCGCCAACAGCAGGTAGGCGGCCGGGTAGAGCAACTCGATCTCGGCCAGTCCGTCGATGCGCAGCACGGCGAGCAGCAGCACGATCACCGATGAGGCCGCACCGGCGGCGAGCATCATGGTCAGCCGACTGGAGCGGTCGGCGAGCCTGCCCCAGAACCGACCACCGATCAGCGCGGCGACCCCACTGGAGATGAGGAAGGGGCCGAGACCCTGGAGCCCCGCGCTGCCCTGCTCGGTGGCGAGCGCGACGACGAACGGCGGGGACAGCGCCGAGACCAGCAGCAGCGTCCGGGCGATCACGAACCGCCGGAACGGCGCGTCGTGGCGCAGCAGCGAGAGCATGGGTGCTCCGTCGGTCTCCTCGCCGCGCGCACCGTTGCCACCTCCCTCACCGTCACCACCACGGTTCGAGTGAGGGTCGGCTGTGGCGCCAGGGGCAGCGCCGTCCGCGTCGACGTCCGCCGCTGCGCTGGGGGTCTCCTTGATCGCGGCGAAGACGGTCCCGCCGCCGCCCACGCCAGGGCGCCGGCGCCGAGCAGGAGGGCGAGCGTGCCGACCTGCGCGTCCTCGCCACCGAAGAGGCGCAGTGCCGCGCCGAGGGTGATCGCCACCGCACCGGACGCGACCGTCGCCATGCCGGTCACCTGCCCGCGAGCACCCTTGGGGATCGTCCGGCCGAGGACGTCCTTGGAGGTCAGGGAGGACAACGAGCGGGCCAACGCGAACACCGCGAGCGCGGCCAGGATGCCCCAGCCGGCCAGCGCCCCCTCCGTGGTGGCGGTGAGCAGGGCCATCGCAGCGACCGCCAGGCACTGCCCGGCCGCCCCCGCCACCCAGAACCACTTGCGGACGGCCTGACGCCGAACGATCGGTGCGAGGAACGTCTGCGGCAGCATCGAGCCCGACTCCCGCACGGGCACGAGCAGCCCGACCACGGCCGAGGGAGCCCCGACGCTGGTCAGCACCCAGCTGAGCACCGTCCGAGGATCGACGACGAGGTCGCCCGCCTTCTGCAGGGCGAGTGCGGTGACCTGCTTGGCGGCGTTGCCGGGGACCTCGTCGGCGATCTCGACCGGCAGCTTGTCGACCGCCGACTCGTCGACGTCGAGCAGCATCGCGGCAGCCCGCTCGACCGGCGTGCCCGGGCTGTCGGGCGACCCCCGGTCTGCGTCCACCTCGGATCGTTCCGTGTGATCCGTTGCGGGTTCGTCGCCACCGGCACCGCGCTGCCCTCCGCGCTGCCCTTCGGCTCGGTGCTCGTCCGTGGTCATCGGTCCCCTCGGTCCCCGAGCAGGGGCATCACCGCCGTGGCGTCGAGGGCCGCCAGGTGCGGGAGGGGATCGAGCCTCTCGTCGATCACGAACGCGGTGAGCTGGTCGCGGACGACCGTCCGGAGCTCATCGGGATCCCAGGGCTTGGCGATGTAGTGGTGGAGCCCGGCGTGGTTCACCGCGCGGATCGTGTCGTCCTGGTCGGCCTGCCCGGTGACGAGCACCTTGCGGACCGTCGCCGTCTCACGCGTGGTGTGCAGGTCGACCAGGAGCTCCACGCCGGACTCCCCTGGGAGGCGATGGTCGGCGAGCACCAGCGCGAGCCGGTCGCCGTCGCCCGCGATCTCGGCCAGGACGACCCGGGCATCCTCGGCGTCCGACGTGGTCTCGACACGGACGGTGTCACGCAGCTGCGCCAGGTCGCGCTCCAGCGCGTCCCTGACGCCCGGTTCGTCCTCGACGATCAGGATGGCCAGCCTCATCACACCTCGCCGATCGGGAGCCGCACCTCGGCAACGGTACGTCCTGGTCGTGACCGCAGGGTGAACCGCCCACCGTGGGCGTCGACGATGCGGTTGACGATGCTCAGCCCGAGGCCGAGCCCGAACCGCACCGTGCCCTGCTTGGTGGTGAAGCCCGGCTCGTCGAGACGTTGGAGCTGTTCGTCGGAGATCCCCGGCCCGTCGTCGATCACCTCCAGCACGACCGCGTCCGCCTCGGCGGAGGTCCTGATCGTCACGGTGCCGCGCTCGTCCATGGCATCGGCGGCGTTCGTGAGCAGGTTGGTGACGACCTGCCCGAGCTCGGCAGGGTGGCCGCGGACCGGGGGGAGCGGGGCGTACTCGCGGTGGACCGTGATCCCTTCCAGACGGTGCCCGACGAGCCGCAGCGCGTCGTCGGCCACCTGGTGCAGGTCCACGCCGGGGATCGGGTCCCGTCCGGGGCGGGCGTAGGTGCGCAGGCTCGAGACGAGCTCCGCGATCCGTTCCGAGGCCACCTCGAGGTTGCGGAGCGCCGCTCCCAGGCCGACCGCGGCGGCCAGCCTCGTGCGGTCGTCGTTCGCGGCGAGGATCCGCCTGGCCTCGTCGGGCTCGGTCACGCCCGCGGTCACCAGCAGCCGTGCCACCTCGGCGTCGTCGACCGCCTCGGCGATGCGTCGCCGGACCTGCCGTTCCTGCGCGGTGGTGAGCGGCCGCCGATGCCGCGCTCCGGCGACCAGCTCGGCGAGCTCGTCGCTCGCCGCGTCCGAGAGCAGTCGGCCGGCGTCGTCGATGACGTAGCTGGCTGCCCGGCTGAGCGCGGCGACCGGGTTGTTGAGCTCGTGCGCGACCCCGGCGGCGAGCTCGCCGAGGCTGGCCAGCCGAGCCTGGCGGACCAGCTCGTCACGCGTGTCCTCCAGCTCCTGCAGGGTCCGGGTGAGCTCCTCGCGTTCGCGCTCGAGGTCACGGTTGAGCTCGATGCGTTCGAGCTGGAGCTGCTCGGCACGGCGGAGCCGCCGGGCGAGTCCCTTGATCGCGATCGCCGCGAGTGCCGCGGCGACCTCCGGTTCCGCACGCAGGGCGAGGTCGAGCTGCTCGAGGTTGACGTGCACGAACTCGGCCTCGGTCGTGGCGACCGAGGTGAAGAACGCCCGTCGCTGCTGCGCGAGCGACAGCAGGCCGATGACGGGGCCGGTCGAGCCGTGGTGGAGCCGCAACGAGCCCGCCCGTGACGGGCGCTCCAGCGCCACCGACCCCCGCAGGAGCACCTGCAGCGCGTCGACGCTGGCGCCCTGGCGGGTGAGCCGGGTCCCCGGCGGCACGACCACCCGAGGGCGTGGACCGAGGGCACGCTCGAGGGCGTCGACCAACCGGGTCGCCACCGCGACCTCGTCCACCTCCAGGTCGCGGAGCAGCTCGCTCTCGGGGAGCTCGAACGCACGTCCCCCGGCATCGAGCTCGGCCAGGCGGGGATCGTCGGGGTCACGTCCCCGCAGCCACCTGGCCACCTGGGACCGTGCCTGGTCACCGAGCGAGCCTGGCAGCCACTGGAGGGTGAAGATCCCCGTGACACGGTCCCGGTCGAGCGCCTCGGCGAGATCGTCGTGGCGGTCGCGGTCGGTGAGCACGAGCACGTCCGCGTCGGCGAGGTCGGGATCGGTGTCGAGGCCCGCGATGCAGGTGTCGACATGGATCGGGTCCGCGCCGCCGCGAGCGAGCAGCAGCACGAGCGCGGTGGTGCGCTCGCCGCTCGGAGGCGGTGCGTCATGCTCGCCGGTGACCACCTCGGCGACGCCGTCCAGGGCGGGGGAGAGCTCCGCGACGATCGACGCAGCATCGGGATCGTCCGCCAGCACGAGCACCCGCAGCTGGGTCGGAGGGAGGTCGTTGGCGCTCACAGCAGCCCCAGCGAGGTCCACAGCCACGGCATGGCCAGCGCCAGCAGCCCGCCGCCGACCACCCCGATCGTGATCCCGGTCGTGGCCATCTCGCGCGTGGGGACCTCGCCGGTGGCGTAGGCGATGGCGTTGGGTGGTGTGGAGATCGGCAGCGCCATCGCAAGCGCACACCCGATCGCCACGACCACGGCCAGCAGCGTCGGGTCGGCCGCCACCCCGGCCGCGAGCCCGAGGGACAGCGGGATCAGCAGGTTCGCGGCGGCCGACGAGGAGATCACGGTCGAGAGCGCCAGCCCCGTCGCGACCAACAGCAGCACGAGCACCGGGATCGGGAGCTGGTCCCAGGCCATCAGCCCCAGCAGCCAGGCGTCCAGGCCGGTGGCGCCGATCCCCGCACCGAGCGCGATCCCGCCGGCGACCAGCCACAGCACGTGCCACTGCAGGGAGCGCAGGTCGTCGGCCGAGAGGACCTGGGTCGCGAGCAGCGCGACGACCGCGAGGAACCCCACCGTCGAGGACGCCAGCCCGTGGAACGGCTCGGTCAACCACAGCAGGATCGTGCCGCCGGCGATCGCGTAGAAGACCCACGCGGCGGGGGTCCTCATGAAGGCCGGCGTGAGGTCGAGCGAGACGGGCGTGCCCGGCGGGATGTAGCGGCGGGTGAGCACCCACCAGGCGGCGGCGAGGACCACCAGCATGAGCGGGACCGCCAGCATCATCCAGCCGACGAACGACACGGCCTCGCCGCGTGCCGACAGCGCTCCCAGCGCGATCGCGTTCGGTGGACTGCCGACCGGGGTCCCGATCCCCCCGATGTTGGCCGCGACCGGGATCGCGAGCGCCAGTCCCGTCCTCGCACGGCCGGCCGGCAGCGAGCCGAGCACGGGGATCATCACGGCGAACATCGTCGCCGTCGTCGCGGTGTTCGAGACGAACATCGACAACAGGGCGGTGATCGCCATGACCCCGAGCACCGTCCGTCTCGCGTCGCCGAGGAAGGGGCGCAGCAGGACCGCGGCGAGGTTGCGATCGAGATCGAACCGACCAGCGCCCTGGGCGATCATGAACCCGCCGAGGAACAGCACGATGACGGGGTCCGCGAGGGTGCCGAGCAGGTCCCTGGCCTCGAGCGGCACCTCCTCGAGCGGGATCAGCGCCTGCTCGGAGAGCAGCAGGATCTGCAGCAGGATCACGAGCACCGCGGTCGCGACCAGCGGGATCGCCTCGGTGATCCACAGCACGATCGCGAGCACGAAGATCGCCAGCATCCGCTCGCCCGGCGCGTCGAGCCCCGGCACGCCGAACGTCACCGTGGCGACGAACCCGGCCACGCCGATCGTCAGACCGCTCCACTGCAGGGTCGACGGGCGTTGCAGAGCGGGAGCGTCGGTCCGGGGCATCTGCCGAGACTAACCAGCCTCGAGCGACTCCTGTGGGACCGACCTCCGGCCGCATGCCGCTGCCACCACCCCGAGCCCGTCCACCGCAGATCCGCACCGGCCGCTCGGCCCTGTGGGATGCGGGATCGGGCGGCCCGAGGGGTACCGTTGCGGTATGTCCGAGCCCCGCCTGTTGCGCCTGTCACCCAACACCGAGCACGCCCAGACGGCACCTCGGCCGCGGCTGCGTGGCACCTCGCATCTCGCGGCCGCCGTGGTCGGGATCCCGCTCGGTGCCTGGTGGATCGTGGCGACGGAGCCGGGCCGCGTGCGCCTCGGCGTGGCCGCGTTCGTGGTCGGGATGGCCGTGATGTTCGGTGCGAGCGCGGCGTTGCACCTGCGCCGGTGGTCCGTCGGGACCTACGAGGCGCTGTTCCGGCTGGATCACACCGGCATCTACCTCGCCATCGGAGGGACGGGGGTGGGGCTGGCGCTCCTGGGCCTCGAAGGTTGGGCCCGCTACGTGCTGCTCGTGGTGGCGCTCATCGGTGTCGCGATCGGCGTCATGGTCGAGTGGTTGCCGTTCGCGCCCCCGCGCGGCTTCTCGAACACCGTCTACATCACCCTGGGCTGGATCCCCATCCTGCTGCTGCCGTGGCTGTGGATGCAGGCGGGTGCGGTGACCGTGATCCTGCTCCTGGCGGGAGGCGTGCTGTACACGGCTGGTGCGGTGATGCTGGCGCTGCGCCGCCCGGACCCGTTCCCCAACTGGTTCGGCTACCACGAGCTGTGGCACCTGCTCGTGATCATCGCCGTCGGCACCCACGGGGTCATGCTCGAACGGCTGACCTGACCCCACCCTCGGTGGCCGGGCCACCTCTCGGCGCGTCTGTCGGTGCGTCCGCGCCGCCGGTCAGTTGCGGAGCGCCTCGCGGCGCTCCTCGCGGGTCAGGTAGTCGGCGAGCCGCGAGTGCAGCTTGGCCGCCGTCAGCTCCGCCTGGGGGTGGTGGCCCTCGCTCCGTGCGATCCACAGTGGGCGGAGCTCGCCCTGCCAGGTGGCGGTCCGGTCGATCGTGATGGTCCAGCCGGGGAACTCGTCCTCGAGCCACTCGACAGCGGCATCGGCACGGTCTTCGGTGCGCGTGTTCTCGGTGCGCGTGGACGTGGTCATCGTGGTTGGTCTCCGGGGTGGTGCTCCGCGTACTGGTGCGCGTACTGGTGGTCGTGTCCTGGTGGTCTTCCAGGGTGCTCATCGGGGTCGGCCGTCGCAACCTGGCCGGTCGCAGCCCAGCCGATCGGCGCGTCCTCGTTGATGGACAACGTCGCGCCCAGCACGGTTGTTCCCGACCCGGCCGGTTCCGAGGAGCGGACACGGTACGGGGCGTGGCGGGCGTGCAAGGACATCGTGCGGGA
>SL_3KL_010_SEDDRAFT_10005075_pt1 | contig 11858 bp, 9 predicted proteins | sample SodLakKL_010_SED_2_FD_10381 | JGI IMG/M metagenome (IMG submission 10381)
ACTATACTCTAGGTTAAAATATTTTTTTGCTCCAAATCGCTGCAGAAAATAACATATTTTTTCACTTGAAAATTCTGAAACATATTCTCCATTCTTTACTAAATCATATAAAACATAAAGCAATAACGCCCTTGCGTCTGTCAACTTAACTCTCTCTTTTTTTAATTTTTCTTTTATTTGTTGAGTTGGTTCATATATTATTACTTCGACTTCAAGATTCCCTAATTTTTGAACAATGAGTTTTTTTACTTTCTCCCACTCTAAGCCACCACTTCCTGCTCCCAATGGAGGAACTGCAATACTTTTAATGTTATATTCTTTTATAACACGAATTAAGTCATCTAATCCGGCATCAATAAAACTATATTCCGCAGGTTTTCTCCAATCTTTCTTTGTTGGAAAATTAATTATATATTTTTCCCCTGAATTAAGATTAGAATCTTTTACAACAAATAATTTACCTATATCTATTTCATTTTTCTTGCAGGCTTCAACATAAGCCTTATAGTTATTATGATATGCTTTTTTAAATTGCAAAGCAATCCCTTTTCCCATTACACCAACTGTGTTTACTGTATTGATTAATGCTTCAGCATTGCTTTCAAGAATATTTCCTTTAATGAATTTTATCATAACTATTAGAGGTTAGTTATTAATAATACGCATTTACCATTATCAATACTTACAGTCTTTTTGTTTCGGGTATTGATAAGACTTAAATCTCCTATGTTTTTGTAATCAGGATTCTTATTTTGAGAATCTTTATGAGTAATACCATATTGAAGAATATGCGGAATATTCTCTATGTGTGTAATTCTGTATATTTTAACATTATTCAGTTCCACAATTCTTTATTTATTATTCTTCAAATATAAATCAATAAACAATTACTTGAAAATACAAGCAATTTTATTAATTAGACAGGTCATAATTTTATTCATCTTTTTTTCAAAATTATAAAAAAACCACCTTAAATGCAAATATTTATTTTTTCTTTTCCTGGATTTGTTAATTGAATTAAAAAAACAACTTTTTCATGATAATTTTAAAAAATTATTACTTTTACAAAAGCAAATTCAAAAAATATAAAGTAATAATTAATTGTAAAAACCCATTAAACCTTAATAACCAATATTATGAGAACTATTTCTTTTCTTTTATTATTTACAACATTTTCGGTTTCAGCACAGATTAACGACAACTTCAGTGACGGCAGCTTTACTCAAAATCCTGAATGGATAGGAGATACAGACAATTTTAAAATAAACAAGCACTACCAATTACAACTCTACGATAATAAAGAGGGATCTTCTTATCTTTCAACAAAAAATGTAATGATAAACATTGATAACACTCAATGGAAATTTTGGGTGCGATTATCTTTTCAGCCATCTGACAATAACCATCCACGAATTTATCTAACTTCAAATCAAAGTAATTTGGAAAAAGAATTAAATGGTTATTTCATTCAAATCGGAAAATCCGGAAGTGATAAAAAGCGTATTTATTTTTTCAGACAAGATGGGGACGAAAAACACTTAATTATGGAAGGAAATTATAATCTTGCTGACTCAGATAACAACTTGCTGACAATAAAAACAACCCGTGACAATCAAGGCAATTGGAGTATAAAAGCAGACAATAAAGGCAGTGGATTATTTATTCCTCAAGGAAACGTTTTTGACAACACCTACTCCTCAACAAAATGGTTTGGTTTTTTTTGCAATTACACAACAACAAATTCGGACCGCTTTTATTTTGATGAAATATATGTAGGCGAGATTATCCCTGATACAACCAACTTTGATGTAAAATATTCACTGCCATTTAACTCCGTTACTTTGGATGTTTTCTTTAACAAAACTGTTGATAAAAACTCCTCCGAAAATATTTCAAATTATTTAGTTGAAGGAATTGGTAATCCTGTTTTAGCTGAAAGGTTAAATAGTAATCCAAATATTGTAAGACTGCTATTTGCTGAAGAATTTGAATTAGAAAAAGAATACAATATCAACATTTCCAATATTATTGATTATTCAACACAGCATAATATATCAAACTATTCGGGTACTTTTCAGTATTACAATCCTAAACCTTACGATGTTGTTTTTAACGAATTGATGGCAAATCCAACTCCTGTTGTTGGTCTTGATCCATATAGGTACATCGAGCTTTTTAACACAACCGACTACTATATCAATATTAACGGATGGTTTTTCAAATCAGGTAATGACAACCCTAATGAGTTGCCGATAGGAGTTATTCCGCCACAAGATTATTTAATCTTAGTAAGACAAAACGATTTACCCTACTTTAGTGACTACAAAAATGTTGTGGCAGCTGATTTGGGCTTTCATTATCTCACAACAGGGGGAAGGACTATTGTTTTACTTGACGCAAACGGAGAGGTTATTCACGCTATATCATACAATGAAGAATGGTATAAAGACCCCTCAAAAAAAGATGGCGGATGGTCACTTGAACAAATTGACCCCTACAATCCTTGCGGAGGAATTAACAATTGGCAAGCAAGTAACAACAATAAAGGAGGAACGCCCGGAATAAAAAACTCTACTTATTCAAATAACCCTGATACGACAAACCCATATCTTATAAGAGCAGCATACATTGACCCGTTCAACATAAGATTGGTTTTTAACGAACCAATGTATAAAAACTCGTTATTGTCAAAATCAAGCTATATAATTGATAATGAAATTGGAAATCCATCATCAATAACTCCTTTAAAGCCCGACTTTAGAAAAGTTCAACTATTACTTCCAACTGAACTAAAAAAAGATAAGACATATAACATTGAAGTCACTGATATATTAACAGACTGTGCAGGAAATAATCTTAGAAAAAACAGAAATTTTGCAAAAATAGCTATCCCTGAATTAGCTGATTCAAATGATATAGTTATTAACGAAATATTATTTAATCCTCCTGAGGCAACCTCACAAAGATACATTGAAATATACAACAGATCACGAAAAGTTATTGACCTTAAACATTATACAATTTCTTCAAAAGATACAATAACAAACATCTTAACATCAGTATCTGAAATTACTGAAGAAAGTTATCTTTTCTTTCCAGGAGATTATGTTGTACTAACTACAAATCCCGAAAGCGTTAAAAACTTTTATTATACAAACAACCCTGACGGGTTCATTAAAATAACTTCTATGCCTTCTATGGCAAACTCGGGTGGCATTGCTGTTTTAGCTCATAAATCACAAAAGATAATTGATAAGGTGATTTACAGTGAAGACATGCACTATCCATTGCTATTTGATAAAAAAGGAGTGGCTCTTGAAAGATTAAGCTACGACAGACCATCAAACACCAAACATAACTGGCATTCTGCCGCTCAAAATGTAAACTTTGGCACACCTGGGTATAAAAACTCCCAATTTACCTATAAACCTGACAAATTTAACGCAGAGATAACAGTAGAACCCGAATTTTTTTCACCTAATAATGACGGGAAAGATGATATATTAAACATATATTTAAAATTTGACAAGCCGGGGAATACTGCAAATATAAAGGTTTTTGACTCTAGAGGAAGGTTTATAAAACACTTGGCAAGGAGCAAGCTACTCGGAACGGAAGATGTTATAACATGGGATGGGTCAGATAACAATAACCAAAGAGCAAGCATAGGCATTTATGTGATATTTATAGAAATTTTTGACACAAATGGCAATGTGAGAACATATAAAAAAAGTGCTGTTCTTGCAGGACATTTATAAAGATCAAGACGCTATAGCCATTGAAGCAACCCATACCTTAACTCCTTCAATACTTTTTAATTTTTGAGCGCATGCTTCAATAGTAGAGCCCGTTGTTATAACATCATCAACCAACAACAAATTTTTATTTTTAAATAACTCCGGATTTTTGATATAATAAACCGCTTCAACATTTTTCCATCGCATAAACCTTGATTTTTTAGTTTGGCTTTCAGAATGCGATTTTCTTATCAAGTTATTTGCAGAAATACTAATATTTAACCCTTGGGATAGTCCTTTTGCAAAATATTCGCTTTGGTTAAAACCTCTTTGTTTTATCTTTTTTGGATGTAAAGGTACAGGTAAAACAAAATCAATATTTTGCCATTCAGTACAATTTTTTAGTCTACTTGCTAATAGTTTACCACTATAAATCCCTATTTCTTTTTTCCCTCTATATTTAAACTGATGAATTAGCCTTTGAACTTTACACCCTTTTTGATAGTAATACAATGCCGTAGCCATCTCAATATTTACTCTTCCCCAAAATAACCGACATATTTTATTATCATGCTCAATATGTAAATCCGTTTCCGGTAGTTCACACAAGCAAAAAGTACAGATAATCTCCTCATCATAATTAAGTACACTACCACACGATGAGCAAACTTTAGGATAAAAAAGATTCAAAAAATCTCTTACAGGATTAGTTAGGTTCATTGGGTTATATAATTTTACGATTTAATATTAGTTTAAAAAACAAAATTAAAAAAAATGATACAATTATAAATATATTATTAAAAAAAACTAATATATTTACAATTAATAAAAAAACATAAAACTTTGACAAACAGCCAGTTAGTAAAACCAACACAATCTGTTAAGATTGATGAGCTATTTACGTGATGTTCAATAATTTAAAAAAATGGAAACATTTAATAGATTAATTACGTAATAAAACATTAGTTAGTGCGATTAAAGATTATATAAGTCAACAATAACAAAAAAATCAAAAGAGAAAGTTGTTAAAAGATGGATAAATCAAAGAATAAAATAAGCAAGAAAGATTTAACAGTTTTTAAAATTACAATAATTATACTGATTTTATTAATTGGAGTTTTGGCTTTTTTACTATTTAACACACGTCAGGAGCAGGACAGAATAGTACAAGAGAAAGTTGAGCGTATTAAGTATAGTATGGAACTTGAAAATGAGTTGGAAACACTAATGAAAGAATATGAGATATTTAAAAATCAGCATGATAGTATTTTACATGACAAAGATGAAGAAATACAAGAAAAAGCTAGGGAGATAGAAAGATTAATTGCACAGCAAGCCGACTACAATAGAATAAAACGAAGGTTAAGTTATTTACAGGATATATATAAAGATTATGTCACAAGGATTGACAGTCTTTATAAAGTAGCAGAAGTATTAAGGATTGAAAGAGATGAAGCACTTGAAGAAGTTTCTGAGATAAGAAGTTATGCAACAGGCTTAGAAGATGATAAACAACAGCTTACCTCTAAAGTTGAAGTTGCATCTGCATTAAGAGCTTATGAAATTAATGCCGGAGGTTTTCGCACAAGATTTACAGGGACAAAAGTAGAGGAAGATAGAGCAAGAAGAGTAGAATATATTGAAGTTTGTTTCAATATTGCTGAAAATAGAGTTGCCCCACCTGGAGAAAGAAATGTTTATCTCAGAATTGCGGATCCCAATGAAAACATATTAAGAATTAGTGATGATGATCAATATTCTTTTATTCACAATAAAGACACTTTACAATTTACAAAAAGACAAAATATTGACTACAGAAATCAAGAAATAGATGTTTGTATGATATGGGACAGAACTTCTGAATATAATGAAGGGTTATACTTGGTCTCAATATTTACCGACGAACATAGAATAGGAGAAACAGCTTTTACATTACGATAATATAAAAATGCAATAAATTATAATTACTTAATTTAAAAATAAGAAATCATGGAAGAAAAAAATATACCACAGCAAGATAGTAAGACACAAGAACAAAAGAAGTCTTCCAATAAAGGACCAATAATTTTTTTAGCTATATTGGCTATTTTGCTTGCATTGCTAACGGGTTTCTCAATTAAAAATCTTTTTGAAACAAGAAGTTTTGCAGAAGTAACATTGGAAGAAAAAAACAAAGCCTTATCAATAATAGATGAATTGAAGGGTCAATTAAATAATCTTGAAGCTGATTATGATAAACTTTCAGAAGAAAATGAGCATTTAGAAGGCAGAATAAGAACTGAAAGAGCTCAAATTCAGCGACTCAGAGCAGAGCTAAGATCTGAAACTGTGGCACCTGAAGATGCCGGAAAATTTAAAGAGAAAATAAAAGAACTGGAAGATCGCTTAGAAGAATATCGCAGATTAGCTAATGTTTGCGAATCTGATAAGCAATCAATAATCAGGGAAAAAAGCGAAATAGAAACAAATTTAAGTAAGGTAAAAAGTAATTTAAGCAAAGTTGAAGAAGAAAAAGTTAAAATGGGAAGGCGCATTGATAAAGGGTCACATCTGAGTGTTTGCGAATTAAATATTGAATGCATACGAGAAGGTTTGTTTGGTGACCGTGAAGTTGATAGAGCCAGGAGAACTGATAGAATGGAAATTTGCTTCACAATTAATGAAAACCATGTTGCAGAACCGGGAGAAAGAGATATTTATATAAGAATTATTGACCCTAGAAACAGAGTTTTATCAAGATCCGGAACAAACACTATTGAAGTTAATGGCAGAGAAGTAGAATACTCTACTAAAAGAACTGTTAACTTCAGAAACGAAAGAATACATCTCTGCGAAGTTTGGAAACAAACTGACCAATTTACAGGTGGAGCTTATAACATAACTATTTATGCAGAAGGTCGTGAAATTGCACACAAAATGTACACGCTAGAATAAAATAACTGATTATATATTTTAATAAACCCTGATAAATAATGTTCTTTATCAGGGTTTTTGTTTACATATTATTTCTTTTTTTATTTTTAATAATGTATATTTGTACTTAAATATTAAAAGCTATTTTAAAATTTAAAGCAATTATTTATATGCTTGATAATAAAAAAAGACCATGTTATTCAAGCATAAACAAAGATATAATTGCAAATAACTATAATTATTAACCAAAACTTTATTAAGATGAAAAAAAGAATTACAATTTTGCTCGCAATTTTTTCTATAGGCAGTTTTTCATACTCTCAAGAAGACATAACTGAATTATTTAAAGCCGGAACTTCAAATGCAGAAAAGCTAATGCACTATTATGCTGAACCTTTAGCTCATTCATTAGGAAATAACATGAACAGCGGGTGGTACAATACAGGAAGGGCGCATGGACTTGGAAGATTTGATATAAGATTTGCAACTCCCATAACATTTGTTAGCACTGATTACCAGGATTTTTTATTTGATGAGAGTGAGTATGAAAACCTTTCTTTAGCTAATACCGATAAGACAACGGCAAAATCTCCAACTATATTTGGAGACAATAAAGAAGGACCGTTACTAGATTTTAACGGGACAGAATTTGAATTACCTCCGGGTACAGGCATTAGTTTTTTACCATTAGTTCCGCTTGTACTACAGGGAAACGTAGGGCTAGTAAAAGACACTGAACTAAAATTCAGGTATATGCCGGAAGTTACAACCCGTGATTTTTCAACAAGCATGTATGGTTTTGGGCTAAAACATGGTTTATTACAGTATATTCCGGTTCTTGAACACCTACCTATGGATATTTCGATAATTGGTACTTATACAAATTTAGGAGCTTCTTACTCACTTGATTATAACCCTCAAAATAATCCTGATATTGATACTCATAATCAAAAGCTTGATTTATCAGCAAGCGCTTACTCCGTTAATCTTGTATCATCTGTAAGACTTCCTATTGTTACAATTTATGGCGGATTAAGATATATGTACTCTGATTTAAATTTAGTAACTGTTGGAGATTATCAAATAGGGCTAGATGTAATTAAAGACCCTGTTGATATTAACATGGATAATGGTCAATTTGGAGTAAATATAGGCACTCGTGTTAAAGTAGGATTTATAAGCTTTTTCGTTGATGGAACCATATCAAATTACTCAAGTATAACAGGAGGTGTAAGTTTAGGGTTTCATAGATAAAAACTTTATTTAAGAAAATAATATTATTATAAAACTAAAAAAGCCACTTACATGTTTGTAAGTGGCTTTTTTGCGGTCCGGACGAGACTCGAACTCGCGACCTCCTGCGTGACAGGCAGGCATTCTAACCAACTGAACTACCGGACCTTTATTATTTTATTTTTTTATCACTAAAATCAGGTGCAAATTTAATACTTTTTTTTATATTTAATAAATAAAAAACATATTTTTTATAAAACTATTTTTTTATAATGGCTTTTATTATCTTATTCATAATAAAATAATGTAAAGGTTTTGTAAAAAACCAATAAACCCTACCGGAAAAACCTAAGGGTCGAAACACCTGTTTTATTTGCAGAACCCTATTATTCCCAATATTTAAAACCCTAAATTCTAACCAACCTTCTCCCGGTAAAAACAAATCAGAATATAATAATACGCGAAAGTTATCATTATTTACAAACTGAACTATCCAAAAATCCATTTTATCCCCTTTAACAATTTCAAATGGATGACTTTTATTATGTTCTACATCTGTCAGCCAATTTGTCCACCCTTTAAAATGCCATAACCAATTTAAATAAAACAACTTCTTTCCAAAACCTATTGATTTTATTTTTTTTATAACATTATCAGCAATATTATCTTTTAACTCTCTTTCTACTAAAAGGCTTTTACACCCATAAACAGGAGTATCATCAAAACCCTCAAAGGCATAGGATTCATCTTTTTTGCTCTCATATTTTTTCGCCGATCTTGTTCTTATAATTGAAGATGAAACAAAGCCTAGTGCTAAAAAAATATAATATCTGCAGTTACCACTCACTTGAATATCAGGACAAACATATAATTTGCGCTTTTTATACCTGCTTTTTAATTTTTTTAATAAAAATTTAATTATAGAATATTTAATATTTGAAATTCCACTTAATAAAAAACCACAAAATATTGTACTAAAAAAAAGTGTAGGAAAAAATAGCCTCAACATTCCTCTGGTCTCGGCATAATTTGAAAAAACTTGCTTAACTCTTATTTTCTCTTTATTACCAATAGTTAATTCTTTATTAGAATATTTTTTTTCTTTTATTATTTCAGGTATTTTTTTTAGCAAGTCATCTATTCCTATAACATTACAATAAGTTTTTAACCAATAAGGAATAAGAAACACAGGTATTGTTTCTATAATTTCTCTAATAATTTCAAACTCCGGAGAACCCGACCCTATTACTATATCTGTTTTTAACCATATTGTTTTTAAATTATCTTTTTTCAATTCTTCATTAATCTCACAAAACAAATTTTCATCATGTAATATAGTTGAAAATAAGATAACATCATCTATATTTGATTTTTTTACAAACTCTTTAAAATGTAAAAACTCATTTAAAAAAACCTCTTTATTAAATTTTTGTCCGTGAATATTTTCATTATCAAACGGAAAATATATTATCTTATCTGCTTCAATATCAACATCTTTAAAAAAAAGTTCTTCTTTAGTTATTACATCAATGCTATTATTTTTTTCGGAAAAATCCGTTTTATCATTAATTACTGCAACTAATTCATACTCCTTATTATGAAGATACGCTAAAAGTTTTCTCCCTATATAACTATCCGCACCGAATATTATAATTTTCATAAAATATTATGTCCGTTCACAAATATCTTTTATCTTTTCAAAAAGCACATTTGACAATTTATAATTAGATTCATGAGTAACTCCGGCTATATGAGGCGTAATAACAACTTTGTCATTTTCTATCAGATAATTTAATATTTCTTCATTATCTCCGGCATTAATATTTTCAAAAGATACTCCTTCGTATTCCAAAACATCTAAAGCAGCGCCAATTACCTTATTATTTTTGATTGCTTTCACCAAACTTTCAGTATGTAATACATGACCTCTGGAAGTATTAATTATAATTATCGGTTTTCTAAACTTTTCAAAAAAACTATTATTTGCCATATAGTAAGTTTCTTTTGTTAATGGAACATGAAGACTTACAATGTTTGATTCATTAAAAATATCATCAAGACTAACCTCTTTTACATAGCTATCTGAAAATCCTTTTTTATACTTATCATAAGCAATTACATTAGCATCGAAGCCTGCAAGTCTTTTTGCAAAAGCGCTACCTGTATTTCCATAGCCAATTATCCCTACTGTGCGATTATTAATTTCAAACCCTCTATTTCCTTCTCTTAGCCACTTTCCATGGGATATTTCTGTATTTGCTTTACAGATATTATGTTTTAATGCAAGCAAAAGTCCTAAAGTGTGTTCTCCTACCGCATCTCTATTACCTTCGGGTGAATTAACACATTTAACACCTAAACTTTCGGCGTAAATATAATCAATATTTTCAAGACCACTCCCCACTCTGCCGACAAAACAGAGATTCTTGGCTTTATCAAAAAAATTTTTTTTTAAACTAATACTACTTCTAACGACTACTCCTATATAATTTTCAGCAATACGCAATAATTCATCATAATTAATATTAAACCTTTCATCACAGTCAAAGCCAATATTTTTTAAATTATCCTTCAAAACAGGATGCGTTTTATCTAAAAATAAAACTTTGCCTGCCTTTTCATTCTTCCTCATAATAAGCTATTTACTAACTATTCTTAATTTTTAGACAAAATCAAAAGTAACAAAAAAATCTTAATAATTAAACAGGGAAATCAACAAAACACCTAAAAGCATAATTATAACTCCTGTAGCTCTTTGCAAAAAGCCTTTTTCTTTGAATATTAGAACTCCAAAAATCACAACCATTAGAGCGCTTGTTCTTTTTATGGATATAACATAAGCAACTAATGTAAGCTGAATAGCAAGCATTTGGAATATTAGTGTCATGCCGGAAAAAAGCCCGACAGGGAATAACTCTTTTGCGTTTGTTAAAATTTGTTTAATGTCATTTTTAGCAAATATCAAAACAACAGGGATCATTCCTATAAACAAAAATACTGAAATAGCTACAACCCAGTATAGAGGTCCGGAATTTTGAATTCCTACTTTATCAATATTAGCCGTTATACTCCACAAAAATGCTACTAGCAACATATAACGAGGACCTTTTTCTTTAAAGAGAGCTTTAAAAGGAGCAAAAAATCCACGACGTGCTGCATGAATATTCAACATATATGAACCTAAAACTATACAAAAAATTCCTGCAATTCCATAATAACCCGGGAACTCCCCTACTATCAAAGGCGAAGTTATCAATAAAAATAGCGGAGTAAAAGTAACCATTGGAACAGTAACAGAAAGGTCTGAATGCTGTATGGCTTTTAAATAAAGTATAGTAATTATAATATTAAGAGACCCTCCCGCTAATAATGCAGGAAAAAAATATTGTCCTTTGTCGGGAATATCAATAAATAACAAAATAGGCAGTAACAAAGGCAGCGAAAACAATCGCATTGCCAATGCAACAATTAATGGGTTAATGCTTTTTAAATTAAGCTTACTAAAAACATCTTTCAACGCTTCACACAGTGCAGTTAAAAAAGCCAATAACAACCAGTGCATAATTTAGCCATTCAGATACATTAATAATAAAATTAAAGGTATAATTATTCCCGCCGAGACCAACCATGCACCACGATTTGTAATTCCATTTTTACCTTTAATAATAAATAATCCCGTTACTGCCATTATTATCAAAGATGCTGCAAAAAGATTAGAAAACCATGTCCATAATTTTTTCGGAGTATTTTGATGCAAAAAATTTACTTCATAAAAAACAGGTCTTCTTTTAGTTTGTTCTAAAAAGCCCATTCCATCATGTATATTATAATTCACACTTCCGTTATGTATATATATTCTTAGTTTATTACCGCGTTCAAGATGTGTTCTGTATTGGTCTTTTTTATCAATTTGTTCAAGAACATATAAAGCTATTTCCTTAGGACCCTTAGATTTTAAATCATCAATATCAACAT
>SL_3KL_010_SEDDRAFT_10005076_pt1 | contig 11857 bp, 15 predicted proteins | sample SodLakKL_010_SED_2_FD_10381 | JGI IMG/M metagenome (IMG submission 10381)
GCCGACAGCCCAGGGCCCTCAGCCGCTCCAGCTGGCTCTCGAGCCGGGCCCAGGCGGGCGAGAAATCCACTGCCACCAAAATGTGTTCGAACATCGCTTGCTCCTAGTACTCTTTGCTGCGAGCCGCGCCTTGCCAGGAACGCTGACAGGTCAACTGAATGCGAAAATATCACCTTGACAGAGTACTAGACTCGTCCCATTTCGCCTTCCACCATCAGCCGGCGCCAGCGGAACAGACCCTCCACATCAATGTGATACGGACCCGCGCCCAGGTCGTCGGCGACGAAGACCCGCACACCATCGATCTCCCGTGCGGCATAGCCGTCCGCCTTGCGCGGCGCGCCCGGCTCGGCAACCGGCACCCCGGCCTGGCCGCCACAGCAACCATGACGCGCGGACAGCCGCAGGGTCACCTCCCCGCCGTTCCCGGCCAGCCACTCGCGGGCGGCCTCGGTCAGGCTGATGTCGGTCATGTCGAGGGCACCCTGGCATCGGCCGGGAACCAGTGGCGCGTGCGGTTGGCAATGCGCACCAGCGCCAGCATCAGTGGCACCTCCACCAGCACGCCCACCACCGTCACCAGCGCTGCGCCGGATTGCAGGCCGAACATCGCGATCGCGGCGGCCACGGCCAGTTCGAAGAAGTTGCTCGCCCCGATCATCGCGCCGGGGGCTGCCACCGCGTGACGCACCCGCCAGGCCTTGGCCCAGAGGTAGGCAATGTAGAACACCAAAACAGTCTGGATGATCAGCGGGATTGCAATCAGGACAATATGCCCCGGATTCTCCAGGATGCGTTCCCCCTGGAAGGCGAACAGCAGGACCAGGGTCACCAGCAGGCCAATCGGCGTGACCGGTCCCAGACGCTTCATGAACACGTTGTCGAACCACTCGATCCCCCTGCGGCGAATCAGCCAGATCCGCGTGAGATACCCCGCCACGAAAGGGATCACGATGTACAGCAGCACCGACAGTGCGACCGTATCCCAGGGCACATGGATGTTCGACACACCCAGAAGCAGGACCACGATGGGTGCGAAGGCAAACAGCATGATGATGTCGTTCACCGCGACCTGGACCAGGGTGTAGGCGGCGTCCCCGCGGGTCAGGTAGCTCCAGACGAAGACCATCGCGGTGCAGGGGGCCGCACCGAGCAGGATTGCGCCGGCCAGATACTCACGACCGAGTTCCTCCGGGATCCAGGCGGCATAGACGAACATGAAGAAGAACCAGGCAATCGCAAACATGGTGAACGGCTTGACCAGCCAGTTCACCGAGGTGGTGATCGCAAGGCCCTTGGGCTCACGGCGAACGCCGAGAATGGCGCTGAAGTCGATCTGCACCATCATCGGGTAGATCATCGCCCAGATCAGGATCGCAACCGGGATAGAGACCTGCGCGTATTCCCACTGCGCCAGCGTCTCCGGCACCACCGGCAAGAGCTGCCCCAGGGCCACCCCGGCCACGATGCAAAGCGCGACCCACACACTCAGATAGCGCTCGAAGACCCCCATGCCTTCCTTCGTCGAGATCTCCTCGACGGAGGTGTTTCGATCGGTCATTGTCTATCCCGTATTCTCAATGTTCACGAAATTGACCCGTGGATCCTCCAGCATCCACTTTGCGCAATCCCTCTTGCTCACGGTGGGCTCGGCTCCGAATCATTGCAAATAAACGCGAATCGCGCGTTCCAGTTCGGACGAGTGGCGGCGAAGTTTCGTGGGTGCGGCCGGATTCCACTCAGGACGACGGGAACCATGCATCGGCCGATCGTGGGGATGCGCATGGTTCCCGCTCTTTTCTTCGAAGAGTCAGCCCCTTCTGCAACGAATACGGAGCGCGGAAGCCCGCCAAGGCGCACGCTCGATCCCGGAGGATGCTCCGCTAGTACCCAACCGTTCAGGGCGCGGTATAAATCCCACGACGGGGCGAAGCCACCCGTCCCTGGCGCTTGAGGTAGGCCAACGTCTGCGAAAGATTACCGGTATGGACCCCCGCACTCTCCGCCTTTTCGCGAATTTCGGCGATGGTCATTTCCGCCTCCGTGGCGACGATGTCGCAGAGTTGACTGCTGATGGTAGCCGTTCCATTTCCGCGACTTCGCTTGACCGAGGCCTGACGCCCGGTCACGCCCCCCAGCTTCTGAATCTCCCGCTCCAGGGCCGCCAATTCCTTGCGCTGCCGGGCAACGAGTTCCTTCCTTTTCGCTTTCAGCTCATCACGCTTCTCCCTGAGTTCCTTTTCCTGAAGTTCCGCTTCCTCTTTCTCGCGTTCCCGCGCGAGGGCGTACAGTTCCTCGGCACTCAGATCCTGGATTTTCTTTGCGGTCTTGCTCACGACTGCTCCTATTGTTGCGGTTGAGTTGAAGCCATGAGATTACATTCCTCACACTTTGTTCCGCAAATATACACAGAACGAAATGACGACTTGGATGCGATGTCCAGAAAACACGGGCTTTTTGATATGGGATACCACCGAACAAGGGCCCCATACGTCGACGAAGCGGCCACTCCTCACTCGTTTCAGGCCCGGCTGATATCGCGGTGGCGTTGACGATTTCCGATTGCGCCGAGGCTGCTCGGCAGTTTTACTTCTTCACCATCGCAGGAAACAATCTCCCCTGTCCCGCATGGTTTCTGCTGTCGGACGACCGGGGGCCAGCTCGTAAGCGTGCACCGCCTGCAGATAAGATGTTTTACAATTCGGCGACCCGGCCCGATCAGACCCCGCCAGGCTCGGTCTCGATGACCACCGGCCGGTCATCTCGCCCGTGCGCGGCCGCGTGCAGCCAGGCGGCGTAGTTGCGCCCGAAATGAGCCTCGAGCAGTGCGAGGTCAGTTTGCGCGAGATCGCCGATGCGATGAATGCCCAGCTGCTCCAGCCGTTTCGCTGATTTCGGCCCGATACCATGGATCTTTATCGCTTTCAGAGCCCATATCCGTACCGGCAGATCTTCGGCGCCCACCAGTGTGAGGCCGTCCGGCTTGTCGAACTCCGAGGCGATCTTCGCCAGCAGCTTGTTCGGGGCGACCCCGATCGAGCAGGACAGTCCCGTCGCGGTGCGCACCGCTTCCTTGATCCTTCGTGCGATTCGCGCTGGGTCGCCAGGGAATTCCGTGAGGTCGATGTAGATCTCGTCGATCCCGCGGTCCTCGATCTGCGGCGCAACGGACGCGACAGCCATCTTGAACCTCATCGAGTGATCCCGATAAGCGGCGAAATCGGCTGGCAGAAGAAATGCGTCCGGCGCAAGTCGGGCGGCGGTCATCAGCCCCATACCTGAATGCACGCCCAGGGCGCGCGCCTCGTACGTCGCTGTGGTTACCACGCCTCGGCCCCGGTAGTCGCGCAGACGAGCGAACTGCCAGGCGCCGTCCGCACCCTGGGACGGCGGCTCCACCCGACGCCCGCCGATCACGAGCGGCTTGCCGCGTAGCTGTGGGTAGCGCAGCAACTCCACGGACGCGTAGAAGGCGTCCATGTCCAGGTGGGCAATGCAGCGGTCCGGAAAGATCAGATCGACCTCCTTCCCCCTCAGACGGGGTCCTACGCCGACCCATGATGCGGAGGATTCCAATGTGATTCCAATCCAGACGGACCCGGCAAGTCGAATCGCGCAGCCGGGCGCCGGAACGGAAGTCCCAGCCCGAGGCACGGGCCCTTGAAGATGGCTTCCGGCTCGGCACGGAGATCGTCGAGCATGATACCGCCGTCGTCGCGCGTCGCCCGAATCCCGCGCAGATAGGCAACGTTGCGAGACACACAGCGTTCCGTCCGGTGTTCCGGCTTACCGATCGCGCTGCCGAAACGGTGCAATGTGCGGCCGGCGGTGCGGATGAACTGCTCCGGGTCGATGTTCAGACGTTCCAGGATCGCCGGCGTCTCGCCTGGAATGAAACCCCGTTTATCCTCGCGGATCGCCCGCCCGGTGCCGTCCACCAGTACCAGGTAGTCCTCGAACGCGAACGGAATGGCGGTCGCCATTCGTCCGGTGGCGTCGAAGGGCATCAGCGGGGCGCGCGGTAATCGAGCAAGGCGCTGCTCCCTGTGCAAGCGTGGGTACGGTCAACAAAATGGGTGTCCCATGGTTCGGTTGGTGGCTCAGCCGAAGCGGCGGATGACGCCCTGCGGGCCCTTCCGCCCTACCCGTGGCATTGTTGTGGTGCGGAAAAGCGCAGCGTTATCCTCCATACGGAGGGGGAGGAGAGGCAAAATGCAGGTAATGCCGCCGGCGCAACAGGCGCGGGCGACAGGATTGGGGATCGACGCACCCATGTGCTCGATAGAAAGATACAAAGAAGGAGATGGCGTCCCCACGGGGATTCGAACCCCGGTCGCCGCCGTGAAAGGGTAGCCCACCCCCCTTTTGTGCAATTCACATGTTTCCCTATGTGTCTGTATGTATTGAGTCTGTCGCCGCCGTGCACTAGAATGTTTCAGTGTGTTTCCCACGGGATCTTACACAGATTCTTCACACGTTTCGGAGGCGACCATGCCACGCGCGATCCAGGACGCACGCATACAGACCCGCACCGCACGCGAAAAGCTGCGGCCATCCCCTACCCCGTACTACCGCGAACTTGAACCCGGCGTTCACGTCGGCTATCGCAAGGGCAAGCGCGCCGGCAAGTGGACGGTGCGGACCCTGGTTGGCGACAAGTACCAGACCACCACACTAGGCACCGCCGATGACGCCGCCGAGGCCGATGGCGTCAAAGTCCTGACCTGGGCGCAAGCCGTCGAGATCGCGCGCGACACGGCGCGCCAGTCCGTCGCGACCCATGAAGGCCGCCGGCTTGGTCCCTACTCTGTCGCCGATGCGGTTGGCGACTATCTGGAGTGGCTACGCGAACAGGGACGCAACATGAAGGATCCCGAGCAGCGGCTGGCGCGGATCCGCGCGGCACTCGGCGAACACAACCTAGCCGACCTGACCCGCGACCAGGTCAAGACATGGCACAAGGGGATCGCCACGTCGGCACCGCTGGTGCGTGGTGGCGGCCGGCGCAAAGTGGACCTGTCCGATCCCGAGGTGCAGCGCCGGCGCAAGGACACCGCGAACCGACTGCTGAACGACCTGAAAGCATGCCTGAACCATGCGTTCAAGGAAGGCAAGGTGCGGCATGACACCGAGTGGCGCGCGGTGAAACCCTTTCAGCACGTCGGCGAAGCGCGGGTGCGCTACCTGAGCCGGGACGAGGTCACCCGACTGGTGAACGCCTGTCCCGAGGATCTGCGCGCCATCGTGCGCGGTGCGCTGCTGACCGGCGCGAGGCGCGGTGATCTGGTGCAGATGAAGGTCGCCGACTTCAAGCCGGACGCCGACGCGGTGACCGTGCAGAACAGCAAGAGCCGCTACAAGGGCAAGGCCGCCTACTCCGCGTTCCTGAATGCCGAGGGTGTCGAGTTCTTCAAGTCGCATAATGCCGGCCGCAGTCCCGGCGAATTCATGTTCCTGCGCGCCGACGGCAAGCCGTGGGCACCGGATGACCTGAACCGGCCGCTGCGCACGGCGAACACGGGAGCGAAGATCGCGCCGCCGGCCGGGATGCACACGCTGCGGCACACCTACGCCAGCCACGCCGCCATGCAAGGCGTGCCACTGATGGTGATCGCGCAGAACCTGGGCCATGCCGATACGCGCATGGTGGAGAAGCACTACGCGCACCTATCCCCCAGCTACGCACGCCAGCAGATCGCAAGCGGGCTTCCGGCCTGGGGAATTGTCGAGCCGAGCAACATCACCGCCATTGACCGCGCTGCGGCGCAGGGAGGTTGAAATGGGACTGCTGGACAAAGCCGGGAAGGTGAAGGCTGCCCCAACCATCAAGTTCTTTCCCGATGCACTTTTCTTGCGCACTGTCGCAGAGCAGCAAGCGATCCATGACGGCACGCCTGACGATTGGCGCGAATACGCCGACATGCTGGTGCATGCCACTGATTCGGCCGCACTGCCATTCGAAACCCGGCCGCTATTTACAAACGAAGCGCTCCGTAAGTTCCGGGGGAAATCCATTCGCCGTTCCGACTACGCCGCGTGGCTGCAAAGTATCGGTGAGCCGTCGCCGGCCTGGTGGATCCTCGAAGGCGAAACGGTAACCCCAGTTGACGAAAGCCAACAACAGCAGCCGAAGCGCGCACGGGGCCGGCCCAAAAATCCCGCGGCTCTCAGCAATCGTAAAGACGAACTCCGCGAAGATGCCATAGCGGCCGCGCGACAGATCGGCGGCAACCCGCAAGTGCAAACCGTCGCGCTAAACCTACACAAGAGTGAAAAGTACAAACGTTGGGAGTTCGAGACACTCAAAGGCGCGCTGCGCAAGACTGATTGGCAGTCGATACAAAAATAACAAAAATAACGAAAATTAGAAAACTACTTTTTTACGCACCATAACCCGCTGAAGTCTGGCGGGTTTTTGTTTGCCTGCGATTCTCTTGCGCCATCAATTTTATGATTGGACGATGTCCCTGTGTTCACTGAAACACCAAAGGGTCTCAACAGAGGGCATCAAATGGCAGACACGACCAAAGACAACACAGACCGAATCGCATATTCGATCCCGGAGTTTCAAACCCTGGCCGGCGACCTCAGCCGCACCACTGTTTACCGCGAGATCCGCGACGGCAACCTGCAATCCATGAAAGTCGGCCGCCGCCGGATCATCCCGCGCGATGCCGCGCTGGACTGGATCCGCAACAAACTGGCCTGAGAGGATCGCGCGCCATGAAAACCCTGGACCGCATCCGCGCCGCGAATGATATCTACGACAAGCGCAGCCTGCGTCTGCTGACCATCGAGGCGGTCTGTTCAAAGTTCGTAGACATGTACGGCACCCACTACCCGGTGGACGAGCATCAGTGCGCACTGTTCCTTTGGATCAGCAATGAAGCACGCGCCGCACGCATGGCGCTGCGCGAACTGAGCAACCTGGTCGATGAGACCGCTGAGAAAACCCAAGCCGAACCCAAGAACCCGAGCGCCTGACGGCACCCGGCAACCCGCCGCGCGAGCGGCATTCAACTGCAACCGCAAACAAAAGGTGAACCATGAACATCAACAAACTGTTCAAGAGCAACTACCTGAAAGCCGCCGACCTGGAAGACGACCTAACCGCGATGGTGATCGACCGGGTGGAGGTCGCCGAATTCGACACGGGTGAGAAGCCGGTGCTGTTCTTCGAAGGTGAAGAGCGCGGCTTGGTCCTGAATAAAACCAACACCCGCGCGATCGGCACCGCGTATGGATACGAGACCGACAGTTGGACCGGCAAGCGCGTGATCCTGTTCACCACTACGGTGGACTTTCAGGGATCCACGGTCGACGCCATCCGGGTGAAGATCCCGAAGGCGCAGACCCACCAGCTACAGCAGCCGGAAGATCGCATCCCGTTCTGATCTGCAGCAAAAAAAGAAAAGGCCGACAGGGACGCCGGCCTAACTCACTTCGCAAAAGGTGAACACCCATGATGATACACGAACGAGGACGCGCGCATGCACGCCGGCTTTTATGACGCCATGCGCGCGGCTGGTCTGGAGCCGCCGGATACCATCGCGCCGGGTAAGTTCACCCGGTTTCCCAGCATCGGCAAGAAGCGCAGCAACCGCGCCGCCTGGTGCATGCTGTTCGCCGATGGCGACGGCGGCGTATTCGGGGACTGGGCCACCGGACTGAGCGAGGTCTGGCGATCGGATCAACTACAGGAGCGCGATGCCGAGGCACAGGAGCGGTTCCTGCGCCGGGTGAAGGCCACGCAGCAGCGCGCCGAGCGCGAGCGGGTCGAGGCGCAGGCCGCCGCTGCCGGCCAGGCCGTCGAGGTCTGGGACGCCGCCGAGCCGGCCAACGATCACCCCTACCTGCAGCGCAAAGGCGTGAAGGCGCACGGGATCCGCCAGGCCGACGGCGTGCTGGTGGTGCCGATGCGCAGCGGCGAACAGATCTACAGCGCGCAGTTCATCAACGCCGACGGGGACAAGCGGTTCCTGCCGGGTGGCCGGATCAAGGGCTGCTGGCACCTGATCGAAGGCCACGGCAAGCGCCTGGTGATCGCCGAAGGGTACGCAACGGCCGCCAGCATCCACGAGGCGACCGGCAACCCGGTGGCCGTGGCGTTCAGTGCCAACAACCTGCAGCCGGTCGCGCATGCGCTGATGCAGCGCCTGGTCACCGGCAAACTGAACGGCTGCTCCGGTGCGATCACCATCGCCGCCGATCATGACGAGAACGGCACCGGCCAGAAATACGCGACCGAGGCCGCGCAGGCCGTCGGCGCAATGGTGGCGATCCCGGCCGAGGTCGGCGATTGGAACGACATTCACGCGCGGCACGGCCCGGACGCGGTTCGCGCCGGGATCGAGGCCGCCATCCATCCCGCGAATCTACAGACTCACTCGAAAACACCGGGGACGACCGGGAACACCGGGGACAACGGCATTCCTGCTGAGGATCCGGCCACCCCACCGACCGGGGACACACCGGGGACAACCGGGGACACACCGGGGACTGCACCGAAGAAGGCCGCCGCCGAAGGTTTCCGGCTGCAGCCGAAAGGCGTCTATCACACCGGCGACGAGGAACAGACTTGGATCTGTTCGCCGCTGGTGGTGTCCGCGCTGGTGCGCGACGAAAACGGGGACGCCTGGGGCCGGTTGCTGGAGTTCCCCGACCCGGACGGCCGGCTGCACCGCTGGGCCTGTCCGATGGAACTGCTGGCCGGCGATGGCACCGAGTTCCGCCGGATCCTGATGGCGCAGGGACTGCAGATCGCACCCGGCAGCAAGGCGCGCAACCTGCTGGCGGTCTATGTGCAGATCGCACGGGTGGACGCGCGCGCCACCGCGACCGGCAAGGCCGGCTGGCACGGCCGCTGCTTCGTGCTGCCGGACCAGACTATCGGCGACGGTGCCGACGGCGTGCTGCTGCAGACCGTCGGCGAGCCGGCGCGCATGACGCAGGCCGGCACCGTGGATAGTTGGCAGCGCGAGGTCGCCGCGTACTGCGCCGGCAATGCCTGGCTGGCGTTCGCGGTGTCGGCCGCGATGGCACCGCCGCTGCTCGATATCAGCGGCGACGAGTCCGGCGGCGTCAACTTCGTTGGATCCAGCAGCACCGGCAAGACCACCGCGCTGCGGGTCGCGTCCAGCGTCTGGGGAGGCGAACGATACCTGCACCGCTGGCGCGCTACGTCGAACGGCCTGGAAGCCATCGCGCAGCAGCACAACGACGGCCTACTGGTGCTGGACGAGCTGGCACAAGTCGAACCGCGCGAGGCCGGTGCTATCGCCTACATGCTGGCGAACGGCACCGGCAAGCACCGCGCGCGCCGGGACGGTCTGGCGAAGACCGCCGCCACCTGGCGGCTGCTGTTCCTGAGTGCCGGCGAGATCGGCCTGGCCGATCACATGCGCGAGGCCGGCAAGCGTGCGCGCGCCGGTCAGGAGGTGCGGCTGGCCGATATCCCGGCCGATGCCGGTGCCGGTCTGGGCATCTTTCAGGATCTGCACGACTGCGCATCCGGTGCCGAGCTTGCGGACCGACTGAACGAGGCCGCCAGGCTGCACCACGGCACCGCTGCGCGCGCGTTCATCTGGCACCTAACCCAGCACCCACCCGAGCAGATCAAGGCCGGCATCGACAGTCTGCGGCGTGAGTTCCTGGCCGGATCCCTCCCCCCTGACGTCGATGGCCAGTCGCGCAGGGTCGGCGGCCGATTCGCGCTGATCGCCGCCGCCGGTGAACTGGCCACCACCGTAGGCGTGACCGGCTGGCCACCCGGCACCGCCACCGATGCTGCTGCGCAGTGTTTCCGCGCCTGGCTGGATCGGCGCGGCGGCACCGACAACCGCGAAGAGGTCGAGGCGCTGGCCACGGTCAGGCACTTCATCGAAGCGCACGGCGAAGCGCGGTTCAGTGATCACGACGCGGTGCAGGAGCGGGTGACCATCAACCGCGCCGGCTTTCGCCGCATCGCCGACGGCCAGACCCAGTACCTGTTCCTGCCGGAAGTGTTCCGGCGCGAGGTCTGCGCCGGCCTGGATCACCGGCAAGTTCTGCGCACGCTGCGCAAGGTCGGTTGGCTGGTCACCGAGGTGCCGGACCGGCTGACCATGAAGACCCGGCAGCATGGCCGTGTGCATGTGGTGCAGATCCATGAGGACTGACCACTTCGCGCACCTGCTGACCGGAGCGTCCCCGGTTGTCCCCGGTCCGTCCCCGGTAACCGGGAACACCGAAAAGCTAGGCGGGACGCGGCTGCCCCCGGTGTCCCCGGTTGTCCCCGGTCCGAAACAGATGAAGGACACCGGGGGCGCCGAGCCGGTGCACCCGCTGGCCGATCTGCCGATGCTGGCCGAGGACTGGCGGTTCCTGCACAAGCGCACCCGCTACCGGGACAACGAGGCCGAACTGGTCACTGGATACCGGCAGCAGTGGATCCGCGCAGCGACCACCGAGCCGGTGGAGTTCCGCCAGGCCAACGCCGGCAGGCGTGCCGCGACCACCTGGCTACTAGATCAGACGACGAGGACCAGAACATGACCCCCGAACGCCGAACCCTGGCCGGCTTGTTCCAGTGGCCGAAGGATGGCATCCGCGTCACCAGCACCGTCTGGTGCAGCGTGGTGGGCATTCTCTCGGCGCTCGGGTCCTCAGGCGATGCAAGCCATGCGGGTAACGAGGACCGCGTTTACTCGCTATCCACGAGCAACCGCCCAGGGGGGTGGCATCCGTCTATGCATGCGCGCCACTGCCCACGAGGATCAAGTTTCTTCATGGGAAATTATCCAAAGAATGCGCTCTTCGTCGCCCCCACTGCCGCAACCCTACGGAGGACCCACAGGCAGGGCGTGCTTGGGTCCTTCCGCTACCCCAGGGCGGGTAGCGATGAAAGGCACCCTTTTCGACAGTTTTCGCGAATCATTCGCAAACTACTATAGGCCAGGCTTATGACCGAACCCACGAAACCGCTCAGGGATCGCCGCCGATTGAACCGTGGCGACATGGCCGAACTACTTGGAATCTCCCTCACGAAGCTTGACCAGATGGTCCGGCAAGGCTGCCCCATTGCCGAACGCCCTGGTCGTGGCAAGCCGTCCGTGTTCAACGCCCTGGACGTCCTGCGCTGGCGGTACGAAGCCAGGACGGTTGCAGCGACGGAAGATCCCGAGGCTTTGGAGCCTGCCGACCGCAAGCACTGGTATGACGGCGAAACGCGGCGTCGCACCTTGGCCGAACGCGATGCCGGACTGATCCCGACCACCGAGGTGCAGGCCGCCGCCGGGGCGATGCGCGCCATCGTCGCTGACGTGCTGCGCCGCCTGCCCGGCGAACTGGAGCAGCGCGCCCGACTCACCCCGGCACAGGCTGCCATGGTCGAGCAGGCGACCCGCGAGGCGCTCGCCGACTTCACCGACCGCATCGGCCACTACGCACCCGGCGTGGCTGAGTGAGTGTGCGTGGGTCCTTCGCCGCATGCCGCAGGGCGGGTAGCGAAGAGCCCGGTTTTGTATTTCTGCGTGCCCTCCCGAAACCAATGTGGTTTATCCAACAACCGTTTGAATGTATCCATCAACCCCCAACCATGGAGACCGACATGCTCCGGCAATCTGACCTGATCGACCGAGCCATTGACCGTTTGCGGCACATTCACCCGGAGATGAACCCGGAACGCCTGGCTGCGCTGGAGGACGTGCTGCGCGCGGAATTCGGCGGGGAGTACACCCGACCGGCAAAGCGTGGAAATGCCGAACGCGAGGCCCTGCGCGCGGAGATCCTGCGGCTATGGCGGGACAAGAGCGCCATCGACATTGCTCGGGCGCTGGGCTGCCATCGTTCCACCATCTATCGCGTCTTGGGCAGCCTG
>SL_3KL_010_SEDDRAFT_10005077_pt1 | contig 11856 bp, 15 predicted proteins | sample SodLakKL_010_SED_2_FD_10381 | JGI IMG/M metagenome (IMG submission 10381)
GACAACTACATCGATACCGCCTCTGTCCTGATGATGCAGGGGGAGGGAAATGCCATCCGGGTCACCCCATCCATCTCCCCTGTTCATTACGGGGTCGTGAGAGTCAATAACGGCCTTGTCACGTCATTTGTCGAGAAACCGGAGGAGAAGGGGATCGCCCTTGTCAGCAGCGGCCTCTACCTCTTCACCCCGGAGGTGATCAGATCGATACAGGAACGTGAGCTCCCCGAGCTTCTCAACCGGCTCATTGCAGAGAAGGTACCGATCCGGGCGGTTGAAGGGGGAGAATGGGGCGATGCGATCCATGCATGGGATCTCATCTCCCAGAACAGCCATCTCCTCAGGCTGACCACCCCCAGGAGGAGCGGTACGATCAGCCGCCTTGCAACGATCACCGGAAAGGTCTCTATCGGGGCGCGGAGCAGTATCGGCCCCGGCACTGTCATCACCGGGCCTGTAAGGATAGGGGAGGATACGACCATCGGCCCCAATGTCGTCATCGGCCCGGACGTCAGCATCGGGGATCGTGCCATTATCGAGCCGTTCTCGTATGTCAGGAACTGTATCATCATGGATGATGTTCATATTGGATCACATGGACGGATCGCTGATGCCGCCATTGGAGATGGCTGCAGTATCGGGGATCACATCTCTACCACCACCGCAGAAGGATACTTCCCACTGGGTGAAGGTGAGGCGAAGATCCTCCATCGTGGTACCTTTGGTGCAATAATCGGAGATAACGTCACTATCGGATCATCAGTTGTTCTCAATGCCTGTATCATCGGAAACAACACCACCATCCGATCCGGCAGACGACTCGAAGGAGAGATTCCGGATGGATCACAGGTGATCTGAATGTGTGGAATCGTCGGGTATATTGGCCACCGTCCTGCAGAGGCGATCATCACTGAGGGACTGAAACGTCTTGAGTATCGGGGATATGACTCGTTTGGAGTTGCAACACTGAATGGGACGATTGGGGTTGCAAAGAAGAGCGGGCGGATATCCGATGCCGGGAGATCCCTCTCTGATCTGAAGGGGAGTATCGGGATCGGCCATACCCGCTGGGCGACCCATGGTGTTCCAAATGATATTAACGCCCATCCCCACATGGACTGTACCGGCAGGATAGCTGTCGTCCATAACGGGATCATCGAAAATTATGCAGACCTTCGGCGGGACCTGACCAGCAGAGGGCATACATTCACCTCAGAGACCGATACCGAGGTGATCGCCCACCTGGTTGAAGAGCGGTACAAAGGCGATCTCCTGGCAACACTGGAGGAGATCCTCCCCCTCCTCTCGGGATCGTTTGCCATCCTCCTCCTGGCAGAGGGCGAGGAGCGGATCGTCGCCGCCCGGATGGCAAGCCCGCTCGTCATCGGTATTGGTGATAGAGAGCTGCTTGCGGCATCCGATGTCACCCCGCTCATCGAGAATACCAGGCGAGTCATCTACCTCGAAGACGGGGACTGCCTTGAGTTAACCAGAACCAAATACCGGATACGCAATGGTGGTAGCGATGTGGAACGGGATATCACCGAGGTGGACTGGGATATCGAGGATGCACGCCTTGGGGGATTTCCCCATTATATGCAGAAAGAGATCTTCGAGCAGCCTCAGGTATTCTACAACACCCTGCAGGCTGTCCGGGAGTCTCCTGATGTACTCGCCCTCCTCAAAGAGCAGGAGCGGCTTACCATCGTCGCCTGCGGCTCCTCATACCATGCAGGTCTCCTCTGGAAGTACCTCTTTGAGATGCATTGCGGGGTGGCTGTGCAGGTCGAGCAGGGATCCGAGTTCAAATATTATCCCCCGCCCCTCTCGGGAACGGTAATCGGGATATCCCAGTCAGGAGAGACCGCAGATACACTTGCAGCCCTGAAGATGGCACAGAGCCGGGGATGTAAAACGGTCGCCATCACCAATGTCGTCGGATCAACGATAACACGGATGACGGATGCGACAATCCATCTCCGTGCAGGACCTGAAATGAGCGTTGCAGCGACAAAGTCGTTCATTGCACAGCTTGCAGCCGGGCTCGGCGTCGCTGATGCCCTCTCCGGAGAAGCCCTTTCAAAGGAGCTTGCACGGATAAATGTCAGTATTGAAGAGATTCTGACATACCCAATCATTGAAGCGGTAGAACTCTGTTCATCTGCATCCTCACTCTTCTACATTGGCAGAGGCCTCTTCTATCCGGCAGCTCTTGAGGGTGCCTTAAAGATGAAGGAGATCTCCTATATTCATGCCGAGGGATATGCCGCAGGTGAGCTGAAACACGGCCCCTTTGCTCTCCTCTCCGAAGAGACCCCGGTCATTGCCATCGCCATACCAGGGCCGGCGTACGGTGTGATGATATCTAATATCAAGGAGATAAAAGCCAGAAAGGCTCCGGTGATCGCTGTTGGGATCGCCGGGGATATCGAGCTTGCAGAACTTGCGGATGTCTTCATTACACTACCAAAGACACCTGAGTCAACAGCGATCGCCACAGTATCGGTGATCCTCCAGCGGCTCGCCTATGAGACGGCGAATGCCCTCGGTCGCGACATCGATAAGCCGAGGAACCTCGCAAAGAGCGTCACGGTAGAATGAGAGAAAGATTATGGAGGGATAATGCCCGGGGTCTGTGCCATCACCGGAGAGATCTTTGCTCTCCATCATATTGAGAAACACCCCGAGGCGGCACCCCGGCTCAGCACGAGGGGAGACGGGATACCGCAAGGGGTGTCAATCCAGCCTCCGGTACTGGCAACCGAAACAGAACTCGAGCTGATTCATACCCCGGAGCACGTAAGGATGATCCGCCAGTTCTCGGAGTTTGGCGGGGTCAGATTCATCGATCCTGACACCTATGTCACCTCACGCTCTTTTGAGGTCGCCTCATATGCCGCCGGATCGGCGATCGATGCCACTGAGCGTGCCCTTGATGGAGAACGCCCGTTTGCAATCGTCCGTCCGCCAGGCCACCATGCCGAGCCGGACAGGGCGATGGGGTTTTGCCTCTTCAACAATGCCGCCATCGCAGCAGCCTCCATCCTGAAAAAAATGGATCGCGTCGCGATACTCGACTGGGATGTGCATCATGGCAATGGCACACAGAAAGCCTTCTACAGGAGTGACCGGGCCCTCTTCCTCTCGATTCACCAGAGTAACAGCTTCCCCAGGACCGGCTGGATCGATGAGATTGGCGAGGGGCCGGGTCGGGGATACACCCTCAACGCACCGATCCACCCCGGCGGAACGATACGTGATTTTCGCTATATCATTTCAGAAATATTCATCCCTGCGATCGAACGGTTCCGGCCGGACGCCTTGATCATCTCGGCGGGACAGGACGCACTTCATGATGATCCTCTTGCCGAGATGCATCTTGTCCCGGAGGATTATGGACTGCTCACCCGTCTTGTGACTGATGCACTCGATATACCAATCGCCTTTGTTCTTGAAGGGGGGTACGGCCCTTCGATGGGGATATCACTTACTGCAATCTTTTCTGCACTGAAGGGAGATCCCGTGAATATTCCTGATATCGGAGAGGTGCGATCAAGTACACGGCGGATAGGCGAGCTTTTAAAAAGGGTGCAGCACTAGCAAAGGTTTATTGGGTACGATACCAACAATGCGGGTATGACAGATGATATCATGCCCGGTCAGGCGGTCCGGTACGGGCCGACCGGTACTGTCGGCACGGTGATCAGGATCGAAGATATCAAGGGCCGGCGGTTTGGCTTGATCGATACAACCAATCTCCTCTATCGTCTCGATCTCCTCGTCCCAGTCATCATCAGGGATGGAAAAGCCAGGAAAGCGCCCACCGATGCGCGAGAGGCGATCACTGAAGAGAGGATCCGCGAGAAGGTTGCCGCAGAGAGTGCCTGGCTCAATGTCGACGGCAGCTGTGAGGGTGGGGGATAGCCCCCTTCACCTGTTGATCGGGATCGTCGTCAGTTTGACCGACTCCACCCCTTTCTGTGACATCAGGCGTTCTGCAACGGCCTTGATCTCTCCTGCATCCCCCCTGACCAGGATCACCTCAAGGCACCGGTCATGGGTGACATGGGAGTGGAGCGATGCCTGGATGATGCTCATAAAATCATGCTGGATCTCGGTGAGTGTCTGGATGAGACCGCGGTGCTCGTGATCATAGACGATGGTGATGACACCCTGCCGTTCTCCCTTGACATCGCTCATCCACTGGTAGTAGGTGATATAGCTCCTGATGGCGTCCCTGATACCCTCAGACCGTGATGAGTACCCACGTACACCGATGATGTCATCGAACCTGTCGAGGAGGTTCTTTGGAAGTGATATTCCAATCCGGGATAATTCTGAATCTCCAGTCATTGACCTTTCCTCATGTATCTAATGCATGCATGGTTATTACAATTTCGGAAGAATCATCAGGACAATAACATACGTTGTATGTGCTGGTGGAGGGAGGAAAAGATACCTACCCCCCGAAGACACACTGAGATATTATCTATGAGAAGAACGATTATATAGGCTAGGGAGGTTTGAGTTTCTTTGTATGATCCAACAATACCAACGATAAATATAGGCGTTGTCGGCCACGTCGACCACGGAAAGACGACGCTCGTCTCTGGAGTGACCGGCACATGGACCGATCGGCACAGTGAAGAGTTGAAACGGGGTATCTCGATCCGTCTTGGATACGCGGATGCGACGTTTTATAAGTGTGAGAGCTGTGAAGGCCCGGAGATCTATTCGACCGACGGGAAATGTCCATCCTGCGGTGAAAAGGCAGAACCGATCCGTTCTGTCTCCTTCGTCGATGCCCCCGGCCACGAAACCCTGATGGCAACGATGCTCTCCGGCTCTGCGATCATGGATGGTGCGATGCTCGTCATCGCGGCAAACGAGCCATGCCCGCAGCCCCAGACGAAAGAGCACCTGATGGCCCTTGAGCTGACCGGTATCACCCAGATCGTCATCGTCCAGAACAAGATCGATGTCGTCACACAGCAGGCTGCGCTTGAGAACTATAAGCAGATCAAGAAGTTCATCAAGGGAACCGTCGCAGAAAACGCACCGATCGTTCCGGTCTCTGCACAGAAGGGTATCAACTTCTCATCCCTCATCGAGGCGCTCAATGAGACGATCCCGCAGAGAGATCGCGATCCCGATGCTCCCCCGCTTCTTCTCCTCGCGCGCTCGTTTGATATCAACAAGCCGGGTGTCGGATGGAAAGATATCCGTGGCGGTGTCATCGGAGGGTCGCTTATCAGGGGAATGCTCCGTGAAGGGGACGATATAGAGATCCGCCCAGGACGCCAGCATACAATCGAGAACAGGACACGATGGGAGCCGATCCATACAAAGGTCACCTCGATGCATATGGGTGCCAAGAAGATCAGCATCGCAACACCAGGTGGCCTCACCGGGATTGCAACCAAACTCGATCCGGCCATCACCAAGAGCGATACCCTCGTCGGCCAGGTAGCAGGCCATCCCGATGCACTTCCCCCGGTCTGGGAGAAGATGAAGTTCAATGTCACCCTGATGGAGCGGGTCGTTGGTGCCAGCTCAGAGCAGGTGATCGAGCCGCTGAAGCATAAAGAGCCGCTGATGCTCTCTGTCGGGACCGCGGTGACGGTCGGTATCGTCACCGGAACGAAGAAGGATAGCATCGATGTCGTCCTGAAACGTCCGGTCTGTGCCGAGCTTGGATCCCGTATCGCCATCTCTCGGCAGGTGGGGGGACGATGGCGTCTGATCGGGATGGGAATCCTCACCGAGTAGTTATCCTCCTGGATACAAATGCACTCCTCATCCCATCGCGATCCGGTGTTGATATCTTCACCGGCCTCCTTGAGATCTTTGGTGCATTTGAGCCGGTCGTTCCGGCTGAAGTGGTCAGTGAACTGCAGGGGCTTGCACAGGGGAGAGGTAAATCGGCAGCGGCAGCCCGCTTCGGCCTTACCCTCACCTCCCGCTGTAAAGTCCTCCCGAAACGGGAAGAAGAGGTACCGGTCGATGAGATCGTTTCCCTCCATGCAGAAGAGCTCCGTTCTCCCGTGCTGACGAATGACAGGCAGTTAAAGGAGCGCCTCTTTGAAGAGGGGATCCCGGTAATAGTATTAAGAAACCAGAAACGATTGGAACTCATCAGAAAGTAGGAGTGACTATGTATTACAAACTGAAACTGAGCGATAAGGTTCGTGTTCCTGCTCACCGTCTCGGAGAGGATCTCGGGGTCGTTCTCCTCGATGTCCTTCAGGAGCAGCTCGAAGGGAGTATTGATAAGGATCTCGGGATCTTCATCGCTGTCACCGAAATTGATCGGATCGGCGAAGGGGAGATCATTCCAGGTGATGGATCCGTATACTTTGATGCCTCGTTTAAGGCGATTACCCTGCGGCTTGCCCTCCAGGAGATCATCGAGGGGCTGGTCGTTGAGACGACCGGGTTTGGCACATTCGTGAGCCTTGGACCGATCGATGCGATGCTCCATGTCAGCCAGATCTCAGATGACTATATCAGCCATGACGAGAAGAACTCCCGTCTCGTCTGCCAGCAGACAAACCGGACGATCACAGTGGGAGATACCATCCGGGCACGGATCGTTGCATTATCCCTCAATGAGCGTGAGCCCCGTGAGAGTAAGATTGGCCTTACCATGCGGCAGGCAGGCCTTGGATCCGCACAATGGCTCGAAGACGATCACCAGAAAGAGCTATCGGAGAAGAATATCGATGGCCGCACGTAAGAAGCTCGACCAGGTTTGCCGGAAGTGCCACCGGGTGCTTGACGCAGACAAGGAGGCATGCATCATCTGTGGTGACAGCAGCCTCTCCACCGACTGGCAGGGATACCTGATCATCATCGATCCGAAGCGATCTGATATCGCCGCGAAGATGAATATCGACCTTCCAGGAAGGTATGCGTTGAAGGTTCGTTGATGCTCAGGCTTCCGGATGAGTTCCGTGACCTCTTCAAGAGGCCTTTTGGAATCCTTTTTAAAACGATCGATGAGGTGATCCCGCACCTCTCCGGACGGCCTGTCTACACGGTTGGGGATGTCGTCACCGACACGCTCCTCTCGTGCGGCATCTACCCTGACATTGCAGTCATCGATGGGTATACGATGCGATCACCGTTTCTGAAGACTCCGCTCTATGTCGGGGCGCGGAATATCAAAGTCACCAATCCTGCAGGGATGATCACAAGCGAGCTGATCCTCGGACTCGATGATGCCGTCTCTGATACGCCGGCTCTCGTCTTCGTCGATGGGGAGGAGGATCTCGCCGTGATTCCGCTCGTTCTTGCTGCTGAGGAGGGGGCTGTCATCCTCTACGGCCAGCCTGATGAAGGGGTCGTGATGCGGATCGTCGATGATGAGGCACGAATGGAAGCGAGGAAGCTCCTCTCCGTCTTCGTCGATGCCAACACCACTTTTAAATAACTACCATGTCAATAGTTCTGGGATACCGATGGAGATCACTATCACAAACGATACAAGGAACGAGCTCCTATACCGCAAAGAGGTAGAGTTCACCATGACCTATGAAGGCGCAACCCCTTCAAGAAAGCAGATCATTGGGAAGCTTGCCGCACTTCTCAACGCAAATGTAGAGGCGATGGTTCTTGACCCGATCAAAACACGGTTTGGGTCATGCGACGCAACCGGGATCACACGGATCTATGATACCGTCGAGGCACGTGACCGGACCGAGCGCTCGTATATCATCAACCGTGGCCAGCCAAAGGCAGAAGCGGAGGAGTAAAGATGGTAGCACGCTACAAGCTCTACTCCATCGATGGCGACAAGGCAGTCGCAGGTAAGCGTCACTGCCCACGCTGTGGCCCCGGTGTCTTCCTCGCCGAGCATGCCGACCGCGTGGCATGTGGTAAATGCGGTTTTACCGAATTTAAGAAGTAAATAATACATGCCTCGTTTTGGGCAGGTACTGGGGATTGAGGGAACTGCATGGAACCTCAGTGCCGCTGTTTTTGATGATGATCTTATATCACTGAGATCATCTCCATATTCACCACCACATGGTGGTATTCATCCACGTGAGGCCGCGCAGCATCATGCCTCGGTTATGAAGGGGGTCATCTCAGATGCGCTTGCTGATGCCGGTGAGATCGCCGGTGTTGCCTTCTCGCAGGGGCCGGGGCTTGGACCCTGCCTCAGGACGGTTGCGACCGCTGCCCGCTCACTCGCCCTCTCTCTTGATGTCCCGCTGATCGGTGTCAATCACTGTGTTGCACATATCGAGATCGGCAGGTTTGCAACAGGCTATACCGATCCGATCGTCCTCTATGCAAGTGGTGCCAATACCCAGGTCCTCGGGTATCTCAACGGCAGGTACCGAATCTTTGGTGAAACCCTGGATATCGGGATCGGAAACGGCCTCGATAAATTCGCCAGGCATCATAACCTCCCCCACCCGGGGGGACCGATCATCGAGGAGCTGGCGAAACAGGGATCCTATATCCCCCTCCCCTATACGGTCAAAGGGATGGATCTCGCCTTCTCAGGCCTCATCTCTGCCGCAAAGGAGGCAGAGGCACCCCTTCCCGATGTATGCTACAGCCTCCAGGAGACGGCGTTTGCGATGTGCGTTGAGGTGACCGAGCGTGCACTTGCCCATACCGGCAAAGAGGAGGTGATCCTCGTCGGCGGGGTCGGTGTCAACGCCAGGATGCAGGAGATGCTCGCTTTGATGTGCGAAGAGCGGGGAGCAGCCTTTGCCGTTCCGGAACGGAAGTACATGGGCGATAACGGCGCAATGATCGCTTACACAGGGAAGATCATGCTCGAGTGCGGCCAGACGATCCCAATCTCAGAGTCACGGGTAAATCCAGGATTCCGAACCGATCAGGTGGAGGTCGGCTGGCGAAGCGATACCGGGTCGATCTTTAACGGGAGGGGAAGAAATGATCTGATCCGTGGCGCCGAGGCTGAGGTGGACCTCTCCGGAGACGATGTGGTGAAACAGAGGCATAAGAAAGGGTACCGCCACCCCCATCTTGATCAGATGCTGATCCGGGAGCGTACCCGTGCGGAGGCCAGGATCATCTCTGCTGCCCGCAGGGCGGGTGTTGCCACCCCGGTGATCCGGGATCTGACAGCAGACTCGATCATCATGGAGAAGGTGATCGGATCAGAGCTGAAGTACGTCCTTAATCGTACTACCGCAGAGGAGGCGGGCTCAGCCGTCGGAAGGCTGCATATGGCAGGGATCGTCCATGGCGATCTGACGACGAGCAATATGATCCTCCGTGACGAAAAGATCGTTCTGATCGACTTTGGCCTTGGCCAGATCACAAGCGAGATCGAGGCACGCGGAGTGGATCTCCATGTCTTCTTCCAGACGCTTGAGAGCACAATGGCTGATGCTGAAGAGTTGAAGGAGGCGTTCCTCACTGGATACCGCAGTTCATTCCCTCTTGCAGACGATGCGGTGGAACGGGAACATGAGATCGAGCTCCGGGGGCGGTACCTCTGAAGATCACAGTGGTGACCGGAAACCTGAACAAGGCCGATGAGGTCGCCTCCTTCTTCTCCGGTATCGCAGAGATCGAGCATCTGGATCTCGATCTCCCCGAGATTCGGGATGAGGATGTCGGGGCCGTCGCCCGGGAGAAGGCAAAAACTGCATGGGAGATGGTCGGCCGGCCCCTGATCGTCGATGATACCGGTTTCTTCATCACCGCACTGAATGGTTTTCCAGGGGCAACGGCGGCATATGTGATGAAGACGATCGGCAATCCCGGTATCCTGAAGCTGATGGAGGATCAGGTCGATCGATCCGCGTATTTTGAGACCGCCATCGCCTATGCATCAGACGAGGGGATCCATCTCTTTACCGGGAGGATCGAGGGATCGGTCCTGGGGGTCCCTCGTGGTGAAGGGGGATTTGGCTATGATCCCATCTTCTCATTTGAAGGCCGGGCGCTTGCAGAGATGCCTCTTGCAGAGAAGAGCGTGGTCTCCCATCGCGGGCGGGCACTTGCAGCGTTTCGTGACTGGTTTGTATCCGGAATATAACAATGGTTAAGACGTTCGGATGTCCACTAATAAGAACGCAATCTCGTGGTGTTTACTATGGCACGGTTTCCAGAAGCTGAAGCTCGACTTCTTAATGTCAAGGTCTGCATGAAATGCAGTTCCAGAAACGCTATCCGCGCAACAACCTGCAGGAAATGCGGTTCTAAACAGCTCAGAACGAAGAACAAGGAACGGAAGGCATAACCGACCGTTCATCTTTTTTTTATGCGTTGTAATACGTGACCCTCTTTCCGACAGAGCTGTACTCTCCGGCGAAGGTCTCGATGTTTCGTTTGTACCCGATACGATCGGTGATCCCAAACTCCCTGATCTTCTCTCTGACCCGCATCACCTCATCTGTATCCTCCCAGTCACGGGTATAGACATAGATGACGAGCCGGTCGTCACGTGACTGGGGATTTGCCTTTGCGGTGCTGACCTTTGCAGAGATGCCAAGGTTGCCCGCCCAGGTCGCAGCCCGGATCTTCTCCCAGATGGGATCGGCTGCCTCTTTTTCAAGAAAGATGAGCCATTTCCCGGCAGTCTCGGCATTGACCGCCTCGGGGTGGCTGCCGGGTGCGTCCAGGATGATCCAGTGCATCCGGAATGTCTTTGACGGGAGAATTCCTTCGCCTTCACGGTAGAGGCTACAGATCGCATCTGCATCACCGGGATCGTTTAATATCACCTCCGCAAGCGAGGGGTATTCGACCTGGAATGAGAGTAGTGCCTCTTCACAGGCATTTTTGAGTTCATCCGGATGGTGTACAAGCTCAAAGAGAGGGCGTTTCTTCTCTTTTGTCTGTTTTCCGAGATAAATGGTGAAGATGCCAAAGGCGATCCCGGCGAATGATTCGGTATTCTCCATTCGCACACCTCCGTCAGAGCCTTTTGAGCTGATCCTGTGCAAGCATTGCTGCCTTCTCACCTGAAAGGAGCATCCCCCCAAAGACCGCTCCCATCCGTGCTTCGCCTGCCACGGCATTTGCTGCCATTCCACAGGCGATGACACCAGGGAAGATCTCGCGGGTGTGGCCGAGGATATTCGTCTCTGCCCGTTCTGCCCACATGAAGCTCTCACCATGGATGGTGATGTCGCCTTTCTTCTTTTTGATGCAATGGGCGACGACTGCGTCATGGCCGGTTGCGTCGATGGTCACCTTCGCCGAGAGGGTGAGGGGATCGACGTGGAGGCCGGTCATCTCGACCGGGGTTGAGGTGATGACAAGGCCCGAGACCCTGCCATCCCCTTTGATGACGACATCCTCGACCGAGGTGAGGTTGAAGAACTCTGTTCCGGCATCGCAGGCTGCAGCCGTCAGTTTTGCAACAGACTCAACGGATGATGCAACATAGTAGCCTGGCTGGAAAAGGGTCGATCTGATCCCGAAGTGATCGAGGAGCCGCTTGCCCTCCTCCTGGACGACGATCCGGGGGAAGGTCATACCCCCGCCCCACATCCCGCCGCCGACGGAGAGCTTCTTCTCGATGACGGCGACCTTCGTTCCTTCTTCTGCAGCCAGGGCGGCACAGACCAGGCCGGAGGGGCCTCCCCCGACGATGGCGATGTCGAGTTCCAGGTACCTGGAGAAGATCTCTGCATGGGTCTGCAGGATCGCCCTGCTGATGGTCACTTCGTCAAGCTTCATCTGATTCCTCACCCGATATAGTGGCGCTGATCATACTAATATCTCTTGATTCCTGTTCGCAGGTATTATGAGTTCGTAAGAACAATCATAACGTATGGAATGGAAGCGCGACTATGGCCTCACCACGAGGATAATGTTTACGTGGTTTCTGCTACTCCTCGTCTATCTCGTCTTCCTTGC
>SL_3KL_010_SEDDRAFT_10005078_pt1 | contig 11855 bp, 5 predicted proteins | sample SodLakKL_010_SED_2_FD_10381 | JGI IMG/M metagenome (IMG submission 10381)
GGCAACAGTGATCGTTGCTGATGTGAAGAAATCAATGGATTTGCTCGAAAAGATCCGATCTGAGGCATGGGTTGAGCTAATGAGTAAACTCCTCCAAGTCATGGAAGCCCAAATTTACCGGTTTGGTGGACAGGTTGATCAATTTCGAGGGGATGGGTTGGTCGCATTTTTTGGCGCTCGGGATGCACACGAAGATGATCCGGAAAGAGCTGTGTTAGCAGCCTTAGCCATGCAGGAGGGGTTTGAGCGGTATAAACGCGAGTTTGATCCAGAAAATACTCAGGATATGAAACTGCGAGTTGGTATCCATACCGATGACCTTATTGTCGCCAAGGTCGGAACAATGGGTCAGCATTTAGAAAATACAGCGATGGGGGAGGCAATAGCACTGGCAGCTCGCCTAGAAAGTGCGGCTGAACCAGGGACGGTCCTGGTAAGTTCAGCAACCTATCATATCGTCGCTGGCAAATTCCACTGGATAGATTTGGGTCAAATTAGTGTTAAGGGGATATCGGAGCCCGTCCAGGTGTATCGACCCATAACAATCCGTTCTGATGCAGAGTTATTGAAAGATATTCAAAATTACTTACATTCTGTGCCATTGATAGGTCGATACGAAGAATACAACGTGATGCGACAAAAGGTTGATCAGGTATCGGATGGTCGTGGTGAAATATTGTTGGTTGCAGGCGAGCGTGGTTTGGGTAAATCACACCTGGTTAATCAGGTTCACAGCGACCTGGCCCTACGTGAAAGTGTCTTTGAATCATATAAACAGGTTTTAGAAAGTGAAAATCGTAAAGAGACACCTGGCAAAAAACGAGTGTTGTGGCTGCAAGGCTGGACCAGTTCATATGAACAACAATCTCTTTTTTTTGTTTGGCAAATACTGATCAAGTCATGGTTGGGGATTGAACCAGAAGAGACCAATCAACAGGTGCTATCCAGATTAACAGAATTTTGCCAGGAACTTTGGCCAGAACAATATGAAACCTTTTTGCCAATGCTAGCATCGCTGCTTTCTTTGCCTGTTGAAGCATATGCTGATGAGTTGTCGGTTTTAGATGCCCAGGGTTACCAGGGTAAATTGTATTTCACACTCCGTGAGTGGTTGAAGGTTATGAGTGGGAAAATTCCTCTCATTATCTCGCTTGGGAACCTGCAGTGGGCTAATTCAGCATCGATTGAATTGTTACGGGATATTGTTTCTTTATCTGAAGATCATCCCATTTTGTGGTTTATTGTCTATCGTCCTGATAAGATGTCCCCAATATGGCATTTTCAACACTACCTTGAAACTGAATACCCACATCGTCTAACACAAGTGAATTTGGCACCATTTGAGGATGAGGAGAGTAAAGCACTGATTGAATACATGTTGCATCCTGATAGAATCGATGATGAAACATTGAACATCATTGTGGCTCGTACGGAGGGCAACCCATTTTTTATTAGAGAGCTCGTCAATAGTCTCAGAATCGATGGTGTCCTGGTAAAGGATGAGGAGTGGCGTGTTTGGAAGCTGGTGGGTGAAATTGCAGCTTCAGATTTACCGGAAAGTTTACAATCCCTATTCCTCGCCAGGATTGATAAATTAGCACCGGCTGATCGCCAGGTGCTTCAGATTGCTTCTGTCATCGGTTTTGTTTTTTGGAAAGCGGTTATTCTAGATATCGCAAACGAAAGTGAGCGTGTCAATGATAGTTTAATTAACCTGCTCAAGGCTGAACTCATTCAAGAAATTGGCGCGGATAAGGACCTGGGTGTGGCGTATCAATTCTCATCAACCTTAATAAAAGATGTCACTTACGAGAGCATATTATCCAACCAGCGAAGAGAGTTACATGCAAAGATCGGCGAATTCCTCCAATCATTGCAGGACAATCCAGAAGTGAGCCCCAGTCTGCTCGCTTATCATTTTCAAATGGCTGAAAACCCGAATTTAGAATTGTTTTTCAGGATACAAGCAGCCGAGGAATCTCGAAACTATTATGCAAATCAAGAAGCCTACCAGGAGTATTCTCGAGCATTGAGTATCCTTGAGGAACTTGAAGAAGAAACTGATGCAGAGTCGAAGCATGCAATTTACACACAAAAATTTGAGCTGGTTAAAAACCGAATTGAGGTTTTATACCATTTAGGCAGAGTTATTGATGCGCAAAACGAAGCTCGCAAATTATTAACGATTGCAGATCTAATCGCAGATGATCCAATTTGGCGCATTGATGCATTGCTGGTTCAACCAGGAATTAATTATGTACAAACCCAAGAAGCGCTCCAGGAGGGTATACCTCAAGCTGAAGAGGCATTACGGCTTTCACGAGAGATTGGTGATCGTTACCGAGAGATGCAAAGTCTGGCTGCAGTGGCAGGCCATAGGTTTTTGTTAAGTGACCCAAATTGGCAGGACTACGGCAAGCAAACCATCGCAATCGCTGAGGAGCTGGGTGATAAAAAGACAAAAGTAGAATTTCTTTTAGGCCTGGCAGGCGCTTATGGCATGGATAAATTAGAAATGGGTTTAGAGCTGGTGAGACAAGCCCAACCGATCGCTGAAGAAATTAATTTTAAGAGTGCCCAGGTAGAGATGCTCTACTGGTTAGGGACTGAATATGAGCGGCAAGGTGATTATTACACATTACTAAAAGACTATGAAGAAAAACGTCTCCAACTTGCCCGTGAACTGGGATGGCGCTTGGTTGAAGCACGCTGTTTGATGTTTGTTGGCCAAATAAAAGGCATTTACCTGGGTGATTATGACGAAGGAATCATTCATCTTGAAAAAGCTGAAAAGCTATGGCAGGATGTTGATCAGCGATTGTTTATTTATCTCCGGCAAGCACAGATTTACGTTTATCAAAAGGCTTATGATAAAGCCCGCTATTACTTATCCCTGGCTGAACCCCTGAGTGTTGGCTTTGTGCAAAGCCTGGCTAAAGTCGGATATGAGTTGGTTTGTGCAATCTTGCATCTACAAATTGGGTCAATGGACAGCTTGATGCGTGTGGTAGAGCATACAGATCACGTCCTCCATGTGGTCGAAGAAGAGAACCTGGTCTCAAGGCAGTATCGGATGGCCGCAGCTTGTAAGGCAGCCCAAGCAAAACTACGAATTGCAAAAATGTTAAAAGACACACATGACATTGGTGGTTATGACTATTACAAAAAGAATGCGATTGACTCTTCTGGCTTAGCCCTGGATACCTATCATGAATTTGGTTTCACCCAAATAATTGAAGCCGTGAGTGAAGAAATTCTATATTATCATGGAATGGCACTCAGAGAAAATGACCAACTTGATGAAGCTGATATCTATCTCAAGAAGGCACATGAGGAAATGATGCGGAAATTTACAATGATACCTGAAGGATCACATTATCGGAAAACCTTCATGACTACACCACTTCATCAAAAAATCCTGGAAGAGGGGAGAAAATATTGAAAACTTCGCATAGAAGTTGGTTTGCAATAATATCAGGATAGTGATGGATGTTTAGGAAAATTAGAGAAAACGATTACAAGTGGAATTTCGCTGTAAACCTTCTTGATGGCGTTTCTTTTTGGTTTGGGTTCAGTTTGATATCAACGACGACCATCCTGCCGTTGTTTATCAGTAAATTAACCCCATCGCTGCTTCCGATTGGCTTAATTAGTGTGATTCATTCAGCTGGTTGGTTCTTACCACAATTGTTTTCAGCCCCAATAACCGAACGTTACGACCAGAAAAAGAAAATCGTGGTGGGTTGGGGTTTCTTTTTAGAGCGTATCCCGATCATTGTTATGGTGCTTAGCACGATCTACGCTAGAGCCCATCCAGCCATAGCTTTAGCATTGATGCTAGTTGCCTTAACCTGGAATGCTGTTGGTGCTGGTGTTGTTGCGACAGCTTGGATGACATTAATTGCAAAAATTATCCCACCCATCAAAAGGGGGTCTTTTTTTGGTATAACCAACTTCTTGGGCTCAATATTTGGTATCTTGGGATCCGCCCTTAGCATCTGGTTATTGGAAGCTTTTGTTTTTCCTGACTCTTTTATTATTCTATATGGCATAGCAGCAGTATTTACCACACTAAGTTGGGGATTTTTAGCACTCACACGTGAACCTCGGGAAGTTCATAATGAAAACGAACAAAGACAGACGGCATTTTGGAAAGACTTAATCAAGATCATTAAGGTAGATCATAATTATCGACGGTTTGTCATCTCCAGCCTGATTATTACATTGGGAGGAATGGGTGCTGGGTTTGTAACCATTAGTGCAATTCAACGGTTTAGTGTTTCAGATGGAACAGTTGGTATCTATTCAGTGACTCTTTTAGCCGGTCAGACCGTTGGTTACCTGGTTCTAGGAAAAATTGGAGATCGATACGGTCATAAAAAATCTTTGGAGATCGGTGTTGGTGCGATTTTGGTGGCTTTTGTGATTGCCTATTTTATGCAAAACCCATCGTTGTATTTCGTAGTTTTTGTCTTGTTGGGTATCAACTTAAGTGCATGGATCGGTTCGGGGATGCTTGTCGTGTGGGAGTTTTGTGATACTTCCCGTGTGCCAACCTATTCTGGGCTGGCGAATACAGTCCGGGGTGTGATTGGTACCATTGCACCACTGATTGGAACCCAATTGGCTAGTTTTGGGTTTGGGATCTTATTTGCACTCAGTGCATTGATCACATTGATTGGACTGGTCATGTTGACAGGTTGGGTTTCAGAGCCCCGGTTTAATCCACAAACGGAATAGTAAGCTTGAAATCCAAGAAGCTTAATTAATATCCATAAACCAGTTTGAGCATCCTCTGAAAAGCCTCCTCAGGATTGTCGGATAATTTTTCGGCTTGTTTACCCAGCAATGTTTCTACCATGGCGAGAATTTGTGATTGTGTCATGCTGTCGGCGTAATTTTTCAATTCGAAAGGATCTTTGATAATCTCATCGATTCTATCGTAAATGTTTTGTTTGACGAAAGTATTCATTTTAAAATGTTTCAGCAACTGGTTAATATTTGCTTTTGACAGGTATTCTCGAGTAACCAGGTCTTGTGATGCAGAAATCTGAACGACCAATTCTGAATTGACTGGTAGGTTAATACCCGGAATACTTAATTGGTGGGTAGATGGATCATAGTGCCATTCTGGGTGGATTTCTTGTGTGTCTATTTTGACAATGACTGTTTTTGGTTCTTGAAGTGCAAAAAATAATAAGTTGAAGGTCCTTTTTGAAGGCAACAGGCCAATTTCATCTTCAACAGGCAGGATTTGAAACTGAAGGTGTTTCTCATCATGGGAAAAGTTGAAAGTTGTAATGGCATATTCACCATTCTGATAGGCTTGAGTTTCCCCGTCGTCTTCGTATAGTTGATAGCTGTTATTGGCACCTGGAAAGATGTGCAAATCAAGTGTGTCTGGAATATCTATGCCACCCCAAGCCGTCTCAGGTCTCAATGGAATGATTGCACCGGCTTGGGCAAATACCGGTGTTTGATCAAGACCACCATAGATAGCATACCAACCTTCACCAGAATAATGATTCCCGGTAAAGAAATCAAACCAATCACCTTCTGGCAGCCAGACCACCTGTCGGCTCATGCGGGTATCTTCATCTCTTGGGGTTGTGAATGGGACGGCAATTAACTCACTCCCAAAGGTGTACTCGTTGGGGCATTGATAGGCGTGGCTTTCTTTGGGATAACAATGGTACATCGGGCGGATGGGCAAAATGCCTTCTTTGTAATTGATCCAGGCAGCGGTATAGAGATACGGAATGAGCCTGTGTCGTAAGCGCATGGCTGTCGACGCCAGGGATTCAATATTGGCATCATATTTCCAAGGAGCGTGATCCAGAAATTGATTTTTTGTGGAGTGAAGTCTCATGATCGGGCTAAAAACGCCATATTGGACCCAGCGCAGGTAAAGTTCAGAATCTCCCACCCCAGCCATATGACCACCGATGTCGTGACTCCACCATCCATAACCAACGTTGGCTGCAGTGGCCGTAAAGTATGGTTGAAATTGTAAGGTTTCCCAGGAAATGAAGGTATCACCTGAAAAGCCAACAGGGTATCGCTGACTGCCTAGACCGCCCCATCGGGAGAAGATAAACGGACGTTTCTTTCCATCTCTCGCCAGGTCGTAAAAATGAAGGTGGTTTAACCAGAAGAGTGGGTCCAGCCCTTCAACTGCAGATTGGGTGCCTTGCTGCCAATCGAGCCACCAAAAATCAACACCCATTTCTTCCAGTGGATGATGCAGAACCTCAAAATAGGCTTTGGTAAATTCAGGGTTGGCAATATCAAAGGGAATGGGTTGTTTCGTTTCAGGGTCGATATTGAGGCTTTTTGCCATTGCTTCATACTGGCTCTCATGAGGATGAATTCCAGATGCCGGGTGGAGGTTTAAGGCTGTTTTTATATCTAAGTCTGCCAGATTTCGAAGAAATTTTTCAGGGTTAGGAAAGAGTTTTGGGTTCCATGTATAACCAGTCCAGCCCGAGCTCTCGTTGCCAGTTTCTGTGATATGCCAGTCCATATCAACAATACAAACGGATATCGGTATTTCTCGTTGCTTAAAATTTTTCATCAAATCAATCAATTCATCCTGGTGATATTCCCAGTACCTGCTCCACCAATTACCCAGTGCAAACCTTGGTAGGATTGGGATTTGACCGGATATTTTTTGAAAATCCATAATACATTCGGTGAAATCAAACCCATAACCAAAAAAATACAGGTCTTTGTAAATATCAGGGCAGCTACGCCTTTCCAACCAACCCTGGTCATTAAACACCAATGATTGGCTGTCATCGATTAATGACCATTCGGTTCTTGATATTAAACCTGGGTTCAAAGGTGTTTCCCCATCAACCCGGTCAAGTGTACGCACAGTACCCAATAAGTTTGAATTATTGGTTTGTCCATACCGCCAGGTGAAATCTCCGTCCTTCAGCTTTATCTCTAAAAACCGATGGTAGAAACCCGAATCCTGGATCTGGTATTTGAGCAATAAATGATCCGTTTCGATGGTTATTTCCTGGTCGTTTATGATTTTCTTGAATTTTGGCAGAGGCATATCACGGTGCCAGAAAACTTGAGAGGCACGATCTTCGAATTTTTCTGTCGGATCAAACTCAAGCCTGATCAGTTTTGATGTCAGAACCGTAAACCGAACAGGGCCATATTGAACAACAGCACCTGGGTTTGCACTTGATTTGAAATCCAGTTTTAGATAATCAAGCATTTCTCCTCTTTCTTTCAATGGTTTATGGAAGGTATGGGTTAAAGTTATATCAAAAATGAATGGTGAACAGGATGGCTGTAAATAAGATAATGTATGTCACGAACATGACATGCCAGGAGGTTGGTGTATTGATATTTCTAAAATGATGCTCTGCTCCTCCAATACTTCCAATCAAGAGAAGGATTGCTAAAATGAATAATGCTATATTGCGAATTGATACACCCAGGAAAAAAGCCAGGCCAATAGGGCTGGGATCTGCAAAAAACGCGGCATAGATCCTGGTGATTGAATTCAGAATTGGGATTATCAATAAAAAGCCGACAATGCTACTAATCAACCACAAAATGATGGTAACGAGGTTCAACAAAATGTTTGGCCGCTTGTTATCATAAGCTTTATTCCCCATCATTGACCTCCTTCCGGGCTGCATTGGAATGGCAGAAAGACTTTGGTGCCAAAGATATTACTCTGTGGTAGACCAGTGTAGCGGGTTAACGATATCGGAACATCAAAGCCTAGATTGGTTAATTCTTCGAGGGTTGGCAATTGGGCGGTAAAGTCATCAATCGGTTTCAAGCTTTCGGGAAATTGACCATCTTTTTCAGCTGGAAGAATTGCAAATCGTGTATGCACCCAGGTTTGTTGTGTTGCTCCCAGCCATTGTCCCTGGTAACCGATCAGGTCGCCTGCCCTGACCGGCACCTCTTTTAGCCCGATAAAATGATCCAGTATAAAGTTTTCTTCAGTCGAAAAAGCGGGGGCTAATCCGCCATAAAATGACCAAATCTTTTGTCCTGGGTTAAATGGATCATCATGTTGAATGGCTACAGAGGCCTGCCATTCTGGAAATTGATAAAGCATTCCATCTGCAACAGCATACACCGGAACTTGACCGTTATGTCCTGCGCCCATCAATAATAGTTGCCTGTTGTACCAGAACATCCCTAAATTAGCTTCCGAGGGAATTTGCCATGGCGCATCTGGACAGACACGCTCTTCAGGATAACTCACAAACTCAAAACTTTTAGGTTCAAATGATAGGGAGTTGGCTCGAAAATAATTCGCGACATAGTTAGAAAAAATGGCATCTAACATTTCTGGTGTCCACCGCTCAAGGTATACAGGAAATCCTGGAAAGTGATGAATGAGGATTAGGGGAAAAGTTTGTTCTTCGATGGCGTTTAGAAAACCCCTTTGATCCCATCGATTAGCCATTGCCAGTTGGGAAATTGCAAACGGTTGAATATAAAACGGGATCCGGTTAACCGAAAGCATTGCACTGTATTCATCGGCTAGAACTGGCCCTTCTAGGGACGCCTCCAGAATACTATTTTCAATTAACCTGTAACCAATACCCATCTGAATTCTTTCCCGGTGATTAGAAATTGGGCTCAATAAGCTTTCTCGTGATAAAGTGATGAATTGGTTGATGATAATGGCAGAGATGAGGATTAAGATCACCAGGTTGATCCACATATTCCGTCTGACTTTAGGTTCGATCGGTTCTGGCGGTGGGATTTTATCCTTTTCGAAATCAAGGTCTGGTATTAGATCATCTGAAATTGGTAGCAGCTCCCAGGATTTACCAATCAACAAACCAGCGAAAATGGCAAATGCTGCGCAAATTTCTAACAAGTAATTGACATTTGATCCAACTTTACCGATGGTAATCGCCACAGCAGCTGATACAAGCATGTAGGGCACCAGGAAGGCGTAGGAGCGAAAAAAACGCCATCCAACCAATAGATAAACACCGAATAAGTAAACAAGCCAGGATAAGTTTTGATAGATTTGTTTTGCAAAGTGTTCAACTGTGTGCCAATTAAAGGGATTAACATTTGCCTCGATGATGTGAAAAAAGAAACCGCCTTGTGAAAGGATATGGATTACGCCAAAAATGACCAAACCTGTGATGCCATACATCAATACCAATTTGATAGCCTGTTTACGGTTTTTTGTCCAGACCCATATCGTGGCCGCCACAGGTGCAGCGAGTCCAAAGGATTGGCGAGTATAAGCTGCCAGTAGAAAAAAGACTGCTGCCAACAGGATTGAGCGATTTGCTTCTGGTGCCTTGATCACAAGATACAAACCTGCAACCGAAAATAAAATGGCCAACAAATCAATTCGAAAATAGGCTGACCATTGTAATACATGAGGTATGATCAAAAACAGACCCGCACCTACAAGGCTGGGAAGATATCCATGTTTAGGATTGAAGTGTTTGATAATCAAGCCAATGACTATGGCTGTACCGATCGTGCTAGCTAATACAAAAACCCTTCCAATCAGCAGATTAGGACCCGTTAACCACAGCAATGCAGCACTGAGAAAAATAAAAACAGGGGGATAATTTGAAATTAAATAAGGTGGAGAGGAAATATCTGTTGGATAAAGTGGTTGTCCATCCATCAACCGCAGGGTTTGATTGAGTACCGTACCTTCTCCATAGTCAAGCGGATAATTAAATCCAATAGCTTGTAACCCATGAATAAGAAAAATCAGAATAGCCAGGCCAGAAAAAAAAGTTAAAACAGTTTTGCATAATAGCCGTAAATCTTTTAAGAACAATTTCTCCGCGAAATTCATACACTCTCCTGAGCAAATAATTGTGTAAATCCGTTATCAACCTCAGTTTTTTGGTCTTTTCTGATGTATTATATCAACCTGATAATTCGGTTTGGTTCATTTTCTTAACTTTCCAACAATTTCATCGTTACTACTCAGGCAGCCCAACTATTGAAGAGGCGATTCCCTTGCAGACTGAGTATTTATATTTCATCATTTCAATCACCGCAACGAAAAAAATCGTTTGACAATGAATTATAGATGCCATTATAATGCTGTTTGTTGTCTTACTGAGCCCGATTAGCTGAAATTGATCGGAAAGATGCTTCACGAAAATTCTTTAATTTAGATATCATCAAGCATTTAATTATATGGATTCTGGCTCAACCAAGAAAACAGCGTTGCTACTCAGGCAGACCAGCTGGCAAACAGGAGAGAGGCTGAGTAGTTATAAAATGGAAATGCTAAATAAGAAATATGGGTGATATGGCAATAATAGCACTATAAAAAACGTTAATCTGTCAATGTGGGTTATACTCTATTTTTGATGGAATTAATAATCACAACCAAATAATTATTCGTGTGAAAAAGGAGAAATAATGGCTGTAAAAGCTGAAGCAATACCTCAAACCAAAGCTCAAAAAAAACAACGTAGAAGAACTTTATTTGCACTTTCCTTTGGCTATTTTATTGACCAAGGAGAGGGTCAAGCCATATCCGTCCTATTCCCCACCTTACAAGCCCTGTGGGGTGTTTCCTACGGCAGTCTTGGACTGCTTTCTACGATACGCAATGTTCTTCAAGCGCTTTCAACGCCGATCTGGGGATATTTTTCTGATAAGCTGACGAGAAAATATGTGATCCTGATCGGCACAAGTCTGTGGGGCTTATGGACATTCTCACTCGGATTTACACAAAATTTTGGACAGTTATTGGTGATTAAGGCGATTACGGGGATTGGGCTAGGAAGCCTTCTTCCTGCGACCTTTTCTATCATGGCGGATACCTTTCCTCAAAAGCATCGAGGCAAGGCACTGGGAATCATGGAAGCGATCGGGGTGTTGGGGATCATTTTTGCAACGATTGGTTTGGGTTTCCTGGCAACGCCGACTCTTTGGCGTTGGGGTTTCTTTCTTTTAGGTAGTTTCAGTGTGATTAGTGGGTTAGTGGTTTTGTTTCTTGTTGAAGAGCCGGTTAGGGGCGCATCAGAACCTGAACTTTATGACAAAGTCAATCAAGAAAATGTGCAGCAATTTGCCATCAAGTTTCATGACATTCCAAAAGTGTTGAAAATTAAGACGATCTGGGTTGCCATTGGCCAGGGTTTAGCCGGTACGATGCCGTGGGTTGTCATGCAATTTTTCCTGATCACCTGGTTGGTTAATGTTCGGGGTATCCCTACACAAACTGCAACCCTCGTATTTGCTGGAATAGTCTTGGGAACAGTTTTCTCAAATATTATTGGGGGATTTCTTGGTGATCTGGGTGAACAAGTCAGTCCGAAATATGGACGTACCTTTGTTGGGCAGGTGTCGATCGTCAGCGGTATTCCCCTGACATATTTTCTGTTTACCCAAACAGATAACTGGCCTTTGTGGGGATTACTCGTATTATGCTTTTTTACAGCCTTATTAATCAGTTGGCCCGGTAAAGGTGCGAAGGAACCCATGATGCAGAATGTTGTGCCACCAGAGTTGCGAGCAACCGCATTTTCGATCACAACATTCATTGAAAGTGGGTTTGCCGCCATTGCGGGGGTGATTGCTGGAACACTTGCTGATCAGATTGGTCTCACAGAGGCCTTAATTTGGACGGTCCCTGTCCCTTGGATTGTTTGTGCTGCAGTATTTAGCCTGTTTTATTTCACTTATCCCAAAGATACGAGTAACTTGAGAAAATTAATGGCTGAGCGCGCAGCCATTATTGAAGGCGGTAATCTATCTGATTAAGCAAATTAAGATGCAAAAAGTGCGAGGGAAACCTCGCACTTTTAGCGGGAGCGACGGGATTCGAACCCGCGATCTCGGCCTTGACAGGGCCGCATGTTGAACCACTA
>SL_3KL_010_SEDDRAFT_10005079_pt1 | contig 11855 bp, 15 predicted proteins | sample SodLakKL_010_SED_2_FD_10381 | JGI IMG/M metagenome (IMG submission 10381)
CTCGACCGTCAGGGTGTAGGGGTGCTCCCGGCTCGTGCGGCGCGACAACCCGCCGTCGTAGGTGTCGGCCTCGACCTCGTACCGTCCGTCCGCGGGCAGCCGCGCCACCAACCGGGCGTCGAGGCCGCCTGCCCCGTCGTCGTCCTGGCCGACCAGCGTGCCGTCCGGGCCATAGAGCCGGACGAACGGGTCGATCGCCTCGGGACGCTCAGAGGTCATGGTGATGATCGCGAGCTGTCCGGCCCGCCCCTCGAAGGTGTGGATGGGCAGCTCGCCATCGGTCGGGTACGGCTCAGCGACATCGACGACGCGCTCGAGCCCCTCGGCGGGGGCGTGGAGCTGTGCGGTCAGGGCGGTGGGGTCCACCTCCGGGCCGTACCTGCCTTCCGCGTGGATGGTCAGTTCGTACGAGCCGTCCCGGTCGAAGACGAACCAGGCGTGGTCGCGCGTGGCGTAGCCGTAGAACCCGTCGTCGGGGAACGATGCGATGTCGGCGAAGCCGACGAAGCGCCCGCCGTCGTCAGCCAGCTCGAGGTAGACGAAACCGTCGCCGTCCCCGGCGGCGAGGACGACCTCCAACAGCTGCCCGGCCTCGGCCTCGAAGGCGTAGAGCGCGGCTGCGTCGACGGTGAGTTGCTCCACTGGGCTCGCGGCGAACAGCGTCACCGGGTCTCCCAGCTCGAACCACTCCGGCTCGAAGAACTCTTCCTCCCAGTCGCGGACGCCCGCGGTGAGCTCCGCGTTGGCCGCGACCAGTTCGGTGTTGTCGGCGGCGAGGCGCTCGTTCTCCGCACGCAGCTGGGCGCGATCGGAGGCGGTCAGCAGCAGGATGGCACCGAGGACGACGACGGCCAGGCCGAGCAGGATGACCGCGACCGTGAGCAGCAGGGAGCGGGTGGCCGTCAGCGGCGCCTGCGGCGCTGCGCGGTCGACTGCGGTCGGGGGTTGGTCGGGGTTGTGAGAGCGATCGGTGGGTGGCGTCGGAAGCTGGATGCCCGTCATCGCCAGATCCTCCTCGGCCCCGCAGCACGGTGTGGAGCCTGTCTCCATCGTCACCCAGCCGGCTCACCAGCGGTATCGGGGGTTCCCCCCAGCGGCACGTGGGGTCATGCGGCGAGGCCCCGGGCGCGGCGGCTCGGTGGCGGGAGACGGTCGGCGCGGGCTGGCCCCACCGCGGCCTGGGGGGCTTCCCCCATTCCGGCGGAGTGGGCGCGGGGGCACCATCGAGGTAGCCGCCCGCCGTCGGGGCAGGCCCTGACCGGAGGCCCGACGATGACAGGGATCCGGATCCTTCAGCCCCTGAAGCAGGCACCTTCCGCCGGGCGCATGCCCACGCCGCGAGGCTCGCACCCGGACCGAGAGGCGGCACGGTCACTCCGACCCCTGCGGACCACCCGCCGGCTCCTGCCGGTCTGGGGCGTGCTGGTCCTGGTGCTGGCGGTCGGGATCGGGGGGTGCGGTGGACCAGCGGCACCGACCGCGGCGCCACGCGAGGCGGGGACAGCGCTGTCGACCGGGGCTCGTCCGACCGGCCTCACCGTCCACGAGGACCTCCTGGTCGTCGTGCAGGACGACGGGTCGGTCGTCCAGATCACCGCGGGTGGCGACGTCGACCTGGTGACCGAAGGCTCCGAACGACTCTCCGCTCCGCTGGTCGCGTTCGGGTCCGTGTGGGTGGTGCAGACCGGCGCCGGTGACGACACCGAGCCAGAGGAGGTCAACGGCACGGTCGAGTACCGCCTCGACGCGGTCGTGAGGATGGACCCGCTCGACGGCACCGTGGTGGCCACCATCGGTGACCTCGGCGACGAACTCCTGCTGGCGGCGACGGACGATGCGGTGTGGGTCGCTGGCGAACGGGCCGGTGAGCGAGGATGGGTGTGGCGGATCGACCCGGTCACCAACCGCGCCACGGCGGTGCAGGAAGGCGATGGCGTCCGAGGCGACAGCTCCGTCACGACCAGCGTGGTGGTCGTGGCCGGCGACCGGCTCTGGCTGGCCGGCAACTGTGAAGCGATGCCCTGCCCGGCTGGCGCAGCACGGGTCCGGGTCCTCGACCCCGCAAGCGGCGAGGTGACCGCGCTGGAGGTCGAGCTGCCCGACGAGTTCATGGTGTCCGCCGCGGCGGTGGTCGACGGTCGGGTCTGGTTCGCCGGCTTCCCGCTGAGTGAGCTGCTCGGCGATAACGGCTCGGGCCGTCTGGTGGCGGTCGACCCGACCGGCGAGGTCTCGCACCAGGTCGAGATCGGTCGCTTCCCGACAGGGCTCACCTTCGCTGACGACGGGCTGTGGCTGTCCGACTGCCTCGACGGCACGCTCACACGGATCGATCCCACGGACGGCATCATCCTGCAAGGCCCACTCGTCGTCGGCACCCCCTACCCGCCCGACGAGCCCTTCGACTGGTACCGGGAGGACTTCTCGTGCCCCGGCGCGGTGGTGCAGGTCGGCGACACGATCTGGGTCGCCCTCCAACTCGACGGCACCGTGGTCCCCGTCCGTTGACCGCGTGACCCGGGCCCCCCGGATGCTGGCGGGCCTACCTCGGACGGTGTGCGGTCGGTCGAAGCCTGACGAGAGACGAACCGTGCCTCGGGTTGTGACTACGGTCGTGGAGTCACCGATCTCGGAGTCTCGACCTATGGAGTACCGCCTGCTCGGACGCAGTGGTTGCGTCGTGTCGTCGCTCAGTCTGGGGACGATGACCTTCGGTGATGAGGCCGACGAGGCCGGAGCGATCGCGCAGCTGGACGCCTTCGTGGAGGCCGGTGGCACGTTCATCGATACCGCCGACGTCTACGCCGGCACCGAGTCCGAGGCGATCATCGGACGGTGGTTGTCCAGCGCGAGCACGGACGTGCGCGAGCAGGTCGTGGTCGCGAGCAAGGGCCGGTTCCCGACCGGGGAGGGCCCCAACGATCTCGGGCTGTCGCGGCGGCACCTCTCGACGGCGCTCGAGGGATCGCTGCGCCGGCTGCAGTTGGACACGATCGATCTGTACCAGGTGCACGCCTGGGATCCGCTGACCCCACTGGAGGAGACCCTGCGGTTCCTCGACGACGCGGTGGCTGCCGGCAAGATCCGCTACGTGGGACTGTCCAACTTCACCGGATGGCAGCTGCAACGGGCCGTGGACCTGGCCGAGTTCCACGGCTGGTCGGTGCCGGTGACCTTGCAGCCGCACTACAACCTGCTCGGCCGTGAGCTGGAGTGGGAGATCGTGCCCGCATGTGCTGCCAACGGGCTCGGCCTCCTGCCGTGGTCGCCGCTGGCGGGCGGCTGGCTGACCGGCAAATACCGGCCCGACGAGCGACCGACCGGTGCCACCCGGCTGGGTGACGACCCGGACCGAGGACTCGAGGCCTACGACCGGCGCAGCGCGGAGCAGCGGACCTGGGACGTGATCGACGCGGTCCGCACCGTCGCGGACGGGCGCGGGATCTCGATGGCGCAGGTCGCCCTGGCGTGGGTGGTGGACCGACCGCAGGTGACCTCGGTGATCCTCGGGGCCCGCACCGAGGCGCAGCTCGCCGACAACCTCGGTGCCGCCGGGTTGCACCTCGACGAGGAGGAGACCCCGCTGCTCGACTCCGCCAGCGATCCGGGTGCGGCCGGCTACCCCTACGGTGGGCCGGGTATCGAGCAACGCAGCCGGAAGGTGAGCGGCGGACGCTGAGGGCTCGCCCCGGCGTCGCCCACTCTCGACGAGGAGCCACCATGCGGGTGCTGGTGACCGGAGCGCGTGGCAAGGTCGGCGTCGCCGTGGTGGCCGAACTGCACCGGGCCGGCCACGAGGTGGTCGCGACCGATCTCGGTGCGCCGGCCCACGGGACGTCCTCACCGGGTGAGGCGCACTATCTGCAGGCGGACCTGACCGACGCCGGAGCCGCGTACGCCATCGTCCGCGGGATGGATGCGGTCGTGCACGCCGCGGCGATCCCGGACCCGATCCACCACGCGCCCCACGTCGTCTTCTCCAACAACGTCATGGCGGGGTTCAACGTCGTCGAGGCCTGCGTGCGGTGGCAGGTGCCACGCCTGGTGAACCTCTCCAGCGAGGCCGTGCCGGGGTACATCTTCGCGGAACGTCCGATCCTGCCGCCCTACCTGCCGATCGACGAGCAGACACCGGCCACACCCCAGGACCCCTACGCCTTCGGCAAGCACGTCATCGAGCAGTGGTGCGATGCCGCGGTCACCCGCTCCGAGCTCTCGGTCGTGTCGCTTCGTCCCTCCTGGGTGCAGCGCGACGCCGACGACTACGAGCGCAACCTCGGACCCATCGTCCGCGATCCGACCCGAGCATCCCTCGGGTTCTGGTCCTACACCGACAACGACGACCTGGCCGTCGCGATCCGCCTCGCGGTGGAGGTGTCGTTGACCGGTCACGAGGTGGTCTACGTGGCCCAGCCCGACAACGCGACGGGCCGGCGCCTCGACGCCCTCGTCGCCGCCGCCTTCCCCGACGCGGACATCGAGGTGCGGGACACCACCGCCGCGTCCCCGAAGTCCGGCGCCGGTGGCTCGGGCATCGACTCGTCGAAGGCGCAGCGGCTACTCGGCTGGTCACCCACCCGATCCTGGCGCGACGTGTTGGACGACGACGGTCGCGCCCGCCAGGACGGACCGGCGAACCGGTAGACGAGCGGCGCCGTCACGGGTCGTAGGCTCGAACTCCTGACATCCACGAGCCGGGAGTTCGGAGCAGGCGTTGCAGCGACTCGACCTCTGGGGCTGGATCCTGTTCCTGCTCTGTGCCCTTCTCTTCGGCGCGGCTGGCCTCCGCGACGGCGATGTGCTGATGACGGTCGGCAGCGTGTTCTTCCTCGTGGCGTGCGTCTTGTTCCTCGTGCCGTACGTGCGCCGGTAGTCCGCGCAGCGGCGCTGCCCGGCCACGCCGTTCACGGGTCGTGAGGGTCGTGGCGGTCGTCACGCGAGGGGGGCACCAGCGCAACCAGCAGGGCAGGGGTGGCCGCGGCCAGCAGTGCCACGTCGCCGCCGACGCGGGTGGCCAGGACGCCGAACAGGCTCGGCCCGACGATGAACCCCGCCGCGATGGCCACGATGGCCAGGGTGAAGCCGGTGGTGGGGCGATCGTGGAACACCTGCTGGCTCCAGATCACGATGAGGGCGAACCCGGTGGTGAAGCCCACGCCGAACACGGCAGCTGACCCGAGGGCGACGACCACGATCCCTGGCGCAACCAACAGCACCAGGGTCGACCCGCCGACCAGGACCAGCATCAGCACCAGCGGCCCGCGCAGCCCGAACCGGCTGGCGATCCCGCCCCCGAAGGCGCCCACCGCAGCTCCGGCGAGCCCGAGGGTCACCCACATCGCCGGACCGATCCAACTGGCCAGACCGGCGCCCTGGGCCGTGTCCGGCGCGTAGGCGAAGTAGGCGCCAGAGGTGATCGATATCCCCACGGCGACGACGAACAGCCGCAGCGATCGCGGGGTGAGGAACCACCCCGGACCGGGGCGGGCACGGTCGGGGGCCGGACCCACCCTGCCGGGTGCCAGCACCCTGTAGGCCACCGCCGCCGCGACCAGCCCGATCAGCGCGAACGCCCACCACACGGCGCGCCATCGGTCCCCGGCCACCAACACGAGCACGCTGGCGACCACCAGGCCGACCGGAGCACCGTCGTTGACCAGGGCCAGGGCGCGGCGGCTCCCCGACGACGGGACCTGGTGGGCGACCGCATCCGAGAACGGCGCCCACGTCCCGCCAGCACTCGTGCCCGCGGCGACCAGCCCCACGGCCAGCAGCATCGGACCAGGAGCCGACGCCGTCAGGGCCGCGCCGACCGCCAACAACAGACACCCGGCCACCACCGGCACGCGAGGCCCGAAACGTGCGGTGAGGACACCCGTGACCACGGTGGCCACCAGATAGCCAGCCTGTGCTGCGCTGGCGAAGAATCCCAAGACGTCGAGAGGCAGGCCGAACTCCTCACGGAACCGCGGCACGAACAACCCGTACGCCAACCGGCCGATGCCATACGTCGCCACCAACGCCAACAGGCCCGCGCCCCCCACACGGGAACTCTGGCTGAAGTGCACGACGAGCCTTCCGCAGTAGCCGACACGGAGCAGCAGGGGCCCGCCGTGCCTCACCACCTCAGCAGTGTGCCAGCACACCACACAGCGTCCGGCCACCGGGCCTCGGCCGCGCAGCCGTCAGCGCACGGGCGAACTCCGGAAGCCAGGCCGCCTCGACCCGGGCCGGGGTGGGTGGCGCGGCCGGGGGTGTCCCAGCGGATCCGGGAGACCGCGGCGATGTGCAGTACCGCGGTGAGTTGGCGGTTGCCCTTGCGGGAGAGCCGGTGCCGGTGGATGTCGCCGGAAGACGCATCGAGCGGAGCGGTGCCGCAGTAGGCGGCGAAGTGCCCACGGCTGGGGAAGCGGTGGACATCACCCACGGCGGCGATGATGGTCGCCGCACCGATCTCACCGATCCCGAAGATGTCGGTCAGGGTGGTGCCGTGCACCGCCAGGGTGTCACGCAGCCGGTCCTCGACCGCCGGGACGCGTCGGTCGATCCAGCGCCACTGCTCGATGAGTTCGAGCACGCTGCGACGACACTCCTGATCGGTCAGGGTGGCGGGGCGGATGGTGCGCAGCTTCCGGGCGGCCACATCTGCGGTGATCCCGCGTTCCACCCCGGATGGGCACAGGTCCGGGAGCAGCGCATGCACCCGGCAGGCGATCTGATGGCGGTGCGCGACCAGCTGCCAGCGGCGTGCGACCAGCAGCCCCAGGGTGTCGGTCACATCCTCGAGCACCGCAGGACGCAGTCGGGACGGGTTCGCGGCTGCGATCGCGACCGAGCGGGCACCATGGGCGTCAGTCTTGCGGCCTGACTGGCCCGAGAGCCAGCGAGTGCGGTGCGACAGGGTCGTTGGCACGTCCACGACCTGTTCGCCCCGGCGCAGCAACTGCTGGGACAGCAGCTTGCCCATCCCGTGGACGTTCTCGATCGCCCAGATCCGCTACGGCCACGGTGCCGCCCATGACACCAGCCGATCGACCTGACGGCGGTCGGCGGCAACCTGGACGTTGGAGTCGATCTGTTCGGCAGCGTCGAGCACCACCGCGGTGTGGGACCGCTTGTGGGGATCGACACCGATGACGGTTGTCGGCATGACGAGCCCCTCCTGGATCGCGAGGGAATGCCGCGGTCGACAGTCCTCATGCGAGCAGTGCTCACCACCCCTCGGCGACGTAGGGCTGGGCACGGGCGGCGGGTCGTGAGCGGCGCGAGGCCCTCCATCGGTAGCCATTGCCGTCTCGGCATAGTGCTTCTCGACGGCCGGCTTCTGGGTGGCCGGTCGTCCGCTTGCATTCGCATTTGAAGTCACGCCCGCGTGTTGGCGGGCGGCGGGGCCCAGGTCGTACGGTCATGGCGCGCGAGGGGGTCGGGGAGCGGTGGTGAAGGGCGAGTTCGCGTTCGGGGGAGCCGGGGGTGTCCGCGAACCTCACCAGGTGCGGCATGCGGCGTGGGCCGCTGCGCTCGACGCGACGTTGCTCACCGTTGGGGTGGCAGCCGGATGGTTCGCCGCTGCTGAGGTGTTCGTGGCCGCGTGGGCACAGGCGTTGTTGTTCGGTGTGGCCACGGTCGTGGTCCTGCTCCATGCGGGGTCGGTAGCGCCCAACGGAGCGCAGGTCGACGCCGGCCGCTCGGTGCAGATCGGCCGACGCGACCTGTCGGGGAAGGAGGCCGCGACGGCGACGGCGTGGATGTTCCTGTTGCACTTCGGCATCTTCGTCGCGGTCCTCGGGGTGGCCGTTTGGACGTACGCGTCCGGGGCCGGCTGGACGGCTGCGGCTCCGTAGGCGTGGTTGTTCCTGCTGCTGCGCGCCGTGGCAGCGACCCTGCCGATAGCGATTGCCGACCGCCGGTTCGTGGCGTCGGGTGGGTACGACTACCTCGCGGCGAAGTCGGAGTCGCTGCTGCTGCGGGGGTATCTCAGGATGGTCCCGTTGCACGTCGGCATCCTGGTCGTGGTCGCGATGACGTTCGTCGGGTCGTTGTGGCGCTACCCGGGCCAGCGGAGCCTGACGGCTCCGCGCCCGACCCTTCACGGCAACCCGCAGACCCTGCCCGCGCTGATGAGCGCATGGCGGCAGCAGCGCGACGCCACGCACCGCCCGGATGCACGGCCCACGGCGAACCCGTCGCAGCCACCGAGATGGCCCCCACCTCCGCCCGCCCCGCCGCCGCCACCGCCAGCGTCGAACGACACGCCAGCACGCTGACCCGACGAGGGCAGGCGGCGGACAGACGGGGGAGCTCGGCCACCTCGGCTTCGCGGTCGTCGGAGTGCGTCGCGTTCCAACGCGGCCGAGACGACCACCACTCGGCGGCAGGCGCCCCACCCCCGGCCGAACATCCGATCCCACGACCGCACGACAACACCGTCTCCCGCACGGAAGGTCCGTCAGTCAACGGCTCCGAGGCGGGTGCTGTGCCCGGTCAACTCCTCGCCGCCGTCAGCTGCTCGAGGCACGACGGCATGTCAGCCAACCGTGCCGTGAGCTCGCTTGGGACATCCGCTCCTGGCAGTTGCGACACCGCATCGTCATCCCACTTTTGCGCGGCTCGCTGGCGTGTCGCCTCCTCGAACTCCTCGTCGGTGGCGTCGGGTTCGAGGTGCAGGCCATCAGCGCTCGTCGGCACTCCGAGCCGGACACCCTGCATCGAGGAGCCCTGCTGCTCATAGCGGATGAGCACCCAGCCGCCGCCGAGTTCGCGGCAATCGACGGCGTCCTCGCGTGTGAAGCCGTCGCTACTCGTCGTCGTAGATGAGCAGCCTGCGACCAGCAGCGAGCCCGCGATCGCGGCTGCGACCGTGCGCCTCGTCGGTGCCCCGTCGTCGTGTACTTGCCCACCCGCAACGACCGATGCGGGCAACTGCCGCGCCCTGCCAGGTCGCCCCGGGCTTCGTCCGGCACGCCTCGCCTCGGCGTCCGGAGCGACCACATGCGACCACGGCGACACGCCCGCTGTTCTGCCCCATGGGGCAGCGCGACCGATGCCGGTTGGTGCCGCGACCTACCAGTTGAGCTCGGTTGCCAGGTCCGGCACCGCTCTGGCGAGGCGTTGATCGGTCGTGAGGAGTCCGCAGTCGAGGTCGCGCGCAGCGGCGACGTACAGCGCGTCGCGCGCGGCGATGTTGTCGCGCATCCGCCAGGCAGCATCCAACAGCGCGCCACCGATCGGGACGCGACGAACGTCCAGCCGTGCGAGCCGTCGCAGCAGTTCGTCGATCTCGATGGCTGCGAGCTCTCCAGCACGGTGGAGTCGCGCCAGGCCTACGAAGACCTCGGCATCCAGATGCGCGACGGTGATCAGGGTCGCATCGGCGTCACCGGCCAGATGTCGACGGACGCGCTCACCGTCGTCGCTGCGAACGAGCAGGTCGATGACCGCTGACGCATCGAGGACGTAGATCACGGAAGCTCGTCACGGGCCTCGCGAACCGCCCTCGCCCCGGACACGGCTCGGTGCCGCGGTAGCTCGTCGAGCTCGCTGAGCCAGTCGGCGAGCGGAGGGACGGTGGTCGAGCGCTCGAGCAGACGGGCGACGTAGGTCTGGAGGCTGACGCCAGCATCCTGGGCACGCCGCTTGAGCTCCTCATGCGTTTCCGGTGCGAGCCCTCGGATCAACAGATCGCCCATCGCCTCCCTCCCGGTAGCTATCACGATGATAGCTCGCCAACGGCGGTGATCGACGCGACAGCACAACGTGTGGACAACGCCCGGATGTTCTACTCGGATCCGGCGATGTATTGGGCGATGGCGTAGGTGGCGTGGCGGTCGAGGCTGTGGCGGTTGCGGTCGTAGCGCATGGTGGTCTTGGGGTCGGCGTGTCGGGCGAAGTCTTGGACGTCGCGCAGGTGTGCGCCGGCGTTGAGGGCGGCGGTGATCGCGGCGTGGCGCAGGGTGTGAGGGGTCATCCGAGACTCGATACGGGCCGCTTGGGCGACCTTGGTGACGAGGGCGGCGACGTTGTTGCGGGTCATCCGATTGTTCCATCGGCTAAGGAGTAGGGGGCCTCGTTCGCGGCTCGCGACGGCCTGCTCGACCGCGGCTCGTGTGCGCGGTGCCAGAGGGACGGTGGCTGGTCTGTCGCCCTTGCCGTGGACGGTGACGACCTGATGCCAGCGCTCCTCAGCGATGTCTTCGATGTCGATGGCGCACACCTCGGAAACGCGCAGGCCGTTGAGCGCCAGCAGACACCCGGTGGCGTAGGCCGCTCCTCCTTGTTGTTCGGCGGCGTTGAGCCAATCCGCGAACTGATGACGTATCAGCTTGGTCTGCTTCGAACTGTCGTCGCGGCGCGGCCGCCGCACCGCAGCCATCGGCGTTGTCGCAAGCACCTCGGCGTGAACGAGCCACCGGTAGAACGAGGCAAGCACGGACAGCCCATGGCTGACCGTATTGATCGAGTCGACCTGCTGCTCGAACCAGCGGCAGTACAACTCGAGGTGAACGCGATCCGCGGCGAGCGGGTCGATGCCGCAGGCGTCACACCAGGCGAACCAACGGTGAAGCTGCTGTCGGTAGGACGTCCGGGTGTTGGCGTTGCGGAACCCGGCCAGGAACGCGCCGCCGTAGCGACGCAACTTCTCGTGGTGGCCGTCGATCGGATCGGGCAGTGTCGCAGCGGTGGGTGGCATGTTCATCTCCTGGCTGCGGCACGGACGGCACGCCAGCCAACGACAACGAGGGCGTCACGCACGAGACATCACCCGCCCTCGGGGGTACGCAAAGAGGTACACTTCAGCCATGTCGAAGACCGTGCCCGTCCGAGAGTTCCGCACCCACCTCGCCGACCTGCTCGACGAGGTGGCCGACCGGCGTGAGCACGTCACCGTTACTCGACGGGGTCGCCCGGCCGCGGTCCTGGTTCCGGTCGACGAGTACGAGGCCCTCGAGGAGACCGCCGAGATCCTCTCCGACGAGGACACGCTCGCTGCGATTCGCCGTGGCCTCGATGATCTGACCGCCGGTGAGATCACCTCCCTCGATGATGTCCGTGCTGAGCACGCTGCCCGCTCTGGCGCGTAGTGGCACGCGTCGACCTCACACGCACGGCCCGTGAGGCGTTGGCCGCGCTCGACTTTCTCCTCGCCGACGCCGTTCTCGATGCACTCGGTGAACTCGAACGCGACCCGCACCTCGGTCACCAGCTGCGCGGACGGCTCACCGGACTGCGCTCCTACCGCGTCGGGATCTACCGCATCATCTACGAACTCCGCGACGACAAGACAGTGCGCGTGATCGCCATCCGGCACCGAGGCAGCGCCTACGACATCGATCCCCGCTGACCCCCATAAACCAATGCGCAACGCCCGTTGCGAGCTACTCCTGGAGACGGAGCCGTTCGAGTTGCTGGCCGGTCACCTCCGCGATGAGGTCGAAGTCCTTGTCGTGGTGGAGGACCGCGAGGCCCGCCAGCTCAGCGGTCGCCGCGATCAACAGGTCGGGCACCGCCGGGGCCCGGTGGTGTCCACGGTCGGCGAGCAACTGCTGGACCTCGACGGCGCGGTCCTCGATGGCTGGCGTCAGGTACTCCACCGGCATGGAGGCCAGTGGTGGCCGCCGTCGACCCGCCCGCAGCTCATCTCCGGTCCGGGCGCTGAACCCGATCTGCAGCCGTGTGACGGTGCTCACACGCACCAGCCCGCGTTCGATCCGCTCGGCCCACGTCCGCCCATCCACGGCGTCGCCGAGACGGACCAGAGCTGACTTGTCGATGAGCCAGTCGGTCACTCCCACGCCCCACGCATGACCTCGGGGTCGGCGAGGTCCGCGAAGGTCTGCGCGAACTCGCGGAACGACTCGACG
>SL_3KL_010_SEDDRAFT_10005080_pt1 | contig 11854 bp, 5 predicted proteins | sample SodLakKL_010_SED_2_FD_10381 | JGI IMG/M metagenome (IMG submission 10381)
TACTTACTACTTACTACTTACTACTTACTACTTACTACTTACTACTTACTACTTACTACTTACTACTTACTACTTACTACTTACTACTTACTATTTTCTACTTACCCACCAACCAGTTACCACATACCACTCCCCCCACACAAACCATGCTCCTCCCACCCTCACCGGCCTTCAGAATAACCAGCGGAAGGAGGCTGCCCCAGAATAAGATTTGCGATCATCACGATATCAGCCACGGATATCAAGCCGTCGCCATTGGCATCGGCATTATCATAACAAAAGGGATCAGGCTGATCTGCCGATAAAAAAGCAGCTACGGTAACAATGTCTGCAACGCTCACCGCTCCGTCGCCGTTGGCATCACCCGGAAGATTTTCCAACTGTACATATTCCTGGTGATCATCGTCGCTGATGATGAGCTGACCGGCAAAGGTGGTGAAACATTCCATACTTATGACATAGCTGTAGAGCCCTGGGGGCAGGTCATAGAAAATATGTTCGCCGGGTGCATGATCCATTCCGCCGAGGTTAACTGCAGCTCCAGGTAAGTCCATTCCGTCGGTGCCGGTAATATGAAAAGTGAGGGTATGGGTAAGGTCGGGCACAAAAAGAGCTGTCAGTTCTGTGTTTTCTTCCAGGGTAAACGGCAGGGGGTTTTCTGTTGAGAGAATTTCACTGTCTTTTGCCCAGTACAGAAAGGTCCATGCAGCTGCGGGCGATGCCTCCAAAAGGAATTCAGTACCCTGATAGTCAACAAGCGGGCCGGTAAAATAATTACCATCGATAAGGACATTCCCTTCGCCTTCCATAAAAATGGCAAGTATGTTCAATGGTGGATCGGCAAATACATTGCCGTTGTTAAAGTCGACGGGCAGGATGACAAAATCACCATTCACAAATTGTGCAACAAAGGAAGAGTTAATAAAGATCAGGTCCGACTCTGTTTGGTTTTCGGCACAGGAGTAGAAGTTGTTGCAAAATGTAAAAACCATATCAAACAGCTTTGCACCGGAGGGGATGGATACCGGGTTGACTGCAGAAAACCAGTTTATAAGCAATGAATCGTTCAACAGATTATGGGCCAAGCCCGATAAAGCGGGGTGGATGTTTGTCAGAACAGGGTTTGCTCCGTAAAGTACCTGGTCATTGAATTGGATTGAAAAATTAAAAGCTATGATATTATTGAGACTCACAGCTGTTACCGGTACAATGACATGTTCTCCGGGAATGGCTTCAACCATGGCAATCGTCACCGATGCATCGGGAGGTGAAATATCACCGGCTGCCTGAAAGTGAACCGCTAATAATAGCAGCAAAGCTGATAAACCTTTGTTTATCAGCTTTGTATATACTATTCCTGACCTATGTAATGGTTTTGTCAAGTTAGGGTTGCCATTTTATTGTTTGATGATTCTTTTCACTGAAATATCATTGCCCTGGATCAGCCTGACGATGTACATGCCCGGTTTTTGGTCTTCAAGGCTGATGGTTATGATCTGTTCAGCGGGCATTCTTTCACTAAATACCAGTTCTCCCTGTATGCCAAAAACCTGAATGGTAATGTGCTCATTCGTGTCAATTCCGAGGATGGTAATGGTAAGATCGCCCCTGGTTGGATTGGGGTACACATTCATGCCGGTTTGTCCAATAGCGGTATCATCAAGAGCAGGTAGTTCATGGCTTACCGGAAGTTCTTCAGCAGCGGCAACGGGTATTCCGCAAAATTCTTCATCCAGGGTAATATAGGCGTGCAGATAGCCACCTTCTTCAACGCGGGTACCCGGCAGCAAGACAATGTTTTGGCCGGCAATAAGGGTAACATGGCCGCCATTCTCCACAACAAAACCGGGATCGCCTCCGGTGGTAATGGTTTGTAAGGCATTAAAACATTGGGTGTCATCAATGACCTTGTCATCCAGCAGTAAGTTTTCCGGAACTTCAGGGTCAACGGGTTCTTCATCTTCCTCAAAGACCGCCAGGATACTGCGGTGATCATCCATAACGACAGTATAGTCCGGATCATCAGAAAGGTTCACACCGTTTTCGAACCAGCCTGCAAATAACCAGTCAGCGGCAGGTAGTGCCTGCAGGCTGAAGGTAGTGCCTTCAGGGGCAACCAGGGGTTCAGTATACAAGTTTCCGTCAACTGTAACATCACCTTCACCTTCAGTGCTAATATCCAATATATAAAAATTTACATCACTAAAAACAGAGCCTTCAGAATAATCAACATCGAAAAACTCAAATCCTCCTCCGGGTAATGCCCTATAGATACTGGTTGGTTCGATAAAAATTAACTCGGACATACTGCCGTTTGAAGCACATGAAACCTGGTCAACACAAAACTGAAACTGTATATCAAAGAGTTTATCCCCGTCAGGGATGGTAGATCCAAAGATATTAAACCAGTTTACACCCAAAGTATTGCTTTCTATAAGGTTTTGGGCCAGGCCAAATAGCTGTGGATGAATATTATGCACAATATTTACTCCCTCAACCACACTCAAAACATCTTCGTCAAATATAATGGTAAACTGAAGGGTGGCAATATCTGTAAGGCCGTTTGCCGTTACAGGTATATTTACAATTTCTCCGGGTGATGCCTCAACATCCGCTATAGAAACTGTTGCGTTCCTGTTGTCTGCTTGTTCAGCGAAGATAAAGTTTGCAAAGCTCAACAATATCAAGGTAGAGATCAGAAAAATTTTGGTAGGAATTGATTTCATTGGTTGGTTTTTTTTGAAAAATGAAGTGTAAAAATAAGGCAAATTCTTCAACAAACAAAGAAACAGATGCCAAAAAGCAGAGCAGAAATTACTCGTTAGGGTTCCGGCAGGATAATACGGGGTTTCGTATATAAAACTGCCCTATGCAGGGAAAGAAAAAAGACAAAAAAAAGACTGTTACGCTATGTGGAAAACTCCATATTTCGTAACAGCCTTTTGTTAGCGTATTAAGGTAAAGTTTGCCTTAAATTACTTTGGTCATTCTCAGCACAACAAGACCTACGATCAAACCGAGACCGAGGAAAATAGCCCAATTGGACAACGGAATGGGTGGTACCGGCCCAATGAAACCGTTTGCTACGGTAAATGAAATATCATTTCCTGCCGGGGTACAATCAATGATTTCGATGAGCTCGGTGAGGAAGTTGATATCCGTCTCTCCTCCATGATACATAAACTGTACGTACAGGAGTAATCCATCCAGGGTTTGACCCTCCAGCGCGAACCAGTTGATCAGGATTTCAGAATCACTTCCCGGGAGTGTATTGGCAAACGTATTACCGGGTAGTTGTGAGTCCACAATGCCCTGAAACGTAAGTACGTTTGAATCAAATCCAATATAGAGGTCTATATTGCAGAAAGGAACCGTATTCGTCAGGTAAACGGGTACGAGTACTGTTAATCCGGGTTCGCCTTCCAGGTCATCCGGTATCATCAGGCTGGCTGATTGTCCTTTCACACTGAAAGCAAGCGCAAAGACCAAGGTAAACAGTAACACAAAATGTTTTTTCATAATTTCAGAAAATTTTTGTTAGTACTTAATTAATTAAGGTTAAGAGAAGATAACAGGTACCGGTTAAACCGGCACCTGTTATCCTATGCGTTTATTTTACATAAACAATTCTTAACACTTCGTTGTAAGACGCATGGTCGTTTTGAACTTCCATACGGATGAAATACATACCGCGCTGGAAGTTGCTTGTTTCGGGATAGAACACTGTGCTGAAAGTTCCTGCTTCATGGACTTCGTTAACCAGTTCGGCTACTTTCGCGCCCATGGCATTAACGATGGTAATTTGTACCATGCCAGGTGCAGAAATTGCATAGTTCAGGTTCAGCGCGTCCCGGAATGGGTTCGGGTATGCACTGATTGCGATACCGGAATCCTCGGGGCTTACAACATTTACTGATACATTGTCGAGCCTGGTCACACCAATTTCAAAGAAAGAAAGCGGCATGGCGAGCTCGTCGCTGAATTCAGTTTCGTCGCTGCTGGTGAATAATACATCACCGGGGCTGACAGGAGCAATGGTACGCGCTTCAAGCGTAATCACTGCATCTCCCTTTTCAAGCATTTGCTGATTAAAGGCATCAGCGAATACCACACGGATATTGCCTTCGTTGATCGAATAAAGAGCACCGGGAATGTCGGTATGCAGAGCGATGACTTCGATCTTAGCGACATCATAATGCAGATCCATAGACATGGCACTAAATGTCATGTCGAAAAGGGTGGTCACGGGCAGTTCGAATACTTCGTTCATGCCGACAACCATCACTTCATCTGTATGGATAGGCAGCAATGTTTTGCCACCTGCCATCGGTACATAATCTCCACGGACGTCACCAAAGGCCCTGGCTTCGATATTCATTACTGTAAATAATGGATTGTACGCGATGCGTCCGGCTTCCGGGCCAGTTGCAAGGTTATCGAATACAACACCACCTCCTGGCAGGTCGGGGGCAAAGAATGCCCAGTTACCGGCCATAAAGGTTTCAAAGTTGCCGGGGAATACAAATCTCTGCTGAATACTTGCTGCGTCAACAATATTCGGAAGTTCTCCGGGCCCTGAACCAGCAGTATAAATTACATTAGCCACATGGTCTAGAAAATCAACCGGTTCCCAGAATGGTGCAAAGATATTGATTGCCCTGTTCTGCACCGCCAATGCATCAGCACCCCTGAGGCCGCCGTGCGGAATCGTGGTAGATACTTCAACAAAGGCTGTTTGCAACAACAGGTTCACTTCCGCTTCGCTGTAGTCGAACTCGTAGAATCCGCCAACATCTGTTTGCGTAGAGGCAAGTACATTGCCCTCTGCATCAAGCAGTGAAACGGTTACATCACCCGACATCGGGATGTTTTCGGCGTTGTGTTTGTAGTATGAAACCACACCTGACAGTTTATCCGTGCTTACAATGGTGAAAGTAGCAGTCACGTCACCATCTTCGCAAACGTCGGTAACAGCAAAGGTTACCTCTACTGAACCACCTGTCCAATCCGGTGCAACGGGTTCACCAACAAAATCACCTACCGGTTCACAACCGCCCGAAACAGCAAACTCTGCAAGCCATGAGGCAAATGCATCATCTACGTCTTCCTGGCCTGTGAAGTCAGTTGTCAGACCGAAGAAGTCTTCGGGTGCCACAATATCCAGCGGTTCAGGAACGGCCACAACAAATGTTGAGGTGCCGCTGTCTGAATAGCAGTCGCCGGAAGCGGTGTAAGTGAATGAGATATCAACACCACCACACAGCGGATCTGCCGGCAATGCGGGAATCTCTTCAATATTATCGGTCACGTTGCAGTCGCCTGTGAATCCAAAACCGGCAACCCATGCAGCATAAGCAGCCTGGATATCAGCCAGCGGTGTACAAGCGGGGTGCTCTTCCGGAGCGGGAACAGTGACAACTAAAGGTGCCGGTGCTGCCACAACGAAAGTGGAAACATCAGAATCAGTAAAGCAATCACCTTCTGCAATGTATGTAAACGAAATGTCTACGCCTTCACAGAAATCTTCTGGTAAACCAGGAATTTCAGCAAGATTGTCGGATACATTGCAGTCGCCTGTGAAGCCAAAACCGGCAACCCATGCAGCATAAGCAGCCTGGATGTCATCAACAGGCGTACAAGCAGGATGCTCTTGCGGGGCAGGAACAGTGACAACTAAAGGTGCCGGTGCTGCCACTACAAAAGTGGAAACATCAGAATCAGTAAAGCAATCACCTTCTGCAATGTAGGTAAACGAAATGTTTACGCCTTCACAATAATCTGCAGGCAAAGCAGGGATGTCAGCAATATTGTCCGTTACATTGCAGTCTCCGGTATAGCCGAATCCTGCAACCCAAGCGTTATAAGCAGCCTGGATATCAGCCATCGGCGTACAAGCCGGATGTTCTTGCGGAGCAGGAACAGTGACTACCAAAGGTTCGGGTACGGCAACAAAGAATGTGGATGTACCACTATCTGTTTCGCAAACACCTTCAACTACATATGTGAAAGAAATATCCACACCTTCACAGAGCGGATTTTCCGGCAATGCAGGAATATCTGCTATGTTATCGGTTACATCACAATCACCGGTGAAGTTAAAACCTGCTGCCCACGCAGCGTATGCAGCCTGGATGGCATCAACAGGTGTACATGCAGGATGTGTTTCCGCTTCCGGCACATTCACCACCAGTGCTTCGGGGGCTTCAACCGTAAAGGTGGAAACGCCTGAGTCGGATGTGATGTCATCTTCTACCAAATAAGTAAATTCGATAAAGATGCCTTCGCAATAGTCTTCAGGTAATGCGGGGATATCTTCAATATTGTCGCTTCCGTTGCAATCACCGGAGAAGCTGAAGCCGGCTACCCATGCTTCATAGGCATCCACGATATCAGCCATTGGTGTACATGCGGGAAGGTCAACAGGATCCGGAGTTATTACAACGAGATCCGGAGCTTCTACAAAGAATGTTGAAGTACCCTGATCAGCATCGCAATCACCGGTCACTACATAGGTGAATTCCAAATCTGCTCCATTGAAGAATGCATCCGCCGGCAATGCGGGGATTTCGTCAATGTTGTCGGTTACGTTGCAATCACCGCTGAATCCGAATCCGGCAACCCAGGCATCATATTGCTCCTGGATATCATCTGCACATGGCAGCAGATATACAGGCTCAGGTATATTAACAACCAGTGGTTGGGCTGCTTCCACAACAAATGAAGAAGTCCCGCTCTCAGTTGCACAAATGCCGGTCACCACATATTCGAACACAATGTTCACACCTTCACAAATCGGATCAACAGGCAAAGCAGGGATTTGGTCAACATTGTCAGTGACGTCGCAGTCACCTTCAAAACCAAAGCCTGCAACCCATGCGTTATAAGCCGCAACTATATCATCAACCGGCGTACATGCAGGATGAGATTCTACCGGTGGAACATTTACGACCAAAGGATCAGGAGTTGCTACCACAAACGACGACATACCACTGTCTGAACCACAATCTCCGGTTACAACATACTCGAAGAAAAGAGCTACACCTTCGCAGAGCGGATCTGCGGGCAATGCAGGAATTTCAACGATATTATCTGTAGCGTTGCAATCTCCGGTAAAGCCAAATCCGGCAACCCATACAGCATATGCATCCTCGATATCTTCAACCGAAGTACATGCTTCGTGGAACTGGGCGGGCGCCACATTTATTACCAGCGGTTCCGGTGCAGCTACAACAAATGATGAAACATCACTGCCGGAGTCACAATCACCGGTCACTACATAAGTAAATTCAATGTTTACACCTTCGCAGAGCGGATTTTCCGGTAAGCCGGGGAGTTCATCCAGGTTATCCGTAGCGTTGCAGTCGCCTTCAAAAGTAAAGCCTGCAACCCATGCTTCATAAGCAGCCACGATATCATCAAGTGGCGTACAAGCAGGATGTTCGTCAACAGGGGGTACATTTACCACCAGCGGATCAGGAGCAACAACTACAAAAGAAGACGTGCCGCCGCCTGAATCACATTCATCAGATACTACATAGGTGAATGACAGGTTAGCTCCGTTGCAGTAAGCATCTTCCGGAAGCACGGGAATTTCATTGATATTGTCTTGCGGATCGCAACCGCCTTCGAAACTAAAGCCTCCAACCCACATCGCATACTGTGCTTCAATATCTTCCGCACAGGCTTCAATGAGAACATCACCGGGTACATTGACTACCAGGTCAGCGGGTGCTGCCACATCAAACGTGGAAAAACCGGTATCGGAATAGCAGTCACCTGATACTTCATACTGGAATTCAAGGCTTGCACCATTGCAGAATACATCTGCAGGCAATTCCGGAATGTCGGCTATATTATCATCAGCGTTGCAATCACCGGTGAAGCTAAACCCGGCAACCCATGCATCATAAGCAGCCATGATATCTTCTTCGGAGGTGCATGCATCCAGATTAACAGGATCGGGCACATTTACTACCAAAGCTTCCGGTGCCANAACCACAAAGCTTGAAAAGCCTGTGAACGAATCACAATCACCTTCTACTTCATAGGTAAACTCCAGTGTGATACCATTGCAATANAGGTTGGCCTGAAGCATGGGGATCGCTGCGCTGTTATCCACGGCATTGCAATCTCCGCTAAAATTGAATCCGGCTTTCCAGTTGTCGTAAGCAGCCTGAATTTGTGCAAGCGGCGTACATGGTGAAAGCAGAACAGGTTCAGGAACGTTTGCCTCCAGTTCGGCAGGTGCTGCCACAACAAATGTGGAAACACCACCACCTGTTTCACAATCACCGGTTACGATGTACTCGAAAGTCAGGTCAACACCTTCGCAATAGAAGTTATCCGGAAGTTCCGGAATGTCAGCCTTATTATCATCCGCATTGCAATCACCGGTGAAGTTAAATCCTTCAACCCATGCATCATAGGCAGCAAGGATAACCTCTTCGGGTGTACAAGCATCAAGGTCAACAGCGTCTGATACATTTACAACCAGCGGATCAGGTGCAATCACTGTAAAAGTTGAGCTTTCGCTAACCTGATCGTTTGTTCCGGTTACAATATATTCGAACTCCAGGTCTGCACCTTCGCAATATGCGTTGTCGGGCAGCTCAGGAATTTCGTCAATATTGTCAACGGCGTTGGAGTCTCCGGTAAAGAAGAAACCGGCTACCCAGTCGTTATAAGCTGTCTGGATGTCTTCTTCAGGACATGGACCCAGGGTTACGGGATCGGGAACGAAAACTTCCAGCTGTGCCAGCACTTCAATCTCGAAGGTGTGAGCGTCCAGTGTTTCCTGGGTGGCTGCACAACCGTTGTCATCAATGAGGCCTGTTAACAGGAAAGTGTACATTCCGGGAGGTACGTTGAGTACATCCAGATCAAAAGGAATCACGGCAGCATCAGCGGTGCCAAGTTCGGCATCAACGATGTCGTCGAAGTTTTCGGGACCGAGGATAGAATAGAAAACTGTCCATGGACCTTGTCCGGCAACACCTTCGATGCTAACCTGGAAAAATCCGTTGTAATAAATTTCAAACGGCTCATCCAGCGGGTTGCCTTCTTCATCCTGTACTTCTACCATAACATCCGGTTCGGGATGAATGGTAAAGAGGATGTCATCTTCATCATCTGTCTGGATAGCAACACCGACATTATCACTAATGATGGTACTATGCAAAGCCAGGGGAATATCCGTTACAGTGTCATCGATGGGTTCAGCATTTTGAAGATAGAAGCTGATAACATTTCCATCTACTCCAATAAAGTCAACAGCGTCAAATGAGAAAACGACAATCGTCAATTCTCTTGTTTCAGCGTTAAAAGTAGCATTAAAGCTGTGTGCAGGCGCCCTGTCAGGATTGAGTTCTGCATAGAGAAAATCAAAACCTTCAGGTATATCAACAACTGTTTGGAAAGCGGCAGCCGGTCTGCTGTTCAGCAGTTCGATTCCTACTTCAAAAGGTTGATTGGCACAAGCATTCAGGATATCCATGAAAGCCAGGCGGATCTCAAGTTCAACGATCACCGTTCCGGGTACTTCAATGACACCTTCGATTTCAGTTGCATCATCCAGACTGATGACGCTATTCTCGATATCCAGCGTATATTCACCCGGTTCATTGGGAAGTTGTACATCAAATGATACAACGACGCCGAAGAAGCCTTTAAAGTTTTTAAAGCCATCCATGTTCAGGGCGGGTGAGGCAGTAATTCGGAGGATGTCATCACCTTCCGGATCCGATTCAATCAGTACAGCTGTGAGCGAGTGCCCATCTTCCCTGTCTGAAAGAACGGCTGTGCCTTCGATAAAGGTAAAACCCTGCGGCAAGGTAATGTCGGTTTGGAAGCCGGCTACCGGGAAACTGTTGTCAATCTCAATGTCTATGGTGATCACCTCATTGGTTTTCCCTGCATTATCATGAACGATGATGGTGTTTCCGTCATCCACTTCAACAGTTCCGTTATTTGCCTGTGTCAGGATATCTACGCCATCTGCATCGCTGATGATTGGATCCTGGATTTCGAGCACATACCAGCCACCCTGGGCAGGCTGAGCCAAAACATCAAACTGGGCAACTACGCCGCCTGATCCCTGGAAGCTTTCAATGGGGCCTCCAAGTGGCGGGTTTGCAAACAGCCTGAGGATATCCTCTCCATCCGGGTCTGTTTGAATGAGTACAGCATTGAACAAATGATTGGTTTCCCTGCCTGTGAGTTGCGCAGTACCGGCTTGGTATTCAAAGCCCTGCGGCAGAACAATGTCAAGCTGAAAACCTGCAAACTCCTGGTAGTTGTCAATTTCAATCTCTATGGTAACAATTTGATTGATAACAACATAGGTATCAATGATGGTGATCTCATTACCTGTAAGTTTGAATACTACAGCGGGAACGACAGGTTCTACCAAATCAAGGGCTACTCCATCTGCATCTGATATGATGGGGTCCACAATATTCAGGAAATAGTCATCGCCCGGAACCGCAGGTGTTTGCAGCTGGAAAGTAGCGACAGCACCCTCATTTCCGGTAAATGGCTTTGGATCGGCGAGACTGGGGGCGGCAACAATTCTATAATTGCCATTATCCATAACTGTTGTAAAAGTATGTCCGTCGACCCGGAGAAGCGCAAATGTTCCGTCAACCACTTCAAAACCGTCGGGAATGGGAATATCCAGCTGGAATCCAAAGAATTCATCCACAGGGTTAACAATTTCCACTTCCAAGTTAATGATATCACCGGCCAGAATTGTATAATCCTCTGCTTCGGCTTCAACAACCGTCAAACGAATTTCATTTTCCTGAGCAAGCAGTACCGCACTGTTCATCAAAATCGATATGATTAAAAACAGTCGTAATATTTTCATAGGTCGGATTTTTAATTATTTAAAAAATGGTAAGTAAGTATTCCTGTTTGATAGAATGCGCCCTTAAATCTATTTTTAAGAACCAGCCTGCCGGTCCCAAAGTGGGCCGGCAGACTGGTTTTGATCTATATACTACAGATCAGGCACATAACAGTGTTGTTACTACTTATTGATCGTAATTCTGACCTCGCGGGTTACCGGCGCACCAACGTTGTCTTTTGGTGTTGCCACCACTCTCAGAATGTACATACCCGGGCGGAGGTCTTCATTCCACTCAACGGATTCGTAACCCTGATCGGCCACGATACGCTTGGTGGTAATCTGACGTCCTGTGAGGTCGTACAGCCTGAGAACAACGTCGGAGTGTACCGGAGCATAGATCTCAGTAGTGAAACGTCCTTGTGAGGGGTTCGGGAAAGCGTTGACAGACAGTTCCGTTCCGGTAGGATCGGTAATGCTTGTCGGCTCATCGAAGGCATTTACATCAACATGCTGTGCATAGATGTTGGCTGCAAATACGTTGCCCCAAGTAAGGCCCTGTGCGTTCTCAATGCTGATCAGATCAACAAGGTCACCTTTGATCGGCGTGTTCTCCAGGTTGAAGATTACACCGGTCAGTACGTCACCTTCCACGCTCCAGGAAACCTGGTAGCCCGGTTGTGCTGATTTCAGATTGATATCGTTGAGGTTGCGGCCAATCAGCTCGAACTGAACACCGGCCACCATACCGTCACTTTCGAAACGGATCATGTCGGGGGTCAGGTAGATGTTGGCTTCATCAGTTGACAGTCCTTTGCCATTGTTGTTGTGCATATCAACCCAGATGTTCGTCCAGGCAACAACATCGAGGATGTTGATCTTGCCGTCGCCGAATCCACCTGCAATCGGGTTAATATCCGCAGCATCAAAGATGAAGAACGGTCCGGTTTCACCGAGCATCTCAAGTGCATTCATCACAACGAGTCTGTCGCCAAGCTGGTTGTTGATGTG
>SL_3KL_010_SEDDRAFT_10005081_pt1 | contig 11854 bp, 7 predicted proteins | sample SodLakKL_010_SED_2_FD_10381 | JGI IMG/M metagenome (IMG submission 10381)
CCCGCGACGCTGGTCCTGCCGGAGCAGGCCCGCCTGGCCTTCGCCACGGACGACCGGACGGTGCTGATCGACGGCGAGCTCACCCTGCCCGAGGACGCGGCCGTTATCGTCGAACTGGAGGCGGGTACCGACGAGGACGAGCAGGAGGGCACGCCGTGATCGTCGTCGCCGGCGAAGCACTGATCGACCTGGCACCCCGGGACGGTCTGCTGCTGCCACTGGCCGGCGGCTCGCCCTACAACGTGGCGGTGGGCCTCGGTCGTCTCGGCCGTGACACCCTCTACCTCGGCGGGCTGTCGACCGACGCCTTCGGACAGCTGATGGCCGAGCGCCTGGATGCCGACGGCGTGGACCTGTCGCTGGCGCCGAGGTTCGAGGGGCCATCGACGCTGGCCGTCGTCCACCTCGACGACGAGGGTCGTGCGACCTACGGCTTCTACCTCGACGGCACCGCGGCCGCCTCGGTCGACGACGCGCACCTGCCGGCCCTGCCCTCAGGCGCCGCGCTGCACGTGTCGCTGGGCGCCATCGGGTTCGCCCACGAGCCCACCGGCCGCGCGCTGGCCGCACTGCTGCGACGGGAGGCGGGCGCACGACTGACCAGCCTGGACCCCAACGTCCGTCCCCTGGTGTTCGAGCAGGCAGGCGGGGTCGCTCCCTACGCCGGGATGGTCGACGAGGTGGTGGCCGGCCTGGACCTGGTGAAGGTGAGCGACGAGGACCTCGAGCAACTCCACCCCGAGCTCGACGGATGGCACGCCGTGGCGCGGCGCTGGGCGGACACGGGGCCGGCCCTGATCGTGGTGACCCGGGGTCCCGACGGTGCGGTGGCCCTGACTGCCGACGGCCGCGAGGTGCCGGTGCCCGGCGAGCGCGTCGAGGTGGTTGACACCGTCGGCGCCGGCGACGCGTTCACCTCCGGGCTCCTCGACTGGCTGGACCGTGAGGGCATCGCGGACCGTGCCGCTCTCGCGGCCCTCGATGACGTCGCCCTGCGCTCAGCGCTGGTCCACGCGCGGCGGGTCGCCGCGATCACCTGCACCCGGGCTGGCTCCGACCCGCCCAGGGCCGACGAGGTGGAGGGCTGAGCCGTGGAGGACTGAGCCGAGCCAGGAGTACCGCCCCCGGCTGAAGGAGACGCGACGATGCGATTCGCCGTCCGAGGAGCGCTGTGGCTGGTCGTCTACCTCGTGGTGGTGGTCGGACCGCTGCTGCTGATGCTGGCCGGTGACCCACCGCCGGCTCGCGGGTTCTGGCACGAGTTGTCCATCGCGCTCGGCTTCGTCGGGCTGTCGATGCTCGGCCTGCAGTTCGCCACCACGGCGAGGTTCCAGCCCGTCGACGCGCCCTACGGGCTGGACGTGGTGCTGAAGTTCCACAAGGAGATCTCCTTCGTGGCCTTCGCGTTCCTGCTCGCGCATCCGCTAATCCTGGTCCCGATCACGCCGCTCGGATCGGCCATCTACGACCTGTCGCTGCTGACCTGGACCGGTGTCACGGGCGTCATCGCCCTCGGCCTCCTGGTGGTGATCATCGTCACGTCGATGTGGACCGAGCGCTGCAAGCTGACCTACGAGTGGTGGCGGCTCACCCACGGCCTGCTCGGGATCGCGGTCATCGTCGTGTCCCTGGTGCACATCCGCCTCTCCGGCTACTACGTCGACACCGCCTTCCGGTTCGGGGTGTGGGTCGTGCTGATGGTCGTCCTCGTCGGGATGTACGCCAAGGTCCGTCTCTACCAGCCGCTGCGCCAGCTGCGCCGACCGTGGGCCGTGGAGTCGGTCGAGCCGGCCGCGCAGGACGCCTGGGAGCTCACGCTGCGGGCCGAAGGGCATGACGGCATCCGCTTCCAACCCGGCCAGTTCGCCTGGGTCACCCTCGACACCTCACCCTTCGCGATCCGCGAGCACCCCTTCTCCTTCTCCTCCAGCGCCGAGCACCCCGACCGGGTCTCCTTCACGGTCAAGGAGCTGGGCGACTTCACGACCGGCCTCGACCGCTTCGAGCCCGGGACCCGCGCCTACCTCGACGGCCCCTACGGGGTCTTCAGCTACGAGCGCAACGAGGCGGCCGGGTTCGTGTTCATCGCGGGAGGGATCGGCATCGGCCCGATCATGAGCATGCTGCGCACCCTGGCCGACCGTGGCGACCGCCGGCCGATGGTCCTGCTGTTCGGCGCCCCGACCTGGGCCGACATCGCCCTGGACGACGAGCTCGACGAGCTGTCGCAGCGGCTCGACCTCACCGTCACCTACGTGCTCGAGGATCCGCCCGACGGCTGGCAGGGAGAGACCGGCGTGCTGAGCCCCGAGGTGCTGGACCGGTACCTGCCGAACTGGCGCGGCGGGACCCAGTACTTCGTGTGCGGGCCCGACGCCATGATGGACGCCGTCGAGGCCTCGCTGCTCGAGCGCGGGGTGCTGGAGGACCACATCAACCTCGAGCGCTTCGACCTGACCTGACCCCGACCACGGGAGGCGACATGCGCCACCGGATCTCGCTCTGGTTCGTGCTCGGCGCAGCCGGCGTGAGCCTGCTGGCGGCGGTCGGGTTCAGCCTGCTGATCAACGCGGTGTGACGCGGGCGCCGGGCTGTCGGGCCGCCGGGCGCTCGGGCCGCCGGGTGCTCGGGCCGCCGGGCGCTCGGGCCGCCGGGTCGCGACCGGCCGCTGGGGGCGTCGCGGCTCACCCGTCCCGCAGCCCCTCCAACCGCAGCTTGCCGGGGTCCTCGTCGGCGTAGGACCAGTCGAGCTGCTTGAGGTGGTAGCGCTCGTGGTAGGTCACCTCGCCGCTGTCCTCGTCGATGTGCTCGATCAGCGGCGTCGGCAGGTCCGCCGGCGTCGGGACCCCGGCGTCGACGGTGTCGACCAACTCGTCCACGAACGCCTGCACGGTGGACCCCACCAGCAGCTGCGAGCCGACGGGCAGGTAGCACCGGTTGGAGTCGGTGACCGTCTGGGACCAGCGCAGCAGGGACTCCAGATCGGTCTGCTGGGCCTCACCCCGCTGGACCTTGGCGAGCAGCTCCGCCATGGCGGTGTTGCCGAGCTTGCAGGCGTTGCACTGTCCGCAGGACTCCACGGCCAGGAAGTTCAGCAGCACACTCATCACGTCCACGATCGACCGTGAGGTGTCGTAGACGATGAACCCACCCGAGCCCAGCCCGCTACCGGCCTGCTGCATCGCGTCGAAGCAGAGCGGGGTGTCGAGCAGCTCCTCGGTGATCACCGCGTTGGACACCCCGCCGTAGACCGCCTTGATCTCCGTGGCTCCGGCGATGTCCTCGAGCAGGGTGCGCAGTGGCGTGCCGAGCGAGAGCTCGTAGACACCCGGGCTGGCCACGTCCCCGACGACGGTGAACACCATCGTCCCGGGCGAGTCCTCGGTCCCGGCCTCCCGGAACCAGTCGGCGCCGTTGGCCAGGATCGCAGGCACGTGGCTGAGCGTCTCCACGTTGTTGACCACCGTCGGGTTCGCCGTGGCGGTCGTGGCCTGGAGGCCGGCCTCGAAGGGCTTGACGATCCGTGGGAGCGGGAGGTTGCCCTCGATCACCTCCAGCATCGCCGACTCCTCACCGAACAGGTACGCATCGGGCCCGTTGACGAGGTCGATGCGGTCGGCGTGGGGCCAGCCGGCCTCGCGGACCTCGGCCAGGGCCTCGGACAGCCGCTGGACCGGGGTCACGAACTTCTCCTTGATCCCGATGTGGGCGGTCGCAGCTCCGGTGGTCGCCAGCGCGATGCAGATGCCCTCGAGCAACGCGTAGGGCTGGTCGGTGATCAGCGTGCGGTCCTTGTAGGTGCCGGGCTCACCCTCCGCGGCGTTGACCACCAGGGTCACCTCGCCGCCGCCGGTCCGCGCCGTCGCCGCGACCCCGCGCCACTTCCTCGCCGTCGGGAACCCCGCCCCGCCCCGGCCGCGCAGCCCCGCGGCGTCGAGGACCTCGCACACCCCTGCCGGCCCGAGCTCCTGGGCCCGGGCCAGCCCACGTCCGCCACCGGCGGCGAAGTGGTCGGCCAGCGAGGTGATCGGGCTCGCCGGCAGGAGTCGGTCGGTGTCGCTGTGCACTGGTCTGGCTCCGGGGCGTGTCGGGGTCAGGGGCGCTGGCGGATCTGGGAGCGGAGGCGCTCGTGCTCGTGTCGCGATGGCTGCCGCCGACCCCGACGCCGCCGGGGAGTCGACGGACCGGTGGGATCAGTAGGGGTTGGCGCGGTCGGCATGGGCGGGATCGAGCCGCTCGGCCAGCTCCGCGGGGAAGGAGATCGTGTCGGGGTTGCCGTCGGAGACGTACGGCGCGTTGTTGCCGCCGGAATCGATCACCTCGAACCACCACGCCGACTCGAGTTCCGCTGCCGGGTCGACGTTGGAGCGGATCCTGGGGATGGCCAGGGGGTCGAACTCCGCGTGGAAGGGCGAGGGCGCCGGGTTCGCTCCGACGAGGAGGATGCCCTCGTGGTCGTAGCTGCCCGCATCCGACGATCCGCTGACGGCCAGGGACCGATCCTCGGGCCAGACCCCGAGCGGCAGCGACAACGTCACCACCTCGGTGTCGGGCACCAGCTCGGTCACGACGGCCACGTTGCGGGCGAGCTCGTCGCGGACCTCGTCGGGCGCGAGCCCCCTCAGGTTGGGGTGGGTGTGGGTGTGGTTGCCGATCTCCATGCCGTGGCCGTGGAGCACCTCGAGGACCTGCTCACCCGCGGCGGTCCCACCGAACAGCGACCCGGAGATGACGTAGACCGAGGCCCGTGGCTCCACGTCGTCGTAGCGCGAGGCGATCTCCACCAGGATGCCGAGCGAGGTGGCCGGGTCGAGCTCGCCGTCCTCGGTGAGCTGGGCCTGGGTGGTCGTGGAGTCGTCGTAGGTCAGCACCACGGGCTTGGTGCCCGCGGGGACGTCGATGTCGCCCCGGGCGAGCTGGGAGGTGGTGATCGGCCGGTAGCCGTTGTCGAACATCCACTCGAGCTCCTGCCGGTACTCCTCCTCGGTCATGTCGTAGATGCTGCCACCGTCCTCACGGAGCTGGTGGTACATCACGACGGGCACGACCCCGAGCTCGTTGGCGTCGACCTCGGCCGGATCGACCGGTGGCGCCGCAGCGGCCTCGTCGGCATCGTCGGCGTCCTCGTCGGTGCCATCGCTGCCGTCGAGGTCGTCCTCCACGGCGCCGTCGTCGGCAGGGTCGTCCCGGTCATCGGGGTCGTCGGTCTCCTCGATCGGCTCCCCGGCATCCTCGTCGGTCGCAACCTCGTCACCCGCACCGCAGGCGGCCAGGAGCAGGGCGAGCGCGACGAGCGCAGCCAGCACCGCTGTGCGGCCTCCGCTCAACGAGGTGTGCGGGCTGGCGGCGTGGAGCGTCGATCGACGACGCAGCGCTGGTGTTCGCACGAGTTCCAACCCCCCTGACAGGTCCGTTCGATGGGCCCGGCACGGTACCTTCACCCACCGCGCGCACCCTGCCTGCGCCCTGACCCACGCCGGTTGCCGGCCGGCTCCCCCGGGGGACGTCACCGTGAAGCACCGCACCCGCACCCTCCTGCCCGCTGCCCTCGGGACCGCCGCCGCGCTGCTGCTGTCCGCCTGCTCGGGCAACGATCCCTTCGCCGCACGCGAGCTGAGCATCTCCGGCCCGGAGAACGGCGCGCTCTACAACGCCGAGGCACTGGCCGAGCTGCGCGTCGAGATCGAGGCTGCCCTCGCCGCCGACACCGAGGAGGACGCGGACACCGACACCGTGGTCCACCTCGACGACATCCGGTTGCTGCTCGACGCCGACGACGTGACCGAGACGGCCGAGCGCGACGGCGACAACCGGCTGACCTGGAGCCCGGGCGAGCTGGAGGACGGGGTCTACGAGCTCGCGGTGGTGCGGGTGCCGCTCCCCGACCCCGACGCCGCCGAGGAGGACGACGCCGAGGTGGTGGATGTCGACCCGGCCAGCGCCCTGGACGAGGACGCCGACACCGACGCGCAACTGCTGGAGCGCTGGGCCTTCGAGGTCGACGTCACCCCGCCCGATCTGGAGGTCGCGGTGCCCGAGCGCGGGCTGGTCGCCGGCGAGCCCGTCACGATCTCGGGCGTCACCGAGGCCGGCGCCCTGGTGACCGTCGGCGCGATCGAGGTGACCGCGGACCAGGACGGCAGCTTCGAGGTGGAGCTGGACGGTCCGCCCGAAGGCGAGCTGGTCGTGGCCGCGACCGACGCCGCGGGCAACCGCACCTCGGACGAGATGGGCGGGTTCGTCGTCGTGCCATCGCGCGCCAGCGTCGACGAGATGCGCAGCGTCCACGTGTCCTTCTGCGGCTGGGTCTCGCCGAGCCTGAAGGATCCGGTCATGGCCTCGGTCGAGGCCGGCCGCATCAACGCCGTGCAGTTGGACCTGAAGGACGAGACCGGGAAGGTCGGCTTCGCGACCGAGAACGAGTTCGCGCAGCGCATCGGCGCCGACACCCCCGACTGTCGGATCGACCTCGAAGCCGCCGTGCAGGAGCTCCACGCCCTGGGCGTGCCCGTCATCGGTCGGATCGTCGCCTTCGCCGACCCCGTCCTGGCGCCCTGGGCGTGGGCGAACGACGAGCGGGACCTGGCGATCCAGACCGCTGACGGCAGCGACTTCTACACCGGTCGTTACAACGGCTTCGCGAACTTCGCCAACCCGGACGTCCAGGAGTACAACATCGCGATCGCCGAGGAGGCGGCCGCGATGGGCGTGGACCACATCCTGTGGGACTACCTGCGCAAGCCCGATGGGCCCCTCGAGAACATGACCGTGGTGGGGCTCGAGGGCAGCGTCGAGGACGAGATCTACGCCTTCACCCGCGCAGCCGACGAGCGGCTCGCGCCCTTCGGCATCGAGCATGGTGCGTCGCTCTACGGTGTCTCCGCCGACCGGCCCTGGGAGGTCGGCCAGGACGTCGAACGGCTGGCCGAGGTCCTGGACTACGTCTCCCCGATGATCTACCCCTCGCACTGGGGACCGGGCGAGTACGACGTCGCCAACCCCCTGATGCAGCCCTACGACATCGTCTACCGCAACCTCGAGGTGTGGCTCGAGGCGACCGAGGGCAAGCGCGCGCGGGTCGCACCGTGGCTCGAGGACTCGAACTGGCCGATCCGGCTGGGCTACCCGGACCGGACCGACTACGTGCGTGAACAGATCCGCGCCACCTACGACGCCGGCATCAACGAGTGGCTGCTGTGGGACTCGGCGGTCCGCTACACCGACGCCGCGATGATCCAGCCCTGACCCAGCCCGTGGGGGCTGGCTCCTCGGACAGGCCCACCCGGTCGCGGGCCCCGGGCAGACCCCCGCCCCCGCCCACCCGGGTAGACCCTCGCCCCCAGCCCACCCGGGTGCGAGAAGCAGCAACTATCTGCTGCTTCTCGCGTCCGGAAGGCCGGTCATGGCCGGAAGGCGCCGCAGCGTGGGGATTTCCAGCCAGTATCTGCTGCTTCTCGCGACGGTCCCCGGCCGAGCAGACCCCCACGGGGTCCGGCTGTCCACAGGACCGCCAGACCCATCCGGACGAGAAGCCCGCGGACCGCGAGACTGGTGGCCATGCAGCCACCCGACGACGTCTACCGACTGTGCCGTGACCAGCTCGGCGTGCTCGCACGTCGCCAACTGGTTGCGATGGTCGGGAGCGTCGATGCCGACCACCTGCTCGCGACCTCCCGGTTCGAGCGGCTCCTGCGGGGCGTCTACCGCGTACGCGGTGGGGCCGCCCATCCGCAACAGCCCGCCGTCGCGGCGACGTTGCGCAGCGGCGTCGGTGCGACGCTGACCGGCCCAGCCGCCCTCGGCCTCCTCGATATGGAGGCCGTCGACCTCGGTCAGGCCTTCGAGATCGTGGTCCCGGGTGGTCGACGGGTCACGGGTGTGGCGTTCGTGGTACGGACCGACCCGGACCCGGACCGGTCCGTCTGGCACCTGGGCGAGGTGCGCGTCGCGGAGCCCGCCGATGCGCTCATCGAGCCCGCCTCACGTGCGCCGGGGGTGCGGCCGAGAGCGTTGCGGCTCGCCCACGACCGCCTGCGCTGGACCGATCGGCTTCAACCGGGCCAGCTCACGGCCAGGGCCCAGCGCTTGCGGCTCGGCACGGTCAGCCACGTGAGCTGCGGCCTCCTCGGTGAGCTGCTGGAGATGGATGGCACGTCGGCAACCGGTGACGGGGAACGCGCGCTGGCCCGGGTCCTCCGCCGCTTCGATCCGCCGGCAGAGGTGCAGGTCTGGATCTCGCCTCGACACTGCCTGGACTTCTACTTCCGCACGCTTCGGTTCGCGGTCGAGTACCAGGGACGTGCCGACCACGCGACCGAGGCAGGCCGCGGCAGCGACCGGGTCCGTGATGAGGAGCTAACGGCGGCGGGTATCCGGCTCATCTACGTCACCGCGGAGGATCTCCACGATGAGCGCGCACTGCTCGCCCGGCTCGGCGCCGCCTTGACCGCGCGGGCTGATGAGTTGGGGCTCGCAGCCCCGCGGCTGATGGGCAGCTGACGGGCGACCACCAGGTGCACAGCCAGCGTGCCAGCGCCGGACCGCCCCCACGCCGCTCGGCCGTTGACCACGGCCGGGGCAGCCGCCACCGTCATCCCCCGCGAGTTCCAGCGGATAGCTGCTGGAAATCGCATGAGCGGGACCCCACTGGCCCCCGCGGCCGAGATCCTCAGCGAGAACCAGCAGATAACAGCTGGAACTCGCGGGCGGTAGGTCCGCGGGGTCGCGGGTAGGTCCGCGGGGGTGGGTCGGCGGGCGGTAGGTCCGCGGGGTCGTGGGTGGGTCAGCCGGCGGTGGCGTCCGCGAAGTCGCGGGTAGGTCAGCCGGGGTGGGTCAGCCGGCGTTGGCGTCCGCGAGGTCGCGGGTGGGCTCGCGGGCGGTGGGCCGGCGGGCGGTGGGCCGGCGGGCGGTGGGCCGGCGGGCGGTGGGCCGGCGGGGTCGTGGGGGGCTCAGTCGTCCCGGCCGCCGAAGGCCTCGGCCATCAGCTGCTCGTGCTCCTGCTCGTGGACCACGTGCTGACCGGCCGCGGGCGACGCCGACGGCGCCCGGGTCGCATGCCGGAGCCGACGACCGTCCCCGAGCGACTCCAGCAGGTTCCACAGCCGGCCATCGACGAACCCCCACGCCCCCATGTTCTGGGGCTCCTCCTGGACCCAACACACGTCGGACGCCGCCGGGTAGGACGACAGCACCTCGGTGAGCTGCGCCGCGGGGAAGGGGTACAGCTGCTCCACCCGGACCACCGCCGCCGATGCGTCCCGCCGCTCGCGCTCGCGCAGCAGGTCGTAGGCGACCTTGCCGAAGCACAGCAGCACCGTGGACACCTCGTCGCGCGCCAGGCTGCCGTCCACCACCTCCGGGTCGTCGATGACCTCGTGGAACCGACCGTCGGTGAACGCGGACAACGGCGAGGTGGCATCGGGCGAGCGCAGCAGCGACTTCGGGGTGAAGACGACCAGCGGCTTGCGCACCTTGCGGTGGATCTGCCGCCGCAGCACGTGGAAGTACTGCGCCGAGGTGGTCGCGTTGACCACCTGGATGTTGTCCTCGGCAGCCAGGACCAGGAACCGCTCGATCCGCGCCGAGGAGTGCTCGGGCCCCTGCCCCTCGTAGCCGTGCGGCAGCAGCAGCACCAGACCGGAGGTCTCCCCCCACTTGTCCTCGGCCGCGACGATGAACTGGTCGATCACGATCTGGGCACCGTTGATGAAGTCCCCGAACTGGGCCTCCCAGCAGGTCAGCGCCTCGGGTCGCTGGACGGCGTAGCCGTACTCGAAGCCCAGCGCCGCGTACTCGCTGAGCAGCGAGTCGTAGGCGAACCAGCGCCCCTGGTCGGCCGAGAGGTTGGCCAGCGGCAGGTACTCCTCGCCCGAGTGGTAGTCCACCTGGACCGCGTGCCGCTGGGAGAAGGTCCCACGCCGGGAGTCCTGTCCGGTCAGCCGCACGTCGACGCCCTCGAGCAGGAGCGAACCGAACGCCAGCGTCTCGCCCAGCGACCAGTCGATCTGCTCCGCGTCGTAGCGTTCCCGCGCCTTGGCGAAGATCCGATCCAGCTTCGGGTGGCGGTGGAACCCGTCGGGCACCTCGAACTGGACCGCCGCGATGCGGTCGAGGTGACCGCGGTCCACACCGGTGTCGACCGCGGCCAGGACCCCTCGCTCCTCGGGCGGGACCGCCCGCGGCGGCTCGGGCCGCGCCGCCTGCTTGGTCTCCTCGAAGGCCTGCTGCAGCCGCCCCTCGAAGTCCTCCAGCGCCTCCTCGGCCTGCTCCAGCGAGATGTCCCCGCGCCGGACCAGCGACTCGGTGTAGAGCTTGCGCACCGAGCGGTGTTCCTCGATCAGGTCGTACATCCGGGGCTGGGTGAACGAGGGGTCATCCGCCTCGTTGTGGCCGTGTCGGCGGTAGCAGATCAGGTCGATCACGATGTCGCGGTGGAAGGTCTCGCGGTAGGCGAAGGCCAGGCGGGCAACCCGCACGACGGCCTCGGGATCGTCGCCGTTGACGTGCAGGATCGGCGCCTGGACCGTCTTGGCCACGTCGGTGGCGTAGAACGAGGACCGGGAGGCCTCCGGCGAGGTGGTGAAGCCGACCTGGTTGTTGATGACCACGTGGATCGTCCCGCCCGTCCGGTAGCCCCGCAGCTGCGACAGGTTCAGGGTCTCCACGACCACGCCCTGCCCGGCGAAGGCGGAGTCCCCGTGCATCAGCACCGGCAGGGCGGGATGCCGACGCTCACCCTCCTCGCCCTGTGCGCCGGTGTCCTGCAGGGCCCGGGCGATCCCCTCGACCACCGGGTTGACCGCCTCGAGGTGGGACGGGTTCGGTGGCAGGTGCAGCTCCACCTCGTTGTCCGCTCGTGAGCGGTAGGTGCCCCGGGTGCCGAGGTGGTACTTGACGTCACCCGAACCCTGGACCGTGTCGGGGTCGATGTGCCCCTCGAACTCACCGAAGATCTGTCGGTGGGACTTGCCGACGATGTTGGACAGCACGTTGAGGCGGCCCCGGTGGGCCATGCCCATCACGATGTCGGTCACGCCGCCGCTGTCGGCGGCGGCCTCGCAGACCGCGTCCAGCAGCGGGATCAGCGACTCGCCGCCCTCGAGACCGAAGCGCTTCTGCCCGACGTACTTGGTGTGCAGGAAGGACTCGAAGGCCTCGGCGGCGTTCAGCCGGGACAGGATCCACAGCTGGTCCTCGGCCGACAACTCCTCCTCTTCCTCCGCCCGTTCGACACGGGAGCGGATCCACTGCTTCTGCTCCGGGTCGAGCACATGGCCGTACTCGATCCCGATCGTTCGGCAGTAGGCATCACGTAGTACCCCGAGCGTCTCGCTCAGCTGCACCCGCCGGTCACCACCCCCGACGTCGGTGACGAACTCCCGATCGAGGTCCCAGATCGACAGCCCGTAGTAGGTCGGATCGAGCTCGCGGTGCAACGCCACACGGGACTGCCGCAGCGGGTCGAGGTCGGCGATGAGGTGGCCGCGGACCCGGTACATGTTGGCGAGCTGCCCGACCTTCATCTGCTTGGTGAGCAGGTCCGTCTCGTCGTCGAGATCGGTGCGGTCGGTGCTCCACCTCGCCGGCTCGTAGGGGAGCCCGAGGGAGGCGAACACCTCGTCGTAGAAGCCGTCCTCACCGAGCAGCAGCTGGTGGACCCGCTGCAGGTACAGCCCCGACTCGGCGCCCTGGATCACCCGGTGGTCGTAGGTGGACGTCAGGGTGATGACCTTGCTGACCCCGAGCTTGGCCAGGGTGCGCGGATCGGCGGCCTGGTAGGCCGACGGGTAGCCGATGGCCCCCACACCCAGGATCGCCGCCTGCCCGGCCATCAACCGCGGGATGGAGTGGACGG
>SL_3KL_010_SEDDRAFT_10005082_pt1 | contig 11853 bp, 6 predicted proteins | sample SodLakKL_010_SED_2_FD_10381 | JGI IMG/M metagenome (IMG submission 10381)
TCATAACCTGAATTGCGTGGCATGGCAGGCATGCGGTCGTCGCCCTGCACTCCGTCAATGTTGTAATTATTTACAGCCTCCATTACCAGATCTATCATAAATTGCTGCTTTTCGGGATGGTAGCCGTTATAGTAAAAGTCGCTGTTGTTGTAATTGGTTGGAATGGTATCGTTAATATTGTTTGCCGAAGGATTGATACCCCATCCGGCCCAGTGTGGATTTACTGCCAGAATCCTGTCATTTGCAGGGGTTGGGGCAGTTCCCCAGCGCGCCATAAAGCCGTATTCATACCAAAGGATAACCTTCAGTCCTTCGGCGTGTGCCACTTCAATCAGATCAGTAAGGGGATCACCCGTGCCACCCCCGTAGTTGGGAGTAAACATTCCCTCGCGGGCGTCAGCATAGGTGGAATTATCTGCCAGCACCTGGCTTGGGTAAAGTGTTCTGGTCTTAGCCCATGCAACCACATAAAGTGTGTTGAAATTCAGTTCTTTAGCCAGGGCAACCCCTTGCTGAATATTGTCATAGGAAGTCAGGAATGGTGAATGTGAAGGATCGGGTATCCAGAAGGCACGCACACCGGTTTCCTGCTCAAGCACAGTTGTAGTAAGGGTATAAGTTTGTTCATCACCGTTTTCCGCAGTAACAATTATTTCCAGCGGATTGCTTAAATCAACCAAACTGCCCGATTCGGGCGAAACACCTGCAAAAGCAGATATCTGCATTTCTATGAGAACTTCCGAAAGATCTGTTCCGAAAGGTACTTCAAGAGATACTTCATTTTCTTCTATTTCTCCTTTGCGGAAAAGATCGGGAAAAGAAACCGACAACAGTTCATTGTCGTCTACAGCACTGTAGTCAATAATTGCAAGATATTTAACAGTTTCCTGCCCCCTTCTCAAAGTAAATTCAAGATTATTTGAAAAATCATAGGCAAATCCGGATGGGGGTGTAAGTGTTGCTCCTTCTGTGAATTCAGCTGTGAATGCCAGGTTTTTCATATTCGCTGTTCGGGGAATAGAAGCAGTAATTTCAAGGTTTTCATAATCAATGTCAGCTTCCACTACCGGGTTAAGTTCATGAAAAACAAAAGAGTAGATCATCAGTGTATCCTGCTGAATGGTGTCATTCCCGTTGTTTCCATTGGGATCAGGGTCATCCTTGTCGCAGGCAGAAAATGAAATGGCGAAAGCAATTAAGGAAGCAATAAAAACAAAATTCCGCATAAGAAAAAGATTATATAAAGAAAAATAAAAACGCTGTAAATAAAGCCCTGAAAATTCCGGACGCTGAGCCTGTCGAAGCGGAATTGTCATTTCGGCAGGCTCAACGACCAGAATACAGGAATCAGAAAGTTATCTCAAAAAAAGACCATATTAGTTAGAAAACTCATGCACAATGAATCCGTGCATCAGTGCAAATCCCATAACCCTGGGTTTGCCATCGTTGCTGAAACCTACTCCATTGGTGGCTCCTACCCATAAAAGTCCAGGGCCGCTTATCTGATTTTTGAAGACCCTTTTTTCTTCAATTGTAGTTTCGTTTATTCCCTGCAGAGCATCTATCAGAGTAGCACCTTCAGTAACATTTATGATTTCATACCATGCTCCATTGGCTTCCCATTCCCTGTTTACTGTATAGCTGAGATATAATCCGCCGTTATACTCCCAAACTCTTGGGTCGAANCTTCGGGTTTGGATCANGGGTTCGCTTACTTCGTATTTGACATCACCGTTGAAATCCATTACAGCAATTCCCATTTCGGCGCCGGTTACCAATAAGTGGTCTGGGTCGCCGGGGATGGAATTTACTCGGCCATATTGTCCCATTCTCAGGCCTTCAATGGGGGTGATAGGTATTATCTGAGGCTCATCGGTTTTACTTCCGTTGAAATCCCACACATAAAATTCACTGGCATCATCGGGCCAGGCAAAGTTCGATGCAAATATATAGCCGTTTTCCGGAGGATTGCCAATAATGGAAATTGCATCACCAAGTCGTACTCCCTCCTGTCCAACAGTATATTCGAGAATGATTTCAGGGTTTTCATCATCTATGCCATCCCATTTATAAATCTTAAATGTCCCACCTGCGGCCATTACCATGTTGGAGACGTAAATGCTTCCATCATTAACCCGTATGTCTGATACCATCCAGGCTCCGCCGGAAACTATGCCGCCAAATTCAAGTTCTTGTGGATCAGCTGCAGGGTTCTGCACATCCCAAATGTACACTTGATTGCCATCCTGGCGGGAGGCTACATATACATATCTGCCGTCAAAAGCTGCTCCCCGGTTGTTTTCATTGCTGATTATGGATGGAACAAGACCTGAAGCGCTGCTCTTGTCCAGAAGCAAAGCTGTATTTTCCGGATTAAAGCCTGCCTCGGTAATATGTGCTGTAACGGTATAAACGGTTTGCTCACCGGCATATGATAATGTTATAGATTGCTCCTGAGATAAATCCAGAGTATCGGTTCCTGAGGAGGTGGTATAAGTGGTCCCGGCAGGTTGAAGACTGATTGATTCAATAATTGCAAGTGTACTTTGCAAATCATTGAAGGTAACGTTAATTATTCTGTCTCCCTGATTAATATCGGTTGCATAGGCTTCCAGAGTAACAGAAGATACAATTTCAATATCGGTAATAACTCCGGTTGTGGGTTCAGCTAACTCTACAGTAACCTGGTAAGTATTGCTGATATCCTGGTTGGTAACTACAAAATTTCTTGGAGTCGAGAAATCCTGCGGAGTGCCTGAAGCGGGAACCACAGATGCACCTTCAGAGAGGCTAATATCGGTTACCAATGCGGTTACATCTGTTTCAAATGGAACTACCACAAGGATGTTAAAATCAGAAATTGCCCCTTCAACACGAAGGTCACCTGCGGCACCGGCATTGGTGATGGCAAATTCAGTGATGAGAGCCTCAGCCGGAGCCGGGTCATCATCATCATTACAAGCTGTAAAACTTAATACAAAGGATATCACCATGATCAATCCTAAGAGCTGAAATAATTTTGACTTTTTCATTGTTTGTTGTTTTTTGGATTTAAGTATTTAAGTTGTTAAGTTAATGAGTTATTAGGTTATTGAGTAATTAAGTTATTGGGTTATTTGGTATTGGATGAAAACGTAAAAATTGACACTTAAAATTTTAAATTACTATTTACTATCCACTAATGGTGTTAATCGTTTATATGACTCCGGTGACCCATTACCCGTTACCGATTACCAATCAATTCCCACCATCCCACCAAAGACGTGTGTACTGGCTGTCGCCACCCATCCTTTCAACGGCACGCTGATAGTTTTCGGCATTATACTGGCTTTCCATATCAGGGAACTGTTTTCTTCGGGGCATGTCTTCATTTCCCGGGAAAGTATATACCGGTTGCATCATTTCCGGATAACCGGTTCTTCTCACCACCGACCAGGCTTCATGACCATTGGGATAAAGGGCTATCCAGCGCTGGGTCCAGATTTGCTCAAGAGCCCTTGACGGATCGAATTGCGCCGGACCTGATAGATATTCATTGATCAGCTCAAGTGAGTCTAGCCCGAATTGCTCAAAAGATGCCCTGATGCCTTCATTGTAAAATTCTTCTGCACTGCCACTGATAAAACCCCTTTGAGCTGCTTCGGCTTTCAAAAAAGAGGCTTCCGAGTAGGTGAGCAGGAAGTGAGGTGTTCTATCCTGGATAAAAAACTGTCCGATATTACAATAATTAGGTCTGTAATAAGTGGTATACAATTCAGAAAGTAAAGAATGTGGCTGCCCGTTGGGTAATCCTACAAATTCACCATTAACATTTGGTTCGGCAAAAACTTCAAGCCTTGGGTCAGCCAATCCGTCAAGAATATCAAACATGGTTTTACTTAACCGCACTTCATGCCAGCCATAAACAAAGGTAAGCGGATTCCTTACATGAAAGGTTGGGCCATCAGGGTCAGGAATTATTCGTGCTGTATGCTGATGATTGTTCATGGTTTCACCAACTTCAATGGCTTGCAGATAGGGAAGAATTTCCGAGCTGAATTCATCTGTATTGGAAGCCCTTAAGCCCAATCTAAGTTTCATGGTATTGGCAAAGCGTATCCAACTGTTCAGGTTCCCCTGGAAAAGCACATCAGCCTGTCCATAGCCTTCAAACCCAAAGCCCTGGTATTGCTTTATCATATTTATAGATTCATCAAGCTCTTTGAATAAATGTAAATAAATGTCTTTCTGTGAGTCAAACGCCGGCCTTATACTCACAAAAGCCTCCGATAGCGGCATATCACCATACATATCGGTAACCTGCTGCACCATATATACATTCCATATGCGGGCTACAGCTTCCATGATGGGGTTTTCCAGCTCCCGTGACAGGTTTATTACATGGTAATTATAATGCAGTGGTGCAAAACTGGAGCGGGCATAGTACCAGTCCCATACTGCATTCCAGGCGCGGGGTTCATAGTTATCGGATGTGAAATTAGGACCTGTTTGAATATTTGCAAAATGCTGTGCATATACAGAGCCTGAAATCTGGTGCATCCATTGCCATACTCCCACGCTCAGTCCTGAGCCAGTTACCAATGAACGGGTAAATAGGGAGCTGGGATCAATCCGGTCACTGGCAGTTTTCGGACGGTCAAGTTCTTCGAAATCCTTGGTGCAACCTGCTGTTAAAACAAGGCTTGCCAGTGCGATATATAAAGTTTTTCTGATCATAACTTTAGTTTTTTCGTTTTTACAATGATAATCTAAGACTTACACCATAGCTGCGCATTTCAGGATAAGCATAAAGCTCAAATCCGGTATTATTACCGGTGCCGAAAGAAGATTCGGGTGAAATATTTTCAGTATTGCGCATGATGTAAAAGAGGTTATTGGCAAAAACTGACAGTGAAACTTCCCTGAAAGGAGTATTGTTCAGCAGGTTCCTGCCCAGATTATAGCCCAGTGATAACTGGCGGAATCTTATGTAAGATGCATCATAAACAAAGGCTTCATGAATCTGAGATACCCTTGCCCAGTATCTTTGAGGATCAACGGCATATTCTCCCTCCACACCATTTTTCACACCCGTAACCATAAATCCCATATTGAAGTCCTGGGGATTGATGTTGGGGTCTGCTGCAGCCAGTTCCACCGCCCTGTACCAATCGTTGCGTCCTTCTTCGGTAAAAGCAAGTGTGCCAAATTCAGCACCCATCATATTGGTGACAGAGAATATATCGTGACCCAGTTTGGAATCGATCTGGAAGCCAGCAAAAATTCTCCGGTATGTAAACTGCGAACTGAAACCCCACAATATATCAGGGGTTGCGTTACCAATAATGTTATCTCTTAATATGGCTTGATTTTCATCCGTTTTGATGATGGGAAGACTTTCCGAATCCAGAAGGATTCTGCCCTGTTCATCGCGGGCATAGGCACTTCCCATGATTACACCTGCAGGCTGGCCCATCTTGGCAATAATTCTTACACCGGATGCACCAAGTGCCGAGCTCTGCACAATCATGTCAATATCTTCGGTAATTTCTTCCACCACACTCCACTGACGGGTAAAATTTGCACTTGCAGACCAGGTAAAATCACGTCCATCTATAATGCGATAACTGGTAAATAATTCAATCCCTTTATTGTTAACAAATCCGGAATTGATAATTCCTGTATTGAAACCTGATGAGGGTGCCAGGGGGTTTTCAAATATTTGATCACGTGTACCTGTTTGATAATAAGCAATATCGGTCCTGAGCCTATTGCCAAATAATATGGCCTCTATACCTACTTCCGGACTGATTGTAAACTCAGGTTCTAGCTCCGGGAAAGGTCGTATAGCATTGAAAAAGCCGTATGGCAGTCCATGAAACTGGTTGGGAGTGGTTCCGTAAAGGAAATATCGCTGTCCTGCACGGTCGCCCCCGGAACCCACTACGGCAAAGGATCCGCGTAGTTTGAGCATGTCAAAATAGTAGGGGAGCTCAAAGGTTTCCTCCAGCAGCCAGCTTGCACTTACCGACGGATAATGATATGGATTGTTTTCCAGAGCAAGTAATGAAGTCCAGTCTGTTCTCCAGGTAAAATCCAGAAATACCATTCTTCGGTAGTCCATACTTACCAGTCCGTAAAGCGAATGTATTTCTCTGTCGGAGATACCGTTGCTGGAAATAGGATTCTGGAAATTTTGTATCACATAAGGACCATAAATATTGATAAGCCCACTTTCCGATGATGATGTAAGTCCTCTGAATTTTCTCTGCATAATATTACCACCGGCAGAACCCCTGAGAGTGAAGTCGCCCCATTGGTTTCCTGCTGTGAGCAGAAAGTCGTAATTTCCCTCGGTTATCTGGAATCGATTCCAGTTGCCGGATGCCCGACCTTCAGCTTTGTAATATGTATTGTGGGCAGTGATACGCTCTCTTTGATCATGTATATAATCCAATCCGGCTTTCAGGTTAAGTTCAAGGTCGAAGCCCAGATTTAGCATTTCTCTGAAATCAATGTTCAGGCTGACTATACCCAGCAGGCGGTTACGTGTATCATTGTTGGTATTGAGTTCTGTGGCCCAGTAGGGGTTTTGCAGAAGGGGAGATGATGCAAAACTGGGATCTGCCTGGTTTAGGGATATGCTTCCATCAGGGTTAACAATGTAATCACTGTTCCAAACCACAGGAAGACCCGTAACTGTTTGGTATTGCTCAAGCTGCGACATGCTGACCGAAACAGGCATGTGTGTCATGAGGTATATAGGATTGTCGGGCGAGCCTGCAAGGTTAGGCCGGTTGATGGCTGTCTGATTTATATAATTGGCCCTTGCATCAAGAGTAAGGTAGTTTGATAATCTTGAATCGTATCTCAGATTGAAGGTTTTTTTGTCAATTTCATTGGTCCTGATTAATCCGTCGCTTTGGTTCCATGCAGCAGAAAAAAGTATTCCGTTTTTATCGTCCCTTTTGTCAATAGTAATAGAGTGGTCGATGTTAACGGCATTGCGGAAAAATTCATCGTAGGGATGCACAGTTACCGGATTAAGGGTTTGGTCCTGGTTGAGAAAGTTATTTACAACCTGCCCGTTCATTTTTACACCCCAACTCCTGGGGTTGAGCCTTCCAAAGTTTCCTCCTGAACCTTGCGAAAAATTTGTTTGAAAGTCGGGTTTGATTAATGGTGTCTGACTTGAAACCATTGCGTTGTATGTAACACCAATGCCTTCTCTCTGGGTCCCTGAGCGTGTGGTGATCATGATAACTCCATTCTGGCCCCTTGCACCATAAAGTGCTGATGCAGCACCACCCTTGAGAACAGAAATGGACTCTACATCGTCAAGGTTGATATTGTTAATGGCATTTCCATAGTCAAATCCGCCAAAAAGCCCGCCGGATGATCCTCCTGAGTTGTCAATGGGAATACCATCAACCACAAATAAAGGTTCGTTGGAGCCGGTAAGGGAGTTTGCACCACGAATGAGAATCCTTGATGATCCGCCTGCACCACTGCCTGATTCAGCAATTTGCAGACCGGCGACCTGGCCTGCCAGCCCGGTAAGCGGACTGATACGGCTGGCATTGGAAAGCGCCTCAGCATCAACCTGTTGTACGGAGTACCCCAGGGCCTTTGCTTCCCTTTTTATCCCAAGGGCAGTAACCACTACCTCATCAAGCTGCTCCACAGCAGATAAAAGGACAACCTCAACAAATTCAAGCCCCTCCACATTTACAACCTTGCTTATAAACCCGATAAATGACACTTCAATCTCTGTGTCATTCTCCTGGAGTTGCAAGGAGAAATTGCCGTCAATATCAGATGTGGCACCGCGTGTGGTGCCGGGAACAAATACAGTGGCACCCGGTAATGTATTTCCATCAGTATCTTTTACTACTCCGGAAATTGTACGTTGGGCATGAGATGTAAAGCCTGTTGCTATTAAAAGCAAAAGCAATACAAAGGTTTTTAAGTTCTTTTCTCGCATAAAGTTTAAATCATTTGGTTATTAAAAACGCAATTATTTCAGTAAACCTTGTGTATTCATCAATTTTTAATCAGTTCGAAATAATCAAATACAAGTGCTCCGGCTCCTTTGAGGCCTGCCAGATCACCCAGTTCGGAAAATTCAATCTTACAGGTACTCAGGGGGTTTACAAGCGCTGAACTGGAAATGCCCGTTTTAACCGGATCAAGTAAAAGGTCTTTGAGTTTGGCAAACTTGCCTCCTATAATTATCAATTCAGGATTGAGAAGGTTTATAATATTTCCCAATGCATGCCCAAGCTTATATCCCATATCCTGAACAAGCCTGATGGAAAGATCATCTCCCTCTAAAGCAGCAAGCAGTATGTCATCATACCTGACAGGAGAGCCGTCAACAGGAATGTCAACCATGGTTTTTTCTCCTTCTGCTACTCTTTCCATAAAATTTTCTTCCAGGGTAAATCCACCTACATCATTTCCAAGGCAACCCTTCTTGCCACAAATACATATTTTTTCCTTTGTTCCAAATTGCATGTGTCCTAATTCGCCGGCAAATCCCATACCCCCGTTTACAATCTTATTGTCAACGATGAGGCTTGTACCCAATCCACGGCTCAGATTGATTACTATGGCGTGATTAGCTTCCCTTGCTTTCCCTATTATTTTTTCTGCCTGACCAAAACAACGTGTATCATTATTAAGGAAAACCGGAATATCAAAGTTTTTCGAAAAATATTCACCCAGGGGCGATTCCATAAAGTTGAAAAAGTTAAGCGATTCTCCGGTAGAATTCTTTACACGCCCGGTAATTCCGATTCCCATTCCCAGTATTGTGCTCTCGCTGATTCCTGAATTCATCAGACATTCGTTGATAAACGATTCAACTTTGTCAAGACATGCCTGGGTATTTTCCAGTATAAAGTCAGTTTTTTGCCGGTAGTAAACAGTGTTTAGCCTTGAATCAATAATTCCCACAGAAATCCTTTTCAGCAACACCTCCACACTCAGAGCATAAAAATTTACATTGTTTAATGCGTAAATAGCCGGTTTGCGTCCATTGAGTGTTTCCTTTTTACCTGCAACCCTCAAAAAGCCCTCTTCCTGCAACTCATTTACCAGTTTTATGCCCGTGGGCGCACTAATTTTAAGCTCTTTACAAATATCAGGTACGGTAATCCCATGCCCGTTTTGAGAAATAACCTGAATGATCCTGAGTTTTTGCTGCATCAAACGGCTTTCATTGGTGATTTCTGTAAACGTACTGTTAAAAATAGCTTTCATTTTTTCTACCTTTTTTTATGGAAAAGTTAAATGTAATCGTAAAATTTCCATAAATATAATACCTGCTTTGCTTTTTAAGAAATATATCCGTGTGATTTTTTAAACTACGTTTTTTTGATTGAAAATGCAAGTTTATTAAACATTTTATAAATATCAAAGCATTTTTTAATAATTTTAAAGATATATTTTCTCTCATTTGTATAATAAGCTTGAGAAAAAAATTTAAAGCGCATAAAATCAGTAACATAAAGATTTTTAAGAAAAGCCTTTTGTTGCCATATGGGTTACTGCATGCAATACACTTTTGCCGAAAAGATGGCTTTATTATTACAAACGGGTATTTATCAGTAAAAAAGAACAGGACGGTTACCTGTGAGAATATGTTTTCTATGACTCTGCTGAACTGCCGGATTATTAACTGTCTGCCTCTATGCGTCCGGAGTCACGAATAGTTTTATTGAAATCAGCATTAAATTAACCCTTCAATAAGAAATAATTAGTATTTTGGTGGGTGTTAAAAAAGGGAAGTTGAATTTGTTCAATCATTGAATAAACAAATCATGCTGGATTTAAAGGAAAGAAGTCACAAAAAAGTATTTGCACTCATACGCGCTCAGGGAAGTGTATCAGGGGCAGCACTGGCAAAGCAGATGGAAATGCAACCCTCATCTCTTGTTTATATTCTGCGTCATCTGAAGGATAAAACGTTGATTCGGGTTAGCGGTTATGGTAATTCTACAGACAAGGGAGGTAAGAGGCCCTTACTATGGCAGGTGAACCCTGAATATGGAAATATTATTGGACTGGAAGTTATGCGGCATTCCATTCGTGCTGTGGTAGTTAATCTGGCCGGTGATATATTAATGAAGGTGGAAAAAGAGTTTTCTCCTGATCGTACAGAAAAAACCATAAAAAGAATTCTTACAACAATTTTTGAGGTTCTGAACGAAATTTCCATTTCAAAAACTCCTGTTTTATATATTTCCCTTGCTGTTCCGGGCATAGTTAACCCTGTAAATCACCGGATTATATATTCTTTCGGATTGAAACTGGAAGATTTTGATTTAAAATCCTTTGTGGAAGAAAGGTTTAACATTCCCACCGGTGTTATCAATGATGCCAATGCAGGCGCTCTTGGCGAACAGTGGTTTAATAAAGGCCAAAGTTTTGTTAATAACATCCTGTATATCATGTATAATCCACTGGCAGGAGGTATGGGACTGGGGGTTGTATTGAACCAGAAATTGTATACCGGATCCAATGGTATTGCAGGTGAAATATTTTCAAGGGTGCCTTCCCTTGAACAAATCATAAAAGAGAAATCAACCGAGATACCAAAAGAAGAAATTCTCATTTCCCTGGCTGATGGGGTAAATAACATCCAGATATCTGACTTGTATAACTTTTCAAAAAAAGGTTGTCCATTAAGCAAGGCTGTTTTAACAGGATTAAGCAAGCAGGTAGCCAAAGAAATAAGCAAAATTACCGGACTTTTTGATCCCGAGCGCATTACTTTGGGAGGAGATCTCAGTATATGCGAAAACCTTTGTTGTGATGAGATTATGATTGCCTTGCATGAATTATTGGAGAAAAACTATCCGTTTAAAATACAAATTCCCAGGGTGGAATATGCAAAAACAAAAATATTCTCAGCTGCCACCGGTGCCACTGCGCTTTTCTTATCGGACGAACTGTCCTTATAATATGTTCTGATTCAGTTTACTATAAATACCATTGAAGTATTCAAAATAAATTCCCTGATTTTATGAGGTTTAGTTATTTTTTAAGTCGTTTGACATTTGCAATGATGTTGTTTCTGATAAGTTTTTCCTGCCAGCGCTCATTAAAAAGCTTTTTTGACGAGGGTGTATCACAGGAACTGGCTGTTTATCGTGCCAGACAAATTTATGATGTGCATTATGATTTGTCTTTCAGGATACCCACCTCGAAAGATGAAAAAATAGAAGGGTCAGTACGGATTCATTTTAAACCCCTCAAAGCCCGACATGGTCTTATACTGGATTTTCAACCGGGCAGTGAGTATCTTCACGAAGTTATTGTCAATGAAAGGCCTGCTGAATATGAATACATGAATGGGCATATTTATATTGATGCCAATTTGCTTATTCCCCGGCAGGAGAATGTTGTGCAAATTGAATTCACGGCATCTGATCAGGCATTGAACCGATCGGATGAATTTATGTACACACTTTTTGTGCCTGACAGGGCCTCTACTGCATTTCCCTGCTTTGACCAGCCGGATATCAAGGCAACGTTTGATTTGAAACTGGAAATACCCGGCAACTGGGCAGCATTGAGCAACGGACCTCTTATTAAGGAGGAAGCCTCCGGAAGAGGCCGAAGCCTTCATTTTAAAAAATCCCATCCCATCAGCACCTATCTTTTTGCTTTTGCAGCCGGGGAATTTCAGCAAATCACAGAAAACCGAAATGGCCGGGTTCTGACCTTGTTTCACCGCGAAACTGACACAGACAAACTGGAGCGTAACCTCCCCATTATTTTCGACCAGCATTTCCATGCCCTTGACTGGCTTGAAGAGTACACGGGTATTGCATATCCCTATGAAAAGTTTGATATGGCAATTTTCCC
>SL_3KL_010_SEDDRAFT_10005083_pt1 | contig 11853 bp, 11 predicted proteins | sample SodLakKL_010_SED_2_FD_10381 | JGI IMG/M metagenome (IMG submission 10381)
AAAAACAAGGGACAAGCCGTTTTTCATGCTCTCGGACATGGTGGCCGTCGCCGCGCCGCCCGGTCTTTTTTTCGGGCGGATTGGCAATTTCATCAACGGCGAATTGTACGGGCGGGTAACCGATATGCCCTGGGGCATCGTATTCCCGGGCGCCGGACCGTATCCCCGCCATCCGTCACAGCTCTATGAGGCGTTTCTCGAAGGGATCGTCCTGTTTATCACACTTTACTGGCTCGCCCGAAAGCAGCGGGTTCGCGGATTCCTGGGCGCTGTTTTCCTGATCAGCTACGGCGCTGCACGCTTTGTGGTGGAGTTTTTCCGCGAACCGGATGCGCACATTGGATTCATTGCGGGTGTTTTCACCATGGGACAGGTTCTTTGCCTTATGATGATCGCCGCGGGCGTGCTTATTATAGTCTTCCAGAAAAAACGCAGCCCCCAAAGGGGATAAACCTGTAACAAGTCGTCAGTGGTGGCGCCTCGAAAAATCCAACCAAACCCATCAACATATGAGACAGAAGATGAAAAAACGTATCCTACCGGTTTTGATATTAGCCGTCGTGGTACTCTACCTGTGCGCCACGGGCGTCTCCGGTGTTATGATCGACAGGGAAATCAGTGAATTTTCGGAAACGCTCGCCCAATATGACGAGACGATTCAGGTCAACCGCCTGGACTATGAGCGGGGATTCTGGAGGGGCAAGCTTCATTATGACATGGAATACCGAATCGGGGCGGGCAGCGAAGCGGAAGAGATCATTTCCGGGTTTGCCGGCGGCATCCCGGAAAGACCTGTTGTAATTCCCTTGCAGGGAAAAGCGGATGTCCGGCACGGGCCATGGGTTGGCGGGGGAGAAGGGTTTGCGCTTGCCAGAACGCAGTCCGTGTGGCACCTGCCGGAAGAAATCCGGTCCTGGCTTCCGGACTACCCTGAAGATGCGCCTTTGTTCCGGGAGGTAACGACCATGGGATTCAACGGCAAGGTTCGTTCGAAGATCACGGGAACGGATTATGACGGCCGCGTTGCGGGGCCTGCGATCCCAGGCGACGTCGAAATCGTCCTTGCGCTTTCCGACTGGGGCGGCGCCGTCACCATGAACGACCGATTCGACCGGATCGACATGGAGATAAGCGTCGCTACGTTTGCCGCTACGGGCAAAGAAGCGGGTGGGGCGTCCGGGGAGATCCGTTTCGAAGATGTTGTGTGCCGCATGGATACGGAAAAGCAGACCGATTTGCTTTGGACGGGTGATTGGTCTCTTATGCTCGGAATGCTTTCGGTGCGGGGGGATGGAAGCCTGGTGGCGATGGAACAGATCGTCTCGGAATTTAAAAGCGTCCGAAACGGAAATACGTTTGACAATAGGCTGCGCATGGCGGTCGGTGAAATCGGCATGGACGATCTGTCCATCGGCGGGGCCTTGCTCGATGTATCTCTCGACAATGTCGATATTCCGGCATATGAAGCGTTCGTTCGTCTATTGGATCAGGACACGCTCACCCGCGCCGAATACAACGAGGCGCACAGGGAAAAGGAAAAAGAGATATGGCAGCGGTTTCTTGCCGCCGGACCGGTGTTCCGGGTGAATTCGGCGAGCCTTAACGTTGTCTCGCCCGATGACATAACCGGAAACCTCAAATTGAGCTATCCCCCTTCCTCGCCATTTGATCCGGATGTGCCGGCGGTCATGATCCGGCACATGGATCTTGAGATGGGCGTCGCCGCTTCCGCGGATTCACTGAAAAGGCTGACCCGGATTTATGCGGAGATCGAGTCCCGTAAGCACGAGAAGATGTATGGGCAGCCCCTGTCCGCGGAGGAGATCGATGCGACCGCGCGCCGGTCCTACCAGGAGATGATGCTGATATTTCACTTCATGCCGTTTTTCCAGGTGTCTGAGGATGGCGTCAGCAGCAGCCTGGAAATCAAAGACGGCATGATTATCGCAAACGGGCAGCAGGTTATGGATGTGGAGTCGTTTCTGAACTCTCTGTAAACTCCGGCCGGCCCGTATCGCCGGCCGGTTCTGTAGCAGGTTGTTTTTATTCCTCCTCTGGCTGCAGATCTCCGTACCGGGCGGGCACGCACCGGTGCGGAGCTGCAAAACAATGAAGTTGGTCTATCCGGGTCGTATGGAAATTTTCCGGGATTGGGCGCCCTTTGTTTTTTTGATTTTTACCCTCAGAACCCCTTTTTTGAAAGTGGCATCCACGTCGTCGGGATCCACTTCGGCCGGCAGTTCGATGAGCCTTCTGAAACGGCCGTACCGACTCTCCAGGCGATAGTAATTATCGCCCGTTTCTTCGTTTTCGCGCTTTTTTTCGCCGCTCAGCCGAAGCAGCCCGTTGTCGATCGATATGTCGATATCGTTCTTATCGACACCGGGAAGTTCCGCTTTTACGGTTATATGTTTTCTTCCCTCCCGGACGTCTACCCGGGGCAGCACGCTGTCATCGGCAAAAAAAGGAAGGGATGGAAAAAAAACCTCCGTGCCGAAAGGATCCCTGTACTGCTTGTTTCGTACGGGTATGCCGGTTTGTCTGCTTTTTTTCCATCTTTGGGGTATGAGCTTGTCAAGCATCGAATCATCACCTCCTTTAATCCTGAGGAATCGTTAATGGCATGACATCCCGTTTTTCCGGCTGAAAATAGAACGAAACAATAATAATCACCAGTGGGTTTTTGTCAAGATAATCAATTGTATCAAGTAATTATTGCTTTTTTGGGCGCTGCCGGCGTCAACCGGCCGGATACTGCAGGCTGTTTGGGTGCTGGCCGGACGAGTGTACCCATGGCAAGGGGTACAATGCGGCTTGTTTTCGGGTCGCTGCCAGGCTTTGAGGTGTGAGCTCCGGATTACAGGCGGAAAATCATTGAAAGGGCGCACCGGCGCGGTTTGAAAAATGAATAAAAGCCGTTATACTAAAACAATTCAGGCGGTGGAATGTTCCTGAAGCCGTCTCGGTGGATAAGGAGGTCGAACGTGGGAAGGTGTATCAACCATCCGAATCGGGAAACCGGTTACAAATGCATGAAGCACAACCATTTTCAGTGCGAAGAATGCCTGGAATGCCGGGATCCTGAATTGTACTGCAAGCACAGAAGCGCCTGCGCGATATGGTTTGTGAGCAGGGGATCGGAAAGCCTGGGGGATGCAGAGGCATCAAATGACACCTGCGAAACCGCCGTTTCCGGCGATGTTGCGCCATCCGAATCCCCGGGGGAAGCCGGCGACAAAGACGGTTTTCGTTTTCCGGGATTACGGGAAGATGGTGCGGACCCTGGCGAGTCGGCAAACGGGAGAAGGCGTGCGTGTATCCTTGAAGCCCGGGTCCATGGCCCCAAGCGAAACCCGTTCCGAGCTCCTGCGGAAAGTGCGTGCCGGAGAGGCGGATGAAAACCAACTGCGCCGTTTCGATGAGCTGCACCAGAAACGCAGTATGGATATCCTGGAGTGCGGACAGGATGACCTTTTCGATATCCGGACGGTGGATGCCGATCTGCCGCCCAAAGCGGTGATCGACAAATCCCTGCCCTGTGACCGGTGCGGTGAGCGTACCATGGCGTCCCGCATGGTGGAGACTGGAAGCAACCGGCTGTGCCGGGACTGTGCGGGGCAAGACGAGTATGGCCTGTCGGAGCCCGTCGGCAGGATTTTTGTCTGGGCCGCCGCCCGGGGATAGTCGATATCAATCGGGTTCCATTTTCATGCGGCAGCCTGCGTAGAAACGTTTTACGATTTCCCAAAGGTCAGGGGTTAGCCGGTTTTTAACCTCCCGCACCACGTCGGCAGGAACGCCACCGTAATAGGCTTCTGCGATGCCCCCGGCGATACATGCCTGGGTGTCCGCATCCCCGCCCAGGGAAACGGCGTTTCGTACCGCATCCTCGTAGGAGTCTGACTCAAGAAAGGCGATGATGGCTTCGGGAACGCTTTTCTGACAGGAAACTTCAAACCGGTATCCGGGCCGTATACGGGCCAGGCTCCGGTTCAGGTCATAGCCGAACCGTCGCTGGATCTCGTCTTTAACGATCGTTTTATCCCGGAAGGTTCGGGCGGCGAAAACAGCGACGGCAGCCGCCTGGGCGCCTTTGATGCCTTCCGGGTGGTCGTGGGATATTTCGGCACTCCTGGCCGCTTCCGCGGCCACGGTCTCCATGTCGTCAAAGGCGAACCCCACCGGGCTTGCGCGCATAGCCGAACCGTTTCCCCAGCTGCCGTAGGGTTCGGGGGATTCTGCTTGAAGCCACCGGATAAACGATCCGCCGTATCCCGCGTATGGGTAGCGCCTGCCGATTTCCAGCACCCACCGCCGATAATCCTTGTCTTCAAGAATGGCCCCGGCTACCGAGATGGTGAGAACCGAATCGTCGGTAAACCGGCACGCCGGATGAAACAGGGGAAAATTTTTTTTTTTAATGGGGCGGGCTTCATATACCGATCCGATCATGTCGCCTGCAATGGCACCGAGCATGGCACACGTCCCTTTTTCCGAATAGTATTGATGACGGCTTCGTAAAAGTCCAATATCTGCGTTACGCGCAATTTCTCAGAATTTGCGGCTTACGCCCTGTAAATATACACGTACGCCAAGTACGCTGCATTCTACGAAATTGCGCAAGCCTTGATCTTGAACTTTTTATGGGCGCATTGGTCTTGCGATTCTGTCAAACTATATCGCCGGCAGCCGGCATCGTCAAAGCGATTTTTTCCTTGTTGAACGGTCCGGTACTGTGCGAAAAAGGCAGCGGGAGGAGATGGTATGTCATCATCGGCGGCGCACCCGGCCGGTAAACCTGAAAAGCGGCGGAATATACAGTGGCCAGTAAAAAATATTACGCGGTATACCGGGGTCGCAAGCCCGGTATATATATCCGGTGGTTCGGAGAGGATGGCGCGCACTGTCAGGTGCACGGCTATCCCGGAGCCGTTTACAAGGGATTTGCCACGCTGGAAGAAGCAGAGGATTTCTTCACGGCAAAGGCGTCCGGCAAATCCGCCCCGACGAAGCCGAAGCAAAAACCGCAAGCCGCTTCACAGGGCGATACAGGCCCTGAAAACATGCAACACGGGAAGGTAGTCATCCATACGGACGGCGGTGCCCTGAACAATCCCGGCCCGGGCGGATACGGTGCTGTCATCGACGACGGAAAAAGCAGGCGCGAGCTTTCGGGCGGATATCGGTATACGACCAACAACCGGATGGAGATCATGGCCTGCATCCGGGCTCTGGAAGCCCTTGAAAAGCCGTCGGACATCGTGTTGTACAGTGATTCGAAATATGTCGTGGACGCGGTCATGAAAGGGTGGGCTGCAAGGTGGCGGAAAAACGGCTGGATGCGAAGCCCCGGGAAAAAGGCGATCAATGCCGATTTGTGGGAGCGGCTGCTTGAACTGCTGTCCCGGCACCGCGTTGAATTTCGCTGGGTTCGGGGGCACTCGGGAGATGAGGAAAACGAGCGCTGTGATGCGCTTGTGCGTATGGAATCCGCCAAAACCGGCCTTCCGCCGGATGAGAACTATGAGAAGGACAAGCCATGATAACGACTTGAATTTTTTTAAAATCGGTCAGATTACGGCTTTTTGCGGGAGTATCAATTTTCGCTGCCCGTGGTCTTGATTGAAAAACCCTGGTTTTCGTTCGGGCTCTAAAATACAAAAATCCGGTTACGGCCGGCGTTTTTGGCGCGGTACATGGCCGAATCCGCCTGTCGCATCAAATCGGCCGCTTCGGCATCCTTGCCTCCCTGGACACTGGTGACGCCGACGCTCATGGTGACGGATATGCAATGCCCCTGGTATTCGATACCGAACCGGGAAAGCTGTTCCCGGATCCGGTCAAGCGTTTTGTACCCATCTTCCAAGGTGGTTTTTGTGAGAATGAAAGCGAACTCCTCCCCGCCATAGCGCGCGACAAAATCCGAATCCCGGATGTTTTCCATGAAAAAGCGGCTGATCTCCTGCAGAACATGGTCGCCCGCCACGTGTCCGTAAGTGTCGTTGACCGCCTTGAAGGTGTCGAGATCGGCGAGGGCAAGGACGCTCGTGTAACCGTAGCGAAGGGCTCCCGCCATCTCCCGATCCAAAGCATCTTTGAAGCTCTTGTAGTTGTTCAGCCGGGTCAGCCCGTCCCGGGATGCGAGCGTGCTCAGATTTTCGATCGCCTCCTGCTGCTGCCGGATCTTTGAAAGCATGTCAAAGGAGAGCCGGTACATTTCCTTTTTGCTGTCCTCGAGAATTTTTGCATAGGCCGTATCGCTGTGCCGGTCGATGTCAAACAGGGGCAGAAGCGGTTTGATCTGGTATTCCATTTCTTCCGCAAGGGCTTCAAGGCGGATCTTTCGGCTCAGGTCGTATTCGTCCATGAGCTGTTTGGCAACTGCCAGGTGAACGGTCTTGTCTGGAGCATGCAGTATGTTGCAGATTTCATCGGCCAGGTGGAGAATCCGCGTCCGGGCGAGGTCGGCTTCCCGGTCAGGCGAAATGTTTGCGGGACGATGGTGATGGACGAGCGGCGCAGTAAAAATTTCCGGCAGTCCCCAGGTTTCAATGAGATACGCACCCGCCTCCATATGGTTGTACCCGAACGTTTCGTTTTCGGCGATATGGCGGAAAATCCCTTCCTGGGAGATCTTTTTTTCCACCATGGCGTATTGTTTGGGATGGCTCCGGACCATGGCAAGTATGCCGATGTCATGGATCAATCCCAGGAAATAGAGGTCTTCTGCATCCGTGCGCCCGGTATCCCGCGCAATCAGGCGGCATAAAACGGCGCATGCAAATGATTTCTGCCAGAAGCCGGTATAATCGAAGAAATTTCCGGTATCTTTGAACGCATTAACCAGTGAAAAGCTCAGCGCAATGTATTTCAGGGACTCCTCCCCCAACAGATTGACGGCATGGGGCAGGTTGGTAATTTTTCGGGCAAGACCGAAAAAAGGGGAGTTCACGACGTTCAGCACCTTGGCCGAAATGGGGGGGTCGGTTGCCAGGATTTCCGCAAGCCGGGCAAGCGGCTTGTCGGTATCCCGGATCTGCTCGAGTATTTCCAGTGCGACCCCTGGCAATGCCGGCAGATCATCGAGGCTGCAGAGCGACGTTTTCATTTTTTGTGCTCCGTTCATCCGTTTGCTGCCCCTCTGCCGTTTGCTTCCCTGCTGGGCGGCTTCATAAAATTCAAAGAAGGTAATTGTGATGCACTCGTAAAAAGTTGTGATCTGGCGGCTTTGTAAAAAGTTCAAGATCAAGGCTTGCGCAATTTCGAAGAATGCAGCATGCTTGGCGTACGTGTATGTTTACAAGGCGTAAGCCGCAAATTCTGAAAAATTGCGCATAACGCAGATATTGGACTTTTACGAAGCCGTCAATTATGCCTGCTTGAACAAAAAAGTCAAGATCATACGGAATCAAGCAGCCCGGAACCGGTTCATGTGCCTGGTTTTCGTATCAGATCCATCCGGCCGACGGGGCGATGGCGACGGTGAGATATGAGATTATAAGCTTTTTACAAGGCCGACCGATAGCGACTTCTTACGGCATCGGCCCAGATATAACAAAAAGAAGGATAATGGCGGCTGTCTTCGCATTAGCCCCCGGCCTCTTGGCGGTCCATCAGCTCATAGCCTAAATCGAGTGCTTTCAGGTTGATATCGTGAAAAGAGGGCTGGAATCGATCTTTGATGAGGGCGCCCACGGATTCGAGGCGAACCAGCCCCGTCAGCCGGATGATTCCGCCGAGAAGGCAGATATTCAATACGACCGGTTTGCCGATTTTTTCCATGACCGTGTCGTGGAAAGGAAGCTCGATCTTCCGGGCATCGACCAGGCCCGGATTTTTAACGAACCGAGCATCCGTCACCAGCGTTCCGCCGGGACGGATACTGAAGATATACTTGTCAAAAGCCGCCTGGGTCAGGCAGATCAGGATGTTTGGCTGGTTGACCTTGGGAAAGTAGATGGGTTGGTCCCAGATGATCAGATCGCTCTTTGTGGCGCCACCCCGTGCTTCAGCCCCGTAGGACTGGCTCTGCACGGCGTTGAGCGATTCATAGCGGACCGCTGCCTCCCCCAGAAGAATGGCTGCGGTGATCACGCCCTGACCGCCGGAGCCAGAAAAAAGTAGTCTGCATTTTTCCATAGTTATTTCCGCTTTGCCTTTTCAATGATTGAATCGTACTCCCGGCAGTACTCCGGAAGCTCTTTTTGCGCGAAGATGCCGCGCTCGATGAGCTCCGGGTTTTCCTGCTTTTTTTTCGATCCGATCCGGGTGGTGCCGGTTTTGTAGGTTTCCATCATCTGCACGGCATCGCCGATCCGGTTTCGCCTTCCGAAATAGGTCGGGCACTGAGTCAGCACTTCCAGGACCGAAAAACCCTTGTGAGATATCGCTTTTGTGAGGAGATCGATCATTTCGTGGACGTGGTAGGTCGTGGTCCGGGCCACGAAGGTTGCGCCGGCGGAAAGGGACAGGTCGACCACGTCGAAATCGTGGTCGATATTGCCGTAGGGCACCGTGGTTCCCATGGTCCCGTAGCCGGACAGCGGAGAGAATTGTCCGCCCGTCATGCCGTAGATCCGGTTGTTCATGACGATGGCGGTCATTTCGATATTGCGGCGCGCCGCATGAATGAAGTGGTTGCCCCCTATTGCTAATGCATCGCCGTCTCCCATTGGAACGATCACGTCGAGTTCCGGCTTGGATAGCTTGACGCCGGTGGCAAATGCCAGGGCCCTACCGTGCAGCGTATGGAGGGAATGGAAATCCACGTAGCCGGATATGCGGGCGCTGCATCCGATCCCCGATACCATGACGATGTTCTTCCGGTCGAGCCCAAGGTTCTCCACTGCCCTCACAAGGCCGTTTAGGATGATGCCGTGTCCGCATCCCGGGCACCAGATATGCGGGAAAAAGCGCTTGCGGATAAAGTCTTTTGAAGCCATGGATCAAACTCCTTTCCCCTGGATCACCCGAAGGGTGTTGCGAAGGTCGGTGGGCGTAATCAGCTCCCCGTCGATGCGGTTGGCCAGAAAAACGTTTTCCGGATTATTCACCGCCAGCTTGACTTCTTTTGCAATCTGCCCCATGTTCATCTCCACGACGATCACCAGGGAAACTTTGCTGCATGCATCCCGTACGATTTCCGCCGGAAACGGCCAAAGGGTCTGCAATTCCAGGAGTCCGACGTTTTCACCTCGTTTTCGGCGGTTTTCCACCAAGTGGAGCGTGCTTCGGGCGGATGCGCCGTAAGAGATGAACAGGGTGTCGGCATCCTTTGTGTAGTATTTCCGGAACCGGGTAATCCGGGGGGTGTTGTTTTCGATCTTGTCCACCAGGTGTCGGATCAGTCCATAGACAACGGGGGGGTTGGTCGTGGGAAAGCCCCACATGTCATGATACAGGCCGGTGACGTTGTACCGGTGAACATCCCCGAAATCGCTCATGGGCAGCCGGCCGTCCTCCCGCGGGAGATAGGGGTGGTAGTCGACTCCGGCTTTTACGGCGGTCCGGAGACGCTTGACCAGCGGAATTTTTCCGGGTTCAGGAATCTCGATTTTCTCCCGCAAATGGCCGGTCACTTCATCAAGAAGCAGAATAACCGGCGTGCGGTAGGTTTCCGCGAAGTTGAACGCCTCGATGGTCATGCGGAAAATATCGGCATGGTTCGATGCGGTCAGGGTGATAATGGCATGATCCCCGTGGGTTCCGTACCGGGTCTGGTATACATCTCCCTGACCCACTTGGGTTGGAAGCCCGGTGGATGGCCCGCCCCGCATGACGTTGACGATCACGCAGGGGATTTCGGCCATGATGGCATAGCCCAGCGCTTCCTGCATCAGGGAAAAACCCGGTCCGGATGTAGCCGTCATCGCTTTGTTTCCGGTCAGTGAGGCACCCACGATGGCGCACATGGATGATATCTCGTCTTCCATCTGGATGAATTTACCCCCGCTCTCCGGCAGCCGGAGTGCTAGACTTTCGGCGATCTCCGTGGAAGGCGTGATGGGATATCCTGCAAAAAAATTGACACCGGCATATATCGCGGCCTCCGCACACACCTCGTTGCCCTGCATAAACCGGATTGTTTTATTCATTGGCCGCCTCCATCGTTTTTGCTGCCGCCTTCTTTTTGTTCGGTGACTCGCAGATTACTTCCACCGCCAGATCCGGGCACCGAAGCTCGCACATCCTGCAGCAGATGCAGTCTTCCGGACGCGCGGCATAGGCCTTGTCCTGATCGTCCATTTCCAGGACTTTTTTGGGGCAGAAATGGACGCAGATGCCGCATCCCTTGCACCATCCCAGTTCAATATGATGCTCTTTCAGTTGCGTTTTCGCCATGATCGTCCCGTTGTTTTTTTGAATGTCTATATGTAGTGTCCGAACAAAACCCGTCTTTTCCCCGATTTCTGCGTCCGACTCAAGTTTTGACGACTTCGTAAAAAGTCCAATATCTGCGTTACGCGCAATTTCTCAAAATTTTGCGTACGCCAAGTACGCTGCATTCTTCGAAATTGCCCAAGCCTTGATCTTGGACTTTTTACAAAGCCGCGGGATCGTGACTTTTTACGGGTTCATCAAATTGTAATCCTCAAAATACGCCAGGTATTCATGCGGTTAAAATTTTCGCAGTTTTTGACCCTGAAAAAAAACCCTGGTTTTCGTTCGGACACTATGTAGGCCGTCCGGGATTCCTATCGCTTTAAATCGGGACCGGGGACTACCCTTTATCATTATAATCACTGTGCCGGATATTTCATCCCTTTTCTTTCGGGCTCAGAAAACCGTATAGTTCCGTGAGCAACTCGTTCCACTGTGCATAGATCTCACCGGCTGCTTCCAGGCTGATCCGGTGAAAGCGGATCCGGTCGCCGGGTTTGGCCTGTGCCACCCGGAAAAGATCCGGTGTGATAACGGTTGCGATTTTGGCATATCCGCCGATAGTCTGCTCAAGCATCAGGATGATGGGCTGGCCGTCCGGGGGAACCTGGATGTTGCCGGGAAAGGATGCCTCGGAGATGATGCTGTTGGGCGCGTCGGCATCCCGTTCGATTACAGGGCCTTCCAGGCGGTAACCCATCCGGTTGGCCCTGTCCGTCACCGTGAATTCCGTTTCGAAAAACCGGTCCATGGATTCGGTAAAAAAATCATCCTGCGGGCCGGGTATTGCTCTTATTTGGATTTCCGGGGAATACAGGGGGAACCAGGGCATCCGGCGGGGTTTGCCGAGAAGTTCCCCGTCACCCCGTTCAACGACATCGCCCGCCCGAAGGGGGCGCCCGTCAAGGCCGCCGATGTTCGCCCCGGCATATGTGGAACAGCTCCCCATAACCTTGGGCACCCTTATGCCGCCGGTCGTTGCAAGATAGGCCCGGCAGCCGCTTCCGGCCATTTGCGCTGCGATGCGGTCCCCCGGATGAACCCGGATCGTTTGCCATCGGGGGGCCGGCTCGCCATTGACAGTCAATGCCATATCCGCACCTGTTACTGCAATATCGGCCGCGTCCAACACTTCGAGTTCAGGCCCGGAAAGGGTGATTTCCAGGGCCGGAAGGTCTTTTCGATTTCCGACCAGCAGATTCGCGCATGTGTAGGCGAAATCGTCCATGGCGCCTGAAACCGGCACGCCCATGTGAACCCATCCAAACCGGCCCTTGTCCTGGATCGTGGTGAACGGGCCGGAGACGTGCGTATGAAACAAGGACGTCATGGCGTTTTCCCCGCTTCAATGTGCCGGTAGGTTTCCGGGGAAACAGGCATAAAGCGGATGCTGTCGCCTGCCTGGTAGAAAAAGGGCTCGGGGCGAAACGCATCGAATAACCGCAGTGGTGTTCGGCCGATGATCCGCCATCC
>SL_3KL_010_SEDDRAFT_10005084_pt1 | contig 11852 bp, 10 predicted proteins | sample SodLakKL_010_SED_2_FD_10381 | JGI IMG/M metagenome (IMG submission 10381)
CAGCATTACTTGAAAAATCCGAACATACGTTGTATTTTAATGTATTGCAAACTCCGGCAATCCAGGCAATCCCAATAGTAGACCCATTGAAATTCCTATCTGTCCAAAGCGTGGCATTTCCAAATGAAACGCCAAAGTTACCTCCGTTCCCCCATGTAGTAAAAGAATTTAAAAGGGTGCCTGCATCATTGCTTGATGTCCAGGGGTCGCAGGTCGAACAGGTGGATATAAATTGTGTGACGATATTGAATTCGATATCGTCATCAAACTCTCCTTCGTAATTGCCCTGTACATTATTGACTACACCGATGTTGCGGTTTTCAAGTTCTGTCACATCCTGATTGTAGGAATCGTACATCAACCAATCATTTGCAATAGCGTAATCGAGCAAATAACAATCCCCGGCACGAGAAGTGCTCTCAGAGCTTTGTCTCTTCTGCCATATATTGCGAATCATTTGCTCGCGGTTTTTCTCCAGCTCCTCTGTTGCACACATATTGTTATCAAAAGTCTCTATAACATCTTTGGCATTGTAAAAGACAAAGAGATCCCTTTCCTCTCCGTGAAAAAACCTGACCGGCTCCATAAACCAGCGATTGTCCCCCTGGTGAATGTACCCGTAAATAAAATCCCGATCGATGGTCAGCCTCACTATATCGCCGACATCGTCATTGGCAAACCCCCTGTATGCATTATTCGGACTGCCTGACTGTACAACTTCTCCATCTTCTGTAGCCAAACGGAGATGATAGTTTTGATCAAACAGTTGACTGCGCACCAGATTGATTGGAAAAATGTGGGCTCTACCAAAGAGGAATTTCAAATCAATTTGATCCTCCATTTTTCTTAAGGTATCTGTCAATTCAGAAAAATCAATTGAAAACACCCGGAAATCTTTAAACTTTTCACCGAGTTTTTCTTTTTGTTCTATATTTGGTTCCACTTCTTCAAAGTGAACAGGGAGGGAACTGCAATAGAGAGATATCGAAAACGTTAGTAGAACAATCAGACTAACACAAAACCTGAGGTAAAGCTGGAACATCAATTTACAATTTTGATTGGCTCAATTAAACAATTACATTAAATGCAAAACAATTTCACTTATATTAAGAGTAAAGTTAGCAATAGTAATCTGCCTAAGAAACCATTTAAGATCATATTAACTTTTTTATATGTTTTCTTAACGACTTCCATGCTGTTGTACGGTCAAGTGCGCCTGCAAGATCCGGATGAACACCAGAAATCATTTATAGAAGATGTATGGTTTGGTGGCAACGTCAATCTGGGATTTCAGGGTTCCAATAATTACAGCTTATTTCTCTTTGGAATATCACCCATGGCGGGATATAAATTCACCGAGAATTTTTCCGCCGGCCCGCGATTCGAGATACTCTACACCTATTACAGAGCCTTTGTCTGGCAGGAGCAGAGAAATCTGTCCGCCCACCCCGTTTCTTTCAGTGCCGGAGCTTTTGTGCGCCACAAATTTTTCAACCATTTTTTCGGGCATGTTGAGTACGGTTGGGAACGAGCTAAATTTTTAGTGCAGGACATCAATCGGAATTTTCTTTCCGACAACAGCGGGAACCTTCTCACCACTACCGAATCCTTTGACAATTTTTACATCGGATTGGGCTATACCTCCGGTGGTAAGTTCGGTTCGGAAATTAGCATACTGTACAACGTGCTTCAACCCGATGATTCACTGAATATCCCGATTTCATTCCGCATGGGAGTTAATTACAACTTTTAATTTTTAAAACCACAATGTACCGCCTTCGGTGAAAAATAATACTTCCGGAATACACCACCAGATCACCAATAAAAAAGACTTGTTTTACCTGGGAATAAGGCATCATGGCCCCGGTTCAGCCAGGGCTTTAAAGGCTGCTCTGGTAAAGATAAAGCCGGATGTTATCCTCGTGGAGTGTCCGGCCGATGCCTCTCCGGCTCTGCAAAAACTCCTCATTGACCAAATTTCCCCGCCCACGGCTATAGCCATTTACGACCCAAAATCCCCGGGGCAATCTCTTTTCTATCCACTCACCGTTTTTTCACCTGAGTGGATTAGCATCCTTTACGCATTTGAGCATGGCATCCCTCTCATACCTATAGACCTGCCTTCGGGCGCAAAACTTCAACCAAAATACGCCCCCAAACAGACTAAAAATGAAAACAATCACCTGGATCAACTCTTCCGCAGTGCCGGTATAGAGGAAGCTGAAAAATGGTGGGATCGTCAGATTGAAGAACTCAACCACTCCGATGAATTGTTTCACTACATCTTTGAATTGATGGAGTTCTGGAGATCTGACCGAGAAGAGGAAAGTGATACAACCCTGGTCAGAGAGGCGTTTATGAGAGAACAAATCAGGAAGCAACTGACAAAACAGAGCTTTCAAACCATGGCTATTGTCACCGGTGCTTACCATATCGGTGTACTCCGGCCTGATTTTATCAACAGAAAAACAGACAAGGAATTACTCAGTAAAATTAAAACATCCAAGACAGTGGCCAGTTGGATCCCCTGGACCTATCACAGGGTATCGCAACAGAGCAGTTACGGAGCCGGGGTAAAATACCCGGGCTGGTACCAACACCTGTTTCACTACGGATACAGGCATCCCGACCGATGGTTTGCTCAATCGGCTGAAGTCTTGAGAAAAAAAGAAATAAAAATTCCTCCTTCACGAGTGATTGACAGCACTCAACTGGCCTTAGCACTGGCCCGGGTGAGGGGGCTGCAATACCCCGGATTCAACGAATTGAAAGAAGCATTTGAGGCCTGTATGGCCGACAACCAAAAAGCGTACTGGGAGATTATAAAAAAAGAGTTGCTGATTGGCTCTGAATTTGGATCCGTCGGATCTTACGCCAATGAACACCCTATAGAAAAAGACTTCATTTCCCGGCTCAAGGCCTACAGGATGCACGCTCTTGTAAAAAAGAAGGAGCAGAAATCCAAAAAGCTGGATCTGAGGATAAGCAAACACCTTGAAATCAGTCAGTTCCTCAATCAATTGCACTTTCTCGGTGTGTTTTTTGGTCGACTCAGTGAGGATGCAACCTCTTCAATCAGTTCTTTTTCTGAGATGTGGGAATTGCAGTGGAGCGAAGAGTTCCAGGTCAGTTTGATGCAGGGAGGTATTTACGGCAATACGGTGTATTCTGCTGCGAGGGCAATAGTCGAAGAGGCCATTCTAACGCAACCCGAACTGAATTCTTTAACAGATCTACTGCTCCATTCGCTTCTCGCAGGGCTCACGGAACCCGTAAAATCCATGTTGCCCACCCTGAAAAAAGAAGTCTCCCTAACCGACGACTTCTCAAAACTCATCCCGGCAGCAACCACTTTAACCACTGCATGCAAGTACGGAAATATTCGGGAGTACGATTCCGCACTGCTTTTCCCCATCGTCCATCAGCTCTTGGTGCGGATTTGTATCGGGCTGCCATCTCAATGTATAAACATCGATGCCTCCTATGCTAAAAAAACACAGGGCCAGCTCGAGATGCTCCATTCAACCATAAACATGTTTAACCAAAAAGAATTGCAAAATCTCTGGTTGGATGCCCTGACTTCCATAAACCAAAACGAAATGTCGCACCCTTTACTCCTCGGGTTTACCACCCGCTTGCTGGGGGAAATGAAAATTATCAGTCAAAAAGAGTTGTACCTGCAGTTTTCTTTCGCCCTGATGGGTAAAAGAAAAGCCTCCGATAAAAGTTTGTGGATAGAGGGCTATTTGTCTTCGGGATTACTGGGTTTTTTTTACGACAAAAAACTTCTCTTAGAAATCAACAACTTTATACACTTACTCAATCCGCAAGAGTTCCTTGAAGTATTGCCGATCCTGCGAAGAAGTTTTTCTCACTCTTCTCAAAGAGACAGAAGCCGGCTTTTTAATTTATTGACGAAAATAGATGAAAAGGATAGTGGGTCGCCCGCTGCGAAGCGCGAGGATGAAGTTTTGCAAGATATAGATAAAACCCAACTGCCTAAAGATCTTCTGGCCATTTTGTACCCCTTGGGATAAATTACCCTTTTTCTGGGGGGCAAATACTCAACATCCGGGATTCGAAGGAGCATAAGAAAAAAGGTATTCTAAAAACAAATCCCGCTCAATTTGACTTCAGCCAAAACTGATTGGGTTTTTCCCCTCCCACCAATACGACCATTCGCTCGTTGATCATTTCCAATAAAGCAAGGAAAGTGAAAATGGCCTGAATCCGATTTTCAAATTCAGTAAAAAAGTCTTCAAAACTTACTTTGGTATGCGCGGCTAATTTATCCCTAATCATTTTCTGTTGTCCTTCGGGGCTGTATGGGTAGCGATACACTCTGTGTACTACTTTTTTGCCTCTCTGCTCATAATCGCGCATCATCCCGCTAAACACCTCCAAAAGTTTGTACAAACTAACGGACTCCAACTCCGTCTCCACCAAAGCCTTTTGACTTAACTTATTGAGTTCTGAAATGGCGCTACCCCCTTTAAATCTTTGCAATTGAATATCCTCCAACTCCTCAAAGTCTGAAACCACTTCCTTAAATCGCTTGTACTCCACCAACCGACGGACAAATTCTTCTCTCGGGTCAATTTCTTCCCCTTCTTCGTCCAGGGGCTTTCTCGGCAACAACATTTTTGATTTTATTTTCACCAGTGTTGCAGCGACGAGGATAAACTCACTGGCCAAGTCAATATCCAACTCTTCCATGGCCCGAATGTACTTCAGAAAATCATCGGTGATTTTTGCTATGGGTATATCATTTATATCCAATTCATCTCTCCTGATGAAATAAAGAATAAGGTCAAATGGCCCTTCAAACTCCTGTACTTTGATATGATATGTAGAACCCAAATCCGGAAATCAATGATTAAAAATGTGAAGGTATAAATTTCTGTACAATGTCCACGCTAGAACGAGGAACAAAAGAATCCAGGCTGCGCGACTTCCGAACAAGCTGAGGTAGAGCTTTTCGTATTTTTCCCTAAAGGGTTTGAATCTAAGCACCATACCCATGACCGCATAAGGCATCAGTAAAAACAGCAAAGCGTTTTGACTGATCGCATCACTCAAGCGACCATTCATCAGGTCGTGAAAGGCCCGTTGACTACCGCAACCTGCGCACTCCAGGCCCGTAAACGCGAATACCGGACAACTAAAACTGATGCTCTCAGCAGGATCGTTCATTGCAATCCAATAGGCGTAAAAAAGAAACAACAGCACAGCCAATCCAATAAGCACATTCCGCATCATCTGATTTAACTTATAGCTCTTCAAAATAAAAGACACCCTTTCACGGGTGCTGTAAAAAACAGGGTCGCTTCAAATAGTCTAAAAACACATTCACTCTTTTTTGCTGAAGAAAATGGATGCAGAAGACTACTCATTTAATTATACAAGCCCCTTGCTAATTATATAAGTTGATTAAGTTGTAAGAACTGTATAATAAATATACCGAGATAAAGATAAGACCGGTAATAAATCCAGTTTTGGTCCACTGCCCGGCCTTCCTGGACAATTCTCGAGCACCCTCCTTATCTCCAGCATTGTATCTACTCTCAATTTGTGAAGCGTAAATAATACCCGCTATACCGAAAGGAAGACAGCAAAAAAGAGTTACCAAAATGGACTCTATAAGCCATAATCGCGGCATGGAAGTATCCTTGTAATTAACTTCTCCACTGGATGAATCCACCGTCTCAGTAGAGAGTTCGGGGGGTTGTACCCTCGCGCGCTCTTCTGCCACCTTATCCTCGTCTATATTCATCACTGCCGGAGGCGAGAAGCCGAAAACTTCTTTGAGATAAGGGGCCTTCGCTGCAGGCATCCATGCTTCCAATCCCTGGTACCAAACCAATGTATCCGCGGTAATACCTTTTTCTTTCAATTCGTCCAGCGTAAAAGGTCCAAATTGTTCTTTGCCATCTGAATAATAAAACTTCTTCATTTAGTTAAATTTTATTCCTTTCGTAAAATTGCCTGCGCGAAATCAAAAGCACCTATATCCCATTTTTTCAATTTCATACTGTTAAAGCAAATTTACAACCTTAGGTTTAATTATCCGGCCGAGAACTTATTTTTTTTAAATACCGGGCGACAAAAGAGGGTCGCAGCAGGTTGAATTCAATGGCTACCATTTAAATCCTTCTGATTTGATAAAATAGGCCGGGACAAATCCCGAGGTCGATGGAAGCCACTATTTGAGTAAACTTGCCGACTGCTTTCAATCTCTTATCACCTCAAAGATCGTTGAAGCAACCACCCATTTTCCTCTTTACAAATGAATAAGACGATTATGCAAACCACAATCTAATGGTGGCAATTCCAATAATAAAGGGTAATAAAAACCACAGCTGTTATACCCAGGATAAATCGGGAAGTGCATCCACTTTATAAACCAAGTTTCAAAACAGTGCAATATCTCACCGAAAGTTACCCATTTAACTTGCAACAAAAAAATATTCATTTATCTTTGCAGCGTTTTTTAAAAAGCAAATAGAATACAGAAACAATATGGCAGTAACTGGCAAAATTATTCAAATCATTGGTCCCGTTGTGGACGTTAGTTTTTCCGGAGATGGAAACAGTTCCCCGGACATTTACAATGCTCTTGCTGTGAGGAGAGAGGGTAAAGAAGACCTGATCCTCGAGGTTCAGCAACACCTGGGTGAAGACATTGTCCGTTCTGTAGCAATGGACTCGACCGATGGCCTGGTAAGGGGTGATGAGGTAGTCGATTTGGGCGAGCCCATCAGCATGCCTACCGGAGATGAAATAAAAGGCCGACTGTTCAATGTCGTTGGAGAAACCATTGACGGTATTGGCAAGGTAGAAAAAGGCAAAAATGCCTATTCCATTCACCAAAAGCCTCCCTTGTACGAAAACCTTTCTACTGAAACGGAGGTCCTCTATACCGGTATTAAGGTCATTGACCTGATTGAGCCCTACCAAAAGGGTGGAAAAATCGGACTCTTCGGAGGTGCCGGTGTGGGTAAAACCGTTTTGATCCAGGAGCTGATTAACAATATCGCGAAGGGGTACGAAGGAATTTCGGTTTTTGCAGGTGTAGGAGAAAGAACCCGGGAAGGAAACGATCTTTTGAGAGAGATGCTCGAAGCCGGTATCATAAACTACGGCCCCGAATTTATGGAGTCGATGGAAGCTGGTGGATGGGATCTGTCCAAAGTAGATAAAGAAAAACTGAAAGACTCAAAAGCGACTTTTGTTTTCGGACAAATGAACGAACCCCCCGGTGCGCGTCAAAGAGTGGCTCTTTCCGGGCTTTCCGTGGCTGAGTATTACCGCGATGGTGACATGAGCGATCCAAACGGCGGAAAAGATATCCTCTTTTTTATCGACAACATCTTCCGATTTACCCAAGCAGGGTCTGAGGTATCGGCACTGCTGGGACGGATGCCATCTGCCGTTGGATATCAGCCGACTCTGGCCTCTGAAATGGGAGCCATGCAGGAGAGAATCACCTCTACTAAAAGGGGGTCTATTACCTCGGTACAGGCCGTATATGTTCCCGCGGATGACCTTACCGACCCGGCACCGGCAACTACTTTTGCACACCTTGATGCCACCACGGTATTGAGTCGTAAAATTGCCTCCCTGGGTATTTATCCCGCAGTGGATCCACTGGATTCCACTTCGAGAATTCTGGAACCCTCAATTATTGGAAGAGAGCACTACGACACTGCGGAAAGAGTCAAAAACATCCTTCAGCGATACAACGAACTTCAGGATATTATCGCTATCCTGGGTATGGAAGAACTTTCGGAAGAAGACAAGCAGGTTGTCCACAGAGCGAGAAGAGTACAGAGATTTTTATCTCAACCATTCCACGTGGCCGAACAATTTACAGGCCTTCCGGGTGTGCTCGTTCCTATAGAGGAAACCATTCGCGGATTTAACATGATCATCGACGGGAAACTGGATAAATACCCGGAAGCGGCTTTTAACCTGAAGGGTTCCATTGATGAAGTTATTGAAGCCGGAGATAAGTTGTTGGCGTCACTGTAAAAATTTTAACCCATGAAGTTAACCATATTGTCACCAGATAAGGAAATTTTCAGCGGTGTAGTTACCTCTGTTAAAGTTCCCGGAAGTGCAGGGTCTTTTGAGCTGCTCAACAATCACGCTCCCATCGTAAGTTCTTTGACAAACGGTGTGGTAAGAGTGAAGACCACCCCTTCCACCCAATTTAAATTCAAAGTGGACAAAGGGTTTATTGAAATGCTCAACAATGAGGTTTCTCTTTTGGTGCAGGGCTATACTGAAATAAAAGAGTAAATACAGATCAAACCCTCTTTTTTTCTGTCGCAAACATACGTTTTACTTTTACCTCCATTCTGCAGTTTCATATGGGGGAATAAGTTTAGTCTCAGAAAATAAATGTGATGAAATCAAACTAAAAGCCCGAAGAGAATTATCTTTTCGGGCTTTTTTACTTTACACTCTTCTGTACTCTTGGGTAAATGAAATAATAATTGCGGAATCTTTTTAACTAATCGGGTAGTTAGATGTCCATTTTCAAAATGGTTTTATCTTAGAAGCCACTCGGCATGACCCAAAACTACAGCACATGAAAGATGACAAAGTGTCCATATTGATGCCCTTCAAAAATGAGGAATCCCACCTTTCTGAAACCCTCTCTTCTATCCTTCAACAATCACATGAAAATTGGGAGTTAATAGCAGTGGACGACCACTCCAGTGATCAAAGTGCTGAGCTGGTAGGGCGAATCAGCGAGTCGGAGCCCCGGGTTAGTTTGCACAAAAACCAAGGCACCGGCATACTGGATGCACTTCTAACGGCACAAGACCACATTAGCGGAACCTTCGTCAGCAGAATGGATGCAGATGACCTCATGCCCCAGCATCGCCTGACCCGTCAGGTGGATTTGTTAAAACAAATCGGTCCCGATTGCATTGTCACCGGAAAAGTAGAATACTTCAGTGAGGATCCATTGGGCAATGGCTTCAAAAAGTACGAAAAATGGCTAAATGGTCTGTGTGAAGAAAATCGGCATTTTGAAGAAGTATATAAAGAATGTGTCATCCCCTCCCCTGCCTGGATGATGTATGTTGCCGACTTTTTTGCTCTACGGGGATTTAAAGGCCTGCAATATCCTGAGGATTACGATTTTGTCTTTCGGCTCTATAAAAACAATTTCAAAGTAGCCTCCATTCCACAATTGGCTCTTCTCTGGCGTGACCATCCAAAAAGAGCTTCCAGAAATCTGCCTCAATATGCCGAACAAACCTTTTTTCCTCTGAAATGGAGACGATTTCGGGAAATAGATTTACGAGAAGACAAGCCACTCCTCCTCCTCGGTGCCGGCAAAAAAGGCAAAGCCCTGGCCAAACTCATCATAAGGTCGAATACGCCCTTTACCTGGGTCAGTGGCAATGAAAAGAAACAGGGCAAGGATATCTACGGAAAAATTATAGCGCCCGAAGAACAGATATTTCAAATTCCGGAATGTCAAATCATTGTGGCGGTGAGTTCCCCTGAAATGCTTACCAAAATAAGGGCGAGAATGGGTAAGTTTCCCGATGTATACTATTTTTGCTGAATGTTGATATCTGACGATCGTTTGGCCGACCTCATAAAAGGTCTTCAAAAAGCAAACTGGAGCAATGAGAGCACTTCTCCCTTGGCTTCTGTCAATGCCGAAGATTTTACAGAAAATTACCTCTCAGATATCATCGCGGGATCTCACCTGAAAGAATCCAGGGTTTTAAACCAATTGGCTGAAGAATTAAAGAGCACTACATTCCATTCTCGACCTGCCTACAGTCCACTGATTTACAGTCTGGAACTTCTTTCAAGGAATTCAAAAACCAGCTTTTATGAATTTTTTCACCTATGCAGAAAACACAAAAGCTTCATTCATCCCACCGTGCTTCCCCTTCTGTTAAAACAGCCAATCAACACCGAGATCAAAGCTGAAATCCTGACCCTGGCCTCCAAAGAAAGTCAACGGACAATCAATGATTGGCAAGATTTATATGACTTCAAATTGGATACACCTGCGGGAGAAAGTTCCTCCTCACTTAAATTGCAGTGGCTTTTTCATTTAAAAACACAAAAGTCCTGGCGGGAATTCGGAAGGGATTGGAACGGACTTAAAACCGGTGAAAAAACTGAACTCTTGGAGTCCTTACCGTTGGGCAATCCTATGTTCGGTCAGTTTGATTCCATGCCAGCGTTCGACCACCCATCCAAAAAGCTGCGCAAGTTGACGCTGATCCATACGCTCTCTCAAATAGAGACATCCATATCGAAGGATTCCGCAGCTTTTCTCACCTCCTTTTTCTCAGATGGAAAAAAAGAATTCCTGCCATCGAAGTTGAAGGAAATTCAAGATGCGATCGGAATGCCGCAGGACAAATTCATCAAAATACTCATAGCCGCAACACCACCTAAATTGTGGTTCAACCAATCCATTGCTGAACACCTCCAACAAAACTGGGAAAACTGCGCTACTCTCTATATTAAGGAATTGACACAACTGGCGCTCCGATCCAGTCACGAGCTACTTTTACTCCTGCTGATTAAAAATGGCAACGCCTCCTCCCTGAAAGCAGAGATCGAACAACTCAAGAACTCCCAACCAAAAATAAGAATCAAAAGTCCATTTTTTAATCGCATAGCCGGGTCCCTGCTTTCTTCAAAAGCGGAAAAAAACATCCCCATCATCGATGCCATGGGAACTATTTACGAGGGATTTTTACCCGACGCATTGACCAAAACATTGGTAAAAAAGTTAAAGGATCCTTCCTTCCCGCTATTATTTTCTGAGAAAGGCATTCAGACAGGAGCCTCCCTCTGTGATAAAATCGCTTACAGCGCCAATCCACTTCTCACGGAAATACTTCCCGCTGCAGCTATGGAAAGTGCATTTCACCCTCTCGAGGAATGTTTTCAAAAAATCAGAGAGTGCTGGAGTTATCGAATTGAAATGAGACGAGCTTTTTCTCGCGAATACCAGGCGACATCGGATGCAAGGAATGAATGATTTAAAAACAATATTCAGCCGGAGTTATTTAACTTTGTGTGCAAGGCTCTGGAAAAAAATAAAGGTGTTTACTTCGAGTTCTTTTTTTATGAGAACAGGCGAAAATTTTTAGTTCGACGAGAACGGACGACACCGTTGAAAGAGAGTGCATTACCTTTGCTGATGAACACAATTGTTTTACCTTAATTTTTCTCATCTGCAACCATAGGTACAATAAAAAAAATTACCCAATGAAAAAGAACGTACAGCGTCAGATATCCGAAGTGTTGTATTCGAGCGAGCTCAAAGCCCTCGGGAAAAACGACCCCTTTCCCAAACCCGATAACTGGAAACTCTCACCGAAAAGAGTGGTCGATTTTGTCATGGGCACCACTTTGGATGACGGCACTGAAATACGCCCAAAGTACATAGGAAAAAGATCCCTGATCGAATTGGCTGTGGCCACACTTACCACCGACAGAGCGCTATTGTTGACGGGGGTTCCCGGAACAGCAAAAACCTGGGTTTCCGAACACCTGGCAGCTGCCATTTCAGGTAATTCCCGCCTTTTAATACAGGGGACTGCGGGAACTCACGAGGAAAAATTACTCTATGGGTGGAATTACCCCATTCTTCTTTCCAGGGGTCCGGTCCGCGAAGCTCTGGTTCCCTCTCCAGTCATGCGCGGAATGGAAGGAGGAGGTATTGTGAGAATTGAGGAACTGACCCGAATGCCCTTTGAAATTCAGGACGCACTCATCACCATCCTCTCGGAACGCAGACTCCCCATCCCCGAATTAAATGAAGAGTCCAATGCCCTGAGCGGGTTTAATGTCATAGC
>SL_3KL_010_SEDDRAFT_10005085_pt1 | contig 11851 bp, 7 predicted proteins | sample SodLakKL_010_SED_2_FD_10381 | JGI IMG/M metagenome (IMG submission 10381)
AGTAAGCCATTTGAAAGCTCCTCCTTTCGTATTTAATATTTAATTCAACATCAAAACAATTATTTCCTATTTTCGTAGACAGCATTTTTTGTTTTAATGACACTTAAATTATGATTAAAATCGAAAAGGTTATCAGCCATAACCTAGATATAAAGCTTGAAGTAGGATTTATTTACTTTTTGAGACAAAATTTATTGATAATGTTGACAAATATTCACGCAGCTGGTAATATTGTTGTGAAAAATTAGAAATATTAGTGCTGTGTTAATAACCTGGATTTCCTTTTTAACTTTTTCGGCGGTGGCAGGCCTGTCTAATGACAGTTGTTCACAGCTGAGGACTTGAGTACATCTCATAAACAGATAAACCAGATGACTCGAGAGAACAGGTTGTTTTAAACATTTATTTAGTCACAGCACCAGGGAGGAAAAGAAAAGATGGGCAGATCTGCGTTACGCAGAAAAAAGCGTAAACGTAAAGTTAGCCTGTTCACGATCGCAACCTCGATAGTTATCTTCTTGGTTATAATCATTTCTGTTGTTATTTTCACTAACAGATTTGCATTCACCTCTTCTCTAAGCGACTTGCTTACCGCTAGCCAGATGGAAAGGTTTGATCCCGACGGGATTCAGGTCATAGATGCTGATTACACCATAGATACACCAGATGAAAAACTGGAAGATGTCCGTGTCATCGGCAATCTCTATCTTGGCCCGGGCATCGGTGAAGGCAGTGTGGACTTGATCAACGTCATGGTCGAAGGATCTGTCCTGGTGCGGGGCGGCGGCATGAACTCTGTTTTTATGCGTGATTGTATCTTTGACCAAGTAAAAGTCAACCGATCCGACGGAAGGGTGAGGCTGGTTTTTTCCGGGAAAACATTTGTGGAAAATATATACCTGGAAACCGGAGCCCGTTTGGTAGAGAATATATCCGAAGAAGGGTTAGGGGTCAAGTCCGTCCAGGTATTGACGGAAGAGAAGGTGGAATTGGCCGGAGAGTATGAAACAATTCAAATCCTGGCTGGGAAGGCCGATCTTGATCTTGTCAGTACAAACCTGAAATATCTATTTGTTGACAAGACGGCCGATGGGACCACCATTTCTTATCCTGACAACATCTATATAGAAAACTTGCAGCTTGACGGTTCTGCATACCTGTTTGGGCGCGGCTCGGTTAACCGGGCTGTTATTTCAGCCGGGGGCATTTCGGAGTTGGAAGGACACTTTGACCGGGTTGAAATTATGTCAGAAGCCGGATTTTTCAATTTAATCGAAGGATCAACTTATCAGGAGCTGGTCGTAAGTAACGGGGCCTTAAATAATGATATTTATTTATATGAAGATGTAACCATAAACAAGCTGGAACTCAATGAAGCAGTACAGGTGGAAGGCAAAGGTGATATTTTAAAAGTAATCATCAATGCTACTGGTTCGACCCTGGAGCAGATCCCCCATGAAATCGAATTTCTTCAGGATGTCAGTGTGGTTGTTGACGGTCACGAAATCTCTACTTCCGATATGCTAAAAGCCTTGAGGCAACAAGTTGATCCTAACTCCGGGTCCGAACCAATGGCTGCCCGGCAAGAAACCGCTCTGGAGCCTGAACCAGAACCCGAATCGGAAACAAGGGCTGAGCCAACCGAAGAAACTGCACCTGATCCAGAACCGGAAGAACCCGAAGCCGACCCCGATCCGGAAGCGGAGGATAAAGAAGAAGCCGGTGAAGGGGATGAGGGACCTGATTATGTCCCGCCCGGGTTCGAGCTGGAGATATTGATCCCGGAAGAAGGCGACGAGATCTTGCTGCAGGGCAAAAACTTGCTTTTTATCACTCTGAACACCAGCCGGTCGGACCTTTATCGGGTCATCCTCGATGGTGAAGAGTTGATCTACCTGGAAGTAGTTAAGCAGTTTTACGGCCTGGTCGATCAAGAAGCACAGAAAAGTGATTTAGAGGGCAAAATCGAAGTTCTCCTGAAAGAATAAGCAGAGGTGAGTTTTAACAAGCCTTCTGATACTGTCCCGCGGGAGCAGATTAGGGCCTGGCTATTGGAGGTGTGCCAGTGTTACAAAATTACAAAGCTGTAGGACTCCTAATTATTTTAATAGCGGCTTTCCCTTTTGTGGCAACATCTCCGGTGCTGGCGGCGGTGACTGGTTATGTAACCAGAGCTGCTGATGGTATTTACTACCAGTATCAGTACGATGAACTGCTCGACTCCTATGCCCTGAAAGTGCTGGGCCAATCGAACGGCCTTTATGAAGATTATGCCAGTAAAGAGGTTTATGCCCTAAAAGACAGTCTGAAAGGCTATATAGTTTACAAGGATGTTCTGGATCGTTATGCAGAAGCCCTGGCCGGCGGGGAGCAGTTTGACCTGAATGACTATACGGAAAGCGGCAGGGCCCAAAAGGCCGAGCTGCCTTTTGAAATAAAACTGGCCGGGCTTAACGAAGGTAGGGTGGTTTACTCTAAATTATCTACGGTTTCAAATAATAACCCACCTCCTGGTTTTGAGCTACCGGCGATCCAGACTCCAATCGTTGGAGCGCCCGAGGTGACGGTAGAAACGGCCCAGAAGTGGGCTATAGAGCAGGATGCCCATCAAAGGTTAATTGGAATTGCTCCAATATACTGGTCTTATGGGGAAAAAACCGGTATCCGCCCGGAATTGTTATACGCCCAGGCCGCTTACAAAACCGATTTCGGCCATTATTCCGGCGGGATGCCGCCCGAGTACAATAACTGGTCCGGCATTTCAACGGCATATACAGATGATGATGAAAGGGGGCAATACGAAGAATTTGCCGATCCCGAACAAGGAGTCAGGGCTCATTTTAATCATATTTCCGCCTATATAGGTTTAAAACCGATCGGCGAACCGCACGCCCGCTACCAGGTTGCCGCTTCTCAGCCCTGGGCCGGAGCGGTAATCAATCTCGAGGATCTGAGCGGAAAATGGGTTTCTGATGAAAACTATCACCTCCAAATTCTTTATCTGCTGGATCAGATGGTAAGTATGGAAATTGAAACTAAGCCAGATTCAAATGAACCGGAAGAATCAAAACCGGATCAAAAAGATTTTGCCGAAGCGAAAAAAATTGCGGTTGATGTTTCCGAGGTGACCGTCCTGCACCTGCGCAGCGGGCCCAGCACTGACCATGATATCCTGGACCGACTGGTCAGGGGGACTGTGCTTCAGGTAGTCGGCAAAGAAGGGGTTTGGTTCAAAGCGATTACCCCGCAAGGCCAGGAGGGCTGGGTGCATGGCGATTATGTCAAGGCTCTAGACTTAGCCGATAGCCCCTTTAAAGAAAAAAAGGTGGTTATTGATCCGGGACACGGGGGTGTCGATTCCGGGGCTGTTGGAGTAACCGGCCTGAAAGAAAAAGACTTGACCCTGGAGGTGGGGGAAAGACTGAAAAAAATGCTGGAAGACGCCGGGGCGGTTGTGATAATGACCCGCAGCGGGGATCATTCTGTTAGTTCTGCCAACAGAGTAAAAATCGCCAATGAAGTAAAAGCGGATGTTTATGTCAGTATCCACGCCAACGCTCATATTGATCCGGACTCTAATGGTACTGAAACTTTTTACTGTTCAGAGAACAGCTACCGGGATGCCTCGAAATACCTGGCCCAGCAGCTGCACCGGGAACTGATTTACGAACTGGGTTTGCGGGATCGGGGAGTCAAAACCGAGTGTTTCTACATGCTGAAAAAAACCAAAATGCCTTCCACCCTGGTTGAAATAGCTTTCTTGACCAACGAAAAGGAGGAAGAGCTGTTACGAAAACCGGAAACGCGGGCCCGTGTTGCAGAAGCCCTTTTCCGAGGCTTGGAAGCTTACCTGCGGAAGCACCAGTAGTTGAATAAGCTTTCGGCAACTTACACTAATTATAGGAATGAAAAGCAATGTATAGTATTTGATTAAACAGGTTAAATTGATTAATTTAAGTTTAAGGTATAAAATAGTTTTAACTTAAAACCAGTTCAAAAGATTTTTACATAAAAAAAAGGACTTTTTACATTATTATTGAAACAAGAATGATGTAACGGTTATTTAATAAAGAAAGTGAATTTATTAAGTTGGTTAAATTTAAAAATACTTGAAGAAAACTAAGGCTACAACTAATGGAGGTGCATAAGGTAGATATTAGCAAAGGCATGGATAGGCATTAAGTGCGAAAAAACAATGAGATCTCTAAAGAGAGAAAAGGCGCAAGAATATTACATAAGGGAGAGAAAAAAATGAAAAAGCTAGCCAAGAGTGGAATTATTATCATGTTGATGGTCGGCTTATTGGTTTTGGCGGGCGCTCCTCAGTCGGTTCAGGCCACTGGAGGATCTTCAGATGCCAATAAAGAATCAGCCATCGAGGATGCAAATCGTGCCATTTCTCGGGTACCGAAACACTTTAGGTTTGTCGATCCCTTCATCGAAAGCGCCATAAAAGAGGCGCGAAGTTTGGTCGATACCGCCATAGATGATTATGGCGCCGCCAGGGGCGATTTCCCCGACTTGGGCAGGCTGGAGGCGGCAGAAAAACAGCGTAAAAAAATAAACGCCATCCAGGCTGCCAGAGATGCTATTGATAAAATACCTCCTCCAGGCCAAATCACTGAAGAACATCGAGGTATTATTGAAGAAGCGCGAAGACTTGCCAATATAGCGATTGAGAAATATGGTGCCACAGATTTTGACCTCTGCTGGCGACTTTGGGTATTGGAAGAGGCCGAAGAAAAACTTCCTGAACCCAAGCCTGATCCTGAACCCAAGCCTGATCCTGAACCCAAGCCTGATCCTGATCCCCTGCCTGTAACCGGAGCTTTAACTATAAAGATCATGATAGGCCTTCTGCTTACAGGCTCAGGATTGCTTTTCTTTGGGAAATGTAGAAATCCTTTTTAGCAGGTTGTTGAACGGGTAAAATTGTGTAAAATTTTATATATGAAAGTAGGGACATCAATGAATAAAAGGAGGGTAGCTTTTGCCTCGTTTTATAAAAGGTAATTATTATTTGAAAAATAAAGGGGTGTAAACCTGATGAGATTACTAAAAAAAAGTAAACCAGTATTTATTACTGTGGTAATGTGTGTATCTATTCTGCTTTTATTTTCCCTGGCCGCTTATGCCTCGGAAGGTGTTAAACTGAGCGCCAGTAATGAAAGCGGAGCAGTTGGTAGTGAAGTAATTGTAACGATAAGTATTGAGGATGGTTTGGAAACAACTGGGGGTCAGTTTGATCTAGCTTTTGATGAAGAAATAGTAGAACCCGTTTCCGCTTCCCGGGGAGGATTTCTTCCCCATCCCGACGAGGATCTTTTTATGACGAATCTGGAATTGGCACCCGGCTCATTGCGGGCAATCTGGGTTACTGCTGCTGGGTCAGAGATGGCATCAGGCACTGTTTGTACCATTGTTTTTGAAATCTTAAAGGAAGGGGAAACCGACCTCACATTCAGTAACATTGTCGTTTCTCCCGATGATGTAGATATTGCTGATTCAGTTTCCGGCAGTATAAAAGGGGAAGATGTAGATGACTTGCAGGCAGCAATAAATGCCGCCAATAAGGCCATTGCCGAACTGCCTGATCCCGATCAAATCACTTTGGTTGATAAAGAAGATGTGGAGAAAGCCCGTGAGCTGGTCGAAAAGGCTAAAGATCTCGGGGCGGAAGGTGATGATTTCGATGATCTGGACAAACTTAAAGCCGCAGAAGATAAAATTGAATTACTGGAAGCAATCAAGGCAGCTGATGATGCAATAAAGAACCTGCCCTCGGTTAAAGAACTTACCTTGAAAGATAAACCTGATGTCGTGGCCGCCAGGGCCCTGGTTAATAAGGCTAAGGATCTCGGTGCAAAAGATACAGATTTTTCTTACCTCCAAGATTTAAGAGCTGCAGAAAATAGAATCCGGGAACTGGAAGATAAAGATCCGGTTACTCCTCCAACTGGAGGGATAAGTTACCTGCTGCCTGCCGGTATGCTGTTTCTTTTATTCGGCCTGGTTGTCTATATCAGGCGCTGTAGACCGGCTTCAAGGTAATGGTAAGCAGTGAATAAATGCTGAATAACAAAGATTATATTTGGTTATCAACATGCGGCGGTGATTACTAAGTTACCGCCGCAATGAACCAATGACGAGAATAACGAAAAGCTATAGAGCATCTATTATTTTCATTGTTCTAATCAGGCGCATGATAACGATCATAAAAAGGACGGAGTTGTAGTGGAAAAGTCTTTTGGGTTGGTTTTATCCCTCATGATAAGCCTGTTAGTAATAAATGTTCAAGCTGCTGAAGGGATAGTATTAAGAGCCAGTGAAGAACTGAATGCAAGCAGGCAAGTAGTAACCGTTGCGATACAGGCAGAAAATTTAGGTGGGACAGAAGGAGGGCAGTTTATCCTCAATTATGATCCTGCCCTGGTAAGGCCGGTGGGTATAGAGGTTGGCGAACTGGTCAAGAGCGCAGCAAGCGGTCTCCACATGGCTAACCTGGACTATGCTGAAGGCCAGTTAATGTTTATATGGATTACCGCCGCTGCCGATACGGCAGAAGCAGGAGATATCTGTTTCATCCAGTTCGAACTCTTGAGTGAGGGAAAAACCAGGCTTACTTTTGAAGATATTATCATCTCTCCCGATGAAATGATAATAGCCAGTCCGGTTGCCGGTAAGATCACCGTAGATGATTCTTGGGTGGAGCAAGAGAAAAATGTTCAAAATGAAGATCTTGGTAGCATGCTTATTAATAATACAGCAATGGTTGTTGGACTTATTATTTTAGCCGTTATGGCAGCCATTGGTTACTTGGTGCTCAAACGGAGAAAAAGCACAGCGTCTAGAGAATAGAAATTCTACAATTTTATCAGGGAGAAGCAAAGTTCATTTTCGCATTCAGGAATTGACCGTATTAATAAATCCTTGAAGTAACTATATATTCAAGAAAGGGAGGTTGTTGAAATGCCGATATTTCGCAAAAAAAGAGCAGGGGTTAGGATGTATCTGGTTTTATTCTCCTTAATTATTCTCCTATCTATCTTTTCTTCAGTCGCCTTAGCTTCAATGCTCGGCGATGTAAATGAAGATGGGGAGATCGATGTGCGAGATGTTGTTTTAATTATGAAACATGTTTTAGAGATAGAATATCTTGATGATGCCCAGCAAGAGCTGGCTGATGTGAACCAGGACGGAGATGTCAATATAAATGATGTAACCATGGTGATGCAGTATGCCCTGGGTTTAATCAATAATTTTCCAGGTAATGCAGCCGAAGTTGTTAGTGTAAAAGCTGCAAGTAAAACAGTTGATTCTGGTACAGAGCTTAATGCCATTGACTTTCCGGAACAGGTAGAAGTTGTTTTAGATGATGATTCCGAAATATATGTCAGTGTTGATTGGGAAGAAGAGTCTGCCCCTCAATATGACAGCGAGATACCATATGATTATGTTTTTGAAGGTAAACTGGTCAATCTTCCTCAAGGCGTAACCAACCCTAAGGAAGTTAAAGCCAAGTTGACAGTAATCGTATCAGATCCTAATTGGGTCAAAAAAGAGGTTCATAGTGAACTGGATTTTGATACAGCCAGGGCGCAAGGAGTAGATAGAATAGTACTGAAACGAAATATTATGCTGACCAAGCTGCAGCGGATCGATTGGGATCTGAAGCAACTCGATCTGAATGGATACGAGATAACTCTTGTTGGCGGTCGACCACTGGTTTTTGAAAAAGATGGAACCAGGATCTTAAACGGGAAAATTAGTGGGTTGGTAACAGCAGATCCTCCAACTGGTGGTGCAAATGCAAATTGGGACGATCCTAATGGATGGCAGCGTGAAAATGTCGTTCTGATAGAAGGCGACAACGTTAGATTTCAATGGGTGATATTTAACGTAAATGTGGCTGACTGGTTCCAGAAACAGGATCAACACGCTAATGGTCTTCAAATAAATGAAGCGGCTTTTTTTGGGCTGTCCCTGTTTGTCAGTGATGTCAACATTAATGATTCGATCATATGCAACCGGATTGGAGTTGAGAATAATTCTGCTCAATTGAACAGAATCAACCTGCATCAAAACAGATGGTTTGACGAGCCCTGGAACGAAGGCGATCAAGATTCGATAGGCATCCTTTATATTTACGGCGATGTAACTATGACCAATATAAACTGGTACGACAACTATACCGGGATGTACGTTGGGAAATCTCTCAAGTACCATGGAGACCATGAAACAGATGGAGCATATAAAGAAGTCCATCCCACTCTGGAAGGGGCCTCTATAGCGACCGATAAGTATGGTCTGGTATGGTGGGGTATAAATCACTATAAAGCCAAACTTGAAGTGAACGGAAAAGTACACTCCTATTCTGATGGTGGCGGACCTGGTTTAATGCTTGTCGGCACCGATGTTACAGATTATGATGAGAAACGCGGCGATACTGACATTGAAGCTGGTGGAGCCATCGTCGGTAATGCTAAATTTACCGGCGCAGATGTTTTTTTTGGCAAACCTACCTACGATTTTTTAAGTGATAATCCAAAAATACTGCCGGGCATGTGGTCTGCTGATGATGAAAATCCAAAAGAACCGGTCTGCCTTGATGAGGTAGATTGCCAGGCCTGCCATAAAGACGCCGACAGGCTAACCATTGATGGCCATACTTTTCTATCTGATGTCTACATCTTTACACCTTTTAACGACTACATGGAATGCGAAAATGGAGATGAAGAAACAGTATACTTAAATGACAGCGTCTGGCTCGGTAACGTCACCTTAACAAATGCATACCTCTGGGGCGACTTTACTATTTTAAATGGCAAGACCGTTACCGTTAAGCGGGAAATTGTGGTCTGCTGCAATAACATCCGTGGTATCTTTACCGAAGGCAATCTTTCAAGTCAAACAGTTGAATGTAAGGATGATTTCAAAGACTTCTTACCCTTCGGCACTCTCACTGGTGGGCGGATCATAGGCGATACCAAAGAGGATAACGTTCTTGTATTAGGTGACGGACTGTATGTCAAAAATGTTGACCTGCATCGCTTCCTTTACAATGTTATTCTGGAAAGCGTTAAATTGGATGCTGTTAACATATATGTAGGTGACAGCAATACAAATGATGATCGTGAGGTTTGTGGCGAAGCCCTGGAATATGATATCCATATATGGCCCGGTCACCATGCTACTTTCAGCAATGTGATGTGGACGCAAAATACAACGGTGGAAGTTAAAGATTATGCCAAGCTGAGCCTAATAAATAAAATTGGCAACTACGGGCCTGTTAAACTACAGACCTACGCCTTCATCGACATCGATGATAACGCAGTACTGGTTGACGATATCAGGGCAGGGCACAGCGTAGACATAGAACAAAAAGGCGGCAGGGCTTATGTTACAGTTAACTTCGGCACTTTCGGAAACTGGAATTTCAACGGTTGGAAAGCAGATGTCAAAATCACAGCAGATGATCGCATGCTTTCTTCCAAGTACGAAATCGACATAAACGGTAAGAAATATATTGTTGATCTTAGAGATCCCGACCGGTACGACTGGGATATCACAGAAGGAGTAAAGCTAACCGAAATGCTTGGAATGTCTCCAGAGGAAATCTCGGACACATTTAACCTGGCTGATTGGGCAGGTGAAGAACTTACGATCAGGATCAGTTCTGAGGAAGACAATAAATCGTTCAAACTGAATGTCGAAGCATGGGCTGTCAACTGCTGCAGCCAACAGTTAATCTCCTTGGGTGGAGCCAGCAAAGAGGTAACTCTGGATGGAAAAGATATTCAGATCGGCTGGTTTAAATGTCGCATAATGCTAGATCCTGAAGACGATTTCACAGCAGGTGATACAGTAAACGTGACATGGAATGTTACAAATATTGGAGCCAAAACTGACGATCAGACCGTAAAAGCATATTGGTTCTTTAATGGCGTTCGGCAGGATGACAGCGAGTGGCAAATAGACCTTATTCCAGAAGAAGCATGGAATCATGAATGGACGCTTGACACTGGAATTCTTGGTGCGGGCGAATACATGTTCAGGCTTGAAACTGAAGATACAACATGTATAAAGACTATAAGAGTTAAAACAGATGAACTTAATTACAGTCTGGCCATGACCGTTAACCCTGCAAACAGTGGGACGGCCACTGACGAAACAGATGAAGGACCTTACGAAGCAGGCACCGAGGTTGACATCAAGGCCTCCGGAAACCAGGGCTATGAGTTTGAGGAGTGGACGGCAGATGCTGGTTCCTTTGCTAATGCAACCGAAGCGGAAACCACATTTACAATGCCGGCGCAGAATGTTACGGTTACCGCAAACTTCATAACCGGTAAACTTGCCAATGTCTCTGCAGCAGATCTGGTTTATTCTGCAGCAGACTTTGTTTATGAAACAGAATGGTCTTTCGTCATAACTGAAGTTAAACTCGATCAGGGTAAAACGGTGACCATCGATTTGAGTGAGGCATTAAACGGGGGTTTGAAATACAGCACAGACAACACGGATTACGATGTTGCTGGGTTTACTGTGGATGCCAGTAATGCTCAAGTTGATGGAGCTGAAAGAATCGTATTGACGTCAACTTCCGATATCGTACCCGGGGCGGAGGTGAAAATAGACGTTTCTGGTATAACCCTTGAAGTCGCTGTGGTTGAGGAGGAATTCGAGTTAACAATAACCAGGGATGATACGGGAGAATCTGGCTCCGACTTTTTTAATATCACTGATTGACGCTTTCATTAGCTCTGATCTGCAGGTAGCTGATATTTATGTCAGGTTGTCAGGTTATAAAAGCAGTTTCTAAAGCTGCCTATTTGATTAGCCAAGTCGGATGTCAAAATCGAAATGGTTATCGAAAACAATACAAGCATTACTGTTAAAGGTGTTTTGGTTTATAATAATACGGTGGTGGTATTATTATCACCGCCGTATTATCCTCATCAGAATAAACAATTTTGAACTTGAAAGGAAAGCCGATGATGCCTGGTTACAGAAATAATTCTAATAAAACGAACCAAGACAAGCATTGTTTTGCTTGTTATTTTTGTTCTTTTTTAACCTCCCCAGTTCTGTTGACGGTGCCCAGGAGGGAGTCTGTCTAGTATTGACGGAAATGGGAAGATAATGTTTTAGACTTGGACGCTAAATTTGCAATGGCAATTGAAGACAGCATTGATATTGTCCTGATGCAGGAAGATGATGACGGTGACAGGACTGTGGTTGAAAAAAGTCTTGTTATAAGGCCTTACCACTCAGTTTTTAAATATCGCCCTGAGAAGCACGCGATTTAATTCGCGTGCTTCTACTTTGGGTCTAATTTTCTAATTCGTTAAAACTTTAACTGCGCCCATTAACAAATAGAGCAGCGCTACCGTTGCGATGCGATTTGAATTGTAGCAAATATTGCCTTTGTCTATTGGTCGCTGTCCGCTTTCAAAACGCCTGCTTTAGCCAAATCTTCCGGTTCCATTTCCCTGACTATAATGATGACAGCTTCTCTTGAGCATTGCAGAGTTTCGGTAATAACATCAGTAACCTTGCTGACCATTTCCCGTTTCTGATCCAGGGTTCTTCCTTTCAACATCTCTACTTGCAAAATTGGCATTATCCGGGTCTCCTTTATGAATGATTAGTAATGAGAGCCTACAGGCAAAATTACTATTCTGCTCGCCTACGGTTTGTTCCTTTAAAAAGCCCTTTACCTTCTTAAGATTTTCTTGATTTACTGGTAATCCGGCCGTTCTGCCCAGCGGCCCATATTTTCCATGATTACTTCCGGCCGTTCAAATACTTCTGTAAACAGTTTATGGTAGTAGCACTCTTCATGGGAGCG
>SL_3KL_010_SEDDRAFT_10005087_pt1 | contig 11849 bp, 8 predicted proteins | sample SodLakKL_010_SED_2_FD_10381 | JGI IMG/M metagenome (IMG submission 10381)
GGTCTGGCCGCCATCTTTGCTGTATGTCAGCGCAACGTTGCCAGGCACCTTGCTTGGAAGTACAAGAGTACCATCATCGAGGGTAATCCCATTTGTTGGTGATACTGCAAAGAGGCGCCATTCCGGTTTCTTGATTTCTGTTATGTTAACTGGTTCTGACCAGGTTTTTCCGTCATCAGTACTTTTTGTAATCAAAAACTGACATGTTTCTCTTTCGGTCATTCCTGGCATGGAACCCGTTTTTCTGCCCAGTTCCGCATCGGGGTCGCTGGGTTCACCTTCCCACACTCCATTAATCCATTGTCCGTGCATCCATAAGGCGCCGACAAAAATATCGTTGTTCTGTGTGTTTACGAGAATGTTGGCGTCTGTAACACCATTGTATCTGGGGTGCAATCCTCCCCAACCGCCCCGGTCAAGGATGACCTGAACGGGTTCCCATGTTTTACCTCCATCGGTACTTCGTTTCAGACCTATGTTGACCCATCCTTGCGGGTCGCGCCTGGCTTCCAGCCTTCTGTCAAAAATGGCCAGCAAGGTTCCGTTGTTTGTCCTAACTATGCCAGGAATCCGGTATGTATGCACTCCGTCTTGCATATGCTGGCGAAGTGCGGTACCAAAACGCAGTGTCAAGGGTTCGTATTCTTTATCAGGAAGAATAGTACCATCTGCTGTAATCAATTCCTTTACCCGCACTACCATTCTGTTGAGAATGTCTGCATCATCCCTGAGTTTTACCACAACACTGAAATTTCCGATTCCGGAAGGTAGGGATACCTTGTCCCGGAAGCTCAAGGAATTGGATGGGGACATGGTTTCTCCGAACTGTATGCTGTTTTGCTGCTTTTCCCCGTGATAATATATGCGGACATTTTCCAGATCATTCAGATCTGATGTGCCTGTCAGATAAAGATTTATTTCTCTCACATCTGTACTGGTCTTTCCTGCATTCACTTCGATCGTCAATACCGTATTGCCCTCATTGAGTGTCAGGACAGGGGTCTGTTGCTGAATGATCTCAATGGACTGGGAAAAACCGGGTCCTGCCGTAACGAAGAAAGCAAGAACAGAAACCCAATATTTGATTGCCTGGTTTTTCATTGGTTTTATTTTAGGGTGGAATAATACATGTTTGAATAATTGCCGGCCTGATATTGCTGAACCATATTATGAAGCTTCGACTCGATTTCGGAATACTCCGGATAACCGGCCACATTCACCGATGGAATNGATGACTCGTGAAGTGAGTACAATTCAGGGTACTCAAAATCATCGCTATCAACATTATACCAGGTTGTATAACGCCAGGAGTCAACTCGTACAGAATAGCCCATATGAGTAAGTGGTGCTCTTCCACCAATTGCAGCGCCATAAGGTCTGGCAAATTGGTTGAACGCAACGTTTATCCACTCACTTTCCGGATCTTCCAACAAAGGTTTCAGGCTCCTGCCTGATAAATCGCCTTCAGAGCTCATGCCGACCAAATCAATTATGGTAGGATAAATATCAAGTGACTCGACAATAGCATCGGTTTTTACTCCCCAACTTGCTGCCCCAGGTGCGGTTATAATGAGCGGGGCATGTGCTGAAAGCTCAAAATTGGTAGATTTAGCCCATAATGCTTTTTCTCCCAAATGAAAACCATGATCGCCCCACAGAACAATTAGAGTATTCTCCCTCAGACCCAGTTCATCCAACCTATTTAATAATTTCCCGACCTGAGCATCTATGTAACTCACACATGCATAATAACCGTGCCGTAGTTCTTTTTCTTTTTCTGCCGTTAGTGGCCCTTCTGAGGGAATATCGTTATAACCTCTTAATTCCTGCCAGTTATGAAAGGCGATATCTGGCGAATTCTCAGGTCTTTCCCTCTGCTCTATATGCCGAAAATCCTCACGGTCATATAAATCCCAGTATCTCCCGGGGGCACTGAATGGCAAATGTGGCTTATAGAACCCTACTCCAAGAAAGAATGGTGTATTGTTTTCACTAAATTTGGCAAGGTAATCCAGGGCCGTTTCTGTAACCTGACCATCACGATAAGCATTGTCCTCAACATCAACATTTTCTATGGATGCAGCCTTGCCACTCACATTCCTGTTCTCAGGCAACACATAGTTGCCTGAGAAACGATACTCCTTATTCCATGATATGGAATCGTTATAACCAGCTCTGTTGTGAAATATCTTCCCAAGACCGATTGAAGTATAACCCTTATTTTTAAATAATTGGGGCAATGTGACAACCTCAGGGCGGGTGTCCCGGAAATGAGTTGCGTGATTTGTCACCCTGACTTCATCAGGTCGCAAACCTGTCAGCATGCTTGTTCTGGATGGAGCGCAGGATGGTTGCTGCACATAGTGCCTGTGGAACAAAACTCCATGCCTGGCAAGTTCATCAATATTTGGGGTAATGGCCAACGAATCACCGTAACTTCCCAACGTTGGCCTCAGGTCATCAATAGAAATGAACAAGACATTCAATGGCGGGGTATTCTCCGGCGAACAGCCAGTGAGATGTGCTGCAAGCAAAAGGGGACTTGCCTTTTTTATAAAGGATAAACCGGATAGTTGCATTGCTTTATTATTTAAGTTTGTAGAGTTCATCAACAGGGATTCTGGCCACTTCAACATCTTCTTTGTTCACTGAATAAATAACCCAAAGGTATTCTCCCACAACCACAGATTCAGGATACTGATAACCATGCCTCTTTGACCTTCCCTGGTAACGCGGGGGAGGGGGCACAAATCGAATCATGGTTGCACGGTCAAAGGTCAAACCGTCTCTGGATAAAGAGATGGCTAGCAAAACGCGACCACCTTTTTGCGGATTCATCGGAAGAAGGTTGTTGATTACATATATCTGACCGTCGGGCAATCTTCCGGAATTAGTTCGTGCTCCGGCATCTGTAAAATTTGTCCGGGTAGGTACCGTCCAGGTTTTTCCATCGTCAAAACTGAATGAAGCGTACTTGCGTCTAGGCCTGGTGTCTTCTCTCTCCTGTGCGGAGCGATACCCCCTGATTGAACCTGCACGATACAGCTTGACCCATGTACCATCCTCCAGTTGCCAGGCAGGAACAGGTTCTCCCAGTCCACGGTTGTCGTCAGAGATGGGATGGGCTTCCCGTCCGAAATTCAGCTGGGGTTCGTTGCCGGGTTGCGACAAATAATAGTTGATTTTGTCTACGATGACAGGATCTCCAGCCGGGATAGAAGGGAACCCTTTTATCGGTTCAGGGGCAGTTGGCAACAGCCAAAATAGCTCACCCAGTCCGCCATCCGGATTCACTGAACGGGCCATTCGTCCGACCACGACCCGGGGTCTTCCTTTACTGGCACCGGGTGTTGTCCATTCAGCCACATCAGAGATGGCATACAGCGCATCGTCGATTACCGCAAAACCGTTATTTGTATGAAATCGCGTATACGGATAGGGATCAGCTGCGGGTACATTGCTTGACAAAGGCGGGAAAAGGACCTCCAATTGGCTCCATGTCTTTCCNTAGTCGGAAGAACGGCGCATAACACCGTGCTGACCAGATGAATTTTCATCTCGTGCATGTACATCCCAGCTGGCAAACAGCACTCCCTTAAAACAGGTTATGTAGGCGTGAAGAGAAAAAGTTCCGGTTTCCGGGGTAGCCTCATACAGTTGTGTAACCTCTATGTTATCCGGATACCTGAGTCTGAAATCCATGTCATAGCCAGCGGTCCATCTGACTTCAGGTGTCGCGTTTGTGGTCAAACCTTCCTTTTCCGTTTGCAGGGTTTTACCTTCTGTGATGCTCAATGATAAGGAAAGGGCAATGAACAAGATCATCACAGGTTTCAACAAAACAATCAGCCTGCCCTGCATATTGACCAAAAAAACATTGCATGTTTTCATAACTCTTAAAATTTTGGCATTCATTGATGATAATAAATTCAAGTACATACACTAATATGTACCAATTATATTTATGTACACATGGAATAACATCTGCCCTATTTCTTATCATATTATTCTGGCAGAAATTCCCGCCAGTCCCGGCCCTGGGTCACCCATGCAAGATTGAAGCGAACGATATGACCTGAATCAAAACGGCCGGGATGCTCACCCTCCATCCTTTCACTTCTGCCCTCATATAGCATGTAAATAAGCCCTTCGCTCGGCGTGCCCTCTCGTCCCGCAGCAAGAGATGAGTAGGCAAAATTGCCGTCCGTTACCAGCCGCTTTACCGGCCAGGTCTTTCCACCGTCGAAGCTGGCCCAGATGGTGCCTCGCTCTCTGCGAGTGGTACGCTGGCCCCAGTCTACTTCTTCATCCACCGGCACATCCACATTGCTGAAAAGCAAGATATCGTGTCCTTCCACCGGAAGCCGTACCAGTCCGCCCATCAATCCGTAATCATGATGCTGGGGGCCATCGGGAAGGACCTCGCTCACTTCCAGATCCTCCCAGGTATGTCCACCATCATANCTTCTGGCTAAATGCCGCCAGCGGGGATCCAGTCCGTCGTTGGAATAAGTACGCCGGGAATCATAGAAAAGAGTCCCGTCGGACAATTCGACAATAGAAGCCTCTCCGGTTCCGTAGGCCGGAAACGGCTCGCTTGTCTGCCAGGTTGTGCCGCCGTCGTCGCTGTACATGGCATTGGTATACATTTCTGACCATGTTTCCGGTCCCCGTTCAACCCGGGAAAGTCCATAGAATCGCGATGGGCGAATCAACCGGCCGGCATATGCGCTGTTCTGCAGTGTAATCCCTGTTTCATTCATATGAAAAGAGGGCATGTTGCCTTTGGAATCCGGACGAATGGTGACTTCTTCCTGCTCCCAGGTTTTGCCGTGATCCCGGCTTCTGAAAACATACTGAGGGGAGGGAGGATGGCCATCCTCCACAAAGGTCAGGATGTCCCCGGAGTTTTCATCCACCGTCAACCCCCCGCCCTGAAATCCGGGTACAGGGTAATTGTTTTGCCACCAGTTATAGGCCGATACGGTTATAAGCGGCCCCCAGATTTTACCTCCGTCCTCGCTGCGGCGTATCTGATGGCTGTTTCTTCCCCAAGAGGTAACGACCGTGCCGTCCATGGCTACCACAACATTGGGGAATCGCTCACTGGTGTACAGTTTTTGGGAATCAAAGAATGCATTCCCGTCATCCCAAAACGGATTGTCATGGGATTGCTGGCAAGAAGTCAAAACTATAGCCGCAGTTAAAAAAACTGATAATCGAATTACGTCCATGATCCTGGGTTTTTTATTATGGTGCACATGTTTAAATATTTTAAAGCAATTGCTGGGACACTGTCATCTGATCCTGATTGCATGCATTGCCGGATCTTCGGATCGGTTGCGATTAATCCTCCGGCAGAAAATCCCGCCAGTCGCGGCCTTCTGTCAGCCAGTCCAGGTTGAACCGGGCCACGTAGCCAATATCAAATCGACTGTCCGGATGGCTTTTGCTTTCATATTGCAGATAGATCATACCCTCGCTCGGGGTTCCTTCGCGTCCGGCAGCAAGTGAAGAATATCCGAAAGCACCCTCATACACCAATCGCTTGACCGGCCAGGTTATCCCTCCATCAAAACTGACCCAGATAGTGCCACGCTCTCGTCGTGTAGTTCGCATATTCCAGCTCACTTCTTCAAAAACCGGCACATCCACATTGCTGAAAAGCAGGATATCGTGTCCTTCCACAGGAAGCCGAACCAATCCACCCATCATCCCGTATCTGTGATGCTGCGGGCCGTCTGGCAGTACATCACTAACTTCCAGGCCTTCCCAGGTGTGTCCGCCGTCGTAGCTCCAGGCCGTATGGCGCCAGAGAGGGCTCCGTCCATCATCAGAACTGGTGCGGCGGGAGTTGAAATAGATGCGTCCGTCCGAAAGTTCGGCAATGGCGGCCTCGTTGGTACCGTTGGCGGGAAACGGATCGCTGGTGTGCCAGGTTCTTCCTCCGTCGTCACTGTAGATGGCATTGGCATACTCTCCGACTACCCGGGTGGTACGGATCAGGCGTCCGGCATGTTCCCCGTGCTGCAAGGTAATTCCGGTATCCTGCATATGCATGGACGGCACATCCCCGTTTTTGTCGGGATGGATGGTTACCTCTTGCAACTCCCAGCTCTTACCATGATCCGCACTGCGGTAAACATACAAGGGAGCATCCACAGGTGGACGGAACTCTTCCACAAAAGCCAGGATATCGCCTGTATTTTCATCGACGGTCACGCCACCGCCATGGACACCGGGACCGGGGTAACCATCCTGCCACCAGTTTCTATAAGTTACGGTGTTTACCGTTCCCCAAGTCCGGCCACCATCTTCGCTGCGACGAACCTGGTATTCACTGTCGCGACTCCAGGTAGCAATAATCGAGCCGTCCGTGGCTGTTACAATATTGGGAAAACGGGCATCATTATATATGTGCTGTGTATCGAAAAATTCATCCCCGCCATGCCAGTAGGGATTTTCGTTATCTTTACACCCTGCCAGGGCAATGCAGAAAACTACCGGAAAAACCAAGTTTTTTATGTTCATGTTATTTTATTTGAGTGAGAATTGAGATAAATCACCTGTCCAAAACTTCCTTGACAGCTGGTTCCAAAACGTGTAATAGAACCATAGTACAGCCAATCATCGGTTATGATAGAGTCGTATGGGTTCCGGACCTTTTTACAAATCATTTTGTGTTATTTCTCATTATGGTCAATTGCAGACCGTCGTGATTGTTGAAATACGCCTGTCTGCCGTCATCCAAAAGCACCGGATTTGATCGACCGACGTTACGAATTGCTGAAAAATCTACTTCTCCCGATATAATTTGATAGGTGCCGGCCGGCACTTCGGAGCTGAGACCTTCCAGATCATTGACACCGAAGTCATCAAATGTAACCCTGCCGTTGACTATCAGTGTTGCATCATGGTCAAACATCAGGAGTGTACCGGCATCGAAATGCAGGTTGCCGGTCGTTTCAAAACGGCCGCCAAAACTTCCCTTCTTTATGACAATATCTACATGGTGCTCCGGCTCATCTTCCTGATAGAAGATCAACGGTCCATTCCCTGTTTTTACAAGCTTGCCATTTTCTCCGGCCAGAGTGATCTCCCAGGTCAGTCTGGTGTTGTCGCTTACGGAAAACTCAACTTCTCCAATCAGGCTAAAAGTAGCTGAACCACTGTTTTTGAAATGATGCATCCCGTCTGTAGCCAGTACTTTCCCGGCCAGTTGGATGCCAGCGGAGTCCCCGGGAGTTGTATCAAAGATAAAGCCGGACCTATTCGCATTTCGCCCGCCGGTTATATTTATCCTGTGCACTGTGATATACTGCCGGTTCATCAACACATTCAAGTTGTTTCCTCTCATTCGGTCTGCATCAAAATGCATACTCACAACAGCTTCGGATTGCAGATTAATCCAATCATTCCCCTCAGGGGTCAAACTCCAGTTATTCTGCGGCCCACCTCCCGGTGTACCGCCCCACCTGTCGCGCATCCCGGTCCAGTAGATATCACCGGGTTCTGCAGCCAGTCCGGGTTCATCAACATCTTCCAGCAGCCAGCTCAGATTAAAGACAGTAAAAAGCACAGTCGAATGTCGACCCACCGGACCACCCTCGAACATCAGATAGATATTCCCTTCACTGGATGTACCTGTCCGACCCACACCCAGACTTGAGTAGGCGGAGGGGCCTTCATACACCATGCGTTTGACCGGCCAGGTTTTGCCCCCGTCAAAACTTGCCCAGACCGTAATCTTTTCACGGCCGCGGGTGATCGTACCTCCTTCTTCGGCCGGCATGACGCCGGCGCCCGTGTCGAGATTGCTGTACAGAAGGATATCTTGCCCGTCGACTGGCAGGCGAATCAAACCGCCCATATTACCATAGGAAGTGCCGCGCGGACCATCCGGCAGGTACGGACTTCGGTAAGCATCCAGCCATGTTTCACCGCCATCGAAACTTCTGGCAATAAACCGGTTTCCGGCTGTCATATGTTCCCGGGAATTGTAGATAATGCTGCCGTCGGAGATCTCGGCAAGAGCCGCTTCGCCCGTACCGAGAACCGGAAACGGTTTGCTGGTTATCCAGGTGGCGCCGCCGTCGTCACTATAAATGGCCGTGCTGTAATGGTAGGCACGCCACTTCACATCGTTGGAACCCTCCGGACCCATGATGCGGCCGGGCATGATCAGCCGCCCTTGGTGTTCACCGAACCGGAGTGTGATGCCGGTCTGCATGGCACCGACACTGGATACCGTCAAACCAAATCCGTCGGGATGCATTTCGATATCTTCCTGNTCCCAGCTGCGTCCGTGATCGCGACTTCTCCAGAGTGCCTGCTGACCCGGTGTCACATAGAGAATATCGCCGTTGGTTTCATCCAGCACGGCATTGCCGAATCCGGCACCCGGACCGAACTCATGAATTTCTCCCCAGGTCATTCCGCCATCTGTGCTTCTTCGGTACCGGTTTCGCTGAATGGCCAGCACCGTTCCGTCCTGTGCGGTGACAATGCTTCTGCCGGCACGTCCACGGAAGATACGTTGCACCCGGAATAACGGTTCGCCGAGAAATGATTGCAACTCAGGCGACGTTTCGGCCTGCTCATAGATCCGATCCCGCAGATCAGCCGTACTGATTATGGTTGAGCAGTCCCGGACCTGGTTGTCCGCAGCCGTACTATCCCGGTCGGCGCTGACCGGAACTGAGTTATCCCGTGCAGCGACGACTGAGACAGGGCTTTCCGGGGAATCATAAAACGGGCTTCCCTCGGCTGGTAGCACTCCGGCGTTAATTATTCCCCAGAGAAAAAATATCAGACTCTTACTCCACATATGTAGACCCTCGGTCTCATGGTATGCTGAATACGGGTATCGCATGCTGATCCTATCAGTTCAGCTGGTCGTAGTTCTGTTTCCGGTAGTTGTTCACCAATTCCAACAGCCGGGTTTCGATGGTCTCGTATTCCGGCCGGCCGGACAGGTTTTCGGATTCAATATGGGACTCCTGCACGATCTGTTCCGGATCAGGATCAAGGGCATACAGTTCCTTATAATCAAACTTGCCGGTCTCCACATTATACCAGCCTGTAAACCGCCATTCCGGCACACGAACCGAATAACCCATGTGTGTCATTGGGGCCCCGCCTGCGATGGCGGCCCCGTAAGGTCTTGGAAACTGGGTGAAGGCATACTCCCGCCATTCGGTTTCCGGATCCTCCAGCAACGGTCTCAGACTTCTGCCTGACAATGGACTCTGGGGCTCAAGGCCAGTCAGGTCAACGATTGTCGGATATAAGTCCAGGGATTCGACAAAGGCACCGGTCACGACACCGGGCTTTGTCATATCCGGCACCGATATCATCATCGGTGAATGGGCATCCAGTTCATAGGTCGTCGACTTTCCCCATATGCTTTGTTCGCCCAAATGAAAACCGTGATCGCTCCAAAATACAATTATGGTATTCTCCCTTAGTCCTAGCTCTTCAAGTTTATGCAACAGCCGACCGATCTGAGCGTCTACAAAACTGATGGCAGCATAATACCCATGACGAAGCTCCATTGCCTTTTCGACCGGAATAGGTCCCTCATTCGGTATATCATTGTATCCACGGAGTTCATTATTGTTATGAAATGCAATTTCAGGTGCATGGGCCGGCCGATCAGGCTGTGCAATTGGGTAAAAGTCTTCGCGATCATACAAATCCCAGTAACGGGAGGGAGCTACAAAAGGAAGGTGGGGGCGGAAGTAACCCACAGCAAGGAAAAACGGTGTCTGATTGTCCCTGAAGGATTCCAGGGCATCCACCGCCAGATTGGTGAATATCCCTTCCAAATGGGCATCATCATCCACATCGGCCTTTTCAGTCGCAGCCTCTTTACCACCGGTTTGATTTTCCGGCAACGCATATTGGTACTCCCGGCCCGGATTGGCGTTATAATGCTCTCTGTGCCATGACAACGAATCCTGAAAACCGGGACGCCAGTGAGCAATTTTACCGATACCGACGGATTCGTAACCGTTTATTTTAAAAAGTTGCGGAAGGGTGACAACGTCAGGGCGTGTATCCCTAAAATGAATGTTGTGGTTAATCACTCCCACTTCATCGGGACGCAAGCCGGTCAGCATGCTGGTCCGGGACGGTGCACATGACGGTTGCTGCACATAGTGACGCGTAAAAAGAACCGAAGTTTCTGCAAGTTTGTCGATATGTGGAGTCACAGCAAGTGGATCGCCATACACTCCCAGATTGGCACGCAGGTCATCGATCGCAATAAACAGGACATTGGGTTTGTCCCGCGCTGGTATTGCAGCATGGTTCTGCCGGGCTTGCAAATCCGTTGCCCGTGTCAGTAAAACGAGCGCAAGCAGAACAAGTGTCAGAGTTATTGCTAGCTTGGTATGCATAATATTTTCATTCGGGATTATTATTATTGATTTTTTCATCCACCGAAATCTTTCCCATCAGTGAGCCATTCCATTGAGAATTTCACAAAGGTTACGGCGGTCCATATGCTTCTTTGGATCCTGTCCCGTTCAAATATCATACCGATATTTCCGTCGGGCAGGCGTACCATAGAGGAGTATCCAAATCCTTCCCTGTGTATCACTTTATCCACAGGCCAGTTTTTTCCGTCGTCATAGCTTAGTCTGACTTTCCCATTCTCCCGTCTTCTTTGTGAGGCAGGGTTTGAGAAAAGGATCCGGCGGCGTTCACCATCCAGCGGGTCTGAATACCGGATGATACTGGCGTTGCAACTTGAGTCTACAAGTTGTTTCTCCGTTTTCAGTGCGGACCATGATTCCCCGCCATCATGACTATAGGCGATTCTCCGGTAATCGTTGGCCCGGGTGTTCAGCATGATCCGGCCGTCAGCCAGTTCCACCATTTGAGTTTCATTGGGTCCGCTTAAAACATTATCGCGGGAGGCGAATCCCCCTGCTTGCCAAGTTTCACCGTGATCGTCACTATAGACGGCACACACATCACTGCCACCCCTTTTATACCGATTATTGGTCGGGAGTATGAGACGGCCAGCATACGGTTCTCTTCTGAGCTGGATACCCATCCCGGACCCACACCTGCCTCCAACAAACGGTGGGGGGCGCCGGATCATGCGGGTAACATCACGCTTATCAGACCATGTCTTGCCATCATCGTCACTGTGCACCTGATAGACCCGCAACACATTTTCACCCGAATATCCCGGCTCAATACATGAAGCATGGCATCCATCAGGAAAACTGCCGGTGATGAGAATGACTCGGCCGGTGATCCTGTCAACCACGGCACAGTGTGGTGTCAGTGCTCTTTTTCCGTCTTCTGCAATCACCTGCATCGGTTCCCAGGTCGCACCGCCATCGATACTTCTGCGCATGACAAGATCGTTCTGTGCATTGTCCCCACCTTCCAATTGCCGACCTTGTGTGATGGCCAGGATTGACCCTCTGTTGGTAACCACCATCGAAGTGATGCGATAACGGGGATAGCCGCCTTCACCACTAACAAATAGATCGGCAAACTGGGGTTTCTGGATGTGTTTCTGGTCTTTAAAAGTACATAAGAATGTGGGTTTTAATACTCCCAGAGGACCCGCAAGTCCGGCCGCGACCGTAACCAATCCTGAATTTCGAATAAATTTTCGCCTGCTTTTCATAATGAGCAATGTATTTGGCAAATAATGTTTCTGATTGATTCGCTGGCAACAGGAACAAACAGCCCTGTTACCAGCTAAGACTGCATCTATTTAACCAGCAACATCCGTCGTGTTTCGGTAAACCCGTCGGCCGACAACCGGTACAGGTAGACACCGCTGGACAGCCGGCCTGCATTAAAACTCACTTCATAACGGCCGG
>SL_3KL_010_SEDDRAFT_10005088_pt1 | contig 11849 bp, 9 predicted proteins | sample SodLakKL_010_SED_2_FD_10381 | JGI IMG/M metagenome (IMG submission 10381)
CAAAAGCCAACAGCCAAAAGCCAGCCGCCAAAAAAGCGGCAACCAAAAAGAAAGAGGACAAGGAATAGTGCCTGGAAAATTTTACGGTCGAAAGACCGGACACAGATAAACCAATTGAAAAATCCTGCCGCGGCAGGATTTTTTTATGCCGTATTTCTTTTTAATTTTGACCTCATGATTGAACTACAGCAAATACGCGATAACAGCCAGGAAGTGATCCGGCGTTATCGGGTCAGGAATTTTGAGGCCGGCGGCCTGGTGGAGGATGTCCTGAAAAAAGATGCCCTTCGTCGCCAGGTGCAACAGCAGCTGGATGATACCCTGGCCCAGAGCAATGCCATGGCCCGAAAGATCGGGGAGTTGTTCAAGTCGGGCAAAAGCCGCGAGGCTGAGCCTTTGAAGGATGAATCGGTCAGGCTGAAGAAACAGGCGAAAGATCTTCAGGAGCAACTGGATGCGGTTTCGCTTGTATTGCATGACCTGATGATGCAGTTGCCTATGTTGCCTCATCCATCAGTCCCTGCAGGCCGCTCGGAACAGGATAACGAAATTGTCAGTGAGGAGGGAGAGCTGCCAGCACTGATGCCGGATGCCCTGCCGCACTGGGAACTGGCTAAAAAATTCGATCTGATTGATTTTGAAGCAGGAACCAAGGTGACCGGATCGGGTTTTCCTGTATATAAGGGCCGGGGTGCCCGTTTGCAAAGGGCCCTGGTCGCTTTTTTCCTGGATGAGGCTGCCGGAAACGGTTACACGGAATACCAGCTGCCACTGCTTGTGAATGAAGAATCGGCCTTTGGTACGGGGCAATTGCCCGACAAGGACGGTCAAATGTACCAGGTGCCCTCTGATAATCTTTATCTCATTCCCACTTCAGAGGTGCCCCTTACGAACCTCTTCAGGGATACCATACAGCGCGAAGAGGACCTTCCACTTAAATGCACGGCCCACTCGGTTTGTTTCCGCAGGGAGGCCGGGTCTTATGGCAAAGACGTACGCGGACTCAACCGCCTTCATCAGTTCGACAAGGTGGAGATCGTCCAGGTGACCCATCCGTCCAAAAGCTATGATGCCCTCAATGAGATGGTAAACGATGTGTCTGTGCTGCTCCGGAAGCTGGAATTGCCTTTTCGTGTAACACGCTTATGTGGCGGAGACCTGGGGTTTGCTGCAGCACTTACCTACGATATGGAGGTTTACTCAGCTGCGCAGGCACGCTGGCTGGAAGTCAGCTCCATATCTAATTTTGAAACGTTCCAGTCGTACCGCATGAAACTCCGTTTTCGCTCCAAAGAGGGCAAGAACCTTTTGGCACACACCCTGAATGGCAGCGCACTGGCCCTGCCCCGGATCATGGCGGCATTGCTTGAGAACAACCAGGGCCCCGCCGGCATCCACATTCCCGGGGTGTTGCAACCCTATGCCGGGTTTGACATGATGACATAAAGGGTTTTTTTATATGATTGGCAAAAAAAGATGTTAATTAAAAAATGGACCGGATTATTCCGGATACTTTGATACATAGGAGGATGATTGTTACATTGCGAGTTCCATCTGACCTGTTTAATCAAATGATAAACAGATGAACCAACCTTGTTGGCACATATTGATTGTTTTGACCCTTCTGACAGCGGTTTCAATGGCTTTTGGCCAGGATACGGCGGATGAGCGCCTGGCTGCACAATATTTCAGGGAAGGCCGTTTTGAGCAGGCCCTGGTATTGTATGAAGAATTGTTTGAGCACAATCCGTCGCATTCGAATTATAACCATTACCTGCAAAGTCTCCTGGAGCTGGAGGAATATCGTCGGGCCGAAAGACTTGTTCGGAGACATGCCGATGATCATCCGGATGACATCCGTTACCAGGTTGACATGGGATGGGTTCATCACCGTGCAGGCAATAACCGCAGGGCACGCCGGCAAATGGATGCCCTGATTGGCGAACTCGGGGCCGTAAATCAGGATGTGGTTGACCTGGCCATGGCTTTTGAATCGCGTGGTTTTTTGGATCTTGCACTGGAAGCTTATTTGCAGGGCAGGCGGCTGCTTGGTGATCAACATCCGATGCACCTGCATATTGCAGGCATTTATGAAAAGAAAGGCCGGTTCAGGCCTATGATGGAAGAATACCTCGACTACCTGAACAAACACGAGAAAGACAGTGAAAGGGTTATGGGTNTGTTACAGGATCTGCTTGCCAACGACCNCGGATTTGAACGAAACGATGCCCTCAGGGCGGTATTGCTAGCCCACACCCAACGCGATCCTGAAAACATCATGTATTCTGAAATGTTGTTGTGGTTGTCGATTCAGCAACAGGATTTCCGAATGGCCTTTATGCAGGCCAGGGCCCTGGACCGGCGCCTGCAACAAGAAGGCAAACCGGTGCTGGAAATTGCTGCCCTGAGCACCGGCAACAGGAATTACAGGATTGCTGCCGATGCCTATCGATATGTGCTGGATATGGGTGAACAAAATCCACATTACCTGGATGCGCTGGTCGGATACCTGAATGTCCGCTTTTTGTCGGTCATTGATGATTACCAATATGAACGGGAAGACCTGCTGGATATTGAACAGGAATACAAGCAGGCCATAGAACAGCTGGGGATTGGTGCCCGGACCGTACAACTAATCCGCAACCTGGCCAGGCTACAGGCTTTTTATCTGCACAATACGGATGAGGCCATAGCCTTGCTCGAAACCACCCTGGACCTTCCGAACATCTCAAACCGCGTCAAGGGGGAGTGCCGCATAGAACTTGCCGACATCCTGGTGCTGACCGGCGAGGTGTGGGATGCCACTTTGCTTTATTCACAGGTTGATCGTATGTTCAGGGATGACCCACTTGCCCACGAGGCAAAGTTTAAGAATGCCCGTTTGACATATTTTATCGGGGAGTTTGACTGGGCCAAAGCCCAACTTGATATACTCAAGGCAGGTACTTCGCGCCTTATTGCTAACGATGCCATTCGGTTGTCGCTGCGGATACAGGACAATCTTGGCATGAATGGGGATCCCGAACCCTTGCAATTGTTTGCCATGGCAGAACAGCACATATTCATGAATAACTATGGGGATGCCATGCGCACACTGGATTCAATCAGTGAACGCTTTCCCGGTCATCAGATCAATGACGATGTCTTGTTTGCCCGTGCTGAGATTATGCAATACCAGGGCGAGTATGCTTCTGCCGACAGCTTGCTGGCGCTGGTTGTGGAAAGGCACCCATATGGGTTGCTGGCTGATGAAGCTTTGTTCAGGCGGGCGGATATGCATCATCATTATTTCAAACAGCATGATAAAGCCATGGCTTTGTACCAGCAACTGATGATGGATTATCCCGGAAGTATTCATACGATTACAGCCCGGAACCGCTTCAGGATACTACGTGGGGATATGGTGAACTGAAAACATCCGCATCATGTCACAGTATATATCACCAAAAAAGTCGCTGGGCCAGCATTTTTTAATGGATCCCAACATTGCGCGAAAGATTGCCGCAAGCCTTACCGGATACGGCGGATATAAGCACGTTCTGGAAATTGGTCCGGGCACAGGCATGCTCAGCAAATACCTTATACAGCATGAAGATTATCAATGGACCGGGTTGGAAGTTGACGGGGAGGCCATCGCCTTCCTGAAAAATGCTTATCCGGCGGAAGAAGACCGCATTATTGCAGGGGATTTCTTACGGTATGACCTGCATGACTTTTTTGGGAGTGAAGCCTTTGCCGTGATCGGAAACTTCCCGTATAATATCAGCTCCCAGATCGTTATCAGGGTGTTGAACTTCCGGAAACAAATACCCGAAGTGGTGGGCATGTTTCAAAAGGAACTTGCCTTGCGCATTGCGGCACCGCCCGGAAGCAAAACCTATGGCATTCTCAGTGTGTTAACCCGGGCATTTTATGATGTAAAGGTTTTGTTCCATGTGGATCCGCATGTTTTTATGCCCCCTCCAAAGGTGCAATCTACGGTAATACGGCTTATAAGAAAAACCCCCTTTTTCCTGGAGTGTGATGAATCTTTGTTTTTTACCGTGGTCAGAACGGCATTTAACCAGCGTAGAAAAACATTAAAAAACAGCTTGAAGGGTTTGCCGGTACAATGGGATAAAATACCTGGCCACTTTATCAAAGAAAGACCGGAACAGCTGGACGTTCACGATTTTGTTCAAATTGCCAGGAATATCAAAGCCGGCAAAGCATAGGGGTGTATTTCTTTTTCTTGACAAAAGGACGTATTTTTGCTGATAACCGGCAAAATCATCTTATTATGACAACAAAAAAGTTCAATACGTTTGAATATGCTGGTGAAGTATTTGCCGGGCTTGCCACAGTGGAAGGCCTGCATCGCCAGGAAAGTTTTGAAACACCTTATGGCCATGTAATTGTGTTGGCTTCCCATGAGGATGATGGGGAGAAGCAGGCCCGGGTTACCGGGATGGCCATTGAGCGTATCAGGTATTACCTGGAACATGAAACAGATGATGATGCAGCCAAAGTAGCACAGAATGCATTGGTATATACAAGCGGGTATATTGATCAGGTTGCCCGGAAGGACCCTGAATCAAGACCCGGAAAACTGAGCTGCCTGTGTGTGTTGTTTCATGATGAAAAGATTTATTATGCCAGGCTTGGTGATGTATGCCTTTTTGTTATGGCCGGGAAAAAGATCCATGCTTTGTTGCCTTTGTCCGGCCAGGCATCCGAAAGGGCAGAGGACGAAAACAACTATATGGGTCAGGGTCCGTTGGTACATCCCGACACAGCGCCTAAAGCTTTTGAACCCGTTGACGGGGATATGCTTTTGATAGGGGCCGGTTCTGTTTGCCGGTATTTGCGCACCCGTGCCGTAAAAAAAATCCTGCAGGATTCCATGCCTGCAAAGACCAAGGTTTCCAGGGTGCTCGGGTTTGCCGGTGATGAAAGTGGTCAGCAGGCAGCGGCCTTTGTGACACTTTGTTTTTACAATCTTGACAATACTGAAAGAAAATGGCCGGAAAGCCATCATGCCCGGGGAGAAAAGCAGACTGAAAAAAGATCCGGAAAACCTGTTGCAAGCAAAAGATCAAAAGTCCTGAAAGGCATACTGGCTGCCCTGGGTCTCGTGTTGGTGTCATATATGTTTTATGAGCTCTTTATCTACGATCCCCATCCGGCGGTGGATGTGCCGGTGGCAACCGAACCGGTTGAACAGGTGTTGGTTACGCAGGAGCTGGAAGATACGGCAGTGGTGGTTGCGGATACTCCCCCTCCCTTGCCGGATGATGTATCTTACACGGTCCGTACCGGGGATACCTGGGGCCGGATATACAACCAGTTTGGTGTATGTTCCTGGTTCATCATCAACCATAACGCCAACAGGGGCAAGTTTGGCAGGGAGGGCAGCCTGATTGCAGGAGAAAGGCTCCGGATCCCTGTGAAGTATTCCGGCTTTGCCAACCTGAACCCTCATTACTACACGGAATTTACCACCGATAAAGTAGGCAATGCCTGTCAACATGCCGGCAGGGAGTTTCTTGAAGCTTTTGAGGAAACGATTCAATCGCAATAGCCTGATGCATAATTCCGGTGATGTATTGTTCATTGATTCCGCACACCCCTCCCTGGCAGAGGCGTTGACAAAAATTGGTTATCGTTGCATTGTTGAGCCTGACATTTCGGTTAAAGGCCTTATTAAGATGATGCCTGTGTTGAGCGGGATCATTGTACGCAGCCGGTTCAGGATTGATAAACATATTTTGCAGCATGCAGTTCGCCTGCGATTTATCGGAAGGGTGGGCAGTGGCCTGGAAAATATTGATGTGGCGTATGCAGAAAGCAAGGGAATTGCATGTTTGAACTCACCTGAAGGCAATCGTCAGGCTGTAGGAGAGCATGCAACAGGCATGTTGCTTGCCCTGGTCAACAAGATTTGTGTTGCCGATATGGAGGTACGGCAGGGGCTGTGGAAACGGAAAAAAAACCGTGGTGTCGAACTTCATGGTAAAACCCTGGGTATTGTCGGATATGGAAATACCGGCAGTGCTTTTGCCCAATGCATCAGTGGTTTTGGCATGGAGGTGCTGGCTTATGACAAATATAAATGCGGTTATGGCTCGCAACTGGTCAGAGAAACCGATATGGAAGAGATTTTTCACAGCGCGGATATACTTAGCCTGCATATCCCCCTGACTGAAGAAACCATCCGCCTGGCAGATACAGAGTTCTTTTCGAGATTTAAAAAAGGGATCTATCTGGTGAATACCTCCAGGGGCGGGATTGTTGATACTGCCGGGCTGCTGGCTGCCCTTGGGTCGGGTCGGGTACTCGGGGCGGCACTCGATGTACTGGAGTATGAACACTTGTCGTTTGAGCGTCTTGATTTCAACGCTTTGCCCGACAGGTTCAGGCAATTGGCCAGTCTTCCGAACGTTGTCCTGACACCGCATGTGGCTGGTTGGACCAGGGAGTCACGGGTAAAACTTTCAGCAGTACTGGCCGAAAAAATCAGGCAATTGCCCCTGGGGTGATCAGGTTTTTTCCCTGACCACTATCTGAAGTGTCGTCCTGCTTTTCTGTTCAAGTACCACATCCCTGCCTTTGGTCAGTTTATCTATGCACGCACCGGTGTAATGACGTACGGTGATCAGTTCAAGGTTTGTGTTGTATTTGACATGAAAGTTTTTCTTAAGATCGTGCAGCAGGGCCGGGGTTTTGGTCTTATCGTAATCAAAACAGGCCGAAAAACTCAGTGCAGAATTTTGCATCAGGTTCATTTTTACCCCATGACTGGCAAAATCGGCAAATATCCGCGACAATTTATGCTCCGCAATAAAGCTAAAGTCGAGCGGGAAAATCGATATCAAAACCTGACTGAACTTGAAAATATAGGATGGCACCTGTTTGTCATTGCTTTCGTTGTTGTTGATCAGCGAACCCGGGAGGGTTGGCTGGGTAAATGATTTAACCCGGAGAGGAATGTTTTTGCTGAGCAAGGGTTTTAGTGTGTTCGGATGTATGACTGTGGCCCCGTAATACGACAGTTCGATGGCCTCCTGGTAACTGATGTTCTGAAGCAACAGGGTGTCTTTAAGTATTTTCGGGTCGGCATTCAACAAACCGGGAACGTCTTTCCAAATAATCACTTCCGATGCATTCAGGGCATAAGCTATGATGGCCGCGCTGAAATCGGATCCCTCCCTTCCCAGGGTGGTGGTGAATCCCTGGGGAGTCCCCCCGATAAACCCCTGGGTGATGACCAGTGGGGGCCGATCCTCATGCTTGCTTTTTTTAAGGTAGGGCATAAGTTGTTCCCGGATGGTTTGCGTGGTCGTTATCCAGTCGAGGTTTGCATCCCTGAAGTTGGCATCGGTGATCAACAGCTTTTGCGCAGCAAAAAGTTGATTGTGCAAGCCCGTTTCCTTTAAGTAAATACTGATGATCTGGCTGGACACCATTTCACCGGTCGACACGATGCGATCGTATTCGTAATTGTAATTGTTGCCGGGCGGCTCATTGATATAATAATATAACTGATAAAAGGATTGTTCAAGCACACTGAACACTGGATGGCTTTGGTCGTGGAAAAGACCGCGGGCTATCCTGAAGTGCATGTCTTTAATCTCTTCAAATCCCTGCAGCATGTCCGGTTTATTCCCCTCCATAAAGCAGGCGCAAAGCTTCTCCAGGGCATTGGTGGTTTTGTCCATGGCCGAAAGCACCACCACCAATGGTTCTGTGCCATGCTGGTCTTTGATGATCCTGGCTACATTTTGTACCGAGGCTGGATCCTTTACAGAGGCCCCGCCGAACTTGAATACGCGCATGCCTTGTCTTTATTGATGAAGGATGATCGCAATGCCATACAAATGTAGAGAAAATTTGCGGAGAAAAAGAACCCCCGGCTTTCCCGGCCGGGGGTTCAAACATAAAAAAGGAAATATATAATGGGGGATTATCTTGACAGTATTAATTTTCTTTCAGTGCTTCCATCAGTTTTTTCCGTGTAAAGAAGATGCGGCTCTTTACCGTTCCAATGCTCAGGTCAAGCTTTTCGGCAATTTCTTTGTATTTGTAGCCCCGGTTATACATCTCAAACGGCAAACGTTGCTCGGGAGTGATCTTGTCGATGGTTTTATTGATCTCCTTCAGGGAATAGACTGCATCGGGCCGCCCAAGGTTGCTTTCCTTGGTCAGATTGAGATAATAGAGGTCATCTGTTTTATCCAGAATGGTATTGTTGCGCACATTCTGACGATAATTATTGATGAAGGTGTTTTTCATGATGGTGAATGCCCATGCTTTCAGGTTGGTATTTGCGGTAAATTTCTCCCGGTTGGTCAATGCCTTCAGAAAGGTTTCCTGTACCAGGTCCTGGGCGTCTTCATAATTTGAGGTCAGGGTGTAAGCGAAATATTTCAGGTTCTTCTGCAATCCCAGTAATTTATAGTTGAATTCTACTGCTGTCATGACGTGATAAGTTTTTTGGTTTGTTTAATTATTTATAAGCAAATTTAAACAAAAAAAATCATAACGCAAGCATTTTAAAACTTTTTAACAAAATATATTTATCAATATAGTTGTTCTGTGAGGCATAAAATACTGTTAGTGGCACAAAATTAAGCATTCAAATGCATTAATAAAAGGGAAACTGTTTAATTTTTGTTAAATATTTAAGAAACAAAATCACCAGTACATTTTTTTGTATAAAATGCAAAAGTACTTCAGTAAACAATATTAAAATGAAGACATGTAGAAGGGTTGCTTATGTAAATTCAACCTTTAGAGTGTGGCCAGGATCTTTTTGAAGGCCTCTGCGTTGCTGAATGAAATGATGTTGCCGGGCACTGGTATTTCGTTCCCCTGCATTTGTATGCCGGTAATAAAAATCTTTTTTTGCGGAAGGTTTTGCGAAAGCCGTTTGAGGTAAACAGGAATTTCTTTCGGGTTGAGGGCTGCCACAAAATAAGTAAACAGATAATCTGTGTTGCGGATTTTAACCACCTCCAGGACATCATCGAATGGCATGGACTGCCCCAGGTAAATGACCTTGAAACCATTTTTCCTGATCAAAAAACTGTAGAATAAAAGGCCCAGTTCATGCATTTCATTCTCAGGTAAAAACAACAGGAAGGTTTTGGCGTCGGGTGAAGCGGGTTGGGGTTGCCCGTCGATGGCTATGATGAGTTTCTGACGGATCAGGTTCGTGATAAAGTGTTCCTGTGCAGGATTGATGGTACCCGTCAGCCAGAGGACGCCCACTTTTTCAAGAAACGGGTATATGACACGGGTCATGCATTTTTCAAACCCCAGTTTTAAAATGGCATTGTTCAGTGTGTGTTCAAACGTCTCTTCATTGATTTCGATCATCGATACCACCAAATTATTGATCATACCCGCATAATCGCCGTTGGTGCCGGAAATTTCAATGACCTTCTGGTTGATGTCATTTTCATCCATTCGGGCGATACTGGAGATCTTGAACCCATGCTTGTTTAGGGTACTGATGTTGAGGAGTTTTTTCAGGTCACAATCATGGTAATAGCGTATGTTGGTGTCTGTGCGTTTGGGGCATATAATATTATAACGCTTCTCCCACATCCTGATGGTATGGGCTTTGATGCCGCTCAGTTTTTCGAGGTCGTTGATGGAATAGCGTATCATTATATGAAAGTTTATGGCACAGCGTTGTGGTGCACACTACGGCGGATTTATTCGTTAAACATTCGTCCGGTCAAAAAGTTCATGTTTGGGATATCAAAAAAATAATTATATTGGGGAACTTGATTACGTTAGCCATGCAAACGGGGCTTTGTTTCCGCATGATTCAATGAATGATTCCTCACATTATAAAACCGACGAAGTATGGAGCTAAACACTTTGGAAATCACAGAGCAGCCAGAGGGTTTCCGGTTTACCAGCATCCGAGATCTGGTAAACCGGACCCTCAACCAGAATTTTGGTAAAAACCTCACACCTGATGGTGTGCCCAGCGGGTTCAGGGAACTTGACAAAGCCCTTGGAGGTTTTCAGAAAGGACAGTTATACATGATAGCGGTTAAGCCGGGTATGGGCAAAACCGCTTTTTTATTGTCCCTGACAAACAACATGGCCATTAAAGACGATTATTCGGTGGCCATATTCTCTTCAGAACGGTCGAATGTTAAAATGACCAATCGTTTGATTGAAAGTGAAACGGGAATGTCTCTCGACAAGCTGCAATCAGGCAGGTTGAAAGACAGCGAAAAAGATCACATGCTTTCGCTCCTGGGAAATATCGCCAAAGCCAAGATCTATATTGATGACACGCCTGCTTTATCGATTAATCTCCTGTCGGAGAAAATCAGGCATTTGAAGCAAGTGCAACATGTTGACCTGATCATCATCGATTACCTGGAATTGCTTACCACCGGTATTTCCGGGAATGAGAACCGTCCTGCGCAGCTGAAGCGAATTGCTGAGCAAATCCGTGCTGTTGCCCGGGAAACCCAGGTGCCTGTATTGTTGTTTTCACAATCTGCTGCCCAGATCAATGGATTTATGTCCGGAAAGCGTCCTTCAATGGATGCACTGCCGGAATTCGTGAAGCAAAGTCCGGATGTTCTGATGTTTTTGCACCGCAATATATATACCTTAGACAAAGTTGTAAAGCCGTTAAACACTGCCGAGCTCATGGTTTTGCGAACGAATGACAGCGATCAGGAAACTGTGATCCCATTGAGTTTTATTGAAAGCATTGCAAAATTTACGGATTTATCGTAACACCAAAGGCCCGGCAAATCATGCCGGGTTTTTTTCAGACAACATCAAATCATTTGTTATGGCTATTATCAATGAAAATGAAATGCGTCAGGATGCCCTGCTGGATGTTGCAAAAAAAATGATATTGGCGGCACGGACGGCCCCCAAGGCCCGTGGCATGAACAACCTGGCCATGTCAATAATTACAGGCAGTGACATTCAGGCCCTTGCTAAAACCATGCATGAGATCGGGACCAGGGAAAATAACCAGATCTTTTTGCGGGATGCCGGCAATGTACTTCAATCGGCAAAAGTTGTGGTGGTCATTGGAACCCGGATAGTATCCCTCGGACTGGCAACCTGTGGTTTATGTGGTTTTCCTGATTGTGCAACCAAAGACAAGGAACCCGATGTGCCCTGTGTTTTCAATACCGGTGACCTCGGAATCGCCGTAGGTTCGGCTGTTAGTGTCACCATGGATGCCCGGATAGACAACCGCATTATGTATACCATTGGTGTAGCGGCCAGGCAAATGGGAGTTCTTGGCAAGGAATACAAGATCATTTATGGCATCCCCATGAGTGCCACATCAAAAAATCCTTTCTTTGACCGGAAATAATCATTAAACATTTTGTAAACTGCTGTTGTTTCTTTTCTAAATGATGGATTTAAATATGGTATACACATGAAAAGAAACAACAATTTGGTGACATTTGGGGGCAACCCGGTAACACTGCGGGGCAAGCTGGTGAAAGAAGGGCAGGCCGCGAAAAACTTCACGGCTTTTTCTACAGGCCTCAAACCATTGAGCCTTAGTGATTATCAGGGCAAGGTGCGTATTATTTCTTCTGCCCCCAGTGTGGATACAGACGTATGTGCCCAACAGACAAGGCGTTTTAACCTGGAGGCCTCAAAAATGAAGAATGTGCAGATCATTGCCATTTCAAACGACCTCCCTTTTGCATTGAAGCGTTTTTGTGCCGCAGAAGGTATTGAAAGGGTCATTACCCTTTCGGATCAAAAAGACAGGGATTTTGGTATCAAGTATGGCTTGTTCATTGAAGAACTTGGTTTGCTGGCCCGGGCCATTGTGGTCATTGACAAAAATGACGTGGTACGTT
>SL_3KL_010_SEDDRAFT_10005089_pt1 | contig 11848 bp, 12 predicted proteins | sample SodLakKL_010_SED_2_FD_10381 | JGI IMG/M metagenome (IMG submission 10381)
GGGCTTCCGGTGATGTTCGTCACCGAGGACACCACCCGGGCCCGCCCGGAGACCCTGAAGGCCCTCTACGAGAACGCGATCCGATGGGGCGCACGGCGAATCTGCCTCTCGGACACGGTGGGGCACGCCACGCCGTGGGGCGTGCGAGCCCTGGTGCGGTTCGTCAAGGAGGAGATCGTGGCGCCCTCGGGAGAGGCGGTGAAGGTGGATTGGCACGGACACCGGGACCGGGGGTTCGGGCTGGCGAACGCCTTCGCTGCCATCGAGGCCGGGGTCGATCGGGTCCATGGAACTGCGTTGGGGATCGGGGAGCGGGTGGGGAACGTCGAGATGGACCTGCTCCTGGTGAACATGTCCCTCCTGGGCCTCCACGACGGGGACCTCACCCCCTTGGGCGAGTACTGCCAGCGGGTGTCCGACGCCACGGGCGTCGCCATCGAACCCGGCTATCCGGTCTTCGGCCGGGACGCCTTTCGGACCGGCACCGGCGTTCACGCCGCCGCCATCATCAAGGCGGAGGCCAAGGGAGACGCCTGGCTCGCCGACCGGGTCTATTCCTCGGTACCCGCCTCCCTCGTGGGGCGGCAGCAGGACATCGAGGTGGGGCCCATGGCTGGACTCTCCAATGTGAAGTACTGGCTCCGCTCCCGGGGCTTCGACGCCTCGGACGAGGAGCTTTGCCATCGGATCTTCGACTACGCGAAGACCCAGAACCACACCCTGACGGAGGAGGAGATCCGGGGGCTTATCGTCTAGGGAACCGGGGAGGACTCGGGCACTCGGCGATACCCTTTCGGACTCCATTCGAAGGTATGGAACTTGCCGCCCCGAGGAGTCAGATGGAGCCCCGTCCCGCCCCGCCCGCTGTGCCCCGGATCCTCGTCGTCGAGGACGAGCCGGACATCGCCGCCCTTATCGCCTATCAACTCACCCGAGAGGGCTTCCGTGTGGAGACCGCCTCCTCCGGGGACCAGGCTCTCACAGCGGTGAATCGGGAGGTCCCCGACCTGGTGGTCCTGGACCGGATGCTCCCGGGCCTCTCCGGGGACGAGGTCCTCCGAAGTCTCCGGTCCGAGGTGGCCACCCAGTCCCTGCCGGTTCTGGTCCTCACCGCCAAGCGAGAGCAGGAGGACCGGATCCAGGGCCTGGAACTGGGAGCCGACGATTACCTCACCAAGCCCTTTTCCCCCCGGGAACTGGTCCTCCGGGTCCAGTCGATCCTCCGCCGGTCGGACCAGGCGGGAAGCGAGCCCGGCGGACGCCTCCTCCGGGCCGGTCCCCTGGCGTTGGACGTGGCCGCCCACCAGGTCTCCCTCAATGGAGAGGAACTGAACCTGACCCCCACCGAGTTCCGGCTTCTCCAGGCCCTCCTGGAGCGGAGGGGGCGAACCCAGAGCCGTCGTCAACTCCTGGAGCGGGCCTGGGACGTGGAGTCGGAGGTTTCGGAACGCATCCAGACCCGGACGGTGGACATGCACATTCGCCGCCTTCGATCGAAGCTGGGGGCCATCGGCGACTGGGTGGAGACGGTGCGGGGTTTTGGATATCGGATCAAGGTTCCGGAGCGGGAGGACGGTTGAGGGAGGGCGTGGAGCGTGAGGCTTCGCCGGCAATATCTCCTGCTGGCCGGCGGGATCGTGCTGGCCGGCTTCGTCGCCGCTGGAATCGTCCTGATGGTGTTGCTGGCTCGCCCCCTGACCGAAGTCGAGGAATCCCGCCTCAGGAGCGACCTTTCCGCTGCGGTGGCCTTCGTGGAACTCCGCCCCGATGTTCCGCCGGCGACGACGGCGCAGGACCTCTCCCGCCTTCTCACTGCCCGGGTCATGCTGGTGGCACGGGACGGGACGGTGCTGGCGGATTCCGGGGTTCCGGAGGGGGACGTGCGCGGGATGGAGAACCACGGGGGACGTCCGGAAATCCAGGCGGCGCTGGCGGGACGGACCGAAGTGATCACCCGTCCCAGCCCAACCCAGGGAATCGAGGCTCTCTACGCAGCAGCTCCGACCTTCCTGGGAGGGCGCCCCGTCGTGATCCGGCTCTCCCGGCCGGCGGCCACCGCCGTGGCCCCGGCCCGACGGATCGCCCTCGCCCTGGGCACCGCGGGGGGGGCGGCCCTGGTCCTCCTGTTCCTGGGCATTGGGCTGGTGGACCGGCGATTCCAGCGTCGGCTCACGGCGTTGCAGGAGGGGGTTAAGCGGGTGGAAGCGGGGGCCTCCGGGGCACTCCCGTCCCATTCGTCCCTGGGTCCGGAACTGGTTCCTCTCTCCTCGGCCATCCACCGGCTGGAAGAGGAGTTCCAGGATCGGGTGCGGGGACTGGAGCGGGAGCGGGACGAGATGCAGGCCCTCATCGATTCCATAGCCGAGGGGGTCATCGCCCTCACGGACGATGCCCGGGTCCTGAGGATCAACCGGTCTGCGGCGGAGCTGCTAGAGGTCCGTCACGCCTCCGTCTTCGCGCCCATTGGTGCCCTGGTGCGGAACCCTGACCTTCGGGACTACCTGGAGGAATCGGTGGTCCTCCCCCTCCCCTCCAGGGAGATCCTCCTGGGGGATCGGCACCTCCGGGTCTCGTCCCATCCCATGCCGGCCGGCGGAACGGTGGTGACCTTTCTCGATGTCACCGATCTCCGACGGATGGAGAAGATTCGCCGCGATTTCGTGGCCAACGCCTCCCATGAACTGAAGACCCCCCTCACCGCCATGCGGGGGTTCGCCGAGACCCTTCTGGAGGGCGATCCTCCCGAACACCTTCGGATTGAGTTCCTCAGTTCCATCCGGACGAATACCCTCAGGCTCCAGAACCTGGTGGACGACCTCCTGGATCTTTCCCGCCTGGAGTCCGGAGCCTGGACCGTGGCGGAGGAGGAGACGGAGGTGGGGCCGGTGGCCTGGGAGGTCTGGCGAGACATCCGGCGCCACCAGCGGGACCGGGATCTGGAGTTCTCGGTGGAGGGCGACGCAGTGGCCCTGGCCGATGGTCAGGCCCTCCATCAGGTCTTCCGGAATCTCATCGAGAACGCGGTTCGTTTCACTCCCGACGGGGGAACGATCCGAGTCACCATCGAGCCCGTCGGCCCGGAGGTGGGGGTGGCCGTAACCGACTCCGGCACCGGCATCCCCTCGGGTTCCCTTCCCCGTATCTTCGAACGCTTCTACCGGGTGGATGCCGGACGGGGCCGGGGGGCTGGGGGGACCGGTCTGGGACTGGCCATCGTCCGTCACCTGGTGCAGTCCATGGGTGGGGAGGTGAGTGCGGAAAGCCGCCTCGGTGACGGGACCACGATCCGTTTTACCCTTCCCCGGGTGGAGACGGAATAGGGCGGTTGCCGGGCCGGTCGTAGGCCGGTCCGGGACCACTCCGGCTCCGGTTCGGGACCCCGCCGGATCTTTCCTCCGGGGGTGTTCTCGGGTAACATGGAACGGAAGGTTCCATGCTGGGAACCCGACCCCCTTTCACCGCTCCTGACTCGAGCCCTCCATGCCCCACCCACCGAAGCGGCACTTCCACGACCTCCTGGATTCGCTCCATGCCCGTCTTCTGGAAATGGCGGGCGAGGCGGAGGATCTTCTGCGCCGAGCGGCCTGGGCGGTGGTGAACCGGGATCAGGCGGCTCTGGCCCCCATCAAGGAGGGGGATGCCCGGGTGGATGCCCTTGAGTTGGAAGTGGATGAGCGGGCCCTGGAGCTCCTGGCCCTCCAGCAGCCCATGGCCAAGGATCTCCGACAGATCGTGGCCACGCTGAAGATCTCCAACGACTTGGAGCGGGTGGGGGATCACGCCGTGAAGGTGGCCAACGCGGGGCGCCAGGTTCTTTCCCATCCCCCCATCCCCGACCTCCCCCAGGTGGAGGAGATGGTCCGTCTTTCCCTGGAGATGCTCTCCGACGCCCTCCGTGCCTACTCACTCCGGGATGCCGAGATGGCCCGGGAGGTCCGGGCCCGGGACGACGCCGTGGACGATCTCCGCACCGCCATCCACCGGATCCTGGTGAGCCATATGCTGGAGGATCCCCGGCGGATCACTCCTGCGCTGGAACTCATCCACATCTCCCAATCCCTGGAACGGGTGGCGGACCTGGCCACGAATATCTCCGAGGAGGTCGTCTTCCTGGTGGAGGGACAGGTGATTCGGCACCTTCCGGAGGCGGAGGTCTCCCCTCCATCCACTCCTTCTTCCTGAGGAGCGACCCATGACGATGTCATCCTGCAGCGAGTCGAAGGGGTGGTTCGAGGAGGATGAAGGAGAGGGCGGGGACACCCTTGCGCCCTCTCGTCCCGGACGGTCCTCTCCTGCCGTGGAGCAACTCCTGGAAGAGGTGGAGGCGGAGACGGATCCCAGCGGACGTCTCACCGTGGGTGGACTTCGGGGAAAGGCGGCCATCGTCACCGGGGGATCCACCGGGATCGGACGTGCGGTGGCCATGGCGCTGGCCCGTTCCGGTGTCCACGTGGCCTTCAACTATCTGAACGAGGGCGAGGCATCCCTGCTGGACGCGGACCGGACCGCCTCGGAGCTGGAGGCCCAGGGAGTGCGCGTTTTCCGGAAGGCCGTGGACTGCACCGACTCGGCAGGCGTCACCCGCTTCGTGGACGAGGCCACCGAGGCCCTCGGGGGCCTCCACATCCTGGTGAACAACGCCGGGATCGGGCGGGACCGGGCCCTCTGGCACATGACCGACGAGGATTGGCACGCCGTGCTGGACACCAACCTTTCGGGGGCCTTCTACTTCCTCCGAGCCATGGCTCCCCATTTTCGAGCCCAGGAATATGGAAAAGTGGTGAATATCTCCTCGGTCCACGCCCTGAGCAGCGAGTTCGGACTGGCCAACTACGCCGCTTCCAAGAGCGGGCTCCTGGCCCTCACCCGGAGCGCCGCCGTGGAACTGGGGCCCTTCAACGTGAATGTCAACGCGGTGGCACCCGGATACATCCGAACCACGCAACTGACGGAGCGGGTGCCCTCGGAGAACCTGGATCGGGCTCGGGAGCGGAGCCCCCTGGGCCGCCTGGGCGATCCCCAGGACGTGGCGGGGGCCGTACTCTTCCTCTGCTCCGAAGCGGCGCGGCACATCACCGGGGTCGTCCTTCCCGTGGATGGGGGGTACCTGCTTTGAGGGAGGGGGGCCGCGGTGCAGGGCCCGCCAGAGTTCCGCTCGTCGCCGTCCTCCTCCTCTTGGCGGGGTGCGGGGACGGTTCCGACCGACCGGGGGCCGACCCCGAACCCGGAGGCAGTCCGGACAGGGGCGCCGAGGTGGGCGTTCCGGCGGGNTCGGGGGCGGANGGCCCGCCGGAGTTCACCCTCGCCCTCACCTTCACCCGAGNTGAGGCTCCGGTTCAGGTCACCCGGAACGTGGAGATCCATCGGTCGCCAGGGATCTCCCAGGAGGAGAGCCTTCTTCGNGTCGCGCTGACGGCCCTCCTCCAGGGGCCCCTCCCGGAGGAGCGGGAGGCCGGCATCCACTCCTTCTTCGGCCCCGGGACGGAAGGTCTGCTCCGCGACGTGTCCCTGCGGGGAGATACGGCGGTGGTGGACTTCGGCGATCTTCAGGCGGTGATCCCCAACGCCGGCTCCTCCACGGGCAGCTTCCATTTCCTGATGGAACTGAATGGGACGGTCTTCGCCATTCCGGGATTGGAGGCGGTGGAGTACCGGATGGACGGTTCCTGCGAGGCCTTCTGGAATTTCCTGCAGCGTGCGTGCCAAGTGGTTCCCCGTCCCGGATCCGCCTAGCAAACTGTTGAGTCGGAGATCCGCCGGCTCCGGGCGTTCCTTGCAGTGCCCCGCAGTACCCGGCTGGACCGGAAGGGAACGTCCGGACGCCGAGCCGGTATTCAGGCCCGTCAACGCTTCAGTGCGTCGAGCCGTCGGGCGGCCCCGGAATGTGCGGGGCTGAACCGCCTCTTCGCCTCTCACGGATCGTTCATCCATCGTTCCTCCGAAACCAGAGACCTTCCTTACATGGCCAACCGTTCCGTTCGTTTCGATACCACCGAGGGGTCCTTCCGGGCCGAGATCTTCGAGGACCAGGCCCCCATCACCACGAAGAACTTCATCGACCTGGTGGAAAAGGGATTCTACGACGGTATCTCGTTCCACCGGATCATCGAGGGATTCATGATCCAGGGCGGGTGCCCCGAGGGATCGGGACGGGGCGGGCCCGGCTACCAGATCGACGACGAGTTTCACCCGGAACTCCGGCATAGCGACGAGGGGATCCTTTCCATGGCCAACGCCGGTCCCAACACCGGGGGCTCCCAGTTCTTCATCACCCTGGCCGCCACCCCCTGGTTGGACGATCGCCATGCTGTTTTCGGGAAGGTGGTGGATGGGATGGAGGTGATCCGCAAGCTGGGCCAGGTGGAGACGGGACGGAATGATCGCCCGGTGGAGGACGTGGTGATGGAGAAGGTGGAACTGGTGGACTGAGGAGGATTCCATGGACGACGATCGCAGCGCGGAGGATCTCTCCGAACCGGGGAACCTCACCGAAGAGGAATGGCGGGCCCGACTTCCCCCGGAGGCCTTCCGGGTTACCCGGAAGAAGGGAACCGAGCGGGCGTTCTCGGGGGCCTACTGGGATGAGAAGCGGCCGGGTGTGTATCGTTGTGTCTGCTGCGATGCTCCCCTCTTCTCCTCGGAGGTCAAATTTGATTCCGGGACCGGCTGGCCCTCCTTCTGGGATGTCGTGGATCCCTCAGCCGTGGAGGAGCGGGAGGACCGATCCTTCTTCATGCGGCGGACAGAGGTGGTGTGTGCCCGCTGCCACGCTCACCTGGGACACGTCTTCCCTGACGGTCCCGCCCCCACGGGCCTGAGATACTGCATCAACTCGGTGTCCCTCCATCTGGAGGAGGGGAAGCCGGGCGGGACGACGTCGGATCCGGATGAGCCGGGGGGGAACGCCACCCCCCGGGCGCTGTAGGAAAGGGGGTCCCACGGTCGGTTCCGGTTCTCAATCCGGGAGCCGTGCGCGGTCCCGATTCAACGAAACGAGAATCGGGGCCGCCCATCCCCCGTCCCAGCAGGAGTGCATGTGAACAGGTGTAGGATACGTACGCGCAGGACGCCGACCCTTCGGAGGGGCCGGACTCCTCGGAGGGGGCGCGCATGGCCCGGCATCGGCCTTCTTTTGGTGGTGGCGCTGGGTGTCCTGCCCGGGTGCGACGCCCTCTCCCGCCCCGAGGCCCAGGCTGCTCCGGCGGCGGCGGACCTACGCTCCCACTTTACCTTCCATGGCGACGTCTCCGTGGAGATGAGCGGGAACGTGGCTCAGGTGAAGGTGGTGGTGGACCCCGAACCCTACCGGCGAGGGGGGGATCTCTGGGCCAAGGCCACCCCGTACATCTTCCTTTTCTCCTCCTCCACCCGGGACGCCTTTGAGGCGCACCCCGGCCTGGGCGGGGTCAGGGTCATGATCCAGCACCCAAACGGGGACACCATGGCCCAGGCGCTCCTGAGTCGGGAAGTGCTCAGCGAGATGGGCTGGCGACAGGCGTTGAACCTCAGTGGTCTGGCCCGTCGGGACGGCACGGAACGCCCGGGTCGGATGCAGGATCTCGTCCGCTGGGGTGAGGATCGAACGGAATTCCAGTATAATCCGGACTACATCTCTTCCCCTTAGCAGGCTGTTGAACTACTGGAGGGACAACCGCGAAGGGGTCTTGCGAGTCCTGGGCAAGGCGGAGCCCTCCAGTAGTCCAACAGCCTGCCAGGCGGCGTAGGGGGCGGCTGAAGCCGCCTGCACCAAGCGGATCGGGAGAGGGTCCATTCTCCGNTCCATCCTTCGATTCCATCAGGACGATTCATGGGAAAGACCATCACCGTGATCCCGGGAGACGGGATCGGGCCGGAAGTCACATCGGCCACGCTGGAAATCCTGGGTGCGGCTGGCGCGGACCTGGACTATGACGAGCAGGTGGCGGGGCTGGCCGGGCTGGAGGTTCACAAGAACCCACTTCCCGAGACCACCCTTGAGTCCATCCGCCGAAACGGGGTCTGCCTGAAGGGTCCTCTCACCACTCCGGTGGGCACGGGCTTCCGGTCCATCAATGTGGCCATCCGGAAGGAGTTCGACCTCTACGCCAACGTGCGCCCGGCCCTCTCCATGATCCCGGGGGGGCGCTACGAGGACGTGGATCTGGTCCTCATCCGTGAGAACACGGAGGGACTGTACGTGGGTGTGGAGCACTACATCGGGCTGGGTGGTGACCCCCGGGCCGCCGCCGAGTCGGTGATGATCATCACCCGCTTCGGGGCGGAGCGCATCGTTCGGTACGCCTTCGACTACGCCCGAACCAACGGGCGAAAGAAGGTGACACTGGCCCACAAGGCGAACATCCTGAAGTATACCCAGGGACTCTTCCTGGATGTGGGGCGCGAAGTAGCGAAGGAGTACGAGGGCCAGATCGAGTTCGAGGACCGGATCATCGACGCCACCGCCATGCAGCTTGTGGTGGATCCCCATCAGTTCGACGTGCTGGTCATGGAGAACATGTTCGGGGACATCCTCTCCGACTTGATGGCGGGGCTCGTGGGTGGGCTCGGGCTGGCTCCGGCCGGGAACATCGGGAAGGATGCCTCCATGTTCGAGGCGGTCCACGGTTCCGCCCCCGACATCGCCGGTCAGGGGGTGGCGAACCCCAGTTCCCTGGCCCTCTCGGCCGCCATGCTCCTGGACCACATCGGGCAGGCGGAACCCGCGACACGGATCCGGAACGCCATCCGGAAGACCCTGCAGACTCCCGAGACCCGGACCCGGGACGCAGGAGGCACGGCCGGGACGGCGGAATATACCCGGGCCGTCCTGGCGAACCTGGAGTGATCGGATGGTAAAGCGACGGGAAACGGACTGGAGCCATCGCCTTCCCGAGGAGGTGGTATGCCTCCGATGCCTGCGCCCCACCCCCGCGGCCGACCTGGATCGGCTCTTGTGGTGCCCGGAGTGCGTGGAATCAGCCCGGAGTCGGGCCACCCGCATCGGTTGGTGGTCCGGTGGAGGGCTGGCCGTCCTTCTGGCCCTCTACATCTGGTTCGGCATCCAGCCGGACCCCGGGCACATCCCCCAGCTTTGGGCGGCCACCCTGGCGGTGGCGTTCTACCTCGGGGGGCGGATCGCCCGGGAACTCTCTTTCGGGATCATGCGGCTCCGGAACCGGCCAGCGGTGGAGGCCACTCCCTCCGGGGTCACCCCCGGATCCTCGTCTCCCACTGAGGAGTAGTCAGGGGTCGGGTCGGACGGACCTCCTCTTCCTCGCACGGTGGGCACCCATGGGTGGCCCCCGCAAGGTATTCTCAAGTCAACAGGATCAGGTACCCATGGCTGCCAAGTTCCAGGGCGTCGACTTCTACGACCTCGATTCCCTCCTCTCCGACGAGGAGCGGATGATCCGTGAGACGGTGCGGGGGTGGGTGGATGACCGGGTCCTCCCCCTCATCCAGGACGCCTATATCGAACGACGCTTCCCTTCCGAACTCATTCCCGAGATGGGGGAGTTGGGGATGCTGGGGGCGAACCTTCCCGAAGAGTACGGCTGTGCAGGCCTCAACAACGTGGCCTACGGAATCATCATGCAGGAGTTGGAACGGGGGGACTCGGGGATTCGTTCCTTTGCCTCGGTTCAGGGCGCGCTGGTCATGTATCCCATCTTCGCCTTCGGAAGCGAGGAACAGCGCCGGGAGTGGCTGCCGGGGCTGGCCTCGGGGGAGAAGATCGGGTGTTTCGGCCTCACCGAGCCGGACTACGGTTCCAACCCCGGGGGGATGATCACCACCGCCCGGGAGACCGGGGACGGATGGGTCCTCAACGGGACCAAGATGTGGATCACCAACGGGTCCATGGCCGATGTGGCGGTGGTCTGGGCCCAGACCGGGGAGATCGGGGACGCAAAGGGGATCCGGGGATTCGTTGTTCCCACCGACACCCCGGGGTTCTCCGCCCGGGACCAGAAGGGGAAGCTCTCGCTGCTTGCATCCGACACCAGTGAGCTCCATCTCGAGGATGTGGAACTCCCGGGGTCGGCCCTCATGCCCGAGACCGGGGGGCTCAAGAGCCCCCTCATGTGTCTCACCCAGGCCCGGTACGGGATCGCCTGGGGTGCCGTGGGGGCCGCCATGGCCTGCTACGATGAGTCCCTGCGATACGCCGGGGAGCGGGTCATGTTCGACGGCCCCATCGCCGGAAAGCAGATCCAGCAGGTGCGCCTGGCGGAGATGGTCACCGGAATCACCCAGGGCCAGCTCATGGCCCTCCAGCTCGGCCGGCTCAAGGATGCAGGGACCATGAAGCCCCGGCAGGTCTCCATGGCGAAGCGGGCGAATGTGGACATGGCCTGCGAGGTAGCCCGGGAGGCCCGCCGCCTCCTGGGGGGCAACGGCATCCTGGTGGAATACGCCGCCATGCGCCACATGGCCAACCTGGAGTCGGTCTATACCTATGAGGGGACCCACGACATCCACGGGCTCATCCTGGGCCAGGCTGTCACCGGGCTCTCCGCCTACTGAGGGGCAGGGATGCGCCAGGTGGGAGAGGAGGAGTCCGGAGAGCGCCGGCTCGGGGACCAGGAGCCCTTCGCCACGATCCGCGCCTTCCCGAGGCGCTTCGCTTGGGGGGTTCCCCTGGTCTTCCTGGTCTCCATCGGCGCGGGGCTGACCCTGGTGCCCCGGAGCCTGTCCCTGGCCATAGCGGTGCAGCTCGGAGTGCAGACCGTGGGCCTCCTCTGGCTCTACGTCCCTGCGCTCCGGAACCGGATGAAGTTGGAGAGCCGGCCCGAAGAGGGTTGACGGATTCCAACGCCCCCCTAGCTTTAGACGCTGCAGATCCGGGGCGACAGAACATGGGGGAAGGATCCCGACCGCCCTTGGGGTCGGATCACGGGGGGACGGGCATCGTGTTGGGTCCCCGCTCTTCGTCTGCAGGACACGCGCCGCTAGCTCAATTGGCAGAGCAACTGACTCTTAATCAGTAGGTTCCAGGTTCGATTCCTGGGCGGCGCACTCGGGAAAGTCAAGCAGGACAACACGAAACAGCCCCCTCCGGCATGGTGCCGGAGGGGGCTGTTCAGATAGGATGGATTCCGGGTTGGGACTCAGCGATCCGGGTGCCCCTCTCCACGGGGTGTCACGCCCGACCGGGAGGGGGACAACGTCGCGTCCTCCCCTGGCACAGCAGCTTCTTCCGTTTCCCCTCCCACGCCAGCCACTGCAGTAGGTCAGGTCCCGGAACGAGAACGGCGCTTCCCCCAACGCCGCGGGTCATGCTCCCGGAGTGCCTATCAGTTCAGGAAGGCCGGGGCATACCCGGCCACGTCGAACTGACGGGTGAACTTCACCACGAAGGTCCGCTCCGCCGGGGCCATGGCTTCCCGCGGGAGCATCCCCACGATTCCGTTCACATCCAGCGTCTGCCGCTCGTTGTAGACCAGGAAGAGCCCCGTCCCCGCCGTGTTCAGCCATCCGAAGCGGAGGTTTCCGGTCCAGAGGCCCGTCTGGTCGCTGTACTGGACCAACGACTGGACGAACACCGAGGGGTTGAAGGAGTAGCGGACCCGGACCCGACTCAGGGTGGTGTCCAGCTCCCCCTCGGGGAGACGGATCCGGTTGTGGTTCACCTGGACATTCCCGGTGAGGGCATCGCCGCGCTGCACCGAGACGGAGGCGAAGCCGCCCCGCCGATCGCCGGAGAAGAAGCTTCCCCAGTCCACGCCGGAGCGGAAGACCACCGGGACCGCCGGATTGGTGTTGAAGCGCCAGGCCGCCGTCCAGCCCCGGTAGGTACCGGCGGGGATCACCAGCTCCGAGCCGGTGATCCGGAAGGGCCGGCTCAAGCCCTCGAGCTGCCAGTCGAAAG
>SL_3KL_010_SEDDRAFT_10005090_pt1 | contig 11846 bp, 9 predicted proteins | sample SodLakKL_010_SED_2_FD_10381 | JGI IMG/M metagenome (IMG submission 10381)
GGCGGGCCTGGAAGTGGACGCTGTGGCGCCGGCGGCACCCGAATTCTCGGGCGTGGTGATCGGAACTGTGGTTGCCGCCAGCGCGCATCCGGACGCTGACAAGCTGCAGGTGTGTGAGGTGGATACCGGCGACAGCGCAATGCGCCAGATCGTCTGTGGCGCAGCCAATGCCCGCGCGGGGCTGAATGTCGCCGTGGCCTTGCCCGGGGGCAAGCTGCCCGATGGCACCAAAATTCGTGAGGCCAAACTGCGGGGGGTGGCCTCCTCGGGCATGATCTGCTCGGCCGTGGAGCTGGGGCTGGCCGACAGCGCCGAAGGCATTCTGGAATTACCCGCCGATGCGGCCGTGGGGCAGGACCTGCGCGACTGGCTGGCGCTGGACGATACCGTCATAGAGATTGATCTCACGCCCAATCGCGGGGACTGTCTGAGCGTGCTGGGGGTGGCTCGGGAAGTGTCGGCCCTGGTGGATTCGCCGCTGCAGGCATTCGAGCCGGCGCCGGTATCCGCAGAGATCGACGACATCCGCGAAGTGGTTATTGAGGCGCCTGCCGCCTGTCCGCATTATGCCGGCCGTGTTATTCGCGGGCTTGACCCCGCAGCCTCGACCCCGGCATGGATGACAGAGCGCTTGCGCCGCAGCGGTGTGCGCAGCATGGGCCCCCTGGTGGATGTCACTAATTATGTGATGCTGGAACTGGGTCAGCCCATGCATGCGTTTGATCTTGACCGTTTACAGGGACCGGTACGGGTACGCATGGCGGATGGGCAGGAAAGCCTGACGCTGCTGGATGGTGAAACGGTGACACCGGCCAATAACACGCTGGTCATTGCCGATGACAGCGGCCCGCTGGCCCTGGCCGGAATCATGGGCGGTGCGGCGACGGCGGTGGCCCCCGGTCAAACCACATCGGTATTTCTTGAAAGCGCGTTGTTTACACCGGCGGCAACCGCAGGACAGGCCCGTCGTTACGGCCTGCATACGGATTCCTCGCACCGCTTTGAACGCGGGGTGGATCCGGCCATGCAGGTGCGTGCACTGGAGCGCGCGACAACGTTGCTATTGGCCATTGCTGGCGGTCAGGCCGGGCCGGTGGTCAGCGCAGGTGAGCCGCCGGCTGCGTTTGAACCGGTGCGCTTGCGCCCGGAACGGGTCAGGCGCCTGCTGGGATTTGAGGTGCCCTCCAAGGATATTCGCGAGGGCCTGGAACGCCTGCATATGCAATGTGATGCCAGCAACGGGGCCTTGCTGGTGACGCCACCCTCGTTTCGCTATGACATCAGACTGGAGGCCGACCTGATCGAGGAGGTCGCTCGTCTGCATGGTTATAATAATCTGCCTGCGGCCGAATCAAGCGGGCCGTTGCGGGTGTTACCCCTGAGTGAATCCCGCACACCGCTGACGCGTCTGCGTGATGTGCTGGTGCAGCGGGGCTACCAGGAGGCGATTACCTACAGCTTTGTCGAGGCCGGCCTGCAGGCGCAACTGGACCAGGCCGGTGGCGCGGTTGATTTGCTTAACCCGTTGTCGGCCGAACTGGGACAAATGCGCACCAGTATCTGGCCGGGACTGTTGGGCGCTTTGCAGCACAATCTCAACCGCCAGCAACCGCGGGTCAGATTATTCGAGATTGGCCGGGTCTTCCGCCGCGAGGGTGGCGAACTGCATCAGCCACAGATGGTGGCCGGTCTGGCCTGGGGACTGCGCGAGCCCGAACAGTGGGGTGATGACGCCGCCCCGGTTGATTTCTACGATGTAAAAGCCGATATTGAAGCCCTGTTCAGGCTTGCCGGGAAGGGGCCAGAGCTTGCCTGGGATCCGGCGGAACACCCGGCGTTGCATCCGGGGCAGGGGGCCCGGGTCAGGTTGGAAAATGGACTCGAAGGGCTGATTGGCGTATTGCATCCGGGTTTGCTGCGGGCATTTGATCTGCCGCAAGCCCCGGTACTTTTTGAATTGCCGTTGGCCATGCTTGAGCATTCGCGCATACCGGCTTTTGAGCCCATATCACGCTATCCCTCGGTACGCCGTGATCTGGCACTGGTGGTAGATGAGTCGGTGGGTGCCGGCGCACTGTGCGACATCGCGCGCGAAGCGGCTGGGGAATGGCTGACCGAAGTAGAAGTGTTTGATGTGTATCGGGGCAAAGGCATAGAGTCGGGCCGAAAAAGTATCGCTTTAAGCTTGATTTTGCAGCATTATTCGCGCACCCTTGAAGATCGTGATGTGGAAGAAGTGATCACACGCGTGACCCGGGGGCTGCGCGATCAGTTCAACGCGACCATCAGGGAGTGACAACAGGATCATGGCAGCATTGACCAAGGCCGAGATGGCCGAAGCCCTCTTTAATGAGTTGGGGCTTAACAAGCGGGAAGCCAAGGAACTGGTGGATATGTTTTTTGAACAGATCCGCCAGGCGCTGGAAAAGGGTGAGCCGGTCAAGCTCTCCGGGTTCGGTAATTTTGATCTGCGCGACAAGGGCGAGCGTCCCGGTCGCAACCCCAAGACCGGTGAGGAAATTCCCATCAGTGCACGGCGTGTGGTGACGTTCCGCCCCGGGCAGAAACTCAAGTTACGGGTAGAGGGCTATGCTGGAACCGGGCAATAACGACGAACTGCCCCCGATTCCGGGCAAGCGCTATTTCACAATCGGTGAAGTTGGCGAGCTTTGTGCCGTCAAGCCGCATGTGCTGCGCTACTGGGAACAGGAATTCCCCCAGCTCAAGCCGGTCAAGCGTCGTGGCAATCGCCGTTATTACCAGCGCAATGACGTACTCGTCATCCGCCAGATTCGCAGTCTGCTGTATGAACAGGGATTCACCATTGGTGGTGCCCGGCAGCAGCTTTCAGGCGAGGCTGTGCGCGACGATGTGCAGCACAGCCAGCAGGTGATTCGCCAGATTCGCACTGAACTTGAAGAGCTGTTGCACCTGCTCAACCAGCGCTGATCTGTTAATTTCCGTACCCTTTGTCTGAAGCCCCGTTGTCGGGTATGATGCGCAGCTCCGGTCGGGGCGTGGCGCAGCCTGGTAGCGCACCTGCATGGGGTGCAGGGGGTCGCAGGTTCAAATCCTGCCGCCCCGACCAATCTTCTTCAGTGACGGCGTGTATCAGCCTATTTGCCGTCCCTTCCTGGATGCCCCCTTTTCCAGTATTTGCCATTTGTTGTTGCCGTGATATGGGAGGCGATGATGTGGCATGCACTGAATATAGCAACAACTCCGGGGCTGGAATGATGTCCGAGTGGTGATCCCGGGAAGGGCTATTCACTTTGAGAGGCGTTGCCTTCTGGCGCTGAATTGGCCTCCCTGTATGCAATATCGTCCTTGACGGGCTGCAGCAGGCTGGTGAGATAGTGCGCCGCCTTGACCGCCTGCTCCAGGGCGCGACGGAGGTGGCTGATTTCTTCAAGTCTCAGGGCCATCTGGGTGATCGCCAGTTTGCCTTCGCTACCTGCGCGCAGGATAGCCGCCTTGAGATGTTGATATTGTTCCTGCAGTACCTGCATGGCCTGTTCGTAGTGCTCCGGTTTGTGGTCATCGCGCAGGCTGTCAGTTGCCTCGAGTACCTTGACCGCCTCACTGCGGAATCTATTGAGCTGTGATTGCAGGGCTTCGTCTTGCAGGCTTTCAAGCTGGGGCTGCAGCAGCAGTATTTCGCGGGCCATCTCCACCATTTCAGTGCAGTACTGGGTGACCCGCAATCCCGCCGGAAGGCTCTGGGCAATCTCGTCCGGGAGATCGGCTTTCTGGGCTTCACGGATGAATTGGCCAACCGCCAGGGTGAGGTTGGTTATTACGTGACGATCATTGTCAATGGTTCGCAGACTGGCGTCTTCAGTGCTCAGCGTATGCTGGACACTGGCCCGGGCCCTGCCATGAACGCGTTGCAGTTCATGATAGAGCGCTTCCACGGCCAGCGAAGGGACACCTGCGGCGGTACTGTCCAGATAGCGGGGTCGACTCTGGTCTTCTTCCTGGGTTCTGAATCTGTGTTCCAGGGCAAGAATAAGCCGGGGGATAAACGGCCAGAACAGCAGTAAACCCGAAATCTGGATCAGGGTATGGAAAACCGCCAGTGACAAGGCGGGGTTGCTGGCTGGCTCAGGCCCGGGGACCAGCAGGGCAACCACAGTCATTACCAGCGGCAGCGCCACAAAGGCACCGACGCCAGTGGTGAGATTGAAAACCACATGTCCCACGGCGGCGCGGCGAGCATTGGGCGTGGCGCCGAGGGATGCAAACAGGGAGGTGGAAGTAGTCCCGATGTTGGCACCGATAACAACGGCCGCACCTCCTGTCAGCGGGATGACCCCGCCGCCAACGGCGGTGAGGGTGACCGCAATGGCGGCACTGGAAGACTGGGTAATCAATGTCATGAAAAAGCCACCGGCCAGGAAGGGCAGCAGGGACAGGTAGCCGCCTGCCTCCTGTTGTGTTGTCAGCAAGGGACTGTCGATGTCCCCGAACATTTCCCGCAATAAATCCAGCCCAAGGAAAAACAGCCCTAAACCGGCCAGTGCCTCACCCAGGGGGCCGCGCCGCCCGCCGGGCGTGAGGATGCGCAGAAACATGCCAATGGCGATCAGTGGCATGGCAAGGGCCTTGATGTCCATGTCAAAGCCTACGACGACCACCAGCCAACTGGTCACGGTGGTGCCGGCAGCACTCCCGATGATGACTGATACGGCCTGTGTAAGATTGAGAAAACCGGCGTTGACGAAACCGATGGTGGCGAATATCACCGCGGTTGAGGATTGCATCATGGCCGTGATCAGAAAACCGGATGTAGCGGCACGCGGAAAGCTTGTGGTCCAGCGGGCCAGAATGCTCCGCAGGGCGCTGCCGGCAGCGACCCGCAAGCCGTCGCTCATCAGTTTCATTCCCAGCAGGAACAGACCAATGCCGCCGGCGAAGTTCAGTATGGCCAGCGCCGTCACTTTGACAGTGCCCCGTCTGCCGGAGGGTGGAGGAGGTCGCCGTCCTCATCCAGCTCGGGATAGGGCAGACCGTTTTGGCGGCAGTATCGGGCCATGCGTGGCTGGACCCACTCGAACAGCAGATGCCGGATGACTGACGGTTGCAGTTGCGGGTGGTCATACAGCCCGGCCCTGCGACGCTGGCTCTCAGCCTCATAGAGTACAAGCGCGGCCGCCACAGAAACATTCAGTGACGTTGCCATACCGTGCATGGGGATATTGACGTGCTTGTCCGCCGCCGCCAGGGCTGCTTCAGTCAGCCCCTCGAGTTCGGCCCCCAGCAACAGGGCCGTGGGTCGGGTGTAGTCAATATCCCGGAAGTCAACGCCGCCGGGCGTCGGGTGAGCGGCAATAATCTGCATGGACTGATCCCGGGCAACGGTGATGGCTTCATCGAGATGGGTATGGGTTATCACTGGTACCCAGCGGTGTGCGCCCTGGGCCGCGTTGACCGAGGTTCGTATTCCGCGTTGTGTGCAGACGGCATGAGCTTTGAATACGCCGATCGCATCGCAGGTCCGCAGGACTGCAGCCAGATTATGCGGTTTGTGTACATTTTCCATGATCACGGTCAGGTCCGGCTGACGCTGGTGCAGGACAGACCTGAATTTTTGCAGACGTCTGGCGGACATGCGCAACAAACGCTCCGTGTGGGAGGCTGACAACGCCTCTATTCTAACGACTGCATCGGGTTCCGGATATGCCAGGCGCCTCGGGGCACCGATGGTCGGGAATTCGCTACCGTCCGGATTCTGTGTCCGTGAAAGGATTGTGTTTCACTATTATTTGAATAAGATATGGAATAACGGCAAACCCGTCGAAAGGCGGGGACGCAAAGTTTCCGGTCTAAGGAGCTCGGGCTCTATGACAGCGGGACTGCCAGCCGGGCGCTGTATAAGGCCCGACCATGATCCAGCACTGATTCAGGATGATGGTGGTCAGTTCCCTTCCCCGATGTCTTCCCCTGAACCGGATCGCGTGAGCGCTATTGGCCATGCGGTGTGGTGCTGCCTGTGGCTACGGCCTCGCAAAGAGGGGGGGTATCAATGAACAAGGAAGACGGTGGCACCACCATCACTCGTGCGCTGTTTCGTGCCCGCGTTAATGCCTACGCGTTATGGGGGACCGGTATCGCATTGTTTGCAGTCATTGCCGGCACACTGCTGGTTTCCGTATACCAGTTTGGCACGGTCTCACCCGAAGCCGTGATGGCCGTTCAGACAAGTAACCCGGCATTGTGGCTGTTAAATATCATGCCCTTCGTATTTGGCCTATGGGGGCAGCTGACCGGCGCCATGGTCATGTCGCGGGCGGGCGAGATGGTAATGGACCAGACCCGCGCGCTGTCGACCCGTACGCTTGAGCTGGAACAGGTCTTGCGCCAGAACAACAACAATCGCAGCCAGATCCGGGGTCTTAAAAGTGTCAGTCAGTTCCGCGAGATGCTCCAGCGCGATATACGCGAACGTGGTGGCAGCTATGACGGTATCGGCGTGGTTGCCATTGATTTTAATGATTTCCGTGATGTCCGCGGGTTGGTAGGAGATAGTGGGCTTGATGCTGTGGTCGAGGCCATTGCCGGGCGTCTGCAACGGACGTTAAGAGACTCGGACATGATGGCGCATGTGCGAGATGATCGCTTCATTATTGCCCTTTATGACGTTGGCGCCAGCGGCAATTATCTGCCCCGCGTCTGTCGTCGCATTCACCGGGCGTTGCATGCCCCTCTGGAGATCGGCAATGCCCGGCCGGTACTGACACCCCGGATAGGCGCCGTGTTGTATCCGCGTGATGCGGATGATGGACATTCACTGATGCAACTGGCGGAATCCGAGCGTAAGGCTTCACCACGGGGTGAGGTCGGATACGGGATTCAGCGTGGGGGCAATGATGCTGCTGATACCCGGTTGGCAGATTTGTTTTCACAGGCCCTGGATGCAAGAGAGCTGGTGCTCGATTATGTGCCCCAGACCGGCGCGGACGATGGTTTGCTGGTGTATTTGAGAGCGCATCCCTGTTGGCCTGGTCAGGACAATATGATCGTTGACGGGAGTTGGTTGGCCGATCTGGCCGGTCGCAGTGGCCATCTGGAGCAATATTTGCTGTGGCTGTTTGACGAATCCTTCAGGTCGTTGCGCTTCTGGCGTGAGCGTCAGGATCTCATGGTCGGGATAACCATTCCTGTCCACACTCCGGTTGCCGATAAATTGCCGTTGGCGGAAATGCTCAATGGTCTGCTGGAAAGATATCGTTTATCCCCTGCAGGTGTGGTTCTTGAATTCAGCGGCCGGGCCTTGACTGCCGGGGGCGACTCGGCGGAGCAGACACTTGCCGAATTACGCAGAAGCGGCTTCAGGGTTTGCCTGTCGGGTTTCGGGAGTGAAGCTTCTTCATTGCAGGCATTGCTCCGGTTGCGTCCGGATGAAGTGAGAATGTCGCCGGAATGGCTTGATGATTACGCCGAAGTCGATGTGGCCATGAAGCTGATGTCGGGTCTGGTGAGGCTTGCCGGTCGGTTGGGGGTTGGCGTGGTCGTGCCGGGTGTTTCGGATCCGCAACGCATCGGTCAACTGGCTGCCGATGGGGTGCAACGTGTTGAAGGGCCAGCCGTGGGCCAGGCCATGCCGGCTGACCGGGTCGGTTACTGGCAACAGTTTGGTGGTCAGCGACGAGCGCGTGGAGCAGGGTGAAGCCGGGCGCAAGTCCGGGTCCCGGTCGTAGTTTGACGGCTGTGATTCTACGATGACTGGTGTTGTGTGTGTGGCATGCAAGCGTAGGATGAAAATCAGGGCAAACCCGCTGAAAGGCGGGGACGCAAAGTTAGCGGTCTACGGAGCATGGTCCTTATGACAGCGGGGCTGCCAGCAAGGGTCTCGAATTGAAAGGGGTGGAGTATGAGCAGGAAAAATAATGAAACAACCATTACGGCGCGAGTATTTCGTTCCAGGGTGAACAGTTATGCACTCTGGGGGACGGGTATCGCGGTCGTGGCCGTCGTTATCGGTACATTGCTGGTTGCCTGGTTTCAGGAGGGCGCCATCAGTGTGGACGGGATGATCGCTGCCCAGGGCAGTAACCCGGCGTTGTGGCTGCTCAATATCATGCCTTTTGTTTTTGGTATCTGGGGTCAGTACACCGGTGCCATGATGATGTGGAATGCCAGTGAGCTGGTTATGGACCAGACCCGCGAATTGCGGGATCGGGCTTCAGCGCTGGAACAGGAGCTGCAGGCCTCTGGCGGCGCCTATCGTGTGAATGATTTGCCTGATCGGGCCGGGATGCGTGAAGCGCTTGCGGAATCAATCGGGGTGGCCGACCAGAATGTCGGCTCTCTGGGCGTGCTCATGCTTGATTTTGATGATTTCCATGATGTCCGTGAAGTCATCGGCGATGAAAGTTTGCCCGAGTTGATCGAGAATATTACTGCCCGTCTGCGCAGTGCGCTTCGCAGTTCCGATGTGCTGGCTCATTTCGGCAACGACGAATTCGGCATGGTGCTGCATGATGTGGGCGGCGGCGGTTACTTCGTCAAGGAAGTCTGCCAGCGTTTGCAAAANGCGCTGCGCGCGCCAATGGAAATCAACGAGCACAANCTCAGTCTGCAGGCCCGTGTCGGGGCCACTGTGTTCCCGCGCGATGGCGACAGCGCTGATGAATTGATGCGCCGTTCTGAAATCAGCAAGCAATCCGCGCGTATCGGCGAGCATGAGTTTGTGCGCTATCGTAAGGGCATGGAGAAGGCAGTAGCCGGCCGCATGCAACTGGTGGCGGATTTTGCCCGCGCACTGGAACAAAGCGCACTGGAAATGCGCTACATCCCCCAGACCCGTGCTGACAGCCGGGCGTGCGATCATTTGCGTGCCGAGGTTAGCTGGCCCCACGACACTCATGGCCGCATTCCCGAGCAGACATTGAATGAAATCGCCGAACGGGGCGGCTATGTGTATGACTATATTCTATGGCGCATTAACCAGGGGCTGCAGGACCTGGAGCAGTGGCGAAAGCATGAGAGCGCGGATGTCAATCTGGTGCTGCGCATTCCGGGCTGTGCCGTGGCCCAGGTGGCGCTTGCCGAAATGCTGGATGGTATCGTGTCCTCCTTTGATTTGCCGGCAGAGTCACTGGTGCTTGAGTTTAGCGAGAAAAGCCTGATTGCCGGTGAGCAAAAAGCCCGGGGCCAGATCGAAGCCCTGCGTAAAAGTGGTTATCGCATCTCCTTGCACGGGTTCGGCACCGAACAATCGTCGCCGCTGGGTCTGTTGCGGTGGCGCCCGCATGAGGTTCGCCTGGCAAGACAGTTGGTTGATCGGGCTGCCAGTGATCGGGATACGCTGCTGGTAACTGGCCACCTGATCAAGATGGCGGCCCGGGTCGTTGATGCCGTGGTGGCGCCCGGCGTAAGTAATGACACCCTCGCCGAACAGTTGGCCAAGGCGGGCTGCAAGCGTATCGAAGGTGAATCCGCCGGCAAGCTGATGACGGCTGACCGGGTAGGATACTGGCTGAAAATGGCCAATGAGGACAAGCAGAAAGCCGTTGGCTGACAGGCAGGCTGGTACACACGGTCTCTGATCGGGTATAAGAAGTGCTCCGGAACCGGAGTTTGGCCGATGCCGATACGAATGCTTTGTCTCTTGCTGGCCCTGCCGGTCATGCTGGCCACAGGTGGCTGTGCTGTACTGCAGCAGGCAGTGTCTGCGCCCGAGCTGGATCTGCGAGAAGTGCGGCTGGTAAAAGCCGACCTTCGTAGCCAGCATTATGAGGTGGTGCTTGCCGCCCATAACCCCAACAGTTTCAGTATCGGGCTGCAGGCCATTGAATGGCAGCTGGCGCTGGCTGGNCATGATTTCGCTGAGGGTCGACTGGCGCTTGCCGAGTCCCTTCCGGCCGGAAAGTCGGTGCCTCTGACTCTGGAAATGCAGACCAACCTGCTTGATTATGCCCGCCATGCCTTCAATCAACTGACCTCGGGCGATGAAACCGTGGAATATCAGTTAACGGGTACGGCCCAAATCGACTCACCCGTGCGCCGCAGCGTGCCTTTCGATGAACGGGGGCGGATCGAGATTCGACGCTGACAATATGATTTCAGTGTGGTGGCAGTACGCCACAACGCCGTGCCCGTCTAAGGCCTGCGGCATCATCGATATCCCAGCAAGACTTTAAAAAAACCCCGTGAATGCCCGATGTGGCAATGCGCGTGCGCGTGGTTTGCGTCACACGTCCGCTGCCCCAGTTGATACCTGTAAACAGCCGTTCACAGCGTCGCCTCAGGCCGGCCAGGGCATAGCCGCCATCCTCGCAGGGAACGAATACGGCATCGGCACCCTCATGCAGATGCTGCAGCGCTGCCTCGACTTGCCCGATATCAAGTGCCGGGGCATCCGTGCCAATCACCACGGCAATCCGGCTGTCACGCAGGGATTGTCCCAGGACATGATGCATGCGCCGGCCAAGCTTGCCGCGGGGTTGTTGGCGTATAGCGATGCCATAGTCCCGTCGCCAGCGTCGGAACAGAGCCGAACCGCCATGCGGAGTGGCGTACAGGGTCACCGGGGCCAGCTCCGCCGCGCTGATCCGGCGTACGGTTGTTTCCGCCATCTGGCGATAGGCTCGGGTGGCCGGGATGTTGCCAATACGTTGTGCCAGGCGGGTTTTGACCCGTCCGGGTTGCGGCAGGCGGGCGAAAATCGCAATGCGTGCATCGGGATAACGATAGCCCCTTGTATGACTCATGCGTTGCCCCGGTACTGTCGCGCCAGTTTCTCCGGATCAGCACCCAGAAAGAAGGCCAGCCGCAGTCGCCACATGGTGAGAATGGTTCGTACCACCCCGTTTTGTTCCCAGCGGCGGCTGGAAGTCAGCAGGGGGCCGTGAAGACGCTGCGGCCAGGCACGTCGGCGAAGGCGACGGGATAGTTCGATGTCTTCCATCAGGGGGATTTCAGCGAAACCACCCAGCTTTTCAAAGTCCTCGCGCCGCACGAAAATACCCTGATCGCCAGTGCAAATGCCCGTCAGGTGTGAACGCCGGTTCATCAGCCACTCTGTTGCCCGTAGCAGCAGTCCGGGGCCGGAAAGGCGCACATCAAACCGCCCCCATGGTGCTCCGGCGTCTGCGGCGTTGGCCAGTTGGTCAAGCACGGCGGGCGAGGGCGGGGAATCGGCATGCAGAAACCAGAGTAGCTCGCCCCGGGCGCGGGCAGCGCCGGCATTCATCTGGCGGGCACGGCCCCGGGGCGCCTGGACAAGCTGGTCGCACAACGAGCGGGCAATCTCGCGGGTCGCATCCGTGCTGCCGCCGTCGGCCACGATAACCTCGCCACCCGCCGCGCGTAACCGCGCCAGTGCCGCCAGTGTAAGATCGATCTCGCCGGCCTCATTCAGCGCCGGAATGACCACTGAAATACGCCGCATGCCTGTTTCCTGTGACGGGTTCATGAGATGACTGACCGGCGCTGCCTTCACGTGCATTCAACGAATGTTCCCGTTAGAATAGCAGCCCGCCCGCAGGCGATGCGGGTCATGGGGCCGTAGCTCAGCTGGGAGAGCGTCGCGTTCGCAATGCGAAGGTCGGGAGTTCGATCCTCCTCGGCTCCACCAAATTCCCGGGCCCGCGTAGCGGGTCCGACGTGTTTAAGTGGTTAGGTGTTTAAGTGGTTACGTGAAGGTGCGCGGCTATGGCCGCGCATTTTTTTTGGTTTGTGCGGCGAAGCCGCACACCACCAACTTAATAACTTAATCACCTAACCACTTAAACACGCCGGGCCTGCGGCCCGGTAATGGTGCCCCGGGCAGGATTCGAACCTGCGACCTATCGCTTAGGAGGCGATTGCTCTATCCGGCTGAGCTACCGGGGCCAAATTGA
>SL_3KL_010_SEDDRAFT_10005091_pt1 | contig 11843 bp, 12 predicted proteins | sample SodLakKL_010_SED_2_FD_10381 | JGI IMG/M metagenome (IMG submission 10381)
TTGCGCATGGCCTCGCTGCTCGCGCCCATGCTGCGTTTCTACCAGGTATTGCTCTACCCCGTGGCGCGACCGACCGCCTGGGCGCTGGACGCCTGGCTGGGTGGCGAGAACATACGCTATTTCCCCGAACGCGATCTCAGGCGGGTGATCCAGTTGCACATGCAGGCCGCCGAAAGCGATATCGCCCGCCTGGAAGGGCAGGGTGCGCTCAATTTCCTGGAGATCGACGATGTGCCGCTTGACCAGGAGGGCGAGCCGATCGACCCGGCCAGCGTCGTCACCCTGCCGTTCAGGGACGGCCGGCCAGTATTTCCAGAGGTCACGCCGGACCCGAAAGATCCGTTTCTATGCCGGATCAACCGCTCCGGCAAGAGCTGGGTAGTCGTCGTCGACGAAGCCTCGCGGCCGCAACTGGTGATCAGTGCCGACGATTTCCTGCGCGAGGCGTTATTCAGTCCGCAACGCTTCAATCCACGGCGACACTGCCACCGCCCCATCATCGTCGAACACGGTCAGCGAAGGCTCGGGGACCTGATTGGACGCTTTCATGTTCGAAGCGATGACAGTGGCGATGACATTGTCGAGGATGATGTGATTCTCCTGTGGGGCGATCAGCCGAGGGTTGTTACCGGTACTGACATTCTCGGGCGACTGTTGCGTGGTATTGCCATCGAGAAGTCCGGTCTGCCGGAGTCTTCCGGAAGCGTCGGCGCGACGACCTGACGCCGGTGGACTGAAGTTGCCGGCACCGGCTGGCTGGACGATAATGCCGCGTCGTTCGTTATCTCCCGAGGCCGTCTCTTGCGCCAGCTCAGCTTCATCGTCAATCCGGCAGCCGGACCTTGCCCTCGCCGCGCCCGCAACCTGGCGGATCGTCTGCGCGAATTGTGTCCGGACGACGAGGTGCTGGTCACCGAATCACCGGGTCAGGCGCGACAATGGGCGGCCGAACGCCAAGGCAGGCCCGATCTGGCCGTGGTTGCCGTGGGCGGGGATGGCACGGTGCACGGGGTGGCCAATGGTCTGCTCGGCTCAGGCGCGATGCTGGGCGTGTTGCCGCTGGGCTCGGGCAACGATTTCGCCAAGATGCTGAGCAGTCCGGTTGATCCGGAGCAGGCGGTCGCCTGGTTTCGGGAAGCGGAGCCGCGGTGGTGCGATATCGGCGAAGTCACGCTCACGCATGCCGATGATCGCCGCGAGTGCCATCACTTCGTCAATGGGCTTGGGCTGGGACTGGAAGCGGTGGTCGCCAACTCGGCCCGCAATGCCCGATACCTGAAGGGCTTTGCCCGCTACCTGGTGGCGGCACTGTGGCACCTGGTACTGTACAAGCCGCCGCGCATGCAGGTCTCGGAAAGTGACAGTGAAGGACTTCGGCGGCAGTTTCTCGTCGCGATTGGCAACGGTTGCTGCGCCGGTGGCCGCTTTCGCCTTACGCCCGATGCACGCATTGACGACGGTCTGCTCGATATCTGCCGAGTCGATACCCTGTCGCGACTGCGCCTGCTGCGCATCCTGCCCAGTGTGCTGAGTGGTCGGCACACCCGTTTCCCCGAGGTCCGAATGTCGCAGGTCGAGGCGATCGACATCGACTGCCCGGACGGTTGCATGGTGCATGCCGATGGTGAAGTGCTGGCCGACGATGCCGTCGCCATCCGGGTCCGGGTGCTGCGTGGCGCCCTGCCGCTTCTGGGATGACTCAGCGCAGGCAGCGGTAGATCCGGAATCGCTGTCGGCCGTCGTCGACCGGGCCGTCGGCGACGATGGTGTCGCCACCGATTTCCAGCGCGCTGTTGCGTGCCAGGTTGGCCAGTTCTTCCTCGACCCGGCCGGGTTTTCGCTGGTAGACACCGACGCGCTCTCGCACCGAGGCGTTGGTTCGGCCCACATGCTCGCAGTTGGCCACTTCACCGCTGCCGACCAGGCGGATGTTCTCGGCACCTTCGTCGAGCTTGACCCAGTTGGCGCATCCGGCAATACAGGCGATCAGGAATATGGCAATCAGTGTACGTATGGTCATGTCGGTCTCTCCCGGGTCAGTGAACAGGGACATGCTCGTTTGCCGTTGTCAGTTCAGGCCAGGCCATGCGCCGGCGACCATGGCCAGCGCGAACTTGCCTGACATTTGACGTGCCGATTGTACAACCCAGCACGATCATGGCCATCATTGCGTGAGCAAGCCCGGCGATCCCTTCTGCAAGTTGGCCTGGAGTGGGAGCGTGTCGGGTCAGGTCGAAGTGATTGTCCGGCTCTGAAACGCGTTGCCTGGACAAAGTACGAGTGATATAGTACGAATTAAATAGTATTCACCATGACAATTGGCGGGCAGGGGGGTAGTCGAGGAGACATTGTCCATGCCGTACCTTTCCGCACAGTCAGTGATTGCCTTGGCCTTCGCAGCCCTCTGGATGCAGCCTGCCGCCCAGGGGGTGCAAGCGCAACAGGCCGATCTGCCGGTATCCCATGCACAAACCGCGCACTGGTACGATCCCGGCCGCGAGGGAGAGGGTTGGTCGCTGGAGATTCTCGATGGCGAGCAGGCACTGGTCTACTGGTTCACCTACGACGAGCAGGGCAATCCGCGCTGGCTGCTGGGTACCGGCGAGATCATCGACGATCGCATCGAGTTTCCCGAACTGGTGGTCACCCACGGCGGCCGCTTTGGTCCGGGCTTCGATCCCGACGAGGTGGTTCGCGAAGTGGTCGGCAGCGCGGTGATGCATTTCCATGACTGCGACAGCGGTGAGGTCGAGTTCACCGCGTTCGACCAGCAATTGACCATGGCGCTTTCGCGCCTGTCGATCACGAAGGGGCTGGATTGCGCTCCCGACGGGTCAGCCGGTGATGAAAGCCCGGCCTGGCAGTCGGGCAGCTGGTATGACCCGGCCCAGGATGGCCAGGGGTTTACCCTGCAACGCCTGGCCGGTGGTGCGGCCCTGGTCACCTGGTTCAGCTACGACAGTGACGGTGATCAGTACTGGATGCAGGGCGTGGGTGAGGCCGATGCTGATCAATTGGTCTTTCCCGACATGTATGCCACGGCTGGGCCGGCATTCGGTGCCGGTTTCGATAGCGACCAGCTGGAGTTCATTCCCTGGGGAGAACTGACCCTGGAACTGGGTTGCGAGACGGGCCTGGCCGAGTATGAATCGGTGCTGCCGGAGTTTGGCCAAGGCACGCTCGAGCTCGATCGCCTGACCCTTCCCCGTGGCCTCGAATGCGCTCCGCCGGAGCCCGGAGGGCCGAATTTCGACGAGGCGAGCTGGGAAGTGATCGCGGAGAATGCGCCACGCCTGTCCGAACTGCCGGCCGCCGCGATCGGTGAATACATCTACATGGGTGGAGGGATGACCACCCTGCAGTCCAGTGTCACGGAGTTCTGGCGCTATGACACCACGACCGGGCAATGGACGCGTCTGGCCGATCTGCCCGAGCGTCGCGATCACGCCATGATGGTCGCGCTGGATGGCCTGATTTACTACATCGGCGGGTATCGCAACCCGCTCAGCGGCCCAGCCGATACGACCTGGCGGTACGATCCGGATACCAACTCCTGGTCAGTTCGGGCGCCCATGCCCAGTGCGCGCGCTGCCGGTGGCGCGGCAGCGCTGGGCGAGCACATCTACGTGGCCGGAGGAATGGGCCACTTCACTACCGTGGAACGCTACACGCCGGCTTCCAATCAGTGGCAGTCCTTTCCCATTGACGACCCCTGGGAGCGCGATCATTCTGCGGTGGTTGCCTACCGGGGCGAGATCTGGTTGCTGGGAGGGCGGGGCCACGGCCTGGCTGCCAACAAGGGCGTGACCATTTTCAATCCGGAAACCGGAACCAGCCGGGCGGGGCCCCCGATGCGGAGGATACGCTCAGGGTTTCCGGCAGGTGTGGTGCACGATCACATCGTGGTGGCCGGGGGCGAGGTGTTATTCCCCCTGCTCTTGATCGCCGCTGCCGAGGTCTATCATCCTGACGAAGGGTGGCAGGAAATTGCACCGTTGCCAGTCGCCATTCACGGCGCTGGGGGAGCTGCAGTCGACGGCGACTTCCACGTTCTGGCCGGCTCGGTGGCTCCGGGGGACATTGTGGGGACGAATTCAGTGCAGCGCCTGCATGTGCCGCTGACCGCCCAGTGACCACGCACAGGCTGCCGCTGGAAGTCTGGTCACGCCCGGGGCAGTGAATACCCGACTTGCTCGGCTGTGAATGTCAGTTCAGGCCCAGCACCCGGCGCCGCAAGGGCAGACCAAGCCATACGCCGGCGACCATGGCCAGGGCAAACACCCAGCCGGATATCGCCATCGCGGACATGCCTGACAACAGCGTGCCGATTGTACAACCCAGCGCGATCATAGCGCCGAATCCCAGCAGTATTCCACCGCCCAGGGACGAGGCAATGGCGCGCAGAGATTTTTTCTCGACCCGGAACTGGCCGGCCAGCAGGGCGCTGGCCCAGGCGGCGGCAATCAGCGCCAGCACGAAGATGCCGTTGTCGCCGATCAGCCGGACGGTATCGGTGACGATGCAGCCGGCCACGCGATCCAGCCCCTGCAGCCGCTCCGGCACCATGCCAGCGCGAGTACCCAGCTCACGTGACAGCCGGCTCAGCTCGGCGGTCACACCCAGCGGCTCGGTGCGCAGGTAGGCAGCAGTGCCGATCAGTCCGATCCCGGCCCCGCCCAGCCAGGCCGGCCAGCGTTGCACCATGATGCGCTGCCAGAGCCCGGCCAGGTCATGGCCAGCCGACGGGCCGGGCTGCGGCGTGCGAAGGTAGCGAAGCAGAAAAATGGCGGCCGCCGCGAGTGCAAGGAGCTGCACGGCGGTAGAACCGGCGTAGCCCAATGAGGCCGGCAACCAGGTCGGGGATGCCTCGGCGACGCCAGCGTTCCAGAAGGTGTTCCAGGTTCGAAAACCCAGCATGAAACCGAACACCGTCCCGATCAGCGCGAAGATCGACAGCAGCGAACCCTCGCCGAGCCGGTAGAGATGGGCGCTGATGCACGAGCCCGACAGGCTCATGCCCACACCGAACGCCAGGCCGCCGAGCACCAGCACCCAGCTGACCGGCCCGATATGCGCGCGTGGCGGCAGGTGGCCGGCGCCCGGATCCGGCACCCAGGCGCCGAACAATACGACATGGCCCAGGGTGCCGACGGCCAGTGCGACGATGATGCCGAGCAGACCACGCGGGTCGCGTTCCTCGAACCACTCGCGCAGGATGCAGAAAAAGCAGAAACGTGAGCGCTGCAACAACCAGCCGAAGGCTGAGCCGGTAATCAGCAGCCAGGCTTCGGCGCGGCCCAGATGCTCATGCAGCCATAGGCCGATCGTCACCAGGGCGATGACGATCAGCAGGGCCAGGCCGTGCCGCAAGATCCGGGGCCCCGTCGCGCGGGGCCCCGTGCTCAGCTCATTCATGGATCGGTGATCGCTGCCGTCAGGTCCCGGTCCAGACCTTGCCGGCCGGGTTGTCGATGGGCACGCCCACGGCATTGCCGTACTCGGTCCAGGAGCCGTCGTAGTTGCGGACCTCGTAGCCGAGCAGGTGCTTGAGCAGGAACCAGGTGTGGCTGGAGCGCTCGCCGATACGGCAGTAGACGATGATGGGCTGGTTGCCATCGATGCCGACACCGGCATAGAGTTCGCGCAGCTCGTCGATGGGGCGGAAGGTGCCGTCGGCCTCGTTCACCGCCCGGTTCCAGGGCACGTTGACCGCCCCGGGCACATGTCCGGCGCGGATGGCCAGTTCCTGTACGCCGGCAGGCGCGATTACCCGACCGCTGTATTCATCCGGCGAGCGGATGTCGACGAGGGCTGCTTCGGCATCGCCTTCGACCACGGCCAGCACGTCGGCGAGTCGCGCGCGGAGCTCGGGCCGGGCGTCCGAGATCGTGTAGCTGGCGCGACGATGGCTGCGCGGAACGGTCGACAGCGGGCGGCGTTCCAGCTCCCATTTCTTGCGTCCGCCGTCAAGCAGGCGGACATCGGCATGGCCGTACTGGTCGAACACCCAGGCACCCCAGGCGGCGAACCAGTTGTTGTGGTCGCCGTAGAGCACCACCGTGGTGTCGTTGCCGATGCCGGCTTCCGACAGCAGTTGCTCGAAGCGCTCGGGTGCGACCAGGTCGCGCCGGACAGTATCGACCAGGTCGGTGTGCCAGCGGAAGTTCACCGCGCCGGGGATGTGGCCCTGTTCGTAGACGCCCGGATTGACGCTGACTTCCACGACCCGGACATTCGGGTCGTCCAGGTGCTCGGCCAGCCAGTCGGTATCGACCACTGCCCCGGAGCCGGCCAGTGCACTGAGATGGGGGATGATCAACAGAAGGATCGGGAGGACGTTCGCTTTCATCGGGATGACCTTGCCGTGTTGCCGTGGTGGTGCATCAGATTACTGCCGCCACCGTGAATTCGGAAATACGGCCTGTTTATATCCTTATTCATTTCGGTCACTTGGCCGGCATCATGCGAGGATTAGAATGTCGGCACTTTCGCCAGGAGACGGAAATGACGCAGACAGGTGATTTTCTGGAGGCGGTCGGCAACACGCCGTTGATGCGGCTCAGGCTGGCCTCCGAACAGACCGGATGCGAAATTTGGGGCAAGTGCGAGTTCATGAATCCCGGCGGTTCGGTCAAGGACCGGGCGGCACGTTACCTGCTCGAGGATGCGCTCAAGGCCGGAAAGATCGAGGCCGGGGGCATCGTGGTCGAGGGCACGGCCGGCAATACCGGCATCGGCCTGACTCTGGCCGGCAACTCGCTGGGCCTGCGCACGGTCATCGTCATGCCCGACACGCAGTCCGAAGAAAAGAAATCCGCGCTCAGGGGCATGGGGGCCGAATTGAAAACGGTGCCGGCGGTGCCGTACAAGAACCCCGACAACTACGTTCACCAGGCCCGTCGCCTGGCCGAGTCGCTTTCCAGCGAGCATGGCGTGTTCTACGCCAACCAGTGGGACAACACGTCCAATCGCGAAGGACACATGCGCTCAACCGCGCCGGAGATCTGGCAGCAGCTCGATGGGCGTATCGACGGGTTCATCTGTGCCGTTGGCACCGGCGGCACCCTGGCTGGCGTGTCGGCCTGGCTCAAGCAAAAGCGCTCCGATATTGTCACCGCCGCGGCCGATCCCGATGGCGCCGGTATCTTTCACTGGATCAAGCACGGCGAGATCAAGTCGTCGGGCAGTTCCATCACCGAGGGGATCGGCCAGAACCGGGTCACCGGCAATCTCGACGGCGCGCCCATCGACGACGCCTTCAACATTCCCGACACCGAACTGCTGCCAGTGCTGTGGGACTTGATCGGCAAGGAAGGACTGTACGTGGGGGCGTCGAGCGGCATCAACGTGGCCGGTGCCATTCGCCTGGCGAAACAGATGGGCCCCGGACACACCATCGTTACCGTTCTGTGCGATTCGGCCAGTCGCTATGAGTCGAAATTGTTCAACCCGAGGTTTCTCACCGAAAAGGGCCTGCCATTGCCGCCCTGGCTCGGCAAAGGCGGTTAGTCCGGAATCAGTCGACCTGAGGCGGCCGCCGCCAGATATAGCGCTGCCAGACCATCCACAGGCACAGCGCGACCAGCGACAGCCACAATACCCACTGGTGCTGGTCGCCAAAACGATGTACGCCGAACATGGCCATCACACAGCCAAAGCCACACAACACCGAGGTCATGACCGGATGCCGGCGCTGGTGCTCGATGTTGCCGCTCAATGTCGTGACCATGAACACGAACGGTGCGGCAGCGGCGAGCGCCAGGCCGCTGCTGATCTGCAGCGGTACGGGCGTGGTCAGAAGCCAGGTGCCGGCGATGAGCAGCGCCAGCTGGGCGATGATGAACGGCAGGGAGCGTGCCATGTCCGGTCAGTTGTCGGTGGCACGGCGACGGAACCAGACCGCTCCGGCCAGCAGCACCAGCGCGATGCCGATGCCGATCCACATCTCGAGCTTGAGCAGGTGACCGAACACCGTCGACAGGTTCATGAACAACTCCTCGCTGAACTGCACGTCGGTGAAGTCGGCGCGGTGGCTGTCGGTGTCGACCTGCATGTTGACGTTGGTCGGCACGATGCCTGAGCCAAGGCGTTTAAGCATGATCAGGCCGATGTTGATGTCCGGCAGGCGGAAGGCACTGGCCAGGCTCCAGGCATGCTGCATCAGCGACAGGCCCAGCGGGATGGCGATGGCGATCAGGATCGGAACCCGCGGCGCCCAGGACGAGCAGAACATGATCCAGGCATAGACCGGCAGCAACCACATGGCCTGCACGATCAGGCCGGTGCCCAGCACCAGCCACAGCCTGGGCAGCGCCGATGGCAACCAGAAGGTGGTGAAAGGATTGACGCCCGCAGCCAGCCCGTAGCCGGTGGCGATCAGCAAAATCACCAGCTGGGTGACCACGGCCGCGGCCAGGTAGAGGGCGGGGGCCAGCAGGCAGGCGGTCAGCAGCTTGGAGCCCACGGTCATCCGGTCGGATACCGGCAGCGATTTCCAGAACAGGATGGATCGATCCTTGCGATCGTCGTACAGGCAGCCCGAAAGATAGAACAGCACCAGCAGGATGAGGAACTGGAAAAACATGGCCGAGGTGGCGAACATCGCCCCGGACATGAACAGGCGCCGTTGCTCGATCGGCTGATTGGCAAATTCGCGAATGGCGTCCAGGGTGAAGGCCAACTCGGCGTCGAAGCGCGCGCCGATGATCAGGCTGATGATGATGCCGAACAGGGTGAGTGCGGCGATGATGACCGGCGCCCACTTCAGAATGCCGGGATTCTCCCAGTACTCGCGGCGCATCAGTGCCCAGAGGGTTTTTACAGTCTGCATGTTCATGCTGCTTCCTCCCCGGCCAATCCGTTGTCGTACTCGTCACCCATCAACGCGACGAACAGGTCGGCCACGCTGGGGCGGTGAATCTCGCCCAGTTCATTCAGCGATTCGAGTTCTGTGCGATCGAACAGGAAGATGTGCCGCCCGAACAGAACCCTTTCGTGCAGGGGTCCGAGTTGTCGTGCCTCGTCGACCCGGTCGGGTCTGGCCATCACCTCGACGTAGCGTTCGTGGACGTCGTCCATGGTGGAGTTGAGTATCAGTTGCCCGTCCTTGATGAACATCAGGTCGGTCAGAATGTGCTCGACTTCCTCGACCTGGTGAGTGGTGATCAGGATGGTGCGCTGCTCGTCGAAGTACTCGTTGAGCAGGTTGGAATAGAAGCGCTTGCGGAACAGGATGTCCAGGCCCAGGGTGGGTTCGTCGAGAATCAGCAACTTGGCGTCGATGGCCATGACCAGGGCCAGGTGCAGTTGCACGACCATGCCCTTGGACAGGGTCTTGACCTTCTGCTTGTGCTGGATTTTGGTGTTTTTCAGGTAGTACATGCAGCGCTCGCGTGAAAAGCGCGGGTGCAGGCGTTCGGTCATTTCTATGACCTGCCAGACCCTGGCCCAGCGCGGCAGGACGGCGACATCGGCGATGAAGCAGACGTCCTGCATCAGCTGGTCGCGGTCACGTGATGGATCCAGACCCAGTACTTCCAGCTCTCCCTGGAAAGAAGTCAGTCCGAGAATGGCTTTCAGTGCCGTGGTCTTGCCGGCGCCGTTGGGGCCGATCAGCCCGACGATGCGGCCGGCGGGCACGTCGAGATCGATGCCGTCGAGGGCACGCGTGCGGCCGTAATGCCGGGTCAACTTTCTGGCTCGGATGGTCAGGCTCATTGTGTTCTCTCCCCGTTCGATTTCATGGCGACGAGTTCCTCGATGGTCAGGCCCAGTTTCTCGATTCGTTCCGAGATTCGCGGCCACTCCTCCTCGAGGAAATGGCGACGTTCACTTTCGAGCAGCTTGCGGCGGGCACCTTCGCGCACGAACATACCCACGCCGCGGCGCTTTTCGACCAGGTTGTCATCGACCAGCGACTGGTAGGCCTTGGAGACGGTCAGCGGGTTGATCTGGAAATCGACCGCCACCTGTCTCACCGAGGGCAAGGGTTGGCCCTCGTCAAGGCTGCCATCCAGAATGGCGGCTACGGTGCGTTCCCGAAGCTGCCAGTAGATGGGCTGGTTGTCGTCCCAGTGGAATGTCATCCACGACCGCCGTTTGGTACGGGAAACCAGGGAATCAGGCTCAGGTTCCCGTGCCGTTCACGACGCTCACGACGCTCACGAACCTGTGTCTGGCCGGCTTCGTCCTTCCTGGCCTCTTCGACGTTTTGTTGCAGCGACGACTGCGAATTGGCACTGTCGGCCTGGCGTTCGTGCTGCAGTGATGCATGATCGGTGGCAAATGCCAGAACCAGGCAGATGACAGCGGCCAATGCGGCCAGCCCGTGCGGGATTTCCAGTGTCTTGCGATTGGCGATGGGCAACATGGTCAGCTTCCTTTGCTGTCGTGCTGGTGTACTACTCTACTAAAACACCATGACAGAGTCAAGAGGACCGTGGCTCACTGGCGGTACGCGGGTTTGGGGGCGGGTGTCGGTTCTGGTAAACTTCCCCGCATTGAACCGCTTCGGGGGATGGCGGTCGGAGTTTTCTCGAAATAATCTTTCCGTGCAAGGAGTTTATCCAATGCAGAGCATCAGAATCATCGCTGGCGGCATGCTGGCCGCTGCCGTTTCCGTTTCCGCCGTTGCCGGCGAACTGGAAACCCCTGAGGATCGCATCAGTTACACCATCGGCATGGATATCGGCCGTTCGCTCATCGAGCAGGACATGGATCTCAACCTGGACTTGCTGGTTGAAGCGTTGCAAGCCACTTATCGCGGCGAGGAGACACGCTTGACCGAGGAGGAAGCCCTGGCCGAGCGCGACGCCTTCATGCAGCGTCGTCAGCAGCAGATGCAGGCACAACAGGCTGAGGATGCAGTGAAAAATCTCGAGGAAGGTCAGGCTTTTCTCGCCGAGAACCGTGACCGGGATGACGTCACCGAAACGGAGTCCGGCCTGCAATACCGCGTCATCGAGGAAGGAACAGGCCGCAGCCCGGAAGAGACCGATCGCGTGACCGTACACTACCGTGGCACGCTGATCGATGGTACGGAGTTCGATAGCTCCCACGGCCGCGGCGAGCCTGCCACCTTTGCCCTGAACCAGGTCATTCCGGGCTGGACCGAAGGCGTTCAGTTGATGCAGGAAGGCGCAACCTACGAGTTCTTCATCCCCGCCGACCTGGCTTATGGCGAGCAGGGGCGTCCCGGACCGATCGGTCCCAACTCGACCCTGGTCTTCGAGGTCGAGCTGATCGAAGTGCACGACGACTGAGCTAACGAGCAAGATGGGATCACTTCAGGACGCCCTGCTCAAGTCAGGGCTGGCTGACGAAGAGCAGCTCAAGAAGAAGCCGCGTCGGGAAAAACCCGGCGCGGCTCCAAAACACAAGGCTTCAGCAAAGAAGGGCCCGCCGCGCAAGAAAAAGCGCCAGCACAAGCCCGATGCCGAGTCTGACCTGGCCCGAGCCTATGCCGCACGGCAGCGTGAAGAAAAGCGGCAGAAGGAAGAGGAAAAGCAACGCCGGGTGGCCGAGCAGGAAGAACGCCGCCGGCGCAATCTCGAGCTCGACCGCATCATCAAGGGCAATACCCTCAACCGCAAGGAAGCCGAACTGCCGCGCTACTTCGAGCACATGGGACGCATACGGCGCGTCATGTGCACGCCGGAGCAACGCGAGCAGCTCAACAACGGCGAGATCGGAGTGGTCAACCTGCGCGGCACCTACCTGCTGGTCTCGCTCGAAACCCTGGAGGCCTACCGCAAGGTCGCCCCGGACCTTGTGCCCTCGCTGGAAGGGCGCGAAGAACCCGAGGATGACGGCAGTCATTATCCGCCGGTGCCGGATGATTTGAT